>Ga0326728_10021557_pt1 | contig 12092 bp, 7 predicted proteins | sample MB3enrmetagenome_FD_207602 | JGI IMG/M metagenome (GOLD analysis project Ga0326728, IMG submission 207602) | Lab enriched peat soil microbial communities from McLean, Ithaca, NY, United States - MB31MN | ecosystem: Environmental > Terrestrial > Soil > Wetlands > Peat | place: USA: New York...
CAGGTACAGGCGAAAATCCAGGTAGAGCATTTCGGAAACGGTCTCATCGAAGCGCGCGCCCTCCAACACCCGGTCGAGCGGCGAAAAAATATCGCTGCTGGGGGGATGCGGCCCTGCCCAATCGGGCGCGAAGAGTTGATCGAGTTCGGTGGGGTTAAACATGCCGAACCAGATCTGATGGCGCTCGGCCGGGGTTTTTTCCGCATGACTCAAAAACCGGCGCAGAAAGAGGCCAATGGGAACCGCGGAGGAAGTGACGGGAAGAAAGCGTTGGAGCCGGGCAAGGAATTGCCGGCGCACCACGCTGGGAAGCTTTAGGTAATAGTCCGCCAGGCGCGCTCCCAGGTAAGTGGGATAGCCGCCGAAAAGCTCGTCGCTGCCCTCGCCGCTCAGCGCCACCTTGATGTGCTCGCGCGCGAAGCGCGAAATCAGGTAAGTCGGAATCACCGCCGGGTCGGCGATGGGTTCATCCAGATGATCGGCTAGCCTCGCGAGCGTCTCGAGCATGGCGGGCTTGTCGGCGTTCAGGATATGGTGGTGCGTGTCGAAGCGTTTGGCCACCAGCGTCGAGTAGGACTCCTCGTTAAAACTCTTCTCCGGAAAATTCACGGAAAACGAATTGACGTTTCCCGGGCTCAAATCACTCATGATGGCAACGATGGTGGAGGAATCTACGCCGCCGCTCAGGAAGACGCCCAGGGGAACGTCGCTCACCAGGCGCGACTCCGCCGCCTGCCGCAAACGCACGGCGAGTTCCTCCACCAGATTGCGCTCCTCGCGAGCCGTGACCGGCGGCTCGTCGGGCGAACGCAAATAGTCCTGGGGGCGCCAGTAAGCGTCAATGTGAAGGTTGCCGCCTTCCACTATCATGTAGTGCGCCGCAGGGAGCTTTTTGATTTCGGCAAAAACGCTGCGCGGGCTGGGGAAATAGCCGTAGAAGAAATAGTGGGTGACCGCGGTGAAATCGATGGCGCGGCTGATCCCCGGGTATTCGAGCAGCGACTTGATTTCCGACCCGAACACCAGCGTCTGGCCGTCGCGCCAGTAGTAAAGGGGCTTTTCGCCCGCTCGGTCGCGCGCCAGAAGCAATCGACGGGCGCGATGGTCCCAGAGGGCGATGGCGAACATCCCGTTCAACTCGCGCAGGCAGTCCACACCCCGCTCCTCGTAGAGGTGGATGATGGCCTCGCCGTCGGAGTGCGTCTTGAAATGATGGCCGCGCTCCCGCAGGCCCTCGCACAATTCGCGATAGTTATAGATCTCGCCGTTGAAAACCAGGGTGATGTCGCCGGTTTCGTTGGAGAGCGGTTGGTTGCCGGTTTCGAGATCAATAATGCTCAGCCGCCGGATGGCCAGCGCGAGATGGGGCAATTGAAACTTGCCGCCACTGTCCGGCCCGCGATGGAAAAGGCGAGCCGCCATGGCGTCGATGCGCTCAGCGTGCGCCAGGGGTCGATGCTGCAAATTGAGGATTCCGCAAATTCCGCACATGAGGTTACAGGAAACAGGTTACAGGGTACAGGGAACGGAATGCTACACCCAATCTGGTTTCAGCAATGTCCGATGGGTATCTTCCGACCTCCCCCAAAGGGAGGAATATCATTAGCCGTAGATATGCGTTAATCCTCACGGCTGAAAAGGTGGGACGACCTTCGCTGGGGCGCTTTCCGGGTGCGCGGGGTTGACCGGCGGGATTTCCCAAACGGAAAAATCCGATTCATTCCAGAGCGGTTCGAGGCGCCCCGTGTTCGTCCAGAGGTTTTCAACCAGGGAGTTCGGGGTCAACATCAGAATGGGCTGAGTGTTTGACTTCGCGAGGGCCCGCAATTCCGCGACCGTGATGAGCACCCCCATACCGGGTTGGCCGCCCCCCTTGCGCCTCGCCTCTGCCTGGTGCGCCACCTGGTAGTTGCTGGTCATCTCACCCCATTCTATGGAAAGCAATCCCACCGGGCGGCGCAAATAGAAGGGCAGGCTGGTGCGATAATAATAGTATCCGAAAATCGGCGCATCCCCGTCGGCGCTGGCACGAATGGCGGCGGCCAGCAGGCGGCTGGAATGGGAGTTGGCCAGCAATTCGAGCGGGGTATACCAGCGCAGCGCGAGCGCCGGAGTGACCATCGCCGCCAGCGCCAGGGTGGCGACGGCCGCAACGCGCCCGCGTGTATGCGCCGCCAGCCGCCGGCCGAGAAATCCCAGCGCCCCCAGCAGCAGACCGGTGTAAAGAAGCGATGGCTGCACGAGTGCCATCACGTCGGGGGGAAGTTTCCTCGCCAGCCGCGCCTGAAGCAGGGTGTAAAGCCACGAATGCGACGCGGCGGCCACCAGCACGCCCACCCCCAGGAGCAGCGCAAATCCCGCCGTCAGCCAATCGGGCGCGCTCTCTTGCCCCTCCTTGCCCACCTCCTGCCAGGCCCGCCCCATCAGGATGCAAAGCGGAACAATCGCCGGCAGAAAATAAGTGGGAAGCTTGGAATGCGAGGCCGAGAAGAAGACAAAGACCCAAGCCGCCCAACTCAGCAGGAACAGGATGGGCCTGCCCGCCTCCTGATTCAATTCCCGCCAGCGCCGCAGGCGATGCCAACCTGCCAGGAGCAGGAAGAGGCTCCAGGGAAAAAAGCCGCCGAGGAAGACAGGAAGGTAGTAGAAGATGCCGCCTCCGCGGTGGGTGGCGGTGGTGGTGGTGAAACGCTTCAGGCTCTCGTTCCAAAAGGCATAACGGGGGAAATCCGGATTGCGCAATGAGACGGCAATGAACCAGGGCAGGGCTGCGGCGAGAAATACCAGCAGGCCCCATCCCCAGCGCAGGCGCCGCCATTCGCTCCACTGGCGGCGCACCGCCAGGTAAATCAGGATCGAAATCATGGGGATCAGAATTCCCACGAAACCTTTGGTGATAACCGCCAGCCCCATCGCCGCGAACATCAAGGCGTCAAACCAGGGTTGGCGGAAGTCGCTTTCTTCCCCGAGCCAGAACGCCACCATGGCCACCGTGACCAGGAAAGTAAGCGTCATGTCAAAGATGACTTCGCGCGCGAGCACCAGGGCCAGAGGGCATGCGGCAAAAATCAGGCCCGCGCGCACTTCCGCCGAATTGCCGAACATGCGCCGCGCCAGGAACCACACCAGCAGCACGGTGGCCATGCCCATCAGCGCCGACGGCAGGCGGGCGGCGGCTTCGGAAACGCCCAAGGTTTTGAACGAGGCGGCCACCATCCAGAAAAAAACGGCAGGCTTGTCAAGATAGGCGAGGCCGTTGAAGTGCGGCGTAATCCAATCCCCCGAAGCCAGCATCTCGCGCCCCACCTCGGCGTTGCGGCCCTCGTCCGGTTCAAGCAGGGGGAGCCGTCCCAAACCGGCGAAGAACAGCACGCCCGCCGCGAAAAGCAGTAGGCCCAGCGAGAGAGCGACAGTTCGGCGGGAGTTGGGGCGGGTTTCCGTGGGCGTCAAGGCTAGCGGCTCATCCGATGACGGGGGAACCGGGTGACCGGACGCTTTACAGGTCACGCGGTCTGTCAACCATCAGACTTTACCAACCTCCTGTTTCGTGAGGGTACTCGGGGCGGGCGCTTCGACAACTTCCAGAACGCCCTGGTAGTCGATCCAATTCTTTTTCATCCAGCGGACGGCCCACACGTCCGCAAGACCCTTCTTCATCCTCCGCCAGGTATCGTACTTGGTTTTTCCCGCCCGGCGGGGGTGATGACTTACCGGCACCTGGGTGACACGGTAGCCGCGCATCTTCAGGAGGGTGGGAAGAAACCGGTGCATACCGTTGTAAAGGTCCAGGCGCTCAACGCACTCGCGCCGATAAGCCTTCAGGGTGCAGCCGGTATCCACGATATCGTCGCCCGTCATCCAATTGCGGAAGCCGTTGGCAATGCGGGATGACCGCCGCTTCCACCAGGTGTCCTGCCGGCGGGTGCGGATGCCGCAGACCACATCAGCATCCGCGAGCATGCGCGCCAGGCGGGGAACCTCGGCCGGATCATTCTGAAGGTCGCCATCCAGGGTCACCACGGCATGCCCCTTCGCCAAATGAAAGCCCGCCTGCATGGCCGCGGTTTGTCCCAGATTGCGGCGGAAGTGCGCAATGCGAACGCGCGGGTCGCTGGCCTGCGCGCGCTTGAGAAGCTCCAGCGTGGCATCGGTGCTGCCGTCGTCAACGAAGAGGAACTCCACTTCCCCGGGCCAATCGCGCAGTCCAGCCTGGAGCCGCTCAAGGAGAGCCGCGATATTTTCCTCCTCGTTGTAAACGGGGACAACCACGCTTAGCGAAACGCTTTCCACTTGCCTCCTCAGAACCGGCAGCCTTGGTCGCGCCTTGCCCCCGACAACGCTCACTCGGAACTGGACGCGTCGCACGGATGCCGGAAGCATTGCGGCGATCCGCGGGGGCACGCGACGCGCGCCACTTCGAGGTAATTTTAGCACGCTTGCCTGCCGGACCCGGGAATTTCCGGGGGACATCAGAACCGTCCCTTAGTGCCTCAGTTTGAACTTGGAGCGGCGCGTTAATTTCAGAATTGTCCAAATTGTCCAAATCGGGCGTCGCTCAGGGAAGCATTGTGGATATTTCAAACATACCCAATAATTCTAGCTAATTCCTGGACTGCGGAGGGTGTCAAAATGTCGTTTTTCCGGCCTCGGGGTTGATTCTCTGTCACATCGACAGCTCGCAGCGCGGGGCTCGGGTCGTATACATGAACCCCAAGGTATGCGCCACCCACCACCCCGCCATCCTTGTTCTTGCAGCCAGCCGTATTCGGAGGTAACTTCTAATCGATTTTTGGGAGTCGCAGGGGGGGTACTTTGTCATACCGATACAAGCTCTCCATAATATGCTTCGTGGCCCAAGCTTTACTGTTCTTGACTGCCATCGGCTCGGCCCATGCCGCCGATGCGAATGAACCGGAACAAGCGCATTTTTCCGCCGATGCGGCGGCCTTGAATCAGCGCGTTTCGCAACTGACTCCTCCGCCGGCGTCCGATGTATTTTTCATAGATTACGAAGAGACACTTGTTTTCGATGCCGACGGCAGGGTCAATCGCACATGGTACGTGCTCTATAAAGTCCTGACCAAGAAAGGTGCGGAGGGAGGGGCCAGCGTCTCTTTCAGTTGGGAACCGTGGCGCCAGGAACGGCCCAATCTTCGCGCCCGGGTTATTACACCCGACAATGTGGTGCACGTTCTTGATGAGAAGACGATCACTGACGCCCCCGCGAAGGAGAGTCAAGACAACGTCTTCAGCGATCGCCGGATCATCCGCGCGCCGCTGCCGGCGGTTGCCCCGGGAGCACTCGTGGAGGAGGAGGAAACCTTCAAGGAAAGCCCCCTCTTCCCCGGTGCGGGCACCTTGGAACGCTTCTACATTGGCGCTTCCGTGCCGATTCACCACACTCGGCTGGTGCTGGACGCTCCCCATGATCTTCCGATCCGTTACGATCTCCAATTACTGCCTGATCTGAAGCCGGAGCGGACCGAAGCTGCGGGCCGCGTGCGCATCACTTTTGATTACGGCCCCATGGACGCGCTCGAGGACCCGGAGCCCCACCTGCCCAGCGATGTGTCCGCCCAGCCCAATGTTACGTTCTCCACCGGAGCTTCCTGGCAACATATGGCGGAGACTTACGGGCAGGTTGTGGACAAACAAATTGCCGGCGCGGAGCTCAAATCCCAGGTCAGCAAGCTCATCGCGGGGAAAAAATCCCGCGACGAAAAAGCGGCGGCGATTCTTCAGTATGTTGACCGGGAGGTCCGCTACACGGGCGTCGAGTTCAGCGAGTCGGCCGTGGTCCCCAACACCCCCAGCGAAACCCTCTCCCGGAAATACGGCGATTGCAAGGACAAAGCCACCTTGCTGGTGGCGATGCTGCGCGCTGCCAATATTCCCGCCTATGTCGCGCTGCTCGCCGTGGGCGGCCGGGAAGATGTATCTCCCGACCTTCCCGGCATGGATATGTTCGATCACGCCATCGCCTATGTTCCCGGCGATCCCGACCTTTGGATCGACGTGACCGACGAATATGCCCGGCTCGGGGAGATTCCCATGGGTGACCAGGAGCGCCTGGCGCTGGTGATTCGCCCGGAAACCACCGCCTTAAAGCTCACTCCCGCCACTTCCTCCACCCACAACGCATTGATTGAAAAACGCGAGATTTACCTGGCCGAAAACGGGCCGGCCCGGGTCATCGAAACCTCCCTCCCTCACGGGATCTTTGAGTCGTCGTTCCGGCGGTCGTATACCGACAAGGAAAACAAATCCGCCAAAGACGCGCTGACCGCGTATATGAAGAGACAATACCTGGCGGAGAAGCTCGACCGGCTGGATCGTTCCGACCCCAATGATTTTTCAAATCAATTCGAGCTGGTTCTGGAAAGCGATCGCGCCCGTCGGGGGAGTACCGAACTCTTGAGCGCCGAGGCGGCCATTCGCATCGAAGGTCTGTTCACCCAGCTTCCTCCTGACCTGCGGGAACGCGAAAAGGAAGATGACACGAAAATCGAGAAAGACAGCGGCCAAAAGCCCAAGAAGAAGCGCACGGCCGACTTCGAACTGCCCGTGGCGTTTGTCGCGGAGTGGCTCTACACCATCGTGCCGCCGGCAGGGTTCCGGCCCAAGCCGCTTCCCGCAGATGTGCAAATTTCCCTCGGCCCTTCCACACTCACTGAAGAGTTTACGGCTGACCCGGAGGGCGTGGTCCACGCCAACCTGCGCTTTGACACCGTGAAACGGCGCATGACCGTGGCGGAAGCCACCGAACTCCGCAACAAGATTGCCCAACTCCTGGAAGGCGAACCCATCCTCATCTACTTTGAACCCACCGGCCAGGCGCTGCTCAGCCAAGGGAAGGTGCGCGAGGCGCTCCAGTCCTATCGCGAGTTGATCGCCCTCCACCCGAAGTCGGCAATCTACCACCTGCAAATTGCCGAGGCCCTCCTGGCCGCGGGGTTGGGAGAAACTGCGCGCGCGGAGGCCCGGGCGGCGGTGAAGCTGGAGCCGGATTCGGCGCTGGCGGAATCGACCCTGGCGGACATTCTTGAATATGACTCGGTGGGCCGCAGGTTCCGGCTGGGCAGTGACTACGCCGGGGCGGAGGCGGCCTTCCGGGCGGCCATCAAGCTCGACCCCGACGATAAAGCGTCCATTGGGAATCTGGCCATTCTCCTTGAGTTCAATCGCTGGGGATTGCGCTATGGGCCCGGCGCCCGGCTTCAAGATGCGGTGGCCGAGTACCGCAAGCTCACCCCGGATAAGTTGGAGGACCTGGGACTGAAGAACAACCTGGCCTTCACGCTGTTCTACGCGGGCCAATTCTCTGAGGCGCAGAAATACGCGGAGACCTTGAATCCCCAGCCGGCGGCCTTGATCGTTGCCTGTGAGGCGGCCCTTAACGGTTCGCCCAGCGGCCTTGCGGAGGCCAGGAAGCGCACCGGTGGGGAGGAACAATTCAAGCAAACCGCCAAAGCGGCCGGGGATATGCTGGTAAATCTCCGCATGTACCCGGTCGCCGCCGACCTCCTGGAAGCCGGGGCGTCGGGAGATAGCGCATCCGAAACCGCGGCCTACGCTTCCCTCTACCGCAAAGCTCAGCCGCATGAGCTGATTAAATTTCCCGACGATCCTGCCGGCCTCGCCATGCATTTCGAACTGCTGACCGACGATCCCGATCTGACCCTCGACGTGATGCGTTCCCTGGCCAGCCGCAATGGCAAAGCGGCGTTTGCGACGCCGGATCAACTGGAGCAATTTACCAAACAGGAAAGGGGGGCGCGGAGCAATAAGGCGCGCCAGGGAGATTTTTACGATGTCGGTTATGACCTCGCGATGACTCGGGCGCAGCCCAAAACCCAGGGCAACGATGCCACTGGATACAAGGTCATCCTCTGGCCCTCCGCAACTTACAAGGTCGCCTACTATATCGTCAAAGAGGACGGCCATTACAAAGTCCTTGCCACCTCCCGGGCGCCCGGCGCCCTAGGTCTGGAGGCTTTGGACCGCATCGCCGCGAGCGACCTTGCCGGGGCGCGCGTGCTTCTTGACTGGCTGCGCGAGGATGAGCATCTTGAGGGTGGGGATGATCCTCTGGCGGGCAACCCCTTTCCCCGGTTTTGGACAAAGGGAAAAGACGCGGACGCTTCCTCCATGAAACGCGCCGCGGCCGCCATCCTGACGGAGCATAAAGTGGCTGCCGCCCAGGGCCTGGCCATCATGGAAGCAGCGGCCCGTGACCCCAGCATCCGCGAAACGGAAAAATTGAACATCCAACTGGCCTTGATCAGAGGTCACTCGATACTGGAGGACTATGAGAAGGAACTCGCCCTCTGTGCCGACTTGGCGAAACAATACCCGGAGTCGAGGGATATCTTTCTTCGCCAGATGGTCTGCCTCCGGGTGCTCAAGCGATTCGAAGAAGCTGACCGGCTGGCCACAGACCGGCTGAATCGAATTTCCGACGATGTCGATGCCCGGCGCGCTCAGGCCTGGAATGCCTTGGTGCGCGGCGATTTTGCCAGGGTGCGCGTCCTATTGCAGAAGATGGTCGATGATGGAAAGGCCGAACCCGGAGATCTAAACGATATCGCGTGGTATTCACTCTTTGCGGGAAAGGTGGAACCTGCGGATTTCGAAGACGCCCTCAAAGCGGCGCAGTTGAGCAACAACAACCCTTCCATCCTGCACACCTTGGGTTGCGTCTATGCGGAGGTGGGGAAAACCAAGGAGGCGCGCGAAGTGTTGATCCAGGCCATGGATACTCTCAACCTCAATGAGCCGGATGATGATTATTGGTACGCGTTCGGCCGCATCGCCGAGCAATACGGCGAGCGCGATGCCGCCCTTGCCGACTACGCGCGGCTCTCCAGGCCCACCGGATGGAAGGACATTCCCAGCGCCACCTATTACCTGGCGCAAACCCGCTTGCAGGTTTTGCGCAATGAAAAGCACCCGTAGAGCGAGCCTTTTCCCGCTCGGCCTTAGCCTTAATACTGTTCACTTGGCTGTGTTTGCGGAGTTGGGGTTCTTTCTTTGGGCGCAGTCCAAAGCGCTTCGCGCAGGGCCGGCTGGCGCAGGGCGGGCGCAGCCCGGCGATTCACCCATGGCCAGCGGCCGATTTTCTGATCGGAATGATTCGTCCGTCGTAACTATAAAGCGGCCCGCAGGATTCGCCCAAAGGCGCAGGGCTGGGCGGTCCTGCTCTAATTTTGTGTTGCTGGCCGTCTTACGGCAGATCGTTAAGGTTAATATCCTTGCCGAAGGCTCCGAGTTTGGTACCGTCAAACCCTATTGTTGTGCATCCAGCAGCCCGAAGCTGCATCAATGTGCTGTGCTCCGCAGCGAGGGTGGCCTTGACTTCTTCTACGGTGGCCGGGGTCATATCCGTGCTGCTGATAGTTGCCGCAGTCCCCTCGGAACCCATCGGGCTCGGCACCGTAACGTGGTAGCCGTCTTTGGCCAGCATGACGGTTATGACTTTTGCAGCCTCTGAGCACGCGGTGGCCTTCGGGGCGCGTGTCTCCTTCTGGCTCCCGATGATGGCAATCAAGATCAAAAAGCCTCCGACGGCCAGAATAATGACGGTGCCTTTATCTCTGCGATTCATAGCCATGCGAACCTCCGATTTGCCTACGATGCTACTCCTCTACCCAAAAAATGTGAAGATGGGCACTCTCGGATTAGGTGTTGAACGCGCCTTGCCATTGTGCTATTGAACTAATTGGGGAAAACTACTGTGGCAAACGATGTGCTTCCGACATGGATGGCGACGCTTAGCGCGAGAAGAGAGTTAGAGCAGTGTGCTGCTAACGCGAATAATCAGAGGCGAATTGCCGCACAGAAGAGCATCGAAGTGGGGGCACCTGCATTTTTCCGGCAGTTCATAAAAGAATTGTTCATCGCCGCCAATGGCTGTCACGCCCTAAACTTGCGAGGCTTATTGCTGAAGAACAAAAACAGTTGCGAAGAGGAGGAGCGTTGGAGTATTTCAATCTCAGCCATTCCCCCCGTAGCCAAACAGACTTCCGCCGATTTGTTTTATGCTACCGGTGATCTGGTAATTCACTGTATCCCTTCTGTCGGAGACTCCTTCAATCTGGAATTTGTTGCCAATGAGGCAGGCGTCGTCTTTGTTACTTCAAAGCTTCATCCAAAGCCGCTCGACGCTGAAAAAGCCGCCCAGTTCCTCCTTGAACCGATGCTTAAGCTAGTAGCTGGCTAACGGCTGTCTCCCATCATTTCCCCAATTGTCCAAACATGATCGGTGATTCCCGCTTCCATCGTTGGCGTGCAACGAATGGTGCTGTGAACCTTGCACAGGTTGTAGTGTGCGAAGTAGAGCGCCAGCGCATAGCCCAGATTCTCCCACTTCTTTGAAAAGCCGTTGGTCAGGCGGGTGAACCGCCGCATCTGCATCCGCATCGTGAGATTGTGGCGCTCGACGTGTGACGTGCAAATTCGCTTCGGGTTGGGCCGTCCCCACATCGGTTTTATTATCTCCTCCACGACTTTGGGAGGTGAGTAGCGGTGTTCTTCGATGCCCGAGCTCTCATAGACCTTTATCAACTGCGCGTAGTCAACGCGGGTTCCGAGGGAAGTGTGGATGGCGTCGAAATACGGAGCAAAGCCGTCTGTGGTGATCTGGAACCTTCCTTGGGTTGCCTGGTCCAGCTTCTCAGTAAAGGCCACCGTGTCGCGGGCCGTGCGCTTTCCAAGGTGCCAAGCCAGCACCAGCTTGGTATGCCGCTCGAAGGCCACAAAACAGAAGGCGTCTCCGCGCGCCGGGTCGTCATCATAGTTGCGCTTCTGCTTGCAGCCGACGAATCCCCAAATCTCATCGCATTGGACATCCTTGACCGGAACTTGGTGCGCCTTCTCTTCCAGCAGCCGCTCGCACCGGCTCCCGGCCAATTCCAGAATTTTCAGGATGGTGACTTGATGGACTCCGGTAAGCCGCTGAATCGAACGGATGGAGCATCCCTCGACCAGAAGCCTGATGACCGCTTCCACTTGCTCAGGCGGCGTGTACATCCCGCCCAGGTACTCGTTCTTTGCTTCCGAGTAGGTCTTGAGGCATTTACAGCAGCGAAACCGTTGCTGCCCTTTCCGGGTCTTTCCGAATTTCTTGCACTTCGTCCTGCAATTGTGACACGTCATCGCGCTTGCCTTTCCCGCAGGGCAAGCCGATAATGTGATTGGTGATCGGCATTGCGGCTAACCCCGCGTGCTGGTTTCGGCCCCGTCCTCGGTTCCCGCCGAGGATGGGGCCATTGATTTTCAGTGCTTGTGTCGCTTCAAAAATTCCTCTATCGCCTGAATGATGATCTCGTTCCGACCGTACAGCCTTCCCGTCCTGTCCACTTGGTATTGAGCCAAGCGCCGGAGCAGGTCGGGAGGCAAATATATTCCTGTCGGCCTCTTCTTCTCTCCCTCCATTCAGTGCCTCCTCTTTGTGGATTGTCCTTAACATAATATAAATATATCAACATATTGATATGTTGTCAAGGAAAAAGTGAGTGTAGGTGTGATTGTTTATTGCTGTAACATATTGATTACAGGATAGTTGAAGGCAGGGAAGCAACTTATAGTTGCTTCCCCAGAAAGACCATGAAGTCTCTCACTCGATTGAAAACAGACAGCGCCTCTGGTTCGATGTATGGCTTGTGGGTGTGGGACACATTGTTGCGCCAAACATCTTTCATGAACGTGCAATGGTCGGCTGCATCAGAATAGAACTCCAATTGGGCTTGCCGCCTAGGACCTGGATTAAATGAGCGGATGCCGGAAATTTTGTTCTTAATTGCCGTTATTGTCTTATCCCACTCGGCATACTCTACAGGCTGATACTTTCCTTTGTGGGTGAGCGTCACCTTCAGTTTTTTAGCCAATCTCCGGAGTCCATGCTCTGACACCCGCATCAAGTGAAATACCGCAGCGGTGTACAGTTCTGCGGACAAACAGTTGCCGGCTTCCTTTACGTCCTGACGTGCAAATTCGAATTTCTCATACACATCTTCTCCGAAAAGTTTATCCTTTTCAAAATAAGCATCGAGGCCGGGGCGGATGAATGCGAATTTCCGTTCGGTAAGTCCCAC
>Ga0326728_10021560_pt1 | contig 12092 bp, 6 predicted proteins | sample MB3enrmetagenome_FD_207602 | JGI IMG/M metagenome (GOLD analysis project Ga0326728, IMG submission 207602) | Lab enriched peat soil microbial communities from McLean, Ithaca, NY, United States - MB31MN | ecosystem: Environmental > Terrestrial > Soil > Wetlands > Peat | place: USA: New York...
GCACGTCGACCTTCCTGTTGTACGAAGTCGGTATTCCGCCGTGCATCATCACGATCAGCCCTCCCAGACTGCGGTACTGACCGAAATAGGGGGACGACAAGTCGCCATCGGGAGGCGAATAGTTGGCGCGATTGAGCGCGTTCAGGGTCGAAGCGCTGACCGTCAACTGGTACCTTCTGCTGGCGCCGGTCGCAAATATGCCCGCCGGCGGACCGCTGTGCGCACCGCCAGTGTCCGGCATCCCGCTGCGGCCTTCCCGCCCGAATTCCCACGTGTGCGCCACCCGCAGCGCGATATTTACGTTCGCCGGTCCACGGCCGTAATTGCGCCCGATCGTCGGCGCGCCCGGCGGCGGACTCAATTCAAAACACCCGAACCCCGCAGCATACACTTCACCCATCCCTTGACACGCTCCCGCGACCAGCGCCGGCCGCTCCTCGGGAAATCCCGTGAGATCCGGATCGAGCCCCGTCGTAATGTTGTACGGCGTGCCGCTATTAGCGACCACAAAAGGACTCAAGCTCCACTTTCCCGGCAGCGGCACGTCGGCGCCCATCGCGACTCTATGCCGCACATCGCCATACGTCGAAGGCCCCCATTCAGCGCGCAGGTTGTACGGATCGGCGGGCAATCCTTCATCGTCGTCCTCGCCATAAGACAACGCGTAGAAGCCGAAAAGAACCAGCCTGTGCCATTGCCCGTTAATATTCGCCAGCAACTGATGCTGCCGGCTGACTCCCGACGATTCCGTCAACAATCGAATCGTCTGGTTGCCGAACGGATAAACACCATTCACCGGTGTATTGATATTGCGCTGGTTCGCCAAATGGACGCCGCGGCTCTCGATCTCCGTGATCGACACGCGCGATTTGGAATTCAACTGCCGCTCGATGCCCACGCTCCCCTGGTAGACCCGCGGCGCCCCCAGTCCGGCCGCCACCGGCTGCAAATCCTGGGGCTGCCCGCCAGCCGCAAGTTCGCCGATCGACGGCACGGCCGGAAAGAAACCTGGGTTCAGAATCAAGTACGACTGCTGCGTCACCCCGTTGTAGCGCAGGCGATTGAGCGTCGTCGCCAGCGGAATGCGACCGTAGAACGTGCCCGCCCCCGCGCGAACCACCAACTTTCCGAGACCCCACGCCAGCGCCGCCCGCGGCGCAAAATCCAGCCGCCCGCCCAGATTGCGCTGCGTCTCGTAGCGCAGTCCGAAGCTCAACGTCAGGTTGGATCGCGTGCGCCAATCGTCGCTCACGAAGACTCCCAGGTCCGACTGCCTCACCTCCGTCACCGGATCGCCGGCGTTGCGGCTGAACTGCGCCGGCGTCTCGCCCTCATATTGCGCCAGCGTATAAAACGTGTATGTACCGGCGAAATTATTGCGCGAGGTGTCGCTGAGCCGCGCATCGCGCGCGCGTCCGCCCCACTTCACGGTATGTTTCCCGGCCGAGAAGATAGTGATGCTCGACGCTTCCCAGTTCCCCGTGACGCTGCCCGAATTGCCGACTGTCGCGCCGCCGCCGAAGAACGCACCCACCACGTCGATCGCCGGAGCGCCATTCGCGGCCGTGTCCCACAAGTTCGACCGCAAATACTGAAATCGCGTCTCGGTCACCAGCCGCGGATTCAGTGTCGCAGTCTCGGTGACCTGCGCGGTCTGCTCGCGCTGCGTTTCCCGGTACGCTTGCGACGGCAGATTGAAACCTCCCACGCCCTGATTGTCGAGCTTGTTCCAGATCTGCTGATAACGCACCGTCAAACTGTTGCGGCTGTCGATGGCGTAATCCACTCGCGGACTCACCGCCAGTCGCGATTGCGGCGCGGGAAACGTCTGGTCGATCGGAGCACCCGGTTCGGTCGCCAGGATCGCCGCGTTGTCGGCGATCTTCCGCTTTTGCAGATCGAGCGTGAATGACGCCTTATTCTTCCGCAGCGGGCCGGCAATATCGACAGCGTACAGTTGCGAGCGATACGGCGGCTTCTGCCCCACTAGTGGATTGCGTGTGTCGAGAGCGCCGCCATTCTGCGAAGTCATCGCCTGGCCGTGCAGAGATTCGCTTCCGGCTTTGGTGAAGATATCGATTCGCGCAAACCCGGGCCGGTCGTATTCCGGCGCATATGGGTTCGAATTGATGCGCACTTCGCGGATCGCCGACTTTGGCGGCAAATTGCCTCCCGTGAACCCATCGATGTAAACCTGTCCGCCGTCCGGACCGGGCGCGGGACCGGCCAGCGCCTGCAGTTCCAGCGCAAGTTCATCCGGATCGTCGGAGAGCGCCGCGATCTGCCGCTCGCCTATCGCCACCGCGCTGCCATTTCCTTCGGGCTCGGTGTTCACGCGCCCGCTAGGGCCCTCCACGCGGATGGATTGCGGCGCGGTCTGAATCGCCAACCGCACATCCCAGACCGCCGCGCCGTCCAGAGCCACATTCTTGCGCGCAGCGGCAAAACCCTTGGCCGTCACCCTCACCGAATATCGCCCCGGCGCCAGCCGGGAAAATGAGTACTCGCCGGCAATATCGGTGCGCGCGCGCCGTCCCCCGGAGGGCCCCTCGAGATCCACCGAAGCGTTGGGCACCGCCGCGCCCGAAGGGTCGCTCACCGTCCCGTGTAAACTGCTCTGCGCCCAGAGGACCGCGGCGAAAAGCAGCAGAGCCAGGAGCTTCATTGCAGGATCGCCGGCAGACCAAATCCGCCCGGACCGCTCATCATGCCGCCGTGCATGCGATTGAGCGCCTCCAAAGGACTGACGCCCTCCGCTTGCGACTGCGCCATCTGAATCAGCTTGTCCACATTGGCGATCACCATGATTCCGGTGACTCTGCCAGGATGACTGCCCCGTGTGCTCGTGACCACCGCTGACGCGCCCACTTTGAGATCGTCAATACTGCCCGCCGGCAACTGCTGCAGCATCTGCGCCAGGCTGGCCGGTTGACGCGCCTCGTGTCCCGCCGGCATCTGGTGCAGATCCGGCAGTTTCTTCATCTGTGTGTCCGCAGTCAACCGCACAACCAGCGGCTTCTTGGACGTCAGGTCCACAATCCGCACTTCGCCCTTTTCGCGGTCGACCGCTTCCACCTTTCCGAGAGTCGTCAAAAACGTTCCGAACACCACGTCCTGCGCCGCCAGTCGGCTGCCATCTTCGGTCCTATCGCCGCGCGCGCGCACCTGGTCGCCCACGGCGATCTGCGCCGGCGATGCCGGCTCGGCGTCCGCGAACTTCACCGAATCGGGAGCGTAGCGGCGCACACTGGTCTTGGCCGTTACCGCCAGCGTTGTCCGCTGCGCCCCCTGCGGCGTGCGGGTCTCCACAACGATGTCGTCGCCCTCCCGCGCGGCCACCACCCCGGTGATACCTCGCTTCTCCCAATCCAGCCGCTCCGAAGCATTCCTCCGCGCGATCTCGCTGGCCGACACTACCACGATGCGCCGCGCCTCCTTCATCCCCTCCACGAACGAGACCAGTACGCGATCGTCGCGCGCCACGTCGGCAATCCGCGCCGGCGTCGCATGGCTCAAATCTTTGTCGCCCGGCGCCGCCAGCAGCACGTCCGTGTCGGCGCCGAACTTCACCCAGACCGTGCCGCCGTCATCCGCCTTCACTCCCAGTTCGAGCGAATTCACGCGGATGCCGGCGACTGTGCCGAGGATCGACTTTTGGGCAGCCGCCTGCGCGGTGTCGCGAGTAGCCGACCATGCGCCGCCCATTTCCGTCGTGCCGCTCATCTTCGAGCCCTCCAACGTACCCGAAAAACCGAATCCCTGCGGCCCGTTCGGCACGCTCAGGCTGAACGACACCTTATTGCCTTCCACCGATCCTGTGCCCGCCAACTTGCCAAAGGCCTCGGCGTCGAAAGAGATGGTGAGTTTGCCGCCATCCTGTTCCACTTGGAACGGTCCCTTCACCACCCCATGGGGCGATTCCATAGTCATCTGCCATTTGCCGGCAACCTGCGCCCATGTCGCCGCCTGCATAGCGGGATGGTCGTGGCAAGCGACAAAACATGTGGCAATCGTAAAGACTAGCGAGAGAAGTTTCTTCATGAGTCGAAGGTAAGCCACGCAAACCCTCTGCCTCAATGAAAACGGACCGGGCGCGAAGAGAAAATACCGGGCGCGGATTTTCCAGCGCCGAGCGCACATGTGGCGCGGAATTCAGTTGCAGGAATTTGCTTTGAGCCCGCATCCCGCTCCCTCTGGTCGCGGCTCGGAAACGCAGTGTGCCGACACGGAGCCGCGACCAAAGGGAGTGGGATGCAAAAGCCAGCTTAGCGAGAGCCGGCGAGACGCGGGAACCCGAGAGCCCTGCGCCTCCGCGTCCTCTGCCTCCTCAGCGCTCTCCGGTTTTGACTTTGACTTTTGTTTTCTCCGCGTCTCTGCGTCTCCGCGGTGAATATTGCCTTTCCTACAAGCCCGGAATTCTCTGCCGGAACAAGCGCGCCTGCCGCTCGCTCACCACAATTTCCGTCGCCCCCGCATCCCCCATAATCAGCAAAAAACCGCTCTTGAAATACGGCCGGATCTCTTTAATCCGCTCGACGTTCACCAGCACCTCGCGCCGCGCGCGAAAGAACATCGCCGCCGGCAAGCCGCTTTCCAGCTCCGATAATTGCGAGTTCACCCAGAACGTGTCGTCCGCCGTGTGCGCCTTCACAATTCCGTTCTCTACCTGAAACCACAAAATCTGTTCCGGCGGAATCAGCAGCATGCGATCCCGCTTCCGGCACACAACGTGCCGCAACATCCGCGCCGATTCATCGGCGATCTTCCGCAGCCGCTCGCCCTCGCGCGCGCGTTCCACACCCGCCAGTTTGCGTGCGCGGTCGACGGCCTGCGCCAGGCGTTCCGGCTCGACAGGCTTCAGCAGATATGCCAGGGCATTTGCTTCGAAGGCCGCCAACGCATGCTGATCGTACCCCGTCACGAAAATCACCAGCGGCGGCGCAGCGTCGCGCGGCAGCGAATGCAGCACCTCGAAACCCGCCAGGCCCGGCAGTTCGATATCCAGGAACAACAAGTCCGGCCGCAGTTCCTCGATCTGGCGCAGCGCCTCCAGCCCGTCCCGCGCTTCGCCGGCGATTTCCAAGTCGGGAAACGCGGCTAGCAAACGGCGCATGCGCGCCCGCGCCGGCTCCTCGTCATCCACAATCAGGCACTTCATTCCGTCACCGCCTGGCCGCGCGGAATCAGCACCGTCACGCGGCACCCGCCGCCTTCGCGCGCTTCCAGCGTGAACTTGGAGCGATCCTGGTAAAGCGTCGCCAGCCGTTCCGCCACGTTGGCGAGCCCGACCCCATGCGACTCGCGCCGCCCGGCCAAGCCCATGCCGTCGTCCTCCACTCGCAGCCGCAAAAAGTTTTCCTCCGCCGTTACCGCGATACTCAAGTGTCCCGGACCCGGCTTCGGCCCGAGACCATGCTTGAGCGCATTTTCCACCAGCGGCTGCAGAATCAGCGACGGCACCGCCTCGCCTGCAGCCGCGTCGTCGACCGCGATCTCCACCCGCAGCCGGTCGCCGAAACGCGCCTCCTCAATGTACAAGTATGCGCGCAGAAATTCGATCTCGTCGCGCACCGTCGTGAGCGGACGGCTGGAATGCGCCAGCACGTGGCGGAACACGCTGGCCAGGCGCAGCGTCATGGTCTCGGCGCGCACCGGATCGCGCACAATGAGGTCCGCCACGGTATTCAGCGAATTAAACAGGAAGTGGGGGTTGATCTGCGCGCGCAGCGCCCGCAGTTCGGCTTCCGTCACCTGTTGCAAAAGCACCGCTTCCCGGCTCTGCCGCTCGATGGCCTCGCGTTCCCGGCCGAGCGCGTCGATGCGATTCCCGTACAGCGCCGCAATCGCCCGCAGGTAATCCACATCGTTCGACACCAGCCCGGGGCGGGCGGGTCCCGGCGCTGCCGCCAGCAAATGCGTCACGCGTCCGCCGGTGGACACGGGGACCAGCACCTCGCCCGCATGCTCCACGGTTTCGCCGTCCAGCAACGCCGGCGGCGCCGCGCCGTCGATCGCCATGACGCGCGCTTGGCTCAGTTCCAGCGGCCTTCGCGCCGCGTCCTCCACGGCGGCCGCGATCCCCTGCTCGTCATGCAGATCGCGCAGTCGCGCCGCCAGCGCGCGTGTCTCCGTGCGATAGTCGGGAGCGCGAAACAACCAGCGATTCACCTGCTTGCCGATGCGCTCGTCCACAAAAGCAATGGAGACCAGCAGCGCGTTCACGCTCAACACCAGCAGGAAAGCGTGGATCGCCGCGGGGAATCGCCCGCGATGCAGCACTTCCCAGGCTGTGGGCGCGGTGGTGAGCCCCGCCAGCAGGCCTGCCCACACGGCTGCCAGCAGGATTCGCACCGCGTAGCGAATGAACCGGTCGGCCAGGCGAAAGCGCGCAAACAGCAGGAACGTGCACAACGCCATCAGCAGAATCAGGTGCGAAGCTACCCCCTGGAGCCACCCACCCGACCCCGGCAGCATCATGAGAACGGCGCCCGCCAGCGCCGCCACAATCGCCAGCGACGGAAGGTAGACGGCGCGCGGCGTCGAACCGCGCCGCAGCGTCACCGCCGCGCCCAGCGACAGCACGATTCCCGCGTTGATTGCCGTAGCTCGCGTCATCGCACCCGGCGAAAACTGCAAAGTCCACAGCAGCGCCACCATCGCCGCCGCCGAAATGCCGGCGCCGATCATCAGCGCGCGCAGCGCTGTTTTTTGCCAGGGAAGCGCCGCGAAAGGCCGCCAAACCGCCAGGATCGCGATCGGGAAAATGGCCGCGCCCGAGTACTGCACGGCCCGCGCAGCCAGCACATCGCGCGCGTCCCGTGCTATCCCCGCCGCCAGCAACAGCACGCCCACCAACCCGCCGGCGCTCCACAGAATTCCGCAGGCCGCGAAGAGGATGTTGGCCACCGGAGTTCCCGGAAGCCGCGCCGCCCGCAATGTCAGCACCAGCAGGACGGCGGTGATGAGCAGCGAGGTGGTGAAATGGATCAGATCATTGGTGAGGCCGCCCGCCGTTACGTGCAATCCCCCACAGCATAACCGCGTCCCCGCCGCGAGTCCAGCATTCCACCCCCAGCGCGGAGAATCGCTGACTGAACGCACACAGCTGAGAGCGAGCGCCGTGGCTCCCCATCGGGTCGAGGCAAGACATTATCGGCCACAGATGCCCGCCGATGCCCACCGATAAGAAAAGGTCTTGGTTTTATCCGTGTTCATCGGTGTTCATCGGTGGCTAAATTTGCTTTTTGCGAAATTAGGCGGAGCCTCGTTCCTGGCGGCCGATCCGATCTCCCCTGCCGCTGTCGCTCTCACGCTGCTGGCTACTCGCTTCGCTGTCTCCATGATTCCCGCCTGGCAAGCGATCGTGTCGATCCCCTGGTGGTGCCGCGCAACGAATGAACCCGGCGCATGATATGCTCCGGAATATCATGGACGCAAAATCCGGCGCCAAAGAACGCTTCGAATCCGCCCGCGAGGGTCTGATCGCGCTCAGCCACCGCATTCACGCTCACCCCGAACTGGGCTTTGAGGAGGAGCAAGCCTCCTCCTGGCTCTGCGAGTCGCTCACGGACGCGGGGTTCGCCGTCGAAAAAGGTATCTGCGACCTTCCCACCGCCTTCCGCGCCCGCGCCGGCTCCGGCCCCCTACACGTCGCCATCTGCGCCGAATACGATTGCCTCCCCGGCATCGGCCACGCCTGCGGCCACAACATCATCGCCGCCTCCGCCGTGGGCGCCGCGCTGGCGGCCGCTAAGGTCGCCGACGAGGCCGGACTCACTGTCACGGTTATCGGCACGCCCGCCGAAGAGGTCGGCAATGCCAGCGGAAAGATTCTCCTGCTCGAACGCGGCGCGTTCGCCGGCATCGACGCCGCCATGATGGTTCACCCGGCGCCGTTCGATATGCTCCGCGCCAAAATGATCGCCGCTTCCATGTTCGAAGTGCATTGCACCGGCAAGGAATCCCACGCCTCCGCCTTTCCGGAGCTTGGCGTGAACGCCGCCGACGCGCTCACCATCGCGCAAACCGCCATCGGCCTGCTGCGCCAGCATATCCGCTCCACCGATCGCATCCATGGCATCGTCACCAACGGCGGCCTCGCCGCCAACGTCGTGCCCGCGCACACCTCGGCGAAATATATGATCCGATCCGAGACGTTGGAACAGCTCAAGGAACTACGGCCGAAAGTCTACCGCTGTTTCGAGGCTGGCGGACTCGCCACCGGCGCCAAGGTCGAAATCGCCGGCGGCGACAGCCCGTATGCCGAGATGCGGCACCACGAGGCCATGGCCGCGCTTTACCGCCGGAACTCCGAGGCCCTCGGCCGGACATTCCCCAATCTCGGGGAGTGGGAAACCAGGCCCACCGGTTCCACCGATATGGGCAACGTCTCTCTCGCCATGCCGTCCATCCATCCCATGATTGGCATCAACTCCCTGCCCGCCGTCAATCACCAGCCGGAATTCGCCCACCACTGCGCCACTCCCGACGCCGACAAAGCAATGGCCGATGGCGCCCTGGCGATGGCATGGACGTGCATCGACATGGCCACCAACCATCGAACCGTCCTTCAGCAGCATTAGAGTCGCCGCGAGGCCGCTTTATACAGTCTGCATTGATTTCTTCACGCGCCACCACGATTCTCCCCAACCGAAGCGGCTAGAACGCTGAAACCCGGAATCCTCAACCCAACCCCTCCGTGATCTTCGCCACCTCCGTGTTCCCGGCCTTTGACTTTATTTTGCTCCGTGTCTCCGTGCTTCCGTGGTGAACGAACATTTGCTTGCCTGAAACCCCAACCGCGGAGAAACCCGGAATCCTTACGCCTCCGTAGCCTCCGCCACCTTTGTGCACTCCGGTTTTGCCTTTGACTTTGTTTTTCTCCGTGCCTCCGTGCCTCCGTGGTGAATATTTTGCCTGCCGGCGTCCAACGGGCAGTACACTGGTGCGTGGAGGTCTCCCCGTATGAGCGCGACTTTTCCCCGCCGCCGATTCCTGCAAACCGCCGCCGCAGGCAGTCTCCTGGCCACCAGACTCGAATCGGAAGTCCCTAACGACCAGACTCCCGTGGCGCCGTCCGACCAGCTTCGCTTCGGCATCGTCGGCATCGGTATGCAAGGTTCCGGCCTGCTCAGCACTGCCATCGGCCTTCCAGGCGTGCAGTGCGTCGGCGCGGCCGATCTCTGGGATGGCCGCCACACTCTCGCCAGGGAGATCACCAACAACCCGAGCCTTCCCACCACCCGCCGTTATCAGGAACTGCTCGACCGCAAAGACATCGACTGCATCGTCGCCGCCGTGCCCGATCATTGGCACCGCCGCGTGGTGGTCGATGCCTGCCGCGCCGGCAAAGACATCTACTGCGAGAAGCCCATGTCGCACACCATCGAGGACGGCTTCGCCATGGTGGAGGCCGCGCACGCCAACCGCCGCGTGGTCGAAATCGGATCGCAGCGCGTCAGTTCGGCCCTCTGCGCCAAAGCCCGCCAGCTTTATCAGGACGGCGCCATCGGTAACGTGGAATTCGTCGAGCTCTCGATGGGCCGCAACGATCCCAACGGCGCGTGGGTATACCCGCCGCCCGACGTCACGCCCCAGACCCTCGATTGGGACACCTGGCTGAACGACGCGCCCAAAATTCCCTTCGACCCCGTCCGCTTCGCGCGCTGGCGCTGCTGGCGCGAATACGGCACCGGCGTGGGCGGCGATCTCATGGTCCACCTGCTCAGCGGCATGCTCTACACGCTCGGCTGGAACGAGCCGCCGCGATCCGCCGCCGCTCTCGGCGGCATCTTCCGCTTCCAGGACGGGCGCAATATGCCCGATGTCCACCTGGTGCTCTTCGATTACCACGGTGTCCCGGTATACGTGCGGCTCGACTTGTGCGCGCAAAGCCCGGAAGCGGCCCGATTCTACGGACCCAAGGGAATTCTGGAAGCCACCGGCGGAGAGCTGCGCCATGCCCCGCAGCTCGGCGTCGACACCGCGCCGAGTTATTACTCCGGCGGATTCCCGGCTAAGATGCGTGAGCAGTACGTGCGGCAATGGCGCGCCGAGCACACCGTCCCGCCCGGTAAGGAGACGCTCCACCAAGCCGCGGTATTCCAGGCGGATGACTGGGACGACGAGCGCCCGCACCTGTGGACTTTCTTTCAGGCCGTGAAGACGCGCGGAGCCGTTGCCGAGGACGCCGTCTTCGGAAACCACGCCGCCATCGCCTGCCACATGGCCAACGAATCGTATTTCCGCAAGGCGCCCGTATACTGGGACAACGCCTTGCACAACATCAAAGCTTGACCGTGGGGTGAGCTTCAGCTTGCCCAAGGCGAGCGGAGCTCGCCCTTGGCGTTTGGCCATTCAGAACGTCAGCGACAGGTCAGCCCGGCTCGCAACAAGCCAGTCGCGGCAGCCGGGGGAGTTTCCCGCCGCGAAGCCGGAGGAATCTTGTCGGGTTCGTGGAAGCTTGCCCAAGGCGAGCGGACGCCCTCTTGCTCAATTCAGCGCCGTCCCCGGCTCGAAGCTGCGCACCTTGGCCGACAACGTGGTCCGTTTGAGACCCAGCATATCGGCAGCCGCCTTCTTGTTTCCGCCGGTCTTTTGCAATGCCTGCTCGATGATGCTCCGCTCGATCGACGCCACCGTCCGCTGGTAATCCATTCCCTGGTCGGGCAGCGAAATCGCCGGGCCGCAAGACTGCGCCGGCATGGCCGGCACGGCGGGAAGCGGAAAGTCCCGGCTATCCAGCAACTCCCGATTGCCGCTCAGCGCGATCGCCATCTCCAACAAATTCTCCAGTTGGCGGACATTTCCCGGCCAGGAGTACTCGCACAGCGCCTCCCTCGCCCGCGAAGTGAGCGCCTTGCACGGGATCTCCTCCATACGGCATATCTTTTCCGCAAAGTGCGCCGCCAACCGCGGGATGTCCTCGCGCCTCTTCCGCAGCGGCGGCATATGAATCGGGACCACATTCAGGCGGTAATAAAGATCTTCGCGGAACCGGCCCTCCGCCACCCGCTGCGTCAAATCGCGGTTGCTAGCGGCAATCAGGCGCGCGTTTAACCGAACCGTCTCGCTGCTCCCCAGCCGCTCGAACTCCCGCTCCTGAATCGCGCGCAGCAGCTTGGCTTGCAAAGCCAGGTCCAGATCCCCGATTTCATCCAGAAATAAGGTGCCGCCCTGGGCTTGCTCGAATCGCCCGACGCGATTATGCAAGGCTCCCGTGAAGGCTCCTCTGACATGGCCGAACAGCTCTGCCTCCAGCAGATGCTCGGGTAAAGCGCTGCAGTTTACGGCGACCCATGGGCAATGCCTTCGCTGGCTCGCCAGGTGCAAGGAGCGTGCCGCCAGTTCTTTGCCGGTACCGGTTTCTCCCGTGACCAGCACGGTGGAACGCCTCCCCGCCACCAACCGGATCACCTGCCGGACTTGCCGCATGTCCGGGCCATCCCCGACCAGCAGTTCTTCCCATTCCTCCATCGAGCGGCTCGGTCCGCGGCGCGATTCCTGCAGCTGATCGAGAAGGGCCACTGCCTCCTCATCGCCCGGGAGGAACTGGTGCGCGCCCAGACGGGCCAGCCGGACGGCATCGCCCGGGGAAGCGCCAGGGTCGTTTACCAATACTGGAACATCGCTATCTAGCGCTTGGACTTTTTCTACCAATTCAGCAGTTCGCCAATCCGCTGCCGGAATATCCAGCACAACGGCGATATATTTCTGGCGCGACAATTCCCGCTGAGCTTCTTCGATAGACCCTGGCACGACCGTATACGTGGAAGAAAGCAACGGCCACTGTGATGAATCGAACAGCTCCGGTGAAATCCACAGCAGGCGTCTATCCTCAAAGGATGTCACAACCCATCCATCGCCCGATCCCAGACCGAACTTTAGGACGAAAATTCACATTTCGCAGTAGCGGACCCCTAAAGAGGGGGAGCTTGCCTGCCGATATGATTAGTAGCCGGAAGAAGGATGGCGCATGAGAATCTATGATCGGGATCTGACGGGAACGGCGTCCGCTGAGTCGGGGCGCTCGCAGGAAACACAAAAAGCAGATCGCGACGCCACCGCGACGTCGTCGCAGCCAGGTAGCACGG
>Ga0326728_10021561_pt1 | contig 12091 bp, 11 predicted proteins | sample MB3enrmetagenome_FD_207602 | JGI IMG/M metagenome (GOLD analysis project Ga0326728, IMG submission 207602) | Lab enriched peat soil microbial communities from McLean, Ithaca, NY, United States - MB31MN | ecosystem: Environmental > Terrestrial > Soil > Wetlands > Peat | place: USA: New York...
GGACGCCTGCGTCGGAAACAGCCCGGCGAAGACCATCGGCTTGATCGCCTCGAATCCGGGCAGCGGCTCGGCCGGGCGCGCGGCCTCGATGATCGTGTCGCCGACGCGCGCATCGGCCACCTGCTTGATGCCGGCGACGATGAAGCCCACGTCTCCTGCGGCCAACTGTTCGAGCGCGACGGGCTTGGGCGTGAGCACCCCGAGCGTCTCGACTTCGTATACTTGGTTGTTCGAGCAGAGCCGGATCTGCTGGTGCGGGCGGACGCATCCTTCAAACACGCGGACCAGCACCACCGCGCCGCGGTAGGAATCGAACCACGAATCAAATATCAGCGCGCGAAGCGGCGAATCGGCCGAGCCGGTGGGCGCCGGAATTCGCGCAACGATCGCATCCAGCACGGCCTCCACGCCCTGGCCGCTCTTTGCGCTGATGGCCAGCGCGTCGCCCGCGGGGATGGCCAGGACGTTCTCGATCTGTTCTTTGATTTCGTCCGGCCGCGCGGCGGGAAGATCGATCTTGTTGATCACCGGAAGGATTGTGAGATTGTGCTGCGCGGCAAGAAACGCGTTGGCGACCGTCTGCGCTTCCACGCCCTGGCTCGCGTCCACCACCAGCAGCGCACCTTCGCAGGCCGAAAGCGCCCGCGAGACTTCGTAAGAAAAGTCCACGTGGCCCGGCGTGTCGATCAGATTGAGCTGGTACTCGTTCCCATCCGCGGAGCGAAAATGCAAACGGATGCTCTTGGCCTTGATCGTGATGCCGCGTTCTTTCTCCAGATCCATCGAGTCGAGGACCTGCGAGGTCATCTCGCGCTGGGTCAGCGCGCCCGTGAGTTCGAGCAGGCGGTCGGCCAGCGTGGACTTGCCGTGGTCGATGTGCGCGATGATGCAGAAATTCCGTATGAGGCGGGGATCCATGAACTCGCTCGCGCGGCTCGCGCGTCTGTGTGTATCCGGATTTTCCAGTCTGCCATAAATTCGGCCCGCGGCCAACGGAGGACGCAACGCGCGTAGCAAGGGACCGGCGCGCGCCGCGTCGCCGCTTGGGGCACAGCCCGGGAGGCTTGTTTGTCGCCCGGCCGCGGGACGGTATATAGTCGGACATCGGCGCAACGCCGCATCGCAGCGCCGAAAATCCCACGGGGTGGGCCGGTCACGCATGGCAGTGGATGTCCCAAAGCAGCTGGAGCGCGCCAAGCGCTATCTCGAGAAGAACAAGCTCGCCGACGCGGTGGAGGCGTACCAGTCGGTTCTCGATGCGATTCCGAACCACCTGGAGTCTCTGCAAGCGCTCGGCGATCTCTACTCGAGGTTGGGCCAGTACGATCACGCCGCGGTCTATTTCGGTTTCCTCTTTGACCGTTTCACCGATCCAGCCGATGAGCCGAAAGCATTGGCTCTGTATTCCCGCTTCTTGAAGAACACGCAGCAGACTCCCGAGCGCGTGGCGCGCTACGCCGTGCTTCTGCAGAAGCAGAACCGCAACGACGAAGCCATCGAGCAGTACACGGCCGCTTCCGAAAAATTCCTCGCGGCCGGAAAAAACGACTACGCGGTGGCGTGTCTCGAGCGAATCGCGCAGCTTGATTCGGAAAGTGCCGAACGCCACATCGCGCTGGGAGAAACGGCCGAGCGCCTCGGCAACACTGTGATTGCCGCGCGCGGGCTTCTCCGGGCGGGGCAGCTTGTCGAGGCCGCGGGCGATATCGACCGCGCTCTCGATCTACTGGGGCGCGCGCAGAGGCTGGCTCCGGGCGAGCGGGGCGCGGCGCTGATCTACGCGCAGGCGCTCTTGCGCAAGGGCGATGCGGCCGCCGCCGCCGCGCAGCTCGCGCCGATCGCCGAATCGCAGCACGATGCCGCCTTCCTCGAGACCTACGGCGTCGCCTTGATGCGATCCGCCGATGTGGAACGCGCCCGCACGGTTTTCGCCGCCCTGGCAAAGTTGAAGCCCGCCGCCTGGAGCTATCAAATGGAAATCGCCAACCATTATCTCGCGGCGCATCAAGAGGAAATGGCGATTGAGATGCTCGGCCCGGTGAAGACCGTCATGATCCAAGCGCGCCGCGAAAATGAATTTGCCGCGGAACTCGATAAGTTGGCCGAGGCCTACCCTCGCTGCGTGCCGTTGGTCGAATTCTGGGGCGGGCTCTACAGTGAACTCAATCGCGAAGCGAAATACTTTGACGTTCTTGCCCGTCTGTTCGATCTCTATTTGGCCGAGGGCAAGATCGATCGCGCGTCCGACACGCTGGAGCGGCTCGTGGATATCGACGCCTACGACCCGCAGAATCAGGAGAGATTGCGCCATCTCGAAACGGCGGGCGGCAGTGAAGTCGTGGCGCACGTGAGGGCGCGGCTCCAGCAGTCCGACACGCACGGCGGCACGGCGCCCGCGCCGGTGCCGTCCGAACCGGGCGTAGCCACGAACGCGGTGGCCGCCGAGGAGAAGCGTTCCGAAAACGCGCTCGACGATTTGATCGTTCAGGCCGAAATTTTCATCCAGTATTCTTTGCCGGCGAAAGCCGTCGAGCGGCTGAAGAAAGTCGCGGAGCTCTATCCGGGCGAAGTGGAGCGCAACGAGCGCCTCATCAATTTGTGCCAATCGGCGCGGTGGTGGCCCGAGGGCGCGCGCGCAAGGATCGAGGCCGGCGCGCAGCGCGCCGCTGCGGATCCCGCTTCGCTCGCTGCCCCCGGGGACGCCATGCGCGACCTGGCCCGTATTTCCGAGATCTCGCAGAATTTATTTCGCCAGCCTACTCCGCGCGCCATCTTGAGCACGGCCGTGAACGAAGCCGGGAGTTTCCTGCGCACGGCGCGCTGCATCGCGCTCATCGGCGCACGGGGACAACCGCCCCAACTCGCGGCGGAGTTTTGCGCAGCGGGCCTGGAACCTGCTGCCGGCCCGTCCATCTTGCGTTTGCTGGGCCTGGTGGAACGCGCGACGCCGGATGCCATGGGGGGATTGCCGCTCGACGCAGCCGCCGCGCCGTTCTTGCGGGAACTGGGGCTGGAGTCCGCGTTGGGTGTGGTGCTGACCGATCGCGATGCGATGGCCCCGGCCGGCATGCTCATAGCGGGCTTGGCGGTCCCGCATGCCTGGAAGCCCAACGAGATCTACTTCCTGCAGTCCGTCGGCGACCAGATGCTGCTGGGCATCAATCACACGCGGCTGCGCTCGCTCGTTCGCAATCTCGCCGTTGCGGACGAAAAAACGGGCCTGTTGCGCCGCAGCTCCTATCCGGATTGTCTCCTGCGCGAATCGCAGCGCGCGAAGACGCAGGGCGCCTCGCTCTCGGTCGCGATTCTGCAGCTCGACCACGGTTCCGAACTGCTGCAGCAGCAGGGCGAGGCGCAACTCGACCAGCACATGGAGCAGGTTGTTCGCGCGCTGCAGCCTTTCGTCCGGCATGCCGACCTCGCGGTGAAGTACACGGCGTGGTCGCTGGCCTTCATCTTGCCGGATACGAATCTGGAGGGCGCGCGCGCCATGCTCGAGAAATTGTTCAAGACAGCCGCGGCAGTGCGGCCACCCTGGGATGGCGCGCATTCGACGCTTTCCGGCGTGGTGGCCGAGGCGGTAACGCGGCCCGAATACGACAGCGAAGATATCGTCACCGAGTTGATCAATCGCGTGGATTCGAGCCTCGAGCAGGTCCGCCGGCGCGGTGGCGACACGATTGTGGCGATTGAGACCGGGCAAAACTAGGCGAAGCGTTCGCCGAACGGGCCCTGACCGTGGCAGAATCACCGCGCTCCGCGTTCAGGGAGTGCGGGAGAATCCAGATGGCAATTGAAAAAGTTGGCGTCGCCGGCCGCGGCCTGATGGGTTCCGGCATTGCGCAGGCGGGCCGCGGTCTTTGCGATTATTCCGATCCGAAGAATCCCAAGCCGATTGAGCTGTAGACACGGGCGAACGCACGGAGACGAACGCGCATGGCGTACGAAAATATTCTCTACGAAGAACGCGAGGGCATCGGCTGGATCACGTTCAACCGCCCGAAAGTGCTGAACGCGCTGAACGGAAAAATGATTGCCGAGCTGGACGGCGCGCTCGCCAAGGCGCGCGAAGATTCGGAAGTGCGCGCGCTGATCCTGACCGGGGCCGGCGACAAGGCGTTCGTCGCCGGAGCCGACATCGGCGAACTTGCGCGGTGCACGCCCGTGGACGGCCGCGAAACGTCCCTGCGCGGCCAGGCTGTGCTGCGGCGGCTTGAGACGCTCGGCAAAGTTTCGATCGCGGCGATCAACGGTTTCGCGCTCGGCGGAGGCTGCGAAGTTGCGCTGGCCTGCACGATTCGCCTTGCGCGGCCCGCATCGGCCAGCCGGAAGTGAAACTCGGCTTGATCCCCGGCTACGGCGGCACACAGCGGCTGGCGCGGCTCTGCGGGAAGGGAATTGCGCACGAACTCTGCCTGACCGGCGAGATGATTTCCGCCGAAGAGGCTCTGCGCATCGGCTTGGTCAACCACGTGTACGAACCGGCGGAATTGCTGCCTGCGGCCGAGGCGCTGGCGAAGAAAATTATTGCCAATGCCCCGCTTGCCGTCCGCTATGCTATGGAAGCGATCGAGCGCGGGTTGGAAATGCCGCAGGCCGAAGCGTTGCAGTTGGAAGCGGCGCTGTTCGGCATCTCGACCGCGACGCAGGATTTTCGCGAAGGAACGCAGGCGTTTCTCGAAAAGCGCCCCGCGAAATTCCAGGGGAAGTAACGCGCCGCGTTCACAAGGATTGGGAATGAGCGATGCATTCGAGCCACGGGAAGTGCGCGGTGCCGCCACGGCGGATGGTCTCCGCTTCGGAATCGTCGTTTCACGGTTCAATAGTTTCATTACGGAGCGGCTGCTTGCCGGCGCGCTGGACGCCTTGCGCTCGGCTGGCGCTGCTGCCGGCGCCATTGAAATCGTTCGCGTGCCCGGCTCCTTCGAGATCCCGCTCGTTGCGAAACAGATTGCGGCCGCCGGCCGCGCCGATGCGGTGATCGCCATCGGCTGCGTCTTGCGCGGGGAAACTTCGCATTACGAATATATTTGCACTGAAGTCGCGCGCGGCGTGCAGCTGGCGCAGATGGACACGGGCGTCCCCGTGATTTTCGGCGTTCTCACATGCGACACGCTCGAACAGGCGATCGATCGCGCCGGACTGAAAGGCGGCAACAAAGGCTATGAAGCGGGTCTCGCGGCGATCGAGATGGCCAATCTGACGCGCAAACTCACTCCGCAATCCACTTCGTCCGCCCGAGCGGGCGCGAAGAAATCCGCGCGCCGCGGCAAGAACCGTCCGTAGCATGGCCCTCCGGACGAAGTCCCGCGAATTTGCGCTCCAGATGCTTTTCCAATGGGAAGTGAGCCGCCAGGAGCCGGCGCAGCTCGAAATGGTTTTCTGGAGGAGTGCGCGGGCGCAGGCTTCCACACGCGCGTTTGCCAACGAATTGTTCGAAGGCGCCGCGGCGGAAACGAAGCGGCTCGACGATTTGATCGGGAAGCACGCGGAACATTGGCGCGTGGGCCGGATGTCCGCGATCGATCACGCGATCCTGCGTTTGGCGGCTTATGAAATGACGCGAACGTCCACCCCGGCGAAGGTCATCCTGGATGAAGCTGTGAACTTGGCGAAGAAATTTTCCTCGGAAGAGGCCGCGCCGTTCGTGAACGGCGTGCTGGATGCCATCGCGCGCTCGACGGGAGCGCCCAAGCCCGCGGAATGACACCGCTGGCCGCGGCCTAGATTGCGCGTATCGCGGCGCAGGTCTTGTCCAGGATGCGTTTCGTGACAGCCGCCTTCGACGTCTCGGCGTAGACGCGCAGAACGGGTTCCGTCCCCGAGGCGCGCAGCATCAGCCAGCCGATCTCTCCCAGATACAGTTTGATTCCGTCGAGGTCCTCGCGGCGCGTGACGTGCCAGCCGAGCACGCGCTTCATCTTGGCGTCGGAATACCGCGCGATGGCGCGCTCCTTTTGTCCGGGGCGCAATTCCAAATCAACGCGGCCGTAGTGAAACTCGCCGAATTCGGCGTGGAGGACGCCGACCAACTCGCCGAGAGTTTTTCCGTGCCAGGCCATCAATTCCGCAAGGAGCAGGGACATCACCGTGGCGTCGCGCTCGGGAAGATAAAGCTTTGTGCCGATGCCGCCGGACTCTTCTCCGCCCAGTAAGATGTCGCGCTCGAGCATCAACTCGCAGATGTATTTGAAGCCGATCGGCGTCTCGTACACCGTGCGGCCGTATTTCGCGGCGATCTTGTCGATGAGTTTCGTCGAGGAGAACGTCTTCGCGACGTCGCCCGTGAGGCCGCGCGTGCCGGCGAGATGCCACAGCAGCAGCGCGAAAATCTGGTGCGGCGTGATGAACGCGCCGTCGCGGTCGATCGCGCCGATGCGGTCGCCGTCGCCGTCGGCGCACAGGGCGGCGTCGTAGTGGCCCGCGAGCACGGCTTGGCGCGCCCCCTCGACGTGCGGCTCGATGGGCTCGGGATGGATGCCGCCGAAGAGCGGATCGCGCTCGCCGTGAATCTCGTCGCACGCAACGCCGTTGCGCGCGCAGAGTGCGCGCAGCAGGCCGCTTGCCGAGCCGTACATCGGGTCCGCAACGAACCGCAGCTTCGCCGCGCGCAGCCGGTCCCAGTCCACTAATTTTTCGATTGTGTCGAGGTAGGGCGCTTTGGGATCGAGCGAATGAATCAGATCGCTGCGCGGCGGCAGCCCGGGCACGCCGTCGCGCATGACCACCGCCAATTCCTGCTCGATTTGCGTGATGATGGAAGGCAACGCGGAACTTCCGTAGCTCGCTTTGAATTTCACCCCGTTCCATTTGTAAGGATTGTGGCTCGCGGTGATCATGATGCCGCCCGCCGCTCCGCGTTGCCGCACGAGCAGCGAGAGCGCGGGGGTGGGACAAGAACACTCGGTCAGATGCACGGTTGTGCCGGTCATGGCCACGGTTTCCGCGGCGACACGCGCGAACCGGTCCGAGGCAAAGCGATTGTCATACGCGACGAGAACGCCGCGCTGCGGGTCCGCCGCGCGCACGATGAAGCGCGCGATGGCATAGGCGGCGATGCGCACGTTCGATTCGGTGAAATCTTCCGCGATCACGCCGCGCCAGCCGTCGGTGCCGAAGTGAATTTCGCTCACGGCGGAAAAGTATATGCGAAGCGCGGGCAGTGGAGAAGAGAAGCGATACCTCTCAGAGCAGTTGGCGGAGCTTCCGGGCTTCGAGCCATTTCACGATCTTGCCGACATCCTGGGCGCGGTCGCGAGGGCAGAGAAGCAGCGCGTCGGGCGTTTCCACGGCGACGAGATCGCGCACGCCGATGGCGGCGACGAATTTTCCGGGGCTCCAGAGGAAATTCCCCGTCGCATCGAGCGCGAAATGCCGGCCGGCGGCAACGTTTTCGCCGGGCTTTGCGGCCAGCAGCTCGTACACAGCGGCCCAGGAGCCGATGTCGCTCCAGCCCACTTCGGCCGGGATCACGAAGACTCGCCCGGCGCCGCGCGCCCGGGTTGCCGGCTCGAGAATCGCGTAGTCCACGGAAACATTGGCGAGCTTCGCGTAGGTGCGCTTGAGCGCCGCGTTGTAGCGCGGCGTGCCGATTGTTGCGGCGAGGCGTTGCAGCGCTGCGTGGGTGGCGGGCAGGAATGTTTCGAGCGCCGCGAGATACGTGGAGGCGCGACAGAAGAACATTCCCGCGTTCCAGTAATAGCGGCCGGAAGATACGTACCGGCGGGCCAGCGCCGCCGGGGGTTTTTCCGTAAAGCGGCGCACCGAATAGATAGGCGGCTTCCCGCGCCGCGCAAGCTGACCGCGCTCGATATAGCCGAATCCCGTCTCCGCGCGCGTGGGCGGGATGCCGATGACCACCAGCTCCCCGGGCGTTTCCGCCGCGCGCAATGCCGCTCGCACGATTCGGCGATAGCGCGCCGGCTGCGCGACGTGGTGATCGGCGGGCAGGACGGCCATCAGCGCGTCGTCCGAGCGCGATTCGCGGAGCACGTGAATCGCCGCGAGGCCGATGGCGGCCGCGGTGTTCCGGCCCACCGGTTCGGAAAGAACATGGCGGCGCGCGGCGCGCGGGATTTGCCCGCGCACGGCGGCGGCTTGCGCCGAATTGGTGACGGCCCACATGCGCGCGGCGGGAAAGAGCGGGGCGAGGCGCGCGACGGTTTGCTCGAGCATCGTGCTGCCGCCGGTGATGTTGAGAAGCTGCTTCGGCGTGCGCGTGCGGCTGCGCGGCCAGAAGCGCGTGCCGCGTCCGCCGGCGAGGATGATCGCGTGCGCTTCGAGACTTGCGCCGCTCACGGGAACACCGCCCCGGCGAGCGCCGCTTCGCTCACGCCCCGCGCGGCGAGGTCGCGCTCGAGCGCGGCCACGTCCGGCGCGTAGGCGCGGAGAATCGTGGTGGAGGCTGAAGGCGTGATTTCGTATTCGCCGAGCGCGGCGGGAAGGAACCATGCCTCGCCCGACGCGTACTCGCCGGCGACGCCTCGCGCGCCTAGCTTGCCCTTGCCTTCGATTACGATCAGCAACTCGAATCGTTCACGGGAGGTTTGCGCGGAACGCCGCGAGGAAAATGTCCATCGTTCCACTGCGAAATGAGGGCACGCGACGAGCAAACTTCGTTCGCCTGCGTCGCTCGCGAGCGGCAGCGGCGTGAGACGGCCTCCGATCTGCGAACCGAAGCGCATGACCTCCAGGGCCTTTTCGATGTGCAATGTTCGCGGTTTCCCATCCGGCCCGAGACGATTGTAATCGTACACGCGATAGGTGAGGTCGGAATGCTCCTCTATCTCGCAAAGCACGAGCCCGGGGCCGATCGTATGCGCGGTGCCTGCCGGCACGAAAACGGCGTCTCCCTCGCGCACGGACAGCGGCACGAGACTTTGTTCCGCCGCGCCATCGCGGATGGCGCGTTCCAGCGAGTCGCGCGTGACTTCGGGCCGCAGTCCGGCGCGAACCTCTGCGCCGTCGCGCGCCGCAACCACGTACCACATCTCCGCCTTGCCGGTGCCGCCCGCCGCCCGTTCGTGTTGCGCGGCATATGCATCATCCGGGTGGACCTGTACCGAGAGATGGTCTTCGGAGAAAATGAATTTCACGAGCAGGGGAATGCGCGGCCGGCCTCGCATTTGCGTGCCCGTCCATGCAAAAGGCAAATCACGCCACGCCTCGCCGAGGGTGCGCCCTGCGAACGGGCCGGTCGCGAAGCGGCACGCCTCGCCCGTTAGCCAGACCTCGCCGATTGGCTCGCCTGCGCCGGGAGGATCCGGAAAAAGAGGACCCAGGCGGTGCGTGCCCCAGATGCGCGGAACGTAAATGGGTTCGAGCTTGCTGGCGCAGACGGATCTGCCTGTGCCGGCAAGCGACGAAACATCTTGCGTCACGAAGCGGCAGCCTCCGCCGCGAAGAAATGCTTGAAACGCTTCAGGCCCTCGTCGATTCGCTCGATCGATGTCGCGTAGGAAATTCGCAGGTAGCCGGGCGCGCCGAACGCCTCGCCGGGGACGACCGCTACGTATTCGCGCTCCAGCAGGGCCTTGGTGACGGCCGTCGTATCGGCGTGGCCTTTGCCGTGGCGCGCCGCGATGTGCGGGAACGCATAGAACGCGCCCTTCGGCTCCGTGCAGGAGACGCCGGGCAGTTCGTTCAATCCGTTGTAGATGCGCGCGCGGCGCCGCGAATACTCTTCGAGCATTTTGCCCACCGAGTCCATCGGCCCGGTCAACGCTTCGATCGCCGCGTACTGCGCGATCGAGGTCACGTTGGTCGTGGACTGGCTTTGCTGTTTGATGACGGCGCCGATGAGCGCTTCGGCTCCGAGCACGTAGCCGACGCGCCAGCCCGTCATCGCGAACGTCTTGGAGAGGGAGCCGATGACGATCAGTTGCGGGCCCGCCTCGGGGAGGCTGGCGATGGAAAACGGGCGCACGCCGCCATAGATAAAATGCGAGTAGCACTCATCGCTCATCAGCCAGACGCCGCGGCTGGCGCAGAGCGCCGCGATCCGCGCGAACTCTTCGTCGGAGATGACCGCGCCGGTGGGATTGCACGGCGAATTGATGATGACCATGCGGGTGCGCGGCGTGAGCGCAGCCTCGATTTGTTCCGCGCGCAGCGTGAATCCCGCCGCGGGGTCCGTCTCAACGAAAATCGGCGTGCCGCCGCAAAATTTCACAATGTCCGGATAGCTCACCCAATAGGGCGCCGGGATGATGACCTCGTCTCCGGTGTCCACAAGAGCGCCCATCACCTCGAAGATGGCGTGCTTTCCGCCGGAAGTTGCCGCGCACTGGGCGGGTTTGTAGGCGGAGCCGAATTGCGCCGCGTGCCATTGGCAAATGGACTCACGCAGGCGCGCAATCCCCGCCGCGGGCGTGTACTTGGTCTGGTTCCGCTCCAGCGCGAGCACGGCCCCCCGCTTGATGTGCTCGGGGGTCGGGAAATCAGGCTCGCCCGCGCCAAAATCCACCACGTCCACGCCGCGCGCCTTGTATTTCTCGGCTTCCATCACGACCGCTAACGTGGGCGATACGGCTATCCGATTTACGCGTTCCGTGAATTTCATCATCTGGCTTCTCCCGTCAGGAAACTTTGGCGCGCAACCGTGCCTCGACCGTCTCGGGCACAAGGCCCGTCAGCGGCCCGCCCAACCGCGCAATCTCGCGCACCAGCCGCGAACTGAGATAGCTGTACGGCTCGGCCGGAATCATGAAGATCGTTTCGATTCCGGGCTCGATGCGGCGATTCATCATCGCCATCTGCAGTTCGTACTCGTAGTCCGAAATTGCGCGAATGCCGCGAAGGATCACGCTCGCGTTGTGCTTCCGGGCGTAATCCACCAGCAACCCATCGAAGGAATCCACCTCGACGTGCGCCGACCCCGCCGTCACTTCGCGCAGCATCTCCACCCGCTCATCCGAAGAGAAGAGCGTCTCCTTCTCGAGATTCCGCAATACGGCCACGACGAGACGGTCCACGACCTTCGAACCGCGATCAATTAGATCTAGATGGCCGTTGGTGACGGGGTCAAACGTGCCGGGATAGATTGCTATCTTCATGGTCGCATCCAATCGTATCGCATTCTAGCCTATCGCTCCCGCTCTCACCTGGAATTCTGCACTGAGGATCGGGCCAAAATGGTCGCCACCCGCGAATGTGCCCGTTTCCGCCCAACCCTGAATTCTCACCATTTAACCTTTTAACTTCTCCGTTCACTGTGGGCTTCCAGACCATACCCGACCAATTTGGTCGCCTTGTAAGCCCCTCACAGCTTGAGAGTTGCATCTACGCTACGCACTTGACAGCTTCCAACTTAGAGCCTAGAATACTAAATGCGACCGATTGAGTCGCATATCAGGCAATGCTGAAGCTCTCGAAAAAAGCCGACTATGGCCTGATTGCCGTCCGGCACCTGGCGCGCTGCGAAGCAGGAGAGTCCTGCAGCGCCTCGGACATCGCGGCAATCTACTCCATTTCGCTTCCGCTGCTGGCGAAAGTCTTGCAGCGGCTGGCCCGACAAGGGCTGGTGACTTCGCGGCACGGTTCAGGGGGAGGCTATCAATTGGCGCGCGATCCGAAGGTGATTACCGCCTTCGAGGTGATAGACGCGATTGATGGCCCGATGCAGATTACCTCGTGCTCGACCTCGCACGGGGAGTGCGGTCAGTCCGGCACGTGCACCGTGCGCGCGCCCTTGCGGCGGGTGAACGAGAGCATCATGCAGGTCCTGCGGAACGTCACCATCTCCGAGATGAGCGACGATTCCGCGGGAGCGCTGGTGGAGCTTTCAAATTAGGGGAGAGACGCATGGCGATTAAGCTGCCCGTTTACATGGATTATCACGCCACGACTCCGGTGGACCCGCGCGTCCTGGAGACGATGCTGCCGTATTTTTCCGAGCGGTTCGGCAACGCAGCCAGCCGCAATCACGAGTTCGGCTGGACGGCGGAGGAAGCCGTCGAGAACGCGCGCGCGCAGATCGCCCGGCTGATCAACGCCTCGCCGAAGGAGATCATTTTCACCAGCGGCGCCACCGAGTCCGACAACTTGGCGATCAAGGGCGCGGCGGAGATGTACCGCGAAAAGGGGACTCACA
>Ga0326728_10021563_pt1 | contig 12091 bp, 12 predicted proteins | sample MB3enrmetagenome_FD_207602 | JGI IMG/M metagenome (GOLD analysis project Ga0326728, IMG submission 207602) | Lab enriched peat soil microbial communities from McLean, Ithaca, NY, United States - MB31MN | ecosystem: Environmental > Terrestrial > Soil > Wetlands > Peat | place: USA: New York...
GTCCGTGTTTCTCAGCCTGGGTTAGCCCTCTGACGCTGCCTCGCAGCGGCGCGGCGGATCCTTCGAATTCCCCTGCTCCAATTTGAGGAGAGACCGCGTGCAATCCCCGAAGATTTTTTAGTGCACGGGGAGAGCCTCGCCGTCGTTGAAGATAACCAAGGTCGAGGCATTTCCGGTGAGTATCCCCACCAAACTATACAGGGACGCCTATGGGGAGTACGCAGACTACAGGGCGGTCATCGTCAAGGTGGTCACCGACGAGAAGGTCGTCGGGTGGGGCGAGTCTCATGCGAAATACCACGAGATCTACGGGGAGACGCTCGAGTCCGTCACGGGGATAATCAAGAACCAGCTGGCCCCCGCTCTGGTGGGGGAGGACCCCTTCCGAATCGAGCGCATCCACGACCTCATGGACGCCGTCATTGGCCGGGCTCCGTGCGCGAAGACGGGCTTGGATCTTGCGGTCTACGACATAATGGGGCTGACCTCTGGGCGGCCCGTCTACAATCTCTTGGGCGGCAAGGTGCGCGAGAAAGTTCCAATCGCGATTGAGATCGGGATAAACGCGCCGAAGGTGATGGCCGATGAGGCTGCGCACTGGGTGGAGAGGGGACTCCGCGTAGTCAAGATCAAGGCGGGCTCCGGAGATTTTGAGATGGACATGGCCCGAATCAAGGCCGTGAGGGACGCTGTAGGGGACAAGGTGAGCCTCCGCGTCGACCCGAACACGCACTGGAGCGTAGATGAGTCGAAGAGGGCGGGGCGCTACCTCAGCCAGATCAACTTCGAGTACCTGGAGCAGCCCGTCCCAGCATGGAACATCGACGGCATGGCGGAGATACGGGCACAAGCGGGCATCAAGGTGGAGGCGGACGAGGGAGCGTGGACGGTGTACGACGTGGTGGAGCATGGGAGGCGAAAAGCGGCCGACGTCATCAACCTGAAGATACCGAAGGTTGGCGGCCTCATGAAGGGGAAGAAGATGGCGGCGGTGGCGGACGCCTTCGGAATGGCGTGCATGGCGGGCGCAGAGGGAGAGTTCGCTGGCGGCCTATCCGCGAAGGCGCACCTTGCAGTCTCCACCAGAAACGCGCTCTATGCGAGCGATTTCACCGAGATATCCAAGATGCAGGCTTGGATACTGACAGAACCGATGGAGATGGACAAGAGCGGGTGCGTCGAAGTGCCCGACGGACCGGGGCTTGGCGTCACCATCGACGAGGACGCCCTGACGAAGTACACCGTGAAGCTCGCGTTCTGAGGAACTGCTCTCGCCGGAGCCGCTACCTTGGCGAGCCGTGCACTGGGACTGGAAGAGAGCGGGTGGACGGCCGTCAGGGTCTATGAGCTCTTGACGAGCGGCACCTTTGCTTCTGCCATCTGCCGAAGCTGGTCGAGCCGCGTCGCTAGCCTCCGTCTGATTCCTGGGTCAAGGGAAGCGTAGGGCGACCTCGGGGGGCCTGCCTTGAACCCCCCAAGCTCGGCACAAGCTTTCTCCCAGGCGACCTCGTTCTGGGCCGTCTGCTCGTCGTAGACGTCCGTGAATCTAACGTGATATGGAATCGCGGCATCGAGGTCCCGCCTCATGCACGCCCTGAAGAACGCCTGCGTCGCCCTCGGGGCTCCGGGACCGACGACCGAGACGATGCTGTTTCCTCCCACGAACGAGTCTCCAAGCAGCCAGTTCTCCCCGCCCGAGAACACGTTGATTCTGTCGGCGATCTTGCTCACGACGCGGGTCCTGTGGACCACGTCGCCGTTCGATTCCTTGACAGCCTTGATCTGCTCCAGCTCCAGCAGCTTGTCCCAGAATCCCAGCCCCATGTTGAAGCGAAATGAGTGCGGGTTGTTGTACGCCATTATCTGGATTTCATCGGCTGCCTCGTTGACCAACCTGTAGTGCTCGTAGGCCGCCTCCTCGGAGACGGGGATGAGGTAGGGCAGGCCCACCATGACGCCATCCGCCCCTGCGTCCTCCGCGTACTTGACGCGCTGAACGCATTCCCGCGTGTTGTGAAACGTCGCTCCAAAGACGCAGGTTATCCTCTTCGACGCTCCCACCGCAGTGTCGACCACCTTCTTGTACTCCTCGAAGCTGGAGGCGTAGAACTCTCCCATGCATCCGAAGGCCACGAACCCGTCGAATCCCAACTCTTCGTAGGCGCGGACGTTGTCCTTGAGACCCTCTAGGTCGAGCTCCTGGTTCTTCTTCAGGACGAACGGCATCAAGGGGAATATGCCCTTCAGTTGCTTCCTGCTCATGCTGTCACGATTGTGCCTGCGGTCTCCATAAAAATCTTCTCGGTCTCAGAAACGCGTCGGCGGACCGTGCGCCGAGATTCGAGGACCGGGGGATGGTTCGTCCGTCTCTTCGCGGGCAATCCCCGATCGAAGATTAGGAATGCTTATCTAAGAATGAGCTGGAGTTGCGGCGTACATGACTGGTAGGCTTTCTGGGAAGGTCGAAATAATCACTGGGGCAGCTTCGGGGATGGGTAGGGCAGCGTCGCTTCTCTTCTCCACGGAGGGCGCGAAGGTCGTCGCGGCGGACATCAACGAGGCGGACGGGGTGAAGACCGTCGAGACGATAAGGTCCTCAGGCGGCCAGGCAATCTTTGTGAAGTGCGACATCAGCAAACCAGAAGACGCGGAGAGGCTTGCCCGCGAGGCCGTGCGGGCCTACGGGAGGATCGACGGGGTCTACAACAATGCTGGCATCAACCCCATCGGGGACGTGCTGGAGACCTCGGTCGAGGTCTGGGATAAGACGCTCGACGTCAACCTGAAGGGGATGTTCCTCGTCTCGAAAGCGGCCCTCCCCGAGCTCATCAAGAGCCACGGGGCGATAGTCAACACCTCGTCTGGGGACTTCACGCTCACTTGGTTCAGAGAAGCAGCATACGTAGCTTCCAAAGGCGGTGTGATCGGATTGACGAAGGCCATGGCCGTGGACTTCGCAAAGAACAACGTCAGGGTGAACGCCATCCTGCCCGGAACGGTCTTGACCCCGCTAACCCTGAAGGCCGCCGAGGACCTCGGGAACAAGGAGGCCGCGATGAAGCACATGACCAGCGTCCACCCGTTGGGCAGGCTCGCTGAACCGGAGGAGATAGTGAAGGTCGCCCTCTTTCTTCTCTCCGACGACGCTTCATTCGTCACGGGTGCGTCGATCGCCGTCGACGGGGGCTATTCAATCACGCACGAATCGATTCACTAGTCTGGAATCCCGGCGCGATTAGATTTCGTTGTTCGAGGGAGCCAGCCGGAGTCTGATCAGCTGCAACGAGTTTATATGAATCGTTGCACCAGTGCAGCTGCTCTTCAGATGAAGTGCATTCGCTGCGCGAGCCCGCATGTCTACAGACCCAGAGAACCATAGGAGACCGGCCAACAAGGTTGGCGGGCCCCATCTGAGGTCCTGCATAATGTGCGGAGCGGGCGGGACCGCGCCCGCCGAACTGCTGTTTGAAACCGAGTTCTGGGATTTTTACTACTGTAGGACGTGCGGGCACTGGTTCCAGGCGAGCGCTACCGACCCCAAGGTCGCGTCTCCAGTAAAGCGCAAGGGTCACGAGCGCGCCCTCATGCTCATGTACAATGAAAAGATTGAACAGATGGAGGGTATCCAGAACACCGGCGCCGCGCTGGACCGCATTTGGAGGAAGGTTGTGCTGCTCACCGCCAAGGTCTACCTAAAAATCTCGCGGCTGAACGAAAAGTAGCAGAGCATCGCGCGCACGATGATCAGCGCAACCGCAAGCGTGGATGGGTCGATTTTGGGTGTTTCGGGATTCTGTCGCGTCTGTTGCGTGTTTGCGCCTATCACCACGAGGACTTTGAGGGTAGCTGGTTGATTGAGAAGAGGTTCCCGTCAGGGTCGGAGAAGGTCGCTGAGATTCCCCAGGCATGCTCTTCGGGCTGAGCTTGTTTGAACTCCACCCCCCTCGACTTCATTTCAGCGAATGCCCTGCGACAATCGTCGACGCGGAGAACGATTGGCGGGAGGCTCCCGGGTTTCCAATCCTTCGACCATCCATTGGGGTCCGGTGACCCAACCTGCCACAGAGCCAGTTCCAGTTCCTGCCCTTTGGGTCCAACAGTGACCCACCTGTAGCTTCCAGGCGGAGTGAAGTCGGTCTTTTTTTCGAAACCGACTTTCTGTGTGTAAAATTCCAAAGCTTCTGACTGGTTCTTGACTACGAGCGTGAATTGTGTTATCCTCGCGCTCATAAGCTGCAGTCAAACGAGACGGGTATACAAAACTGTCGATAGCCGGTTCTGTCAAGTAGGCGTCACGTCGCCCTCTAAGCTTTGTCCGCCAAGTTTCGTCACCTTCGGGCAACCCTGCCAACCGAAGGCTTCACCGAGTTCCGACAGCATCCGCGCAGGAGACGCGACAGAATCCGTATGACTAAGGATGCAACAAAATCGTCTTTCGGAAATATATTTATACGCGATACGAGACTCCGGTTGGGATTGGCGTCCCAGAAGGGAACGTTCATCCGTGAGGCCACTGGCCTCGTCAGAGAAGTTCGGGCGGTGGATGCATGGGTTTTCGGGGTAATGGCAATCAGTCTCGGGACAGGTATTGCCACGACCTACACCCTCGGTCCGGCGCTCTTCCCGGGCGGGTCGATTCCTATCGCGATTGGCCTCTTCGTCATCCTCGCCCTCTTCAAGGACGCAACGTATGCGCAGATGGGCACGGCGATGCCGCGCAGCGGGAGTGAGTACGTCTTCCAGGCAAGGTCCCTGAGCTCGTTCGCCCCGTGGGCCGTGGGCAACCAGATAAGCTACAACATAATGTGGCAGGGCACGATATATCAGGCGCTGAACGGCATCATGTTTGCCAGCATCGGGCTGGCTCCTCTGGTAATAATGCTCGGGACAGTCACGGGAAACAATTCGCTGATCAACTTCGCGACGTGGATTGGAACGCCGGTCGGGACCTACGTGATAATCCTGCTGCTTTCGGCAGGCTGCATCGGCATAGTGGCCCTCGGAATAAAGTTCTACATGCAGAAGTTCCAGAGGGTGCTGTTCGTAGTCGGCATGGCGCAGGTTTTCGCGGTCGTCGCGATACTGGCGACCACATCCAACGCGACCTTCATAAGTCATTTCAACTCCTTCTCCGCATCCTACTTCGGTAGTAGCGACGCGTACCACCTGGTGATAAACGAGGTATCTTCGCTGGGTGTCAGCACGTCCTTCAGCTGGCTTGACACTCTCGGCCTCATGGCCTTCGTCTCGTTCGGGCTGATCTGGGGTCACGGCATCATCGCCAACATGGGCGAGCTGAAGCATGCCAACAACCTCAAGACGTACACGTGGGTCTTCATGGGCGCGACGGTCTTCACCGGCGTCTTCGCCATAGTAATCGGCGCGCTGCTGGTGCACACCATGGGCTCGAACTTCCTAACCTCGATAGGCTACCTTTCGTTCAACGACCCGTCGAAGTATCCACTTCCGGTGTCTGCGTTCTACACCTTCCTCGTGAGCACCCTCACCAACAACATCTGGCTGCTGCTTCTCATCAACGGAGGCATGATCGCATGGGCGCTCCAGTGGGCCACGAACAACTCTCTCGGATACTCGAGGTTGGCGCTGGCCCTGGCCTTCGACAGAATCCTCCCCGCTAAGTTCGGCGACGTCGACGAGCGCTTCCACACGCCCTACGTCTCTCTGATCTTCTTCTTCATAGTCGGCGCCGTGGTCTTCGGGGCCCTGGTCGCGTTCGTGGGGATTGCCACAGCGCTGATCGCCGCCACGGTCGCACAGATATTCAACTTCGCGACCACCGGTTTGGCCGCGATGGTCTTCCCGTACACCAAGAAGCAGATGTACGAACAATCTCCGGGGGCCAAATGGAAGATAGGCAGTGTGCCGCTGATCGTGATAACAGGAGCGGTCACCTTGGCCGTGCAGGTGATGTTCCTCGGAGCCTTCTTCGCAATCCCAGGGGTCGGCCTCAGCCTGACACCCTCCTCAATCGTTCCGATCTCGGTGGTGTTCGGGATCCTCGCTGGAGGCATCGTCTACTACGTCGTGATGGCGCGGTACCAGCTGTCAAAGGGCATCAACGTCAAGATGCTCTTCAACGAGATTCCTCCCGAGTAGCGCCTCGGGACTCAGCAAGGCACTTTCGGTCGCCACGGGCAGCGGGGCGCCGAGCTTCACCCCCTCCGGCCGACGGTGCAGCCGCTAACCCAAAGGAGAAATACGAGATTACGGCTGGTACACCTCATGGTAGGTAGGGTGGATGGAAGGGTCGCGCTGGTCACAGGCGGCTCAAGAGGAATCGGCAGAGCCACGGCGCTCGCATTCGCTAGAGAAGGGGCCAAGGTCTGTGTCAACTACTCCAAGGCCAAGTCCGCTGCTGACGAGGTCGTGTCCATCATAAGGTCGAAAGGAGGGGAAGCGGCGGCCATCGGTGCGGACGTCGGCGATAGGACCCAGGTCAAGCGGATGGTGGAGGAGGCTGTGTCGAACTTCGGGAGAATCGATATTCTGGTGAACAACGCAGGACTCATCTACCGGAGCGATGCGATGAACATGCAGGACGAGGACCAGTTCAGGGAGATGATGGACGTCCATACGATGGGCACCTTCTTCGCCAGCGTGGACGCGGGCAGGTACATGGTACAGCAGAACTATGGGCGTATCGTGAACGTAGCGACCAACTCCGCGATAGGGACCGGTTCTCTCAACTCGACGCTCTACGCCGTAAGCAAGGGCGCGATAGTGATAATGACGAAGAGGTTCGCGCAGGAGCTCGGGCCCCACGGGATAACGGTAAACGCCGTGGCGCCGGGGTTCGTGAAGACGGATTTCACGTTGGCGCTCGGGAAAGACTTCGATAGCAGGGTGGAAGCCACCGCGAGCAACACTGCCCTCAGGAGGGTGGCGATGCCGGAGGAGATAGCGGAGGTGATACTTTTTCTCGCGTCCGATGGAGCATCCTTCCTCACCGGCCAGACCATCACGGTCGATGGAGGGCGGAAGGACAGCCTGTCACACTCGGCCTAGCATTTGCCTGTCCGAGGGTCACAAGCGAGAAGCCAGAACGTTAAAATTACGTCTCGGGGTCGACGGACTCGATGCCCGCAGAACCGAAGAAGATCGCCTTCGACCAATACAACGCGTCCGTCTCCTGCAATACCTCGTCAGGGGCCGTGGATCTGAAGGTTACGATTCCCTGCGAGGACGGCGCGGTCGCCGACGTGAGCATCAACATCGAGTCTCCCACCAGGGTCGTGGCGGAGGACGGCACCAAGAGCTACAGCATCAACGTCGTCACCAAGAAGGAAGCGACCAACGTCGACAGGGCGCACACGGCGGGCGGCGAGAAGCGCAGAAGCGACGGTCTCTACTGGGAGATCCCTCCTGACTTCCCGGAGGCCGAGGTCGGCCTGCTCGAACACGAGTCCAGGGTGAAGGAGTTCATGACGAGCCACTTCAAGGAGAACGGTACCTTCGTCGACATAGGCGCGAACGTCGGCGGCTACTCGCTGAGGGCTGCGTCATGGGACATGAAGGTCTACGCGTTCGAACCCAACCCCCACAACCTTGCTCTCCTCCGCAGGAACATCGAGATCAACCGCGCCTCCGTGAATGTCCTCCCCTTCGCCCTCGGCGCGAGAGCCGGAAAGGCGAGCCTCTCTCCCGTCGGGGGAGTGTCGAGGATAGTCAAGGAGGACGGAGTCGAGGTCGAGATGCGGACGCTCGACAGCTTCGAACTCCCCGGTGCCGATCTCCTCAAGGTGGATGTCGAAGGCTACGAACTGGAGGTCATCAGGGGCGCCAAGAAGACTCTGGAGAAATACCACCCGGTCGTGATGATCGAGATGCACTACTGGGCCGGAGCCGAGAGCGAGGCTGAGCTATTTGAGATACTCAAGGGGCTCGGCTACAGACTGGAATACATCGACCGCTACGGGAAGGGCATGCATCTTTCGGCGCTCCCTCGGCGGTCCGACTCGCTACCCGCCGCCCCGAAGGTTTAACAAGCCGGTTAGTCCGACAGCGGGAGTTCCCTCAAGATTCGGTATACGGCGGACCGCTCGGTTCTGGGTGGATGCTTCGAGCCGGTGAAGATGATAGCCCGACTAGGTATGTGGCATTTCTTTCAATTATCCGCTTTAAGATTCAGACTTAATTTTCTCGCGCATAGAGCCCAACGCGTGGGTGATTATACCCTGCCGAGGCGCAATGAACTCAATGCCAAGCATGAGCGCTGTAATCAATCGACAGCTTAAATACACATACATACACATATGCGAAACATGGCGCACAAAACAATCACCATCTCGGATGTTGCCTATGAGGCACTCGCAAAGTCAAGAAAGGCTAGCGATGAGTCCTTCACCAAGGTCATTCTCCGTCTCACCTCTCAGAGAACCAGGGCGGGTTCACTCCTTAAGCACCTCGAGGCCTCTCCGGCAGACGAGGACCTGGCAAAGAGCGTGGAGGAGGCGATGCAAAGAACCAGGAGCGCCGAGCTGAAGCCTGCCAAATTCTCCAGGTGACAGCATGGTCTGCCTCGATACTTCGGTCCTCGTTGCGCTCATCAGAAAGGATCAGGCAGCCATGAACAAACTAAGAGCTGAGGCGGAGGTAGGAGGCACGATCTCAACGACCATAATCAACCTGTGCGAACTCTACGCGGGGGCGTACGGCTCCAAAGCCCCGCAGAGGGAACTTCAAAGGGTTCAGGATCTACTTTCGCAAATGGGCATCCTTGAGCTGGATGTTGGTGCCACGAAGCGTTATGGCGAACTTGTCAACGACGATGAACTGAAGCGCGAACCGATTGGAGACTTCGATCTGATGATTGCTTCAATAGCACTACAGCAGAACGAAAAACTTGTTACCCGCAACCTCAGGCACTTCAACCGGGTTCCGGGTCTTGTAGTGGAGCAATGGTGATCTCTCCGGGTCATGTAGAGGTAGCCCGACCAGGATTCGAACCTGGGTCAGAGGCTCCAGAGGCCCCTATCCTTGGCCACTAGACGATCGGGCTATCTTCCTTCGCCCCGAGAAAGGCGCCTTTTTAGCTTGTTCTTAGCTTAGAACCCGCGCAGGAGTTCGTGGTCGAATATCTCCGAGAGGCTGCGGATGGGGATTATTCCTCCTCCGTTTGGCGCTGGCTCGTGCCCGACAAGGAAGAAGCCAACCCTAGCGGCCCTCAAGATGCTCAGGTCGTAGACGCTGTCTCCCACGGCCATCGATTCCCTACGGTCAAAAGAGAACTTCGAGAGTATCTCCTCGAACACTAGCTCCTTCCTAGAGGGGTCCACGTTGCTTGTGCCTCCGCCCAAGAGCCTCCCGTCCCCGTCTGTCCTGAGCGTGTTCGCGACCCAGTCCTCGATGCCGAGGTCGAGCGCCACGCGCCTAGCCAGGACGTCCAGCCCAGCGGAGACCATGACTACCCTCGCGCTCCTCCTGAGCCTGTCCACCGTCTCCTTGGCGTCCCTTCTCAAGGTGTAATCGGAGAGCACACTGTCAATCTCGGAGATGCGCGTCCCGCTCGGCCAGGCGGCCACGTCTTGCTCCATGAACTGGTCGTAGTCGATTAACCCCCTCTCGAACTGCTCGAACCCCATCAGCCCGACCTCGGTCGTCCCGAAGTGCTGGTGTATCTTCGTCCAGCTACTCCTCTCCTCCAGCAGCGTCCCGTCCATGTCGAGGACCGCGAGCCTGATCCCCTCCAAGGCCTACATCCTCTCCAGGGCCTCGATCCCGATCAGTCCGAGCGCCTCCTTGAGGGTGACGGCGAAACCATCGACCAGGGCCAGCCTAGCGGCCTTGAGAGCCTCATCCGGCTCGCTGTTGACGGGCACGGACTCGTAGAACTCGTTGAAGAGTGCGGAAATCCTGTGGCAGTACCGCGCGACCTCCTTGGGGTTCAGGTACTCTCCCGCTTCGATGACAGCCATGTCGAACATCGAGAGCGCTTTCACGAGCTCGACCTCCTTCGCGTGGTTCAAGGCGCCGGCGGTCTCCTTGGTCAGGTTCGGAGCGAGCCCTGCCTTCTCGAGTATCCTCTTGGCCCTCGCGTAGCTGTAGAGCAAGTACGGTCCGGTCTCTCCCTGCAGCTCGAGGGACGCCTCTATGTCGAATGCGATCATCTTGTCGGGGTCCTGCTTGAGCAGCTCGAACCTGAAAGCCGCGATGGACATCTTCTCCGCGACGTTCTCGGTCCACTCTCCAGACTCCTCGGGGTTCCTCTTCCTTGTCTCTTCCGTGGCCTTCATCCTGAGTGACTCGAGGACCGTGTCCGTGTTGATGTACGCTCCCCTCCTGCCCTGCATTTGCACGAACTCCCTGTCCCCGGTCTCCATGCCGAGCGCCTCGGCCGACCTCTTAGAGAGCGCAACGACCTCGTAGCCCCTGTGCACGTACCGCTCGCTCTCTGTCCCCTCCATCAGCTCGAGGACCCTGCTCACTATCTTCTGCAGCCGGTTCTGCCTCACGTCTATCACGACTATCGCCTCCTCAGCGTCCCCGAACTTTGGGTGGTCCGCGATGCCCTCTCCGGCCGTCGTCGTCCAGAGTGTCGTCCCACCCGGCTGAACGGCGTATACGGCGTACCTGAACGGGTCCGAGATGAGTCCGATCTTCCACGCAGCGTAGGGGATGTCCTTGGCGACGTAGACCACCGTGCCGTCCGACCTCACGAGGACCTTCTCATCTCCGAGCTCTTCGTCCCTGACGACCCAGCAACCGGCGTTCTTCCCCTCCGTCTCGAAGACCGCGATTCCCTTGGCCTTCAGCTCCTCGAACAGATCCTTCCACATCCCGGTCGCGAGAATGTCGGACTCCCAGTTGAGCAGGTCGTATCTGGCTCCCAGCCTCCAGCAGGTCTTGAGCTGGTCGGCGAGGATTCTCAGGACTATCCTGTGCGCGTACTCGTAGATCTCCCCCTCTCCTCGCTCCATCTCCTGGAGGATGAGCCGCTGCTTCTCCTTCAAGCCGGGGTCCTTCTCGTACATCCTGTTGACTCCGGTGTAGACGGTGTCCCCGCAGTACACGTCGAACTTCACGCCCGCCGGAGGCTCGTCGCTGAACCCCTCGAACCTCAGCCCCACTATCACGTCGGCCACCTGCGCGCCCGAGTCGTCGATGTAGTTCACGGCCTGAACTGTGTTCCCCAGCTTCTTCATCACTCGAACCAGCGAGTCTCCTAGGACGAGGTTCCGCGCGTGGCCGATGTGCAGGGCCTTGTTCGGGTTGACGTTGGTGTGTTCGATGAGTAGCCTCTTGCCGTCCGTCCCGAACTTTCCCTTTTCGCTCCCCGCTTCGCCTAACGTAGCGTGAGCGAACTCTGGCCAGTTGAGACTGAAGTTCAGGTAACCCGAGGAGTGCGCGCTGACCGAGTCGATCAGCCGCCCGCCCCCCGCGGAGTTGATTGCAGATGCGAGGTCCTCAGCAATTGCGGCCGGGGGTCTCCCTAGCTCCTTGGCGAGTTTCAGCGTCACCGCACAGGAGAGGTCTCCGAGCTCCGGGTTGCTCGGGACAAGGACCTCGGGCTCGATGCGAGGGTAGCCCAGCGTATCAAGCGCATCCTTGATTGCCCCCCTGGCCTCCTTCTCGAACTCTCTGAACTGCATTCTTGGGCTACCCCTAGGCTCGACCTCGTCTTAGATATTCTCCCCGAGGCCTCTTTCCGGCGAACTTCGCTGCGGCGGTACCTTTCTCTTCCGGGGGAAAGGTTGGAATATCCGACAATGAAGGACGGGCTGGTCGGGCCCGTAGCCTAGCACGGATCAGGGCGTCAGCCTCCGAAGCTGAAGAGATGATCTCAGAGACCATGGGTTCGAATCCCACCGGGCCCGCCAAAACCCCCGTCGACTACGGCATTAGACCCTAGCTCGTCACCGGGTCGTTCCGGTGGCTTTCCAGCCGCAGGCGCTGAGATGCCCGCTTCGGAATCGCCGGCAATTTTATTAGATGCCGAATCGCCCATAAGGTCAAGGGGAGATTCAGACAATGGTAGGCAGTAACGCAGACGAGCTTCCTCGCGAGGAAGAGATGCTGAGCGATATGGAGGAGATTGAGAAGCCGCTCCCGGTCGCCGAGTACGGAAAGGATG
>Ga0326728_10021564_pt1 | contig 12090 bp, 6 predicted proteins | sample MB3enrmetagenome_FD_207602 | JGI IMG/M metagenome (GOLD analysis project Ga0326728, IMG submission 207602) | Lab enriched peat soil microbial communities from McLean, Ithaca, NY, United States - MB31MN | ecosystem: Environmental > Terrestrial > Soil > Wetlands > Peat | place: USA: New York...
CTGGAACGCGAAGCAGCGGGCAAATAAAAGGACCAGCAACGGCAGACAGGCACGCGGCATTCGCTTATTGTATAACCGGTCTCCATGAGACCACGGGGCAGGGGCGGGTCTCGGGAACTCGGTTGAGGGACTTCGCAGGCTGAGCCTCCAAGGCCTGGCTGCCGCCAGGATGGGCAAGCTGAAGCTTCCCCCACGTCAGATTTTGTGGGATAAGCTCCAGCTTGTCCAAGCGAGCGGTGCTCGCCCTGGCCTTCGGGCCACGATGCACTCTGCCCAAAAAACATCGCGGGGCGGTGAAAAAGTTGGGGGTAGGGTGTTCGCCGCGCTTTGCGGGAGAATTGCTTATCGCATCAGTTGGCCGCCGTTAACCTCGATGGTCTCGCCGACGATGTAGCTGGCGGCGTCGGAGGCCAGGAAGGCGATCACGTTGGCGCATTCTTCCGGGGTGCCGACGCGGCCGAGCGGAATGGTCTTCACGAATCCGGCGATCATTTCGGGCGTGGAGAAGACTTCGTGGAATGGCGTATCGATCACGCCGGGCGAGACGGCGTTCACGCGGACGCCGTGGGGCGCCATTTCCTTGGCGAGAGATTTGGTGAACGAGGTGAGCCCGGCTTTGGCCGTAGCGTATGTGCCCGCGCCGGGGCCTCCACCGTTGTGACCGGCAATGGAGACCACGTTGACGATGGCGCCGCGACGCCGTTCGATCATGGATGGCGCCACGGCTTGCGACGCGAATACCGCGCTTTTCAGATTGAGGGCGACGATATCGTCCCATATCTCCTCGGTGATTTCGCGTAGGGGCATGCGCCTTACCAGCGAGCCGGCGTTGTTGACCAGAATGTCGATAGGACCGAATTCGTCCATCACCTGCCGGACCACCGAGTCGATCTCGCTGATCTTGCGAAAATCGCCGACCGCAGCAACGGCGGTGCCGCCGGCCGCGGCGATCGACTCCATCACTTCAATGGCGCCTTGCTTATTCCGGTGGAAGCCGATGGCGACGCGCGCGCCCTGCGCGGCGAGGAGACGAGCGGTGGCGGCGCCGATACCGGAGGACGCGCCGGTAACCAGCGCGACTTTGCCTGCAAGGCCGGGATAACTTGCCATAGAAGGTCTATTGTTTCACAGGTGTCAGTTCTGGATCGGAATCACCAGGGTTTGGGTTCCAAGCGTCCCATTGAGGGAGAAAGTGACCGGGACCGTGTTGCTGGCGGCGACGTTCGGCACCACGACATTGAATTGGTAGAGCCCCAGATAACCGTAGACCAATCCGGCGAACTTTACCGTTCCGGGTACGCCGTTGAAGAAAATCTCGAAGGTCCCGTTGAGCTGGTTGGACGCCGTGACGATCTGGCCGGCGGGGCTGTTGGGCGTGACCGTCCCAAATCCAACTCCGTAAAATACGATGGTCTGGCCCGGCTGCGCGGGCGCCGCGGCGATGCCGGAGACTGCGCCAGTAGGCAAGACATAAGTCGTTCCGTTGGTGTCCAGCGCGGCGACATATTGTTGGCCACCGAGATCGAAGACCGCGGGCGCGAGCAGGCCGGGCTCGGTGGTATTTACGGTGATGGTATAGGCCGCGCTTGTTCCGCCCGGTGTCTGCACGATTACCGGCTGCGGTCCGGTTGCGATATTGGAGGGCACCTGCGCGTTCACCTGGCCGGGGCTGACATAATCGATGAACGCGGGCTGGCCGCCTATGGTGACGGTTGTTCCCCCCAGAGCGGTGGGCGCGGTGTTGCCGTTGAAGTCCGCTGCGGCCCAGTTTTGCAATCTAACGTTCGCCAGATTGGTCCCGTAGATCTCCATCCAGGTTCCGGGGGCGAGCGCGGAAAACCCGCCATACCCGCTCGCGCTGATCACGCCCAGGGAAGTGCGGATGACCGGAGTCTGATCGAAGACACCATATACCGGCCCGGTCATCACGGCGCCCGGTGTCAGGCCGACTTGTTCCAGGGAGCATGCCGAAACTGGAGTTCCGGTGCAAGTGGCAGAGGAGGTGTAATAAAAAGTAAATCCATTGGTGAGAAACGTCACGGTCTGGCCGGCGTTCTCATTTAGCGATACGGTGAACTGGCCTGAGGAGCCGGGGGTCAGGGCGAAAGTAACGTAAATGCTCCCCGGGCTGATGGGATTTGCCAACAGCGGGGACGGGCCATTGCCGGCGTAAGAGAATACGATATTGATGGTGCCGCCGCCGCCAACGCCGGTATAGGGGGCCGACACGGTGCACACCGTGTTGTTACCGTTGTAAGCGCAGTTGCCCCAGACGATGCTGCTTTGGCCGGCCCCATTGTTTCCGCCGAGGCCGGTGGCGATTACGTTCTGACTGCTGGTGGAATAGGTTGCGGTTTGCGCCGACGCGAAGGGTAACAGGGCGGCGCAGAGTGCGAGCACAGGCATCGTGGTGGGTTTCATGGTTAAGTTGATCCATTCAGTCTAAACAATCGTGAGTGGGCCTGCCAAGAGGATGGCGGCGGGGTCAGTCCGGCAGGCGGATGCTGCCATCCGCGGCGATGGGAAACGACGGGTTCCAGGCAACCTCCCAAAGGAAATCGTCGGGATCGGCGAAGTATCCGGAATAGCCGCCCCAAAAGGCTTCGTGGGCGGGCTTCAGGATCCTGGCGCCGGCCGCTTCCGCCTCGGCGAGGACCTTGTCGACCTCGTCGCGAGTGCGCGCATTGTAGGCCAGCGCGATGCCGGCGAAGCCGTGGCCTTCGGGCGGAATATTCGCGTCCTTGGCGAGGTGCGACCGGGGATACAAGGCCAGAGCCATGCCCCCTGCCTGATAGAAAATGATGCCCTCCGCGCCCGATACGGAACGCCGCCATCCCAGCCGCTCGTAAAATCTCCCGCTGCGCTCCAAGTTGGCGACTCCCAGGGTTACGATACTGATGCGTGGTTCCATTCTCAACGCTCCCGGTCTGCTGAAAGAATACCACCCGGTTGGATAAGCCGAATCACGTCCGACAGCCGGCCAGAGACCAGTCTCCTCACTCCGAAGGCCGCGGCGGAATTTCGCTGGGGCCCGGAAATTGACTGGCGCCTGTCTCGTGTCCGGGGGCCTATGGAGTTCGGAGTCCCTACTGGCGATAATACGGCACGGGGGCAGACGGCCGGAAACATTCCGTGTGTTGCCATTCGAGCCGCGCCGGAAGTTGGGAAAGCTCGCGCTGCACGGTGGCGCGCAGCGAGTCCGGGTCAGTCAGGGCGCGCACGTTGAGTAAGATTTCATGCCGGGCCGATGGCGACGCGTCGAGCGCGCCTTCGACCACGGGATCGAGCCCGTTGCCGGTGAGCGCCGCTTTCAGGTAGCCGGCGTCCGATTGGGTGAAGAGTTTAAGGTGTACGATGCGGATTTGCGGTTCGAGGCGATCGAGAAGCGGGCCGATGAGCATGGGGGCGGAAATCGGCGGCGACGCATGGGCTGTGACACGGAGATTGAGCCATGCGAGGGCGGCCTCGGCCTGCGCATAACGGGCGTAGTCGATGGCGAGAGTTTTGGCGCCGGCAGGAATTTCGCCCGAGAGGATTCTGTCGAGCCAATGGTGCACGCTTTCGCCGCGCGCGAAGAGGATATCGGCCTCGGCGAGTTGATTGCGGAAAAGAAAATCGAGGTGCGGATCGTCGAAGCTCGCTTGCGGGTGGAGCACTACCGTGAGCGGAGCGATCTGGAAGCGATGGCGATACTCGCGCTGGAGCGGGCGGAGCGTGGTGGCGACGATATCGGTGCAGCTGCCGACGGCCTCGGCGAAGATCACATCGGGTTGAAATTCCAGCAGACGATCGGCGGCGTCCACGAGGTCGGGGAATCGGCAGCAGAAACATCCGCCGGTGACCTGATCGCAGTTGACGCCGATGGCGGAAGCGTAGTGGGTGTCCACGAGGTCGCCCGCCTGGTCGTTGAGGATGGCGGCGGGACGGAGTCCGCGCTGCTCGAGAAGGCGGGCGGCGGTGAGGATGAGCGTAGTCTTACCGGCGCCGAGGAACCCGCCGACTACCGCGAGGATGGGCTTGCGATTGGGGAACAGCATGGCGCCTTCATCTGCCAGGGCAACGATCCAATCGTAGCAGAAGGTGACGATCGGGCCTCACTGACAAAGGCTGAGAGCGGAAAAACCACAGCGCAGATCGGCCTGCAAGGAATCACCGAATCGGTCCAGCTTCCCTGGACATACAGATACGTGTTCGCCGGCCTCAGTCTTCAGTAAGGGCGGGCCGGTTTCATACCGCCAGTTCCTTACCCTCCATGACGGTCGTGTTGGGCGAGGATTTCCTGCCGTTGACGGTAGCGGTGCGGACCGTGAGCGTGCCATGGTCGACGCGCAGGACGGCGCCGGCGGCGGTGACGCGAAATGTGCCCCATCCGGTGGCCGTGCTCCAGAAACAGCGAAATCCGGGCGCTGCGTGGATGGTGACGGCTTGCTCGGCGCCGTGATAGCGGAAGCCGCTGGCGGCGAGGAAGGTGCTCCAACTCGACATGGCGCGGGCGTAGTGATGGCCGCATTCCGGTTCGTTCCAGGGATTGCGGCGCTCGCCATCGTAGCGGGCGCGCGCGTTGTGGACGGCCTCCACGCCTTCCTTTGTCATTCCCGCGAACAGCAGCTGCGCGGCGGCGAGATACTCCAGGCCGGTCCACGATTCGGCGTAATAGGGGAAGGGCACGTGCGGCCGCTCGGCTTTGCCGTAATCGCAGACCATCAGGGCCGGCTCGTCGTTCACCACGTAGGTGCGCTGCAGGCTGACGTGGCCTTCGAGCGTGCGCTTATAGTTGTAGCGCCAGATGGATTCGAGCGTCTTGCGGATGTTGGCGGTGGAGAGCAGCGGTCCGAGGCCGGCGACATCGGCAAGGTATTGGCCGATCAATTGATCGAGCAGGCATCCGCCGCCTACCTGATACTCGGGGTTTTCAGTGTTGGCCGATCCCATATCGCTGGTGAGATGAGGCGCGATTTTGTCTTTCGGCAGCCCCTGAATCTTCTGAACGTAGAACTCGCCGTTGAAGAGGTTGGCGTCGATCCAGTGGCTGCCGCGTTCGAACAGGGAGCGATATTCGCCGGCGCTGGCGGTGTCGCCGGCGGCGCGAGCCATCTCTTCGGCGGCGCGCAGGGCGCCCAGGTAGAAGATACCGCATTGCGGATTTGGCCCGTAGAACTCCACGTCGTAAGTGTTGTGCTGCACGCCTTCGAGCACGCCGTCTTTATTGGCGTCCCAGCCGCCGGGGATCCAGGCGAACTCGATGGCCTTCTTGATGCGCGGCCACATTTCGCGGAGCCACGCGATGTCGCCGGAGAGCTGCCAATCGAGATAGGCGTGCATGATCTGGCCCATCTGGCCATCGGCCGCCGCGTAGTTGAAACTGTCACCGTTGTGCGGAAGGCGTTCGCGAAAACGAATGCCGCCGTTCAAATCCATCTGGTAGCCGAAGGCCGAGCCGCGCAGGGAGCGGGCGAAGGTGGGGAAAATGTGGGCGGTAGCGGTCTCATAATTCCAGACGTGGGCGCAGCTGCCGTGGCAGCAGCCGGAATGATCGTTGGCGCCTTCGAAGCCGTGGAATTCGCCGTCGGCAGTGCGGAAGCAGACCGGCGTCACAAGCGTGGAAAGGTTGGCGCCGGCGGCATCTTTGATGGCGGCGGGGATGGTGGACTCGCGCAGCGCCGCCGCGAACCGGCGGGTCTTCGATTCGAGCGCGGGCAACTGCGCGGCGGCATATTCGGCGGCGGTCCAGGCGTCCGGGAAGCGCGTGGTGTAGTGGTTGCCGATGAGGACATCTTCGTCGCCCTGGGCGGAGCTCCATCCGCAGCGGCGCGGGGTGCGATTGGGAAAATGCCAGGCGAGCAGGAAAGTGTAGTCGGCATGCGCTCCGGGCGCGATGGTGCGGCCGATGGAGAGGGCGCCCACCGGACCGGGATCTTTCGACTCGGGACCGAGCTCGCCATCGGCGGAGAAATCGTCCCAGAAGAACATGGGCGAATTCCACCAACGGCTGCGTTCCCATCCCCGCAAGTGCGTCAGGTTGGCGCCGGCGGGATCGAGCGCGGCCAGCACGAAGCTGCCCTTGAGTGCGTCGTTGGCAGGGAGCTCGGGATTGCTCATGAAAAGGCCGGCGAGCTGGCCGGACGTGCGGTATTGGTTGACGCGCTTGTCGTTGTTCGCGGGGTGTCCGGCAGGGTTTTCGATGGACCACGCGATGGAGACTTTCGCGGGGGTGGGGCCGGGGTTGGCGACGCGATATCGAAGGATGGCGACGGGCAACCCCGACTCGTCGGGCTCGTGCGGGATGAAGGGTGAGAAGGCTTCGAGCGAGACTTTCACAGGCAGGGCAGCGTCGGCGAAATCCACGCGGGCGAGCGGGAACTCGCCGGTGAAGGTGGCCGATGCGAGGCGCGTGAGTCCGGGAGCGTTGTCGGAACCGAGGCCGCTCGCGCCGGTGTAGGGCGGCTGCAGACGCGATTCGAGCACGCGGGCAATGGGCTTGCGGTCGCCAGACTGCGCCCAGATGGCGGGGAAAGCGTACGAGGGTGAGTTGCCCTTATCGGGCCGATTGAAAATCTCCCAATCGCGGAGCTGGCCGCGTCCGCCGAGGCTGATGGATCCGGCGCACACGCCGCCGAGGGGAAAGCCGATGGCGGTGAGGTGCCGTCCCGTGAACGTGCGCGGGTAGGCGATCCCGGCTGCGGCGGCCGAGGGCGCGGCGGGCGCAGGAGGGGTTTGGGCGGCGATGGGGGAGGCGGCACTGGCGAGCGTCACTTGTTTGAGAAAGGTGCGGCGCTTGGTGGGCATCAGATATAGAGTAGCGCCGCGGGAAGCGCAGCGGATTTGCGTGCTTCGAGCGGCGAGTATTTCTCTCGTCTGAAGCTCCGCGCCCCAACAGCGGCGATGCGCGATGGGGACTGGCAGGAAGAATTGCTGCATATCTGCGGGAAGCTCTCCGCGATCTCTGCGCCTGTGCGAGAGAATGTCGAAGGGGCTCTCGCAGAGGCGCGAACTCCGCTCGCTCCAGGAGTTGCGTGCCTTTTTCGTGGGACATGCTTGTCTGGCGAGCGGAGCTCGCCCCCGACTGGCTTGTTCCGAAGCGGGTTGGAACCCGCCGCAGACTGAATATCCAAATTCCTTGGGCGAGCTTCGCTCGCCTGGGCAAGCTAAAGCTTACCCCACGTTTGAACGCACGGGCTCGCGGCCTACTGCCCCGTGGCCGTCGACGGCGCGATGGTAGCCGGGCTGCCGGTCGACTTCAGTTCGCGCTCGCGCTCCAATACCGATACGCCTTTGGTCATCCAGGCCTCGGCGGGCGCGCCTTTCAGATAATGGTCGAACCAGGCGTTGATGCGGCGGTGATAGTCGATCTGGTTGGCCTTCTGCGCCACGGAGTGGTTCTCGCCCTCGTAGACCAGCATCAGGCACGGCTTGCCGGCGCGGCGCGCGGCGTTGTAAAACTCGATGTCCTGGTGCCAATCGGATGCGCCGTCGTGGTCGCCCACTTCCATGAGAAGCGGCGCGGCCAACCTATTAGCGACGAAGGTCGCGGAGTTCTTGATGTATGCCTGCGGATCTTCATAGAGTGGCACCTGCATGCGTTCCTGGCTTACCTCCACGTGATTGGTCTCGGGCGCGCCGGTGTTCCAATAGATCTCGCCTACGCTGGAGCTGAGATTGGTGAGGGCTCCGCCCACCGCTCCGGCCGCGAAGAGATCGCTGTGGGTCAGGATGAAGGTGGTCTCGTATCCGCCCCACGAGTGGCCCGTGAGACCGATGTGTTGGGCATCGATCATGCCGCTTGCGAGCACCTTTTTCACGCCGGAAGTGACGCAATCGAGCGCCGAAAGGCCGGGCTCGCGCGGCTTGAAGACAATGTCCGGGCGGAAGACGAAGTAACCGTGCTGGGTCCAGACCGTGGGGTTGTAAGTGGCCCGTTCGGAAGGCGCGGTCCAGTTATGGAGCTGGTTACTCTCGATCTCGTAAATCTGCACGATCATGGGATACTGCTTGCCCTTTTCGTAAGTCGCAGGGTAGTAGAGCGCGCCCTGCAGGCGATCGCCGTGCGAGTTCTTGTACTCGACCAGTTCGGCCTTGCCCCAGGCGTACTGCGAGGCGAATGGGTTGGTTTCGCTGACTTTCCGTGCGGCCTTCAAATCGCTCCCGGCGAAGAAGTTCGGCGATTCGTCCCACGCTCCGGCCTGGTACGTGAACACGTCCGCGTCCTTGGCCTTTTCCAGGCCGCGGACCGATTTGTCCTGGTAAATGAGGCGATCGAGCTTACCGTTCTGCAGCACGGAGTAGCCGGTTTTCTTGCTCCAGCGGCCCTCCATGCCAAGGTAGAGCGGCTTATCGAGATCGATCGCTTCGTTATTGCCGGCGCCACCGCGGCCGCCGCGCCCACCACCTCCGCCTGCCGGCAAAATCCGCACATAACGGTAGCGGATCTCTTCGGCGGCGCCGTCGGTCAGGCGCTTCGCCGGGCCGGAACCGTCGGCGGCAATCTCCCAGAGGTCATTGGTGTCGTAAACAATCACGCTGCGATCGCCCTTCGTCCAGCCGGCCACACCGTATGCGGGCTTCTGACTTACCGGGTAGTCATTTTCCTTGTTAGTAAGTGCGATCTTCGCGTCTTTCGTGAGGTTGCGGCTGGTGCCGGCGTCGAGGTCGTAGACCGAGAAATCGCCCTCGCGGAAATTCAGGGCGTAGCGGCCGCCGGGGCTGAACTCCACAGGTGGAATCAGGTGCCTGGCGACCTCGGTGCGGACGCCCGTGTCGAGATCGATCTTATAAACATCGACGAAACTGCGGCCGAACATGGCGTCGTTCTGGTAGGGCACGCCATCGAGCGCGAGGGCTCGCGAACCGGTGCGCGGCAGACGGACATCTTCCTTCAGATTGTCGGAGAGTTGCACGAGTTTCCCGCTGGCGAGGTGCCATGCGGCGGGGGCATTGCGGTCGCGATCGCGCGCCGCTGTCAGTTTCTGCTCGCTGATGACGTTGACGTCCTGCCAGTGCCATACCTCCACCGTCGCGGGATCGTCGTCGGACTTTTTCACTGCGATCTTGGTCGGCCAGGGCGCGACGCCCAGGTAAACAGTCGAGCCGTCTTCGGACCATTGCGGCGCGCGCGTGGAAACTATCCGCTGCGGGGCGTCCACTTTGGTGGTGAGCTTATCGCCGAGATTCTTCCAGGCCAGCGCGAGGTAGCTTTCGCCTTCGTACGCCTCGTTCTTCACGGAACGAAGCGCCGCGAGATCGCTCGATTCCTTGCGCCAGGTGAGGGCGGTGAAGAGCGCGGGGCCGTTGTCGAGCACGCGCAGGGAACCGGCCCGCGGGTCGAAAACCTCGATGGCGTTGCCAGTGCGGCCATCTACTCCGATGGTCATGGCTAGGTTCGAGCCTTTATCCTGCCAGGAGTAATTGGTCACGTTGCCGAACGTGGTATCCACGCCCGCGGCGAGATTGCGCACCAGCATCACCGAGCCTGTGGGATCGCGTTCCGTCTCGCTGTCGCCTTCACCGGCGCCACCGCGCCCGCCGCGTCCGCCGCGACCTCCGCCGGCGGCAGCCGCATTCCCGGCGGGCTCGGCCGGTGTGGGGGCATATTTGCGGAACGCCAGGTACGGGCCGTCGCCGGCGAAGGCGAACGACTGCACGTCGTCCACCGTGGTTGTCGTGCCGCTCAAGAGTTCCACCGTGGTCAACTTGGTTTGGATGGGCTTGTGCGCTTTGCGCAATTTGTCCTGCTCGGACTCGGAGACGGTGGCGGAGCAGGCCAGCCAGCGCGAGTCGGAGGAGAACGCCGCGGAGGAGCAAAACGCCACCACCTGCGTCTTCCCGCCGGCCACCGGCGCGATGCGCAATTCGCCATCTCCCGAAGCGCGGCGGATCTCGTAGGCCAGCCACTTTCCGTCGGGTGAGAGGCTGCCGGCGCCGAGGGTTTCCCATTTGCCGTAGTCCGCCGGAAGGAGAGTCGGCTTGGTTTGTGCGAGCACGGCGGCCGCGAGGGCAAGCAGTGCGAGCGTGCGATGCATCATGGGAGACGATTTTAGCGCATGCAGAGGATATTCACGGCGGAGACGCTGAGACGCGGAGAAGAAAACGTCAAAGTCAAAACCGGAGGGCGCTGAGGTGGCGGAGGACGCGGAGGCGCAGGGTTCTCGGGCCTTAGCCCAAAAAGACCTTCACCACAGAGTCACGGAGACACGGAGGGAAACAGAGTCAAAAGCAGATCCGAGCTCACGGAGGTAGCGGAGAGCACGGAGGTGCAGGGTTTTCGAGTCTCAGCGTCGCCGCCAGCAAGATCTTCACCACAGAGACACGGAGGCACGGAGGAATACAAAGTCAAAAGTAAGATCCGAGCTCACGGAGGTAGCGGAGAGCACGGAGGCGCAGGGTTTTCGGCTCCCGGTGTCGGCCGCGGCGCGCGAACAATCAAGCGACCCTATCGTGTTAGGCTGGACTACTTATGAAGGCCGCCGCATTGCTATTCCTTCCGCTGGCCGTCTCCCTGGCGCAGGTGCCGACTCCCGAATCGGTGCTGGGACACAAGCCGGGCGACGATTTCTACCTCGCCTCCTACGACGACTCGCTGGGATACTTTCAGAAGCTCGCCAAGGCCACCGACAAACTGAAGCTCGTCCAGGTAGGCAAGACGACCGAAGGACGCGACTGGTATATCGCGATCATCTCATCGGCGAAGAATCTGGCCGACCTCGATAAATATAAGGACACCGCGAAGCGGCTGGCGCTGGTCAAAGGCCTCACCGACGAGCAGGCCCACACGCTGGCGCACAACGGCAAGGCGATCGTCCACATCGATGGGGGCCTGCACGCTACCGAAGTGGCGCCCGCGCAGATGACCATCCAACTGGCGTACAACCTGGTGACCGCTACCGACCCCGACACCACTGCGATTCTCGACAACGTCATCCTGCTGCTTTGGTTCTCGATCAATCCAGACGGCCAGAACATGGTGGCCAAGTGGTACCGGTCGAACCTGGGAACGCCCTACGAGGTGAGCGGACTGCCGGGTCTGTTCCAGGAATACATCGGGCACGACAACAACCGCGACGGGTACATGAACAACATGATCGAGTCGCAGGTGATCACGCGCACCGAGCTCGAATATTACCCCGAAGTGAACTACAACCATCACCAGACCGCGCCCTTCCCGGCGCGCATCTGGATTCCGCCCTTCGGCGACCCGGTGTCGCTCAATCCGCACCCGCTGATGTATCGCTGGGTGAACGTCTTCGGCACGGCGATGGCGGCGTACCTGGATGAGCACGATATGCCCGGCGCCATGCACCGCGGCCGGTTCGACGATTGGTATCCCGGCTTCATCGACCACGTGAATAATTTCCGCAATACGGTTTCGTTCCTCACCGAGACGGCTCTCTACGAATACGCCACGCCGCATTTCTACACCACCAACGATTTTCCGGCGCAGAGCCAGGATTTGCGCACGCAGGTGTTCTACTCGAGCCCGTGGAAGGGCGGATGGTGGCGCCTCGCCGACGCGGTGCGGTACACGCTGGGCGCGTCGATGGCCGTGCTCGACACCGCGGCCAAGAATCGCGAGGAACTGCTCTATGACCGCTATCGCGCCGGACGCGACGTGATCGCGCACTTCACCGCGGATCCGCCGTACGCCTACATCATTCCGCGCGAGCAGCGGGACACGCCGACGGCGGCCACGCTGGTCGAGAAGCTCCTGATCGACGGCATCGAAGTCCACCAGGCGACGCATGAGTTCTCGGCGAACGGGTCGAACTATAAGGAAGGCGACTGGGTGGTGCTCATGGATCAGCCGTTCGCGGCGCTGGTGAAGGAGCTTTTCGACATCCAGAGGTACCCCAATTTGCCGGGCATGCCGCAAGCGACGGCCGCGGCTGCAGCAGCGGGCGGAGGACGAGGCGGCGGAGGCGGCCGTGGCGGTGGGCCCGGTGCGGTTCCGGAGGCCGCGGCACCGGCAGCAGCTGGTGGTGGCCGTGGCGGCGGTGGAGGTGGCCGCGGGGGCGGAGCTGCGCCGGCCGCGGGCGCGCCTGCCCAGCCCACGCAGACGCCCTACGACGTGACTGGCTGGACGCTGCCCATTCAGATGGG
>Ga0326728_10021565_pt1 | contig 12089 bp, 10 predicted proteins | sample MB3enrmetagenome_FD_207602 | JGI IMG/M metagenome (GOLD analysis project Ga0326728, IMG submission 207602) | Lab enriched peat soil microbial communities from McLean, Ithaca, NY, United States - MB31MN | ecosystem: Environmental > Terrestrial > Soil > Wetlands > Peat | place: USA: New York...
GTGACCTCATCGAAAGCCATGCTCGGATCATCGAGAAAGCACTTCAGCAAACCGCCCTGGGAATTCCAGTCAGTGAGAGCCGAATTCTGGCGCGCTGTTGGATTGGAAGCGTATACGAAGCCGTCAGGTTCTGGATAGAGCAACCAGCCGATATGCGACTGGAGGTGCGCCGAGCCGCTGAGGCTGCTGCATATTTCAATATGCGTGGTATCGGAGCTTGAAAAAGATGAAGATTTGATTTGATACGATGCGATTCGTCAGATATTTCAGGAACTGCTCAATCGCAGGACTGCTCAATCGCAGGATTGAGATCTATTTGATACGGTAGCTGGAATTGCCCATTACTTAACGCGCAGTTCGTGCAACCAGTCTTCCATGTGGCCCAGCGCTCGCAATAAGGCGAGACGCGCCTTTTTCAATTCGAGTCCGATTTCCAGAAGATCCAAGAATTTCTGGTGCTCTTCGATGCGGACCAACTGTTCGGCTTTCGGCGTCAGTTGTGGCTGAGGGCTGGGAGTTCTCTCTGTGCCATTGCCCGATTCCAGCTCAATAAGTACGGTCCTGAGCTGCGCATCTGCGATTTCCTGTTTGATGCTGGCGATCTTCGCTTGGGCCGTCAACTCTCGCAGTTTGTGGTTTAGTTGTGCGATATTGAGATCGTTCTGTTTTTCGGCCTGTTTAGCCTCCACCGTTGCGCGTAGTGACTCGGCTGCTGACCCTCTCGTCCTGGCGCGTTGGGCGAGTCCAAAGAGTGGAACCTGAATAGAGAACCCCGAGCTAAAGTTATCGGCTTTGAGCGGATGCGCATAATAGTAGTCAGCATGATTGAGCAGTGTTGTGTTTCGGTTGTATCCGGCAAAAAAGCTGATTCGAGGGAGAAGGGCATAGAGCCTGTCTCCCTGCTCCATCTGTTGTTTCGCACGCGCCAGCATTTGGGCCGATTCGATGGCGGCAGGCCGACAGCCTGACTCCTCTGCGCTCACTGCGGGAATATCGGGAATGCTCTCGTGGTCTAGCGCGAAGGACGCCTCAGCTATGCCGGCTATCATGGCAAGTTGTTGAACAAGCTCACCTGCGCGGGCCTCAAGATGAACACTTTTGAGTTCGAGTTCGGCCACCGTTAGTTGAGCCTGCTTGAGTTCGCTGATCGGGTCAACACCGGCTTCCGTTCTCTGCTTTTCAATCGTTACAAGCCGATCAGCAAAATACACCTGTTGCCGCGTCGCAGTCAGTTCCTGATTGACCGTATCCAGTTCAATATAGGCGGCTGAGGCTTCAAGCACAACCTCTTCGCGGGCATTCTTGAGGTTGAGAGCGGCGACCTCGAGTCTTGTTCGCGCCGCTCGAATGTATTGCCCCTGGGATGGGCTGAACACAATTGATTGCATACTGGCCTCGATGACCGAAGGCGGGTTTCCGCTAAAACCTACCGAAGGGATCGCCGGCAGACCCGACCCAAATATCAAGTCCGGGACAAAGACGTCCCGTGTTTCGCTTAAAGCTGCCTGAGCCTTTTCAACTTCGGCACCCGCCAGTCTGACCGTGCTGCTGTTACGCTGAGCCAGGTCCACTACCGTGGCCAGCGAGATCTGCGCGGGCAGGGGTGTGGGCGCAGAGACCAGCGCCATTCCAAGGAAGAATGATGCCCAGATTCCGCAAGGCGTAATTGCTGATGTCATATGCGTATTTCCGCTCAAAACACCTGTCCTGCGTTACTGAACGCTTCGGACAATCCGGATAGACTACTCAGCCTTATGAATGGGCAATTTAGATGCCACGAAGTCGCTGTCGTTGGATTGGGATCAAGTGTTTGATATAAATGGATATGTGAAACAGTGCGTCCAGTTCGGGCCGTCGGATGTCGAATGTCGTAACGACAGCTTCGACAGTTGCCGATAGTGTGGGACACTGACTCCGTGGGGGAATCGCCGATGAACTCGATGCCGCGGTCCGGTGAATCGCTCCAGAGGGCAGCTCTTTCCCAAGGTAATTTTCGGCGCGAAACCGAACGTCTCAAGCTGCTCCTGGAAATGACCAATACGATGGTCTCAAATCTGGCCCCTCGCGATCTTGGCCGGGCCATTTCGTCCAGCATCCGGCAAGCCATGCGCTGCGATGGTGTCGCGGTGTGGCTGCCAGATACTGACCGAAACCAGATGCGTCCCATGGCGATGGACTTCCCCGAGGGCAAGGGCTTCGTGCGGGAGGATTTACTGGTCCCGATTGAATACTCCCGTGTGGGCGAGACATTTACGACCGGCAAGGCCTCTTTCACTGTAAAGGCCGATTTTTTACACGATGAGTCATTTTACCCGGTCCTCGCCGGTGAAAACATTGCGGCTGCGTGCTGTTTGCCCTTGGCCAGTAGAAACCGGACTCTGGGCGTCTTAACGCTTGCATGGCGAGACGAAAGCGCATCCCACGCAGAGGACCTTGAGTTCCTTATACAGGCGGCGAGGCAAGTTGCAATCGCTCTCGATAATACTCTGGCCTATCGTGAAATCGCGGACCTGAAGGACAAACTCGCGCAGGAAAAGCTCTACTTAGAAGATGAGATTCGGAGCGAAGCGGACTTTGAGGGGATTGTTGGACAGAGTTCGGCCCTTCGGCAGGTGCTTCAGATGGTTGAAACCGTGGCTGCAAGCGATTCAACCGTGTTGCTGCTGGGGGAGACGGGGACTGGGAAGGAACTGATCGCGCGCGCGCTCCATGATCGCAGCCGGCGCAGAGATCGGACCTTGATCAAGCTCAACTGTGCGGCAATTCCCACGGGTTTGCTGGAAAGCGAACTGTTTGGCCATGAACGCGGCGCTTTTACCGGCGCTATATCGCAAAAAATCGGACGGCTTGAACTGGCTGATCAGGGCACACTATTTCTGGACGAGGTCGGTGACATTCCCCTGGAAGTTCAGCCGAAGCTGCTGAGGGCTCTGCAAGAACGTGAATTTGAGCGTTTGGGCAGCACAAGGACAAAAAAGGTCAATGTTCGCATGGTGGCCGCGACCAATCGCGACCTGCAGAAGATGGTCGATGAAAAGCAGTTTAGAAGCGACCTCTACTACCGGCTGAATGTGATTCCCATCCGTATTCCCCCTTTACGCGAACGTCCTGAAGATATTCCTTTGCTCGTGCGCCATTTCGCGCAGAAATATGCCCGGCGAATGCAAAAAAAGATCGAAAGCATACCCGCCGCTTCGATGCGCAAACTGACGCGCTGGCATTGGCCAGGAAACGTGCGCGAATTGGAGAATCTTGTCGAGCGCGCGGTGGTTCTTTCACGCACAGACAAATTAGAGATTTCGGTTCCGGAGATGAACAACGGTGACTACGGCGCTGTCGCTGTATCAATCGACAAATTCGATGAGCGAGAAAAGATCGTTCGCGTTCTTAAGGAGACCCATGGAAAAGTCGGCGGGCCTGACGGCGCTGCCGCCCGCATGGGCCTCATACGAACAACCCTCATAGGACGCATGAAGAAGTTGGGCATCGATCCGCGTAAACTTACCTAGTTTGCGTTCGAAAGAACCGGCGGGCCACGAAGATACTCCCCACTTCGGTATCTCAGAAATGATGTCGAACCAATTCGACACTCTTTCGACAGGTGGCCGGAAATTCCGACACCACCCAGATCGATCTTTCTTTTTGGTATTTGAAATCAATCACTTAACGAGTTTGAAGAATTGGCAATCGCATTGCTTTAACCTTCCCTAGTAAGACTCCTGGGAAAAGGGGCGAAAGCAGATGGCAACGCCGGTGTACACATTCTTCCATGCAATGTTCGGACTGTTTGGAATCGGCTCTGGAGTCGCCACGATGCTCCGTCTATTGGCCGGCAGGCAGGTGAACGGCCTGCCGGCTGTTTTTTTCTTTTCCACATTTCTCACAATACTTACAGGATTTGGATTTCCGTATGACAGCCTTTTGCCGACTCACATCTTCGGTATCTTTTTGCAACCAGTGTTGGTCATAGCAATTCCTGCTTATTGTATGTTCTGCATGGTGGGAGCCTTTCGGCGGACATTTGTGATCGGATTCTCGACGGCACTCTATCTTGATGTCCACGTTCTGATTGCGCATACATTCTCTAAGGTCCAGATCCTCAGTTCTTTGCCGCCAATTCAGAAAGAGTCGCCATTGTTAATAACTCAGGGGATAGTACTTGCGCTTTTCGTGGTGCTCACCACTCTGGCCACGACGAAATCCAGCCCTGAGCGGGCTCAAGTCCATTGAATGGAGTTGGGAAGATGATCAGTGTTCCGAGAGATTCCAGACCATCGCATTTCGCGGAAGGAGGAGAGTGTAGCGATGCTTATTCCTCTGCTAGCGAAACCGCCGTGTCGAAGAGCACATCGGCATGAACAGTCAGGAGATTTTTCTTCGCCGTTGAGCCAAGCGCTCTTACAAGAGTCCTTCCAGCAAAGGAGTTTGCCGTGTCCGGCGTTATCCATCAAGATTTGGTTAAACCAAAGACCATCCTCTTCGCCGCAGAGTTTCCTATCAATGAGAATGTCTTTGCCGTCGCTCTGGCGCAGGCATCTGAGTTTGGTTCGGGGCTCATCATTTTTCACGCCTATCAACACCCTGACCAAGCCAAGTCGGAGATTCCTGTAGCCAGTCAATACGACTACGCTCAAGCTCGCGTCGAAAAGCGTCGTTTTGAACCTCTTTGTCAACGCGCCAGAACATTGGGCCTCCGTTGTGGGGTTATAGTCCGGCAGGGGTTGGCAGCCGAGCAAATTCTGGCCTTCCTCTCTGTGCGAAAGATTGATCGTGTCATCATGGGCACTCATACGCCCGGTCCTGTTGGCAAGTTGCTTGTAGGCTCGGTGGCCGAAGCGGTGCTTCGCTCCGCCAATATTCCGGTCTGTATGGTCAGTCCCAGCGTAGTAGAGAGTACATATCGCAATCCGCAAACCCGCAACATCCTTTGTGATGTCAGTAACCAGAAAGCAGACAACGTGGTGGCAATCTTTGGTGCGAATCTAGCTGCTGCCAGCAACGCCATTCTGATCCTGCATCGGGTTATTCGCCCCCTGGAGCGCACCGAAATACTCGCAGACCGCTCTATCGCCGAGATGGAGACCGAATTGACCAGCCTGGTTCCGATCAATTTGCAAAACCAGATCAGGATGCGAACAAGGATCGCCCTTGCCGATCCCACGGAGGAATTGCTCTTCCAGGGAAGATCTCAGCATGCCAATCTCATTGTTCTCAGTGCCCAGGGGGCTTCCAAGTTTGCCGCTATAAGCCGCTCCGGCTCTGTTTACAAGGTGTTGGCTTGGGCGCATTGCCCGGTCATCGCATTGCCACCCCTTGTTCTGGCCGAGGTTGGCGTCCAAGAGAACAAACTCCAAACATCTGAAGTCAATTACTTGGCCGGTGTAATTTAGTACGGTCATCACCACCATTGTACGCCATGTGATTTGTGCTTTGAACCGGCGCTTGCCGCTTGTACTGAATTAGGTGCCGTGCATTTTTTCGACGCCAGTTCAACGAGGATGATTATGTTGAAAATCACGACAGTCAAAACAGATCGGCGATGCCGCCTGGTCCTTGAAGGGAATCTAATTTCACCTTGGGTAGAAGAGCTCAAAAGGGAGTGGAATGACGCTCGCGTCTCGGCTGGGAATATGCCGCTCATTGTGGATATTAGAAATGTGCTGGCGATCAGCCCGGAAGCGGAGAACGTCTTATTCGAGATGATTTGCGAGGGTGCAGGGTTTGTGTGTGGCGGAGTGCACAATCGGCATATCGTTCAGCAATTGTTACGCAAGTGCGAAATGCGGGAACGAGGGCAGGCACCGGAGCGAATCATCTCCGGCAGCACGAATCGCAAGCAGAAATAGTTCAAATCGCTTGACGATCATAGCCTCCGAAGCACAAAGGGAGTGCGCTGGTTGGCTGATAACCTGCCGCCTCGGTGACTGTCGCTTTGCAACTGACCTTTTGTTCGTTTCCCGATCAACTCAGAGACTGCACGATGAGCGCGATCATCTCCGCGCAGGCATCGATGCCCAGAGTGCTGTTCACGCATAGGTGGTAGATGCCGCGATAGGATGGATCGCAGCCGTAGTATGTCTGGGCGTAGTGGATTCGTTCCGTATCCATGTGGGCCAGCAGCGCGGGCAGATCCTTTTCCTGCGGATGGCGCAGCCTCATGCGTTTGATCTTCTCCGAAAAGGGCGCGTAGACGAATACGCGGAAGACATGGGGGTCATGGCGCAACAGGCACCCTGCGCTGCGACCTATGAGCACACAATTGCCTACCTTGGATGACTCCTGAATCACACGTGCGGTGAAGTGCTGCAGCGTGTCGTGGTCAACGCAAAGTTCCTGAGTTTCGCCGAGATACATTTCTGGTCCGCCCCGGCGGAAGCTCTGCAGAATTCTCTCCCACCATGCAATCACGTGTTCGTCGGCCGTTTCGGCCCACTGCGCATCTATTTTTCCCATCGCTGCAACGCGCTCGATGATCTGCTTATCGATGCAATTCCAGCCGAGCAGCTCCGCCACCTTGCGTCCGATGTCGGCGCCGCCGCTTCCGTATTCGCGTGCAATCGTCACTGCATTGAACATCGTTCCTCCTCTTGTCAACTACAGGTCATTGGTTAAAGGCAGGCAAAGTACCTGCTTGCCGGCCTTGGTCCGCTAGAAGTGTCCGTGCGCCTGGCGCGCGCCAACTGATGCCAAACCGCGCAAAAGCCATTGAAATGGCAATCGCCATCATCTTTTTTTGCTTTTGGCATCTTCATACTAAAGCTCTCCCGCCTCTCAACTATCCTTTTCAACTTTCAGGATCTCGTTGGATGATCTGCACGCTGCACCATTTTTTGAAGGCCGCATAGCCCCATGCGTACGCAAGCACTAACCACACTGCGAGAGCGACTAGGTGCGGAAGCACCCAGCCAGCTGTTGCGCCAACCAAGTTCACCTTTCGCATGATGCAGTTCATGTGAAAAATGGGAATGCAGTGTGCGATGGTCTGAACAGCAGGCGGCATGGCGTAATACGGCCAAGTGAATCCAGAGAGAAAAAACAGAACCACCGCCATGTATAGATGAAGGTGAGTGGAAAGAATGTAAGATTTGCACAAGCCAAAGTAACCGTACCCCATACAGACATGAATCACGACATATGCAGTGAGAGCAGCGTAGATCAGCAGAAGGCTCCCTCGATGCGGCATTCCAAACACCGTCAGGACGCAGCCCACTGCGCCATAGACAATAGGAAGAGCAAGGCAGCAGACACCGGCAACTTTCGTCGCAAACAACAAGGGTAAACTAGGCAAATCAGTCGCAACGGAGCAGCGTAGCTCGGCGTAGCTGTCTAGCCCGATCGCCATGCCCGTAATCATGCGAATCACAGACTGGCTGGCCGCGCATACCAGGCCGATGAGCAGGAAATAGCTGTAGTTGGACGTCGGATTAAAGAGCTGCCGTCCAGTCATAATGATGGGACGAGCGACAATGGAAACTCTTCCGCTTGGAATTCCCGTAGCTTCCAATACTCTTCGGTCCATACCGACCTGGTACGTGCCCAAGACCTCGCGTATGGCTCTCATTGCAACACCGCCAATGAGCAGATTGCTGCCATCCTGTACGATGGCAACTCTGGGAGATCTCCCGGCCAGCAAGTCCCGCTCGAAATTCAAGGGAAACATGACGCACGCATAGGCCTCTTCGCGGCGCGCCATGGAAAGCAACTCTTCCGGAGAATTAGCGAAGCCCACAATATGCAGGCTGTCTGAAGCACGCAGAGATGTAACCAGTTCTCGTGACAACCGGGAGTGATCCTGGTCGACGATAATGATCGGGACATTTGTTGTTCTTCCGTTCCAGTACACTCCGCCAAATACGATTGCGTAAATGAAGGGGCCGCCGATCAGAAGGACGAAGAGACGGGGATCGGAAAGGAGCCTTTTCGTCTCCCGAAAACACAGTTTGAAGAGTGTTTTAGTCATGGCTCTCCGATCCTTCAGTGCTATGTTTGAAAATGCGACGCGTTCCCGCCCGCGCGGCCATTAGGCCAACGATGCTCCAGCCCGTCAGGCACCAAATCTGGTTTCCGCAGTCTGCGAGCGTGCCCCCCTGAATCGTGATCTTTTTCATGGCAAACACAAATGGATACATGGGCATGCAATAAGTCAGCAACCGCATCACATGAGGCGATGCAAACATCGGCCAGGTGTATCCGGTGACCAGAAAATTCGGCAATGTGAGAAGCGCGCAGACTTCGGTGGAAAACAAGGCGTCGCCGGTCAAAGCCGATATTCCGTAGCCGAACGCGATGAGCGCTGCCGGGAACCATACCAGGACCACCCAGAAAGATATTCCAGTGCGCACGATCGGCGCTCCAAATACCAGATGAGGGACCAGGATGGTGATCAAATATACAGGCAGCGTTGGGAGAAGATAGGACACCACCTTTCCTATTGCCATTGCAGCGGGCCTAACCTGTAAAGCGGACAATGGTTGAAACGAACGTTCATGATATTCCGAACTGCCGGCACGAATGGCGATCAGGAGCGCACACAACTGTAGTCCCACACCCGCCGCTCCAACAGGAATGTAGTTGAGATAGTTCGATGTGAACCCTGGATTGAACCATGCTCGCGTACCGACATCCAGAGGCATCGCTCGGTGTATTGCCTGCGTCTGTTTCACGCCCTCCATCGCTTCAATAACACGGGCATCTGCAACTACCGAAAACGGAGTCAGAACCGCTGTCGCGCTGGCCAACTCGACACTGCCCGCAAGGAAGTTCGATTGGTCCACCAGAACTTCCACATGCCCTCCCCTGCCAGCCTTGAGATCTCGTTCCATTTCATGAGGGAAAACGAAGCAGGCATGTGCGCGGTCTTCAGCTACCAACTGCGGAAACTCGTCCGCCGAGTCGATGTACCCGGCGGACTTGAACGTTTCGTTTGCAAGAATGGCGCGAATCATCGCGCGGGAGAGTTGCGAATGATCCTGATCGACGAACACCACCGGCAACCCGATAACCTTTTTAGGCGCGTAGATCAAGTCCACACTGAGCGCAAAGAGAATCGGCCCCAGGAGCACCAGCACAATGTACTGTTTTTCAAGGAGTATCCACTGCCACTCGCGCCTTGCAACTTTGAGTATGTCGTGAATCATTTCTCACCTGCATTGAGTTCGACCCGCGCCGTCATGCCATTGCGATAGTGAACATCGTCGTCGAGATGAATCACCAGTTGCAGTCCACGCACATCGTACGTTCCCTGCTCGTTGGTTGCGCGTTTGGTCGCGAAATCCGCAGCCTGGGAGACGCGCATCAGCTTTCCCCAGACTTCCTTATTGGACAATGCGGGAATGATGACCTTGATGGGGCGTCCCAACATCAGGTTCCCGAATTTCGACTCGTCGACATAGACCTTGACCTTGAAGTCATTGGCGCGGACGATGGTCAGCATGGGAAATCCTGGAGACACCATTTCTCCGGCATTGGAGATCTTTTCCGACACATAGCCCGATACCGGCGCAACAATCTGCGTCTCCGACTGAAACGCCAGCGCTTCCTGCAATTGGCCATGTGCCGCGTCCGACTGCTGGGCTGCCGATGCTTGTTCCTGCTTGCGAAGGCTGACTTGCAAGTTAGCATCTTTGGCCAATTGAAGCGCTGCCTCGGCAGCCTTCAAACCATGGTGCGCCTGTTCCAGCTTCGATTCGGCGGCGCCCAGTTGAGCCTTTGCCGCCAGATAGCTGTATTCGTGATCCTGCTCCACCTGTTGCGGCACCACGCCATCGGCGAATAAGCCGTGAAAGCGGTTGTAAGTGTCCGATTGCGTCTTGAAGTTGGCCTTGGCCTGATTGAGTCCTTCCTCCGCTTGGCGGATATCCTCTTTGCGCGCGTCGTACTGCGCCTTGGCTTGATTCAACTGATCGACAAAAGTCAACTCTTGCAACTTCGTTGCCGTGCCGGCCTGGCTAACCCGCGACTGCGAAGATTCATACATCGCCGCACTCTGGGCCACTTTGGCATCGATTTCCTTCGATTCCAGAGTCACAAGAGAGTCGCCAGGCTTGACAGTGACGCCCTCGTCTACAAACAGCTTTTCAATGCGTCCGGGAACCTTGGAGGAGACGCTGATCTCGTCGCACTCGATGGTGCCGTCCACAACCATAGGCTTGGCTGTGGGCCGATGACATGCTACGAGGTATCCCCCGGCAAGGGTAATAACCAAAACAGCGAGAATTGCGAAGATTTTCTTTTTCATTTCTGAATCCTTGCGGCGACGTCGGAGATGTCGCCTTGGTAGCGGTGCATACTGAGATACGCCAGATCGATGCCGTAGAGAGCTTGCTGAATGCTGGTCTTCGAGGCCGTAAGCGATACCGTTGCGTCAAGTACTTCGAGACTTGTTCCCGTTCCCACTTCGAAGCGTTTCGTGGCCAGGCGGAGGCTCTCTTGCGCAAGTTCGACCGCCTTGGTGGATGACGTCAGCGCGCTGCGCTGCGATTGCAGATTGAGGTAGGCGCTGCGCACTGCAAGCCGGACCTGATCTTCCGCTTCGTGACGCTTGAATTCGGTGCTTTGAAGCCTGGACTTTTCCGCAGAGACGCGAGCTCTGCGATTTCCGCCATCAAACAAATCGAGAGAGACGCGCGCGCCCGCGAACCAGGTCGGATCAGTCTGAGCCAGTTTGCTATCAACAAGCTCGCGTCCTGCGATGCCCGTGATCTGCGGAAGGTAGTCTCCCTCTTGCACACGCACGGCATTTTTATCCGCGGCAACCTTTTGATCCAGCGCTTTGAGAAGGTAGTTCGATCTGACGGCCGCATCCATCGCCTGATTAAGGTCAACCTGATCCTCAATTTCAAACAGACGCCCATCAATATCGACCGTAGCCGAGTCTTCAAGCGATAGAGAGGAACGCAGTGCAGCCAAGGCAAGATCGTATTGGTTTCGCGCTTCGGTTAGCCGCTTTTCCTGCTCTTTTACCGCAGCTTCGGCACGAATGACATCGTAGTTTGCGGCCACGCCTTGCCGGTAGGCTGAGCGGGCATGATCGAGATGCTCAGAGTAAGTCGAGAGTGCCTGGAGGTTCAAGTCAACTACAGCTTGCGCCAATAAAACGGAAAGGTAGTTGCGTTCGGCACCCAACACGACATCGGCATCCACATCGCCTGCAACTGCTGCAGTGGCGTTTTGGCCGGCTTTTGCTTCGCGTACCGCATGGGTGATTTTTCCACCTGTAAACAGCGGTATTCCTGCCTCAAAGTTCACATGCAGACTGTCTTGCGGTGCAAGAGGTGTGACAAGCGCGCTGATTCCAAGTACAGGCACGAGATTGGATGGAACCGGAGATTTTATCTGCACAGGGTCATTCAACCGAAGATACTGGCTGTTGAAATCGATCCTTCCCCAGCGCAGGCTTTCAGCTTCCTTTGCAATTGCATTCGCGGTTGCTATCTCCTGATGCGCCTGCTTTGAAGCCCAGTTCTGTTTACCTGCCAGATTGGCAACCGACGACATATCGAGGCGAAGGGAGTCTTGCGCTATCATCCTCGCCGCCGCTCCAAGCAATACGAATGAAATGAATGCGCGTGCAATACTGATTCCACGCGCTGGCAAATATACCCGATGCTTCATTCCACAATGATCCATACTCGTCGCACACCCTCTCCGGCTTTGGGCCGTGAGAAAGGGTGCGTTTGGGCAATTCATTCTCATTGTTTCCTCAGTCTCAGCCGTAGCTGCATTAATTGCCATTTTCGTCCTGGTTCCTTCTCCCGACACGAAATCAATCATCGGCAACCTAACCGCTATCTCCATCTCCCGATGCTCTTCAATTACGAGCACACTTCAAGAAACGCCGATTTGGCGGCCACTATGACTAATGCAACCTGGATGCCAAACGAATTCTTTTTGTGCAAATAGGTATATGTGATTGATCTGTCAAGCAATAATGGATATTTTGTGAAGAGCGCCCCCCGCCAGGTGTCGGACCAATGGACAGTTTATTCGACATTGCCGTAGTCACCCGACACAAACCACGGAGGGTATGGAGTGAACCCGAAGTAAGGTTGCCGTATCCAGCCGCTTCATCAAATTCAAGATTTGGCGGA
>Ga0326728_10021566_pt1 | contig 12089 bp, 8 predicted proteins | sample MB3enrmetagenome_FD_207602 | JGI IMG/M metagenome (GOLD analysis project Ga0326728, IMG submission 207602) | Lab enriched peat soil microbial communities from McLean, Ithaca, NY, United States - MB31MN | ecosystem: Environmental > Terrestrial > Soil > Wetlands > Peat | place: USA: New York...
CAACGCTCAAGCTTTTCGATGATGATGCGGCGCTCGATGACTTCGAGGATGTCGAAGAGCGAGGAGTTCGGGTTGTGCTCGAGAAGCGCGTCCTGGAAGCTGCGGCCTGTGATGTGGCCGGGCAGAAGTTCGGCGCCGATGACCGGACCGGACGAGAGCACAACACCGCGTTCGATGGCGTTTTCAAGCTCGCGGACATTGCCCGGCCAGTCGTAATCGATGAGAGCGCGCATGGCGTCGGCGGAGAGCTTGCGCGGGCCGAAGTTGTTCTCATTGGCATAAAGATCGAGGAAGTGCTGGGCGAGGAGCGGAATGTCTTCGCGGCGAGCGCGCAGCGGCGGAAGATCGACGGTGATCACGTTAAGGCGATAGAAAAGATCCTCGCGGAAGTGGCCGTCGCGCACCGCTTGGCGGAGATCGACGTTGGTGGCGGCAAGAATGCGCACATCCACCTGGATCTCCTGGATGCCGCCGAGGTGCATGAAGCGCTTGTCCTGCAACACGCGCAGAATCTTTGACTGCGTGTCGAGGCCCATGGTGGCGATTTCGTCGAGGAAAAGCGTGCCGCCGTTTGCGACTTCGAAGAGGCCCTTCTTGGATGCGACAGCGGAAGTAAACGCGCCCTTGACGTGCCCGAACAGCGTGGACTCAAGCAGTTCCGATGGCATGGCGCCAGTATTGATGGGGACGAACGGCTTATCTTTCCGGGGCGAGTTGGCGTGGATCGCCTTGGCTATAATCTCTTTCCCCGTGCCGCTTTCTCCCTGAATGAGCACCGTCGACCGGCTGGGAGCGACCTGCGCCACCAGATCGAAGACGCGAAGCATGGAATCGCTCTTGCCCACGATGTTGGCGAAGTTGTAGCGCTGCTTCAGGGTGCGTTTGAGCTGAAGATTCTCTTCCTCGGCGCGATGGCGTGCCACGGCGGAGCGAATGTCGGCGAGCAGCTTTTCGTTGTCCCATGGTTTCTGGACGAAGTTTTCCGCACCGGCGCGAATGGCCTCAACAACGTTGTCGACCGTGCCATAAGCCGTAATCATGATGATGGGCACATCGGGCTGGCGCTCCTTGAATTGCGGCAGGAGTTCAAGACCGCTCTGGCCGGGCAAAGCAAGATCGAGCAGGACGAGGTCGAAGCTCGACTGATCGAGCATGCGCAGGCCTTCCTCGCCGTTGGTCGCGGTCTTCACGGCGTAGTTCTCGAGGGAGAGCAACACCTCGAGCGATTCCTGGATTCCGGCCTCGTCGTCGACAACCAGGATCGAAGCAATAGGCGAGGTGCTTTCGAAAGCGGGCGCGGAGAGAGTCGCGTTCATGGGTGGTGCGTCCTCAGTGGTGGGCTCAGGCATGGACAGAATTCCTTAACAGCGGAAACTGGAGATGAAATGTTGTGCCGGAGCCGACCGCGCTTTCGACGTGAATTTTGCCGGCATGCTCCTGAATAATGCCGTAGGAAACAGAGAGGCCAAGGCCAGTGCCGCGACGGTCGCCGGGCATGTTCTTGGTGGTGAAAAAGGGATCGTAGATGCGCTTCAGGTTTTCGGGCGCAATGCCGGAGCCGGAGTCGGAGATGACGGCCTCAACATGGCCGTTGACCAGGGTAGCGATCGTCAGGCGCCCGCCGCCCGGCATCGCGTCTTTGGCGTTCAGCAACAAGTTGAGGAAGACCTGCTGCAGTTTGCCGGGATTGCCGTGGATCGGCGGCAGCTCGTCAGCCAGATTGAGGTCAACCAGAATCTGCGCCGTTTTGAACTGGTGCTCAAGAAGCGAAAGCGTGTCGCGAACAACCTGATTGAGGTCCGTGGAGCGAAACTCGGTTGTTGACGTGCGGGAAAAATTCAGCAACCCATTGGCGATTTCGGCGGCGCGGAAGCTCTGCTGCGTGATCTTGTCGAGCACTGGGCCGAGGCGCGTGTCGCCGCGCAGTTGTTTGGCCAGCATCTGGGCGTAGGAGGAGATAACAGCAAGCGGAGTGTTGATCTCGTGGGCCACGCCTGCAGCGAGCAGCCCGATGGAGCTCAACTTGTCGGCCTGGGCAAGCTGCGTTTCAAGGGTGACACGCTCAGTAATATCGTCTACCAAAATGATGCGGCCCACGGGAACAAAATCGCGCGAGAGTAGCGGCGCAATGGCAATGTTGGCGGTGCGTAACTCCCCGGCGCGCGTGGTAAGCCGGAATTTATAGAGGTGGTGTACTCCCTGGTCGTTGCGGAACCCTTCAATCGCTTCGATGAACTCCAAAGGAAAGACGGAACGAAGTTCCTGGCCGAGGGCTTCGGCGCGGCTGAAAGCGTACATAGCCTCCATCTGCGCGTTCCAGCTTTCGATGCGATCGTTAAGGTCGATAGCGAAGATGCCGACGTTGATGGATTCGACAATGTTCTCGTTGAATTCCTTGAGCCGCTCAAACTCGACAATCTTCTCCTCCAGGCGCGCGTAGAGGCTTGCATTCTGAATGGCGATGCCGATGTAGCCGGCCAGGGATTCGAGAAGCTCGACATCTTCGCTCGACAGAAAGTCGCCGCCCAGCGTGCGGCCGAGACCGATAACCGCGATCGTGCGGCTGGCGGCCTCGCCACTTTCCAGTTGCACAGGCGCGACGCGGCAAGGCAAGTAGTAGTTGAGGTCGAGCGAGGCCGCTGCGCGTTGCTGGTCGGGCGGCAGATGAAGCGCTGCTTGAGCGTTTTCAAAGAAGATGTGCGAGTGGTCCTTGGTGTGGTCGAAATCGAGAAAGCCTAGCGAGAGATTGCCTTGCCCTGCGCTCACTTCGACCGGTAAGCCGTGCGAAGCTGCCAAACGCAAACGCCCACCTTCTTCAGCCAGGAAAATGGCAACGCGGGCAACCAAAAGGGTGCGGGGCAACTGCTCCACGATCGAATTGAGGAGGGCCTGAAGATCGGTCTGGGAGCCGAGCCCTCGGCCAAACTCGACCAGCGCTCGCCGATAGTCATAGCGATGGCGGTCAAAGGCACGGTCGACCCAACTCTGAATGCGGCGCTTGAGGGGATCGAATACAGCGGCCGTGACCAGAATGGCGATGACCAGCGCCCACTCCTTCATCGTGTCGGGCAAGCGCTGGTGAACCACGAGGGCGATCAGCGCGATGATGCCGAAATAGCCGCCACCAATAAGGGCTACCGACAGTGTGTACGCCACGCTGCGCTTGAAGATCAGGTCGGTGTCCATCAAGCGGTAGCGGACGATGGCCCAGGCGAAAGTGAGTGGCAAAAACACCAGCGACAGGCCGGCCAGATTCGTCAAGAGTTGCGGCGGATTCAAGTGAAGAAGATAGGGAATAGCATAGAAGAACGTGAACGGAAGAACCGCAAGCAGAGTGCCGCGCGTGACCCACTTCAATTGCTGACGCAGCAGCGGCGTGCTGGCGCGGCTGTAGCTGCGCAGGAAGAGCAACGCGGCGCACACGTAGAAGAGTGCGTCGTACGCGGTGGCGATCTGGTCCAGCCGGTCAAGCAGCAGCTTGGTAGCCTCGCGCGTGCCGATGGACCAGAGCCACAAAGCAAGCAGTCCGGCGCCCGGGGCGTACACCAGGGGTAGCAGCCAGCGGCGGCGGAGATTCTTGAAGCGTTCTTCAGGAAAGCTAAGCGCAAAGTGCAGGAAGAGCGCTGGCTGCAACGCCTCGGCCACTACATTTGTCCAGAAGACTGCCCAATCCAGAGTGTCAAATTTTCCGGTGTACTTCAGCGCGTAGAACGCAAATGAAACCAGGCAGAAAAGGTAAAAATGCGTGGCCCGTGGAGCGCCCCAACGGCGAAACAGCACGTAGAAGCCGATGATTAGGTAGATTAGGCCGATAACGCGCAGCCCGAACTCGAGGCTGTGATCCATCGGGTCGGGAATCACCTTGATGGGAGCTTCGAGGGGAATGCCGTCGCGCGTAATGGTGTAGTAGACCTGTCCGTAAGGCCCTGTGGCGTAGAGGGCGCGCTCCAGATTGGCAACCAGCGTCACCGGCCTGACATCGGCAGTAGGTGATTCACTGACTCCTGTCAGCAGGTCTCCCACCTGAATTCCCGCACGCTCGCCGGGCTTGTCTGGTAGGACCTTTTCGGCTTGCAGCCCGCCCTGCGCTTCGCCCCACCATACGCCGTCGTCAGGCTGCGGATATTGCCTCTGCTCAAGGACGTTCAGCACTGCCAACACGAACAGCGCCGCTGTGGCCAGGGCCAGAAGCGTTGCCTGTACGCGGTTAAGGAGGCTTGTCTCCATGACAGGGGTTTTTCTACATCAATCGCTTTACAAGCACGTCAGTTGCCATGAAGTGGGGATCCGGCATTGCGCCAGAGGTGTCGGGTCAATCGTCTGAGAACAATCGTGATATGGACTTTCGAAGGCCTGGAAATGTCAACCTGAAGTGAAGTAAATCACAGCGCCGGTGCAAAAAACAAGAGCGCGCATCCGCAGAACCGAATGAGCCTATGAAAAATTGTATATCAATGCGCCCCGCTTCGCCAATCGTCAACTGGGCTAAAACACAGGAGTTCCGAGAGCTTCGAGTGTGTCAATTTGACCACATCATGCGCCCCTCGCATCAGGCGAGGGCGCGGAAAAGCCCGCATAGTCTTCGACCAGCAAGGGATCAGCGCTGGCCGTAGGTCGCCTTCCTGCCGTGCTTGCGATGGTAATGAAATTCCGAGACGTGCCGGGGGATACCTGCCTCGGGCGCTCCCAGCAGCACACTCCGGAATGCCAGCCTCGCGATGTACTCAAGAACGTCCGCATGCTCGACGGCCTCCGCCGGGTCCTTGCCCCAGGCAAACGGTGCGTGGCCCGCCACCAGCACTCCGGGAACTGCCACCGGATCGAGTTTTCCGGATAGAAAGCAGCGAACAATGACCGCGCCGGTGGACCGAACGTAGCCTGAGGCAACTTCTTCAGCGGTGAGCACCTGAGTCACGGGAACTGGGCCGTGAAAGTAGTCGGCGTGTGTCGTGCCGAGGCAAGGAATTGGGCGGTTGGCCTGAGCCCAGGCCGTGGCAAATTCGGAGTGCGTATGAACAATGCCTCCGATCTGCGGAAACTCGCGGTAAAGCAGCGCGTGTGTATCGAGATCGCTCGACGGGCGCAGCGAGCCTTCCACGATCTTGCCATCGAGATCGGTGACGACAAGGTCAGCGGCGGTTAAGGCGGCGTAATCGACTCCGCTGGGTTTGATCACCATGAGGTGCTTGGATCCGGACCGGTCGATGCCACTCGCATTCCCGAATGTGTGCGGCGCAAGGCCGCGGCGAGCGATCTCCTGATTGGCGAGAAGGACTTGTTGGCGAAGAGATTCGAGCAGCATGACGTGTCTCGAATTAGAGTAAATCCTCCAGGACAGCAAGAAACAAAGATTCCACGGTTAGGGTGGGGCAGGAGCGCGGCCCATGCCGCCGCCAATGTGTGCGGCATGGCGCGTGAATTCGCTGTGCAGTAAACTGGGGCTAATCTTCGACCAGTTTTGCATTTCGATGTGATTCAAGCACTCCCGCGCCGAACAGATGACGCGAGAGTGCAAAGGCTTGCCTGTGCGAACACACTGCATTTCCGCCGTTCCTCCAGCTGACGGAATCAGTTCCTCGGCCGCCGCAGCCGGCATCCTGTCGTACCTGCGGCAGACTCTGGGCAACCGTGGCTAACCTCACCATTCCGGTCCTTGAGGGCGCCGAGCCGAATTCGAACTCAGTCGCGACTGCCCACAGCCCTCGCGCGAAGCTCCCTTCTTCCTCGCTCGACGCCCGGTCAATCCCACCGAACCGCTGGATGACGGCCATTGCCGTCATGTCGTGCGCCGTCATGCAGTTGCTTGACACGTCGGTTGTGAATGTCAGCCTGCCGCACATCGCAGGCTCGCTCTCGTCGAGCGTGGATGAGGCCACCTGGGTGTTGACGTCCTACCTGGTAGCCAACGCCATTATTCTCCCCATCACTGGATGGTTGGCAGGCGTGTTTGGCCGTAAGCGGCTGCTTCTGCTCGCCGTGACAGGCTTCACGTTGTCGAGTTTGTTGTGCGGACTAGCGCCCAATCTGCCCATGCTGATTATTTTTCGCGTTGTGCAGGGTTTAACCGGCGGTGGGTTGCAGCCGCTTTCGCAGGCTGTGTTGCTCGAAGAATTCCCGGGGAAAGAGCAGGGCAAGGCCATGGCCTTCTGGAGCCTGGGGATTATTGCAGCGCCGATTCTGGGCCCCACGCTGGGCGGATGGATCACCGACACATGGACCTGGCGCTGGGTCTTCTTTATCAACCTGCCCGTGGGCGTCCTGAGCCTGCTCTTGATCTCGCAATATGTCGTCGATCCACACTACCTCAGGCGCCGTTCGCTGGGCGTGGATGCGTGGGGCATTGGCATGCTGGCTGTCGGCATGGGCGCTCTGCAGATCATGCTCGACAAAGGACAGGAGAAGGATTGGTTCGGGTCAAACCTGATTTGCGCCTTGTGCGTGATCGCGCTGGTTTGCCTTTCGGCTTTCGTATTGCGCGAGTTGCGCGCGAAGGACCCGATCGTTCACTTCGGTCTGTTGCGCTCGCGCACCTTCTCTTGCGGTATCGCTTTGGCCACCATGATGGGCTTCATTCTGTACGCAAGCCTGGTACTGTTGCCGCTATTTATGCAAACCCTCCTGGGCTGGACGGCAACCACTGCAGGGATTTGGAACAGCCCGCGTGGAATCGGTACTGCGCTGTGCATGCCCATCGTGGGCTACCTGCTGGGCAAGGGGTGGGACGCGCGCTGGATGCTGATCTTCGCATTCGCACTGGCCAGCCTTTGCTTCTTTGGCTATGCGCACATGACCCTCGATTCCGGTACCTGGGACATCTTCTGGATTCAGATCGTCCAGGGCTTTGGCCTGGGTTTTCTCTTCGTGCCCCTCACGACACTGACCATGAGTCCGGTTCCAAAGGCGGAAACGAGTTATGGCACGAGCCTTTACAACACTATGCGCAACATCGGTTCAAGCATAGGCATTTCATTCGTGACTACTTTTGTGGCGCGCCGTTCGCAGTTTCACCAGCAAACGCTTGGTGATCATCTCACGGCGTCGAGTGCGGCGAGCCAGCAGGCCTTCTCGCAGTTGGCGCCTATTCTGGCCCGCCAGGGCGCCGACCCCGTGACGGCTTGGCACAAGGCCGGCGGCCTCATCTACGGCCAACTCCGGCAGCAGGCCGCCCTGCTGAGCTACTCTGACGCGTTTTATCTCATGGGGATCTTCTTTCTCGCCAACATCCCGCTTGTGTTTCTGATGCGTGGGGCAGAGCACAACCGGCGGCATCGAGAAGAGCCTTAATGACCTCTCGCCGACGCTGCCCTTGCGTATTCGCTAAAGGCGAGTTGACGTCGTTCTGCTGGGATTTGGGTTAGAATGGCTGCGAAATCCAACCTTCGGGATTTGAAAGGAGTCTTTCAATGAGACGCGTCTTGATCTCTGGCTTGAGTGGGTTGGTCTTCTGCCTGCTGATGGCGACACTGGCGTGGGCGAGTAAATGGAATGCTGCAGATTATCCGCTAAGAGTGCACATCTTTCAATTCAATGCCCATTCGCATTACTACAATCGCGTGCTTGATGAGGTGGACGGCGAGGGTCGCGCCAATCTCTATGAAAACGGCCAACCCGAGGGTTTCGATTTCAGCTACCAGTGTGGCGCCCGCCTCATGGTTTCGCCGGGCTTTGAAACCTATCTGGCGCGCTGGAAAAAGCCGGGTCGCGAACTGGCAATCCTCCTCCCTACGCTGGGAGGCAAGCCGGGAGAGATGAACGAATGCGATCTGGCGGTGACCCTGAAGGAGGATACGGCCTACTTCAAGCACAATGGTCTGCTGGACGAGGAACCTGCCGCCAAGCTCAAAGACTGGATGGTCAGGCACCAGTACGATCCCGAACACGGCCTTGATCAGCCGGTGAATCCGCCTGCTGAGCCTGCGCAAAACGGTGCTCCTGCGCAACCTCCCGCTGCGCCCAGCGGATCGCAGTAATTCCGTCGGCGACGTTTCTGCGCTATCCCCGCAGCCAGTAGGGCCTGGGAACGACCGCGGCGAGCTCGGCGAACTCAGCATCGGCCAGCCGGAAGGCAGCCGCGCTGACGTTCTCTTCAAGGTGCTTCACAGAGCTGGTTCCGGGAATCGGCAGAATGACTGGCGAGCGCCGCAGCAGCCACGCCAGCGAGACGACTGCCGTTGAAACCTTCCGCGCGCCAGCAATCCGTTCCACCGCTTGGCTGGCCTTGCGGCCTTGCGCCATCGGCCCCCAGGGCAGAAACGCAATGCCGTTGGCCTCACAATAATCCACGACGTAATCCCACTCGCGATCCGAAAAGCTGTAGCGGTTCTGAACGCTGACAATGGGGACAGTTTTCTGCGCGCGCTTGATGTGCTCGAGCGTGACGTTCGACAGAGCGACGTGGCGAATCTTTCCTTGTTCTTTGAGCTTCGCCAGGGTTTCCATTGAAGCGTCGAAGGAGACAGCCGGATCGGGAACGTGCAGTTGATACACGTCGATGCGGTCAAGCCGCAGGCGCTTTAGGCTGCCTTCGATTGCCTTTTGAAGGTGTGCGGGGCTGGCGTCGTGCTGCCAAACGCCGGGCCCGTGGCGCGTCCATCCGGCTTTGGTCGCAATGACGAGGCCGACAGGATAGGGATAGAGCGCCTGCGCAATCAGCTCTTCAGAGACATCGGGCCCGTAGGAGTCGGCTGTATCAATAAAATTGACGCCAAGCGCGACCGCGCGGCGCAGCGTGGCGAGCGCCGCATCGACATCGGCTGGCGGACCCCAGATGCCCGGCCCGGTGATGCGCATGGCGCCGTAGCCCATGCGGTTCACTGTCAGATCGCCGCCTAGAGTGACGGTTCCACCGTGTGCAGCGGGTTGAGATGCAGTGGAGATGGACATTGTTCGCACTCCCGTGGACTTTGATGCTCACCGTCGGCCGGAGATTCTGCAAAACGTGCCCTTCGACTCAGCTATTGCGCGGAATTCGATCAGGACTGCGGTTTCAGAGCCTGCGAGTCTTACACAGTCACTTCCCAGCCGGGTTCATAGGTGCGGGCCCAATACTTCATGGCCTCAGGATCGTCGAGGATGTGTGCGGTTTCGCTATCGACCCGCAAAAGCCTGTCGACAAACCATGCGATGTTTGAGAGCAACAGCATGGTCACGGTAACGTTGGCAATTGTGACCGGCGAGTTAAGTTTTTGCTGGCCGCGGATGGCCGCGAAGAAGTTGGCAAAGTGCGCGTCGGTCATCGGGTCGGCACTTTCCAGGTCGCCCGTCGAGGTCTGGCGGCCGGTGCGATACGAATCGGTCTGCTTGCCTTTCCAGTCGAAGACGTCGTACCCCGCGCGATCGATCACCACCGAGCCCTTGGTGCCCATGATGACCGAACCGCGGTCGCGATCGTAGAGCCGCATCCCCTGGCAGGAATGGCCCTCCCACGAAATGAGCTTGTCGGGATACTCGAAGTTGGTGATCGTCGTGTCCGGGAACTGCCAGTCGTCTTTGAACTGATAGCGTCCGCCGCTCGCAGTCACGGCATGAGGAATCTCGGCCTGCAGAGCCCATCGGCAAATGTCCACTTCGTGCGTGCCGTTATTGAGCGTCTCGCCGGTGCCGTAACGGCGCAGCCAGTGCCAGTTGTACGGTTGAATGTTGTCTTTGTATTCGCTGCGCGGCGCCGGACCCTGCCATAAGTCCCAGTTGAGCTGCGACGGCACCGGCGCGGGCTTGCCGATACCCATGGATCCGCGCGTATTGGCGTACCACGACTTGGCCATGTAGGCGTCGCCGATCAGGCCGTCGTGAATCTGCTGGATCATGCGGATGGTGTAGTCGGAAGACCGTTGCTGATCGCCCACCTGCACGAGCTTTCCGTATTTCTTCTGCGCGGCCACGAGAAGTTCGCCCTCGCGCGGATTCTGGCTGGAAGGCTTTTCCACGTAAACGTTCTTGCCCGCTTTCAGGCCGAGCACCGCCATCGGGGTATGCCAGTGGTCGGGAGTGGCAATCGTAATGGCGTCGACTTCTTTCGCTTCCAAAGCATGCCGGAAGTCGGTCTCCGTCTTGGGTGCGTAGCCCAGCTTTTGCTCCGCTTCAGCCGCAAATTTGCCAAGAGTGCCGGAATCGACGTCACAGATATAAGCGACTCGCGCCGTTTTGCTGTTGGCGACCATCGCAGCGAGATGCGCGTGACCGCGGCCGTTAAGGCCGTTAATGGCAATGTTCAACCGATCGTTGGCGCCGAGGATCTGCGCATAGCTCTTCGCTGTGGATGCAAGAGCCGTGGTCGCGGCTCCCGCGGCCAGTCCGTTGACAAATTTTCGACGGGAAATCATTTGATACTCCCAAAAGCACATTTAAAAGTTTTCAGCGGTAAGCTTCCGGCTTCACCCAACTTCGTACGCCGAGCACTGCTCATTCCACCGCAACAAATTATACCTTTGAGCAGCGAGAACACCTTGCTGTGCGGAAACGGCGGCCAAGTTCGCGAGGCTGCGGCGCGGGGCAAACCGGCAACCACACCCCTAAACCGCCTAAAGGAACAAAGGGCTTGCGCCCCTTTTGCGGTCTTTCTGCCTTTTGGGCTTTATGGCGCCTTGGGGCGAAAATGGACGTAGGGGTTGTAAACTTGCGCCGCATGGTGACGTCTACCAAATCGATGGCAGCCGGGACAGCCGTTAAGCCGATGACTGCGGACGCTGCGGAGGAACTCGCCGCGCGCGAGTTTGCGACCATCGTCGAAAGCCACCGGCCGCAGATCTTCCGTTTCCTGCTGGCCTCGCTAAGGGACGTGGATCTGGCGGAGACGCTGACACAAGAGTGTTTCCTGAAGGCGCACCGGAATTGGAGACACTTTCGCGGCGATTCGAGCGCCATGACCTGGCTCATGCGGATCGCCATCAATTTGCAGAAGGACCACTGGCGCAACCGGCGCTTGCAGTTCTGGCGGCATACGCAGGCCAATGCCGTGAGCGTTGACGAGGCAAGCGACTGGCTACCGAACGGCGAAAGAAGCGCGGAGCAACAGATATTGGCCCGGGAACAGGTAGCGCAGGTCTGGAAGGCCGTCGAAAGATTGAGTGCGCGGCAGCGCACAGTGTTTCTGCTGCGCTACGTGGAAGAGCGGGAGTTGAATGACATCGCGCGAGCCACGGGATTAAGTGAAGGCACGGTGAAAGCGCACTTGTCGCGAGCGCTTGGCAGAGTGCGCGCGGAGCTGAGAGGTACACGATGAGCGGGAGAAACAGATTGGCCGAAGAAATCGACGATCCGATCGTGGCAGGTGCGTTGAAGCACTTCAAGGCCAGCGTGGATGCCTGGAGCGAAGGCGCGTACAAGCAGCCACGGACAGTGGTAAGGACAGCGCGGCACACTTGGCGCCTGGCGGCAACCTGGGCTCTGGGATGCATACTTGCGGCGGGAAGCTTAGCGGGCACATTGTACGAACGCCACGTTCAGCAGGAATCGGCGCGGATCGGAGCACTCAAAGCGGCGGAGCAGAAAGCCGCGCTGGAACGCAAGGCCGCCATACAGCCTGTCACAGCCACAGTCGTAACCAAAAGGCAACCGATTGCGGTGAAACACGCAGCCAGTGAAAATGAGGATCTGCTGGCAACCGTAGACAGCGATGTCTCGCGCCAGGTTCCAGCGGCCATGGAACCGCTGGCGCAAATGATGGACAGCAACGGAACAAATTGAAGCACTCGTTGAAAAAGATTAGACAACGCAAAAGAGAGGGCGAGAAAAGGCCCTTTGGGACACAAGGCGGGGGAAACCGATGAAGATGTCGAAAACTGTGCGGCTTGTTTTAGCGGTAGCGGGAGTTTTGATGGCAGGAGGTTGGGCGTGTGCGCAAGGCCCCGGCGGGCCAGGCATGGGGCCTGGTTTCGGGCAGCATCGGCCTCCTATGGAACGCTCGTTCGGATTCGCAAACGGGCAATTTTGGAACAATCCGGACGTCGTGAAGCAGTTGAGCCTGACTGACGATCAGCGCAAGGCCATGGATGGCATTCTGCAGGACCATCGCATGAAATTGATCGACATGCAGGCTACGTTGCGCAAGGCGGAGTTGGAAATGGGTCCCCTCATGAAAGCCGATACTC
>Ga0326728_10021568_pt1 | contig 12087 bp, 10 predicted proteins | sample MB3enrmetagenome_FD_207602 | JGI IMG/M metagenome (GOLD analysis project Ga0326728, IMG submission 207602) | Lab enriched peat soil microbial communities from McLean, Ithaca, NY, United States - MB31MN | ecosystem: Environmental > Terrestrial > Soil > Wetlands > Peat | place: USA: New York...
CGGTCAACGACGTATAGCAGAAAAGGCGGGCGAAACACTCCCGGCCCGGGCACCCGCAGCATGCATCCCGGATCCGGTGATCAGGTAGATCGGTGCTTTCACTCTCTCAAAGAGCCCGAAGAGGCCGCAGGTCAGGGTCATGAGGACAAAGCAGGTCTTCGCGAAGCGGCGGGCGTCCTTCTTTGGATACCCGATCTTCGTGATCTTCCTCGTTACCCGTGTGCAGAAATCCAGGCTCATTGTGATTATTTTAAAAAGGACATGGCAGGTTAAATGCTTCCCGTTAGATTCGAATATTTTGGTAGTTATTGGGGGAATCTGGGGCTGGAATGGGGCCGGATGGGTATAACCGGGAGGTTAGATGAATGGGGGAGCGCGGGGGGAGGGATAAAGGACCGTAAATATTTTCACAATCCTTATGCCGGCATAACGCACAATACCACTAAACGCAGGAACGTACATGGCCCGGCAGAGCACGAAGAAACAGAAAATTAGCAACGGGGCAAACCTCGGCTTTGAGGCGACGCTCTGGGCTGCCGCTGACAAACTCCGCAACAACATGGATGCAGCGGAATACAAGCACGTTGTCCTTGGGCTTATCTTCCTGAAATATATCTCGGATGCTTTTGAGGAACGGCACGCGGCGCTCCAGACTGAATTGAGCGATCCGAAAAGCGAATGGTACGTGGCCGAACCACAGGCGCGGTATCGGACGTTGGAAGACCGCGACGAATACCAGTCGGCAAACGTATTCTGGGTACCAAAAGTGGCCCGCTGGTCAACACTTCAGGCAAACGCGAAGCAGCCCGCAATCGGGAAGCTGATCGATGACGCAATGGTGGCAATCGAGCGGGACAATCCCTCGCTCAAAGGAGTTCTTCCCAAAGACTATGCCCGCCCGGCGCTGGACAAGACCCGGCTTGGCGAGCTGATCGATCTGATCGGAACCTTAGGGTTGGGAGAGAAGGAGCACCGGTCGAAGGACATCCTCGGGCGCGTATACGAGTATTTCCTCTCTCAGTTTGCGAGCGCAGAGGGAAAGAAGGGCGGGCAGTTCTATACGCCCCGGTGTGTGGTAAAGACACTGGTCGAGATGATCGAGCCGTTCAGGGGCCGGGTGTACGACCCGTGCTGCGGTTCGGGCGGGATGTTTGTCCAGAGCGAGAAGTTTGTCGAGGCCCGGGGCGGACGGATCAACGATATTGCGATTTACGGGCAGGAATCCAACCCGACGACCTGGAAACTGGCAAAGATGAACCTTGCCATCCGGGGCATCGAGAGCAACCTCGGGCCGGAGCACGCGGACAGTTTCCACCGCGACCTGCACCCGGACTTAAAAGCAGACTTTGTCCTTGCAAATCCGCCGTTTAATTCAAGCGACTGGGGCGGCGAGCGCTTAAAGGAGGATGCCCGCTGGAAGTATGGCATCCCGCCGGCCGGCAACGCGAACTTTGCGTGGGTGCAGCACTTTATCCACCACCTTGCCCCGACCGGCATCGCGGGCTTCGTGCTCGCAAACGGCTCCATGTCCTCCAACCAGTCCGGTGAAGGAGAGATCCGCAAGAACCTCATAGAGGCCGATCTGGTGGACTGCATGATCGCCATGCCGGGACAGCTCTTCTACTCCACCCAGATCCCGGTCTGCCTCTGGTTTGTCACCCGGGATAAGAAGAACCACAAGTTCCGGGACCGGCGCGGCCAGACGCTCTTTATCGATGCCCGGAAGATGGGGACGCTGATCGACCGGGTGCACCGGGATCTCACCGATGAGGACATCGCCAAAATTGCATCCACCTATCACGCATGGCGAGGCGAGAAGGAAGCCGGTGCGTATGCGGATGTGCCGGGGTTCTGCAAAAGTGCATCTACCGAAGAGATCCGGAAGAACGGGTTTGTGCTGACACCCGGGCGGTATGTGGGCGCCGAGGATGTCGTGGACGATGGCGAGCCGTTTGAGGAGAAGATGGGGCGGCTGACGGCGAAGCTGGGGGAGCAGTTTAAAGAGTCGGAGCGGTTGGAAGGGGAAATTCACAAAAATCTCAAGAATTTGGGGTATCTGCTCTAAATTGGAATTATCAAGACTATAATATTTATATAAAATAAGCATGCAATTTTACTTGTTTTAAAGACCGCAAAGCAATACAGGCCGTTTTTCTGTACCGGTCCCTATACCATAAGATTGTGAACTGAGGCGACACACCATGGCACAGACAATGCAGGAGAGGAGATTGGAACGCGCGCAGCGTGAATTTAATGCCATTATTACCCCAGAAATTCTGGAAGAGGCGGAGCGGCTTCACAAGTGTATGAGTCACGTCCCGCCCGAAGAGATGTTCAAGCCCTTCACGATGTAAATGCCCGGTAAATCTCCGCAAAACAAATTTATTTTTCCTTTTTCTCCGACGGTTAATCGATTGGGACCCTCATCCATCTGCGGGTACCTTTATGAATATCTTGAGGCTATCGGTGCAAAAACCTGTATTCATGAACCGGATTACATCGATAAGGATTACCTGATCGATTATTCTAAATTCTATTCCCGCTCGTTTGAAAAAGTTGACAAGACCACCGACCGGTATCATTTTTTCTCGTTAGCGTTTGGCCAGATCAAATTCAAACGGGCGCTGGAGAAAGGGGACGAGGGTTTCTTCAAGAAACTTCAGGAATCCTACCTCGGGTTTATTGTTGTCAAACCTGTCAGGGATATTTACAAGTATCGGCTTATCGGGAAGACTGTGTTGGCTACGTATCCGGAACATGTCGGAGTTGATAACCGCTGTTTCCTGACCAACGAGCACAAAGCCTCGCTTTATGGCATACCACTTAAGTTAAAGACACTCCCGTTCCAGCAGAAAGACAATGCCGTTGGGGTCTGTGCGACAGTAACCTGCTGGAGCGCACAGTTCCCCTTGATGCACCTGTTCGGTACACCGGTACTTTCGCCAGTTGAAGTGACCGAAAGGGCTGTGGCATGCCCTACCATAGATGCACGGAATTTTCCTTCTGACGACGGGCTGACGCTTTCCCAGCTTAAATATTATTTTAATTCCCTAGATCTTGAAACGGAATTTATCAATCCGAAACCGAATGCGGGCTCTCCCCAGACCTCCCGCGAGGATATCATTGCCGATGCCGTTCGGGCATATATCGAACTTGGCTTACCCATTATCGCAACCCTGAACCTGAAAGGAACCAACGATTATCACGCGGTTCTCATTACGGGATACCGGCACACCTATGGAAAAGTCAGGGAGATCTATGTACATGATGATAATATCGGGCCGTATCATCACATAAAGCCAAATCGCCAGGGAAAATTTTCCTCATGGCGGGAAGCCGGAACGAACGGGTGCAAAAAAGAATACGAGCTCCAGAGGCTACTCGTCCCGGTGTATCCCAAGATTCGCCTGAGTTTTGGGAAAGTATACAGGGCCTTTTTGCAGTTCAAGCGGGGTACTGAGGCCTTTGTAAAGTCGGGTACATACCCGAAGGGCACGCGGACAGAGTTGTTTCTTACGGATATTCACCGGTACAGGAAAGATCTCCTTACCCGGAAATTTGACGGAAAGAACGATATTGTCCGTGAACCTGCGGCACGCTTCCTCTGGGTGATCCGCATCCAGAACAAAGGAAAGCCGATCCGGGATTATGTCCTCGATGGGACAGCAATTTACCCGAACAGAATTATATGGGATATTGAATTCAAAAATCCGTGAAGGCGTAGGCGATATGTCGATTTTTTCTGATTTTTTCGACACATTCTTGAGAAATGGCTATAGAATCGACAGGTTGGTCTAGATGGTCTCTTCACATTTTTCAGAGTGGGAGATATTGCCATTAGAGGATTGCATGGAAGCGATCATCGATTATCGCGGAAAGACTCCCGATAAAACGCGATATGGAATTCCACTAATCACTGCGAAGATTGTTAAAGGAGGTCAAATCCAAAAACCGGAAGAATTCATCTCACCTAACGATTACGATTCTTGGATGCGACGTGGTCTTCCTAAAGCGGGAGACATCCTTATAACCACAGAAGCACCGTTAGGTGAGGTTGCTCAGCTGGATAACCGGACAGTTGCATTGGCCCAACGTCTTATAACACTTCGGGGTAAGCAAAACCTCCTCGACAATACGTTCCTAAAATTTCTAATGCAATCCGAATTTATTCAAGAGCAATTAAAATCACGAGCCTCGGGAAGTACAGTTTCAGGAATTAAACAAAGTGAACTACGAAAGATCGATCTCCCCGTTCCCCCTCTCCCCACCCAGCACGCCATCGCCCGCATCCTCGGCTCGCTCGATGACAAGATCGAACTCAACCGGCAGATGAGCGAGACGCTCGAAGCGATGGCACGGGCGATCTTCCAGTCGTGGTTCGTGGACTTCGATCCGGTGCGGGCGAAGGCGGAGGGCAGGCAGCCGGCAGGGATGGATGCAGAGACGGCGGCGCTGTTTCCGAGTGAGTTTGAGGAGGTTGACGGAAGGGTAGTACCGAGGGGATGGGGGGTTCGCACAATTGGAGAATTAACCACAATTGTTGGCGGAAGTACTCCGAGTACAACCAACCCCGAATATTGGGAAAACGGGACACATCATTTTGCGACACCGAAAGACTTGGCGGGATTATCCACTCCAATCTTGCTGGATGTGGAAAAGAAAATTACAGATTCGGGAGTGGATCAGATAAGTTCCCGAATTTTACCGATTGGAACAATTCTTCTCTCTTCTCGTGCTCCAATTGGTTATATCGCATTCACAACAATTCCTGTTTCTATAAATCAAGGATTTATCGCAATTATTTGCGATAAGGATCTACCGAACTATTACGTTTTATCTTGGGTAAGTGAGAATTTGCCATTAATTATTGATCGGGCCAATGGGACAACGTTCCTTGAAATTTCAAAATCGAATTTTAAACCGATGAAAGTAATCATACCGCCTACTGAAATACTCAATAAATTTGTTCAACAAGTCAAACCATTGTATGCAAAAATTGAAAACAACGAACAGCAGTCCCGCATCCTCGCACAGATCAGGGATGCGCTGCTGCCGAAACTGATGAGCGGGGAATTTTCATTAAATCAATAATACAGGGAGATTGACATCTTCAAAGTAAGATAAATAATATAATGTCGGGAATTGAAGAGTCAAAATGATACAATGCAAACAATCTCTTTTTCTGAATTTACATTCGGATTTGCATTTCTTTGTGAAGAGATCGCAAGAGATCCAGATAATATTTCTCACTCTCCGATTCTTCCGAATTTACGTCAAGAAACATTAATGGTGCCTCCAGAAGATAGCCGATACTATCTTGGTTATGGCTATGATGCTTTTTTACCGAAGAGAGGTGCGAACTATTTTTATCAATTTAAAATGAGTGAATATCTCCAAAGACGAGATGCAAACTGTGTTCATCAATCATTTTCTGTACCTTGCTACCGGTTTTCCTTATACAAAAAGGGAGATTACCTTCAACATGAGAGACTGAAGCAACTGTCAGAGCGATTTGAGAACACGCTCTATGTGTCTCCTGCTATACCGAATGATGAAGAATTTGAACTCGCTTTAATGAATCGAAATATTATCTCTCATTCTGTTGGAATTGAACTCACCAACTGTAATCCTGTGCAAAGAAATGATACTCAACAACATTATATCGCATTTGATTTTGATCAAGGTGTTTTCAACAAATGCTCTGATGAAAAAACACCCCTTCATAAAGTAATTACATGGAAAAAATATCCCGATGATACTTCTGATGAAAATAGGAAAATAGTACCTTTGCAAGAAATTGATCATAAATATTTTATTACCCTGTACGGAGATCTCAAATCCATTGTCCAGAAATGTGAGGAGTTGTATCCGAGTAAGAACGGGGAGAAGGTATTAGAGTATTTCAATTTTGATTCTGAAGAACAGAGAGATAAAGAAATTCTTTGGAGAATATGGAAAGTCTTGGCGGGATATTTCAATGTTACAATGGTATTAGTTGGTGAACCAAGAAATTCTCAAAAGAAAACTAATAAACTCATTTAATGTGGAGCGGGAGAATCGAACTTCCGGATCGCTCAACGTGGACTCAAACTCACATTTACACTAGCCAATCACAACAACGGGCGGAAGGACACCATCCCTCCACGCGAGCGATCACCCAATATGCCGTAATTACTGCTGTCATGTTCATTGTAATCTCCATTTTCACTTCGATTGCCAATGTCACGATTAGGGCTAGGTAGAATGCAAACTTGAACTCCACACGTTGTTAATTGAGCAATTAATGCCCGAGACTATATTTTCTTTGTATATCCTCTCACTTTCACCCTCCCCCTGCTCACCAGTTAATATCCCCCAACCAGAAAACCCTCCGCAGAAGCATTGATGATCAGCGCTCGTACATTATAGTAGGAAAAGGAATCTGTGATGGAGTTCTCAATCGAGGATATTGTTGAAGATCTGACTGATCTGGACCTTGCAATACTGCAGCTGCTGCATGTGGGCAATAACGATCCTCTCAAAGAAAAGGTGGCGTTCCAGAAGGAGATGTTCCTTATCGCAGATTATATCGGTAAGATCCGGGAGCAGACTGAGTTCATTCCGCACACCTTCGGTCCCTACAGCGAGGCTGCCGAAAACGAGATGGGAACCCTGAAATCACTCGGGCTTGTGAGTGAACAAGGCCAGGAATACCGTATCACCCCCAACGGAATTGCTGCGCTGGACAAGGTAAAACCGGCATTCTCTCGTGAGGAGATCGAGGCGATAGGGGATTTCAAGGAATTCCTTAACGATCTGACCCAGGACGAGATCCTTCTCTTTACCTACGTCTCTTACCCGAAATTCAAGGAAGAATCAGTAGTCTATGAGCGGGTGATCCGGAAGAGAATCCCGATTGCGGTTTCCCTCTACAAGAAGGGAAAAGTCAGTCTCGAAAAAGCCGCATTTTTAGCCGGGCTCCCGGTCGAGAAGTTCTTGGATCAGGTACGAGGATGAGATGAAGATCTTCGACACCTCGTCAATCATCTGCCTTCTACGTGAGATCCGCTTTCCCAAGGCACTGGATACCTGCATCGGGCGCGGATATCGTGTGACGACAACACAGCAGGTCTACGATGAGATCCGGAAGAACCCGGAGACCTTCCGGGCGTTTACGGCATACGGAAAATTTTCTGTAATCCCTGTGAACGATGAGCCCTGTTTTGGTAAGTTGTCGAAACGGTACCCATGGCTGCACGATGGTGAGATCAGTGTCCTTTGTCTCGGCCTGCAGAAAGAGCTCCACCACGCACGGTATATCTGCATCATTGATGAACGGGCAAGGAACCTCAGGGACAAACTACACATCCGCATCCATGGTACCGTAGGGCTTCTCCTCTGGCAGAAAGATCGCGGGGAACTCTCTGGAAGCGAATGCCACGATTTATATAAAAGATTAAAAGAATCTTCATTCAGGACAACTGAAAATATCCTCGCGGGGCTTATCAGATGAGTACAGAGATCCGGATTTCCAGGTATTCCGAATCAGAGGATACGGATCTGCGGACTCTCGAATTTTCTCTTGGATCTCAGAAGGTAGCGACACCGACCCGCTCTCTTAATACGAATGCTTTTTTCAAGGATACCCATCTCCCTCCCAGCCTGTCATGCCTGAATGAAATCTATCACCGGTTTGATGCGGAGTCGCTCAAAAAGATTGACGAAGTGTCTGCAGTTTCAAAAAAGAAAAACAAGGAAGCAGAGAAAAGTAAAACCCAGGCCGGTAACAAGCCCACCCTTTGTATTCTGGAATTTAAAAACAAGGATGCCGGTTCACGATACCCTACGCCGCAGGAGATTGAGATCCTGATCAATACGGCATATTCATTCTCTGATATCACACCGATCCCCTCCGTTCCGAAAATAGCGCGTGAATTGAGTATCGAAAATTTCCCGATATTCCTTGATTACCTGAATACCTGTTATGAAAAAATCATGGTAAGGAACAAGAAACCAATCCTTGGTTACATCCCGGCAACTGCTCCTCAGATTGCCCGCAGGATAATTGATTTCTATCTCGATCATGGGATCAATGCCTACTATTTTGATCTTGATGCAGAGTTAATTTCGACACATAAGACCCAGCTGACGGCAATGAAAAATCAATTGGCCAAACGGGGTTATGAGGAGCAAAATTTCCTTCATTATGTTAATATCAGCTATGGCAAATCAATCAACGATCAGAAAGTGCTATCCGCACGGGATCTCGTCGGATTTGGCTACGGTATGGACAGTATGGGAGGTGTCCATGCCAGTGCCAAGAGGCCGCCGGAATTTTATGAATGGCTTAAAACCCTAAAGGACGTGAAGAGGAACACCAACCGCCTCCTCAATCGCGAGGATTATGGATATTATCGTGTCGACACTTTGGGATCGGGAATCGCAGGGATGATTCCAAAAGATGCACCCGTACTGCAGAGCGATGTCACATCCTCATCGGAAAGCCGACAGACCCGTGCCGTGAAAATTGTCAATCTTCACCAGCAGTGCGTTGAGTCAACAATACTCAGGACCATGGTCAACGAGACTCCCGATAAAACCATGAAATATTTCCGATCCAAAGCAAATGTCCTGGAAACGGATCTGAAAAATTTGATGAAATCTGGTCGGTAAAACAGCGATACGATAGTTAGACCTGAACGTTATTCCATAATTTTCAGATATTTGCAGCACTATTTTTCCCAAAGCTTATCGTAAGAGAGAACCGTATCCTTCTTTAGATACCTGATGCCTGCCGCCCGGATCGCCGAATCCCACTTGGAAGAGCACACTCTCGCATGGCTCCGGGACCTCGGTTACACCACTCTTTTTGGCCCAGACATCGCCCCGGGTGAGGCCCGGGCCGAGCGCGACGACTGGCACGAAGTGATCCTGAAAAAGCGTCTGGCCGCAGCCATCGCACGGCTCAACCCGGATATCCCGGCAGAGGCACAGGAAGCAGCGTTACGGAAGATCCTGCACCCGGACTCCCCGTCTCTGGTCGGCAATAACCGGGTCTTCCACCGGATGCTTATCGATGGCGTGGAGGTTGAATACCGGCGCCCGGATAGTTCGATCAAAGGTGACCAGGTGCGGCTGGCAGACTTCGATCACCCGGAGAAGAACGACTGGCTCGCCGTCAATCAGTTCACCATCATCGAGAACCACAACAACCGGCGGCCTGATATCCTTCTCTTCCTCAACGGGATTCCTGTCGTCATCATCGAACTCAAGAACCCGGCAGATGAGAAAGCAACCGTTGAAACCGCATTCCGGCAGATCCAGACCTACAAACAGCAGATCCCCTCCATCTTCACGTATAACGAGATGGCCGTGATCTCGGACGGCCTCGATGCACGGATCGGGACGTTTACCTCCATCCGGGAGCGGTTCATGCCGTGGCGGACGATCGAAGGGGACAAACTCGCCCCGGACACAGTGCTCCGCCTCGAAGTGCTCGCAAAAGGTGTGTTCGAAAAACGACGGCTCCTTGACCTGATCCGGAATTACATCGTCTTTGAGATCGATGAGGACGGGTCGATTGCAAAGAAGATGGCCGGGTACCACCAGTACCATGCTGTGAAAAATGCGGTAGAAAGTACCATCAAGGCATCACGGCCGGGCGGCGACCGGCGGGGCGGTGTCGTCTGGCATACGCAGGGGTCGGGAAAAAGCCTGACCATGGTCTTTTTTACCGGCGAGATCGTACTTTGTCCCGCCATGGAGAACCCGACAGTTGTCGTCATCACGGACAGGAACGACCTCGACGACCAGCTCTTCGGCACCTTCTCGCGCTGCCACGAGATCCTCCGGCAGGAACCGGTGCAGGCAGCAGACCGGGAAGACTTAAAAAGACTGCTCGCGGTCGGGTCCGGCGGAATCGTGTTCACGACCATCCAGAAGTTCTTCCCGGAGAAGAAGGGCGGTAAATACCCGGAGCTGAGCAGCCGGAAGAACATTATTGTGATCACCGATGAAGCCCACCGGAGCCAGTACGATTTCATCGACGGGTTCGCCCGCCATATCCGGGACGCACTCCCCGGGGCGACCTTCATCGGGTTTACCGGCACCCCCATTGAAAAGGAAGACCGGAACACAAAACAGGTCTTCGGGGACTATATCAGCATCTACGATATCCAGCGGGCGGTCGAGGACAAGGCCACCGTCCCGATCTACTACGAGAGCCGGCTGGCAAAGATCGATCTCGATGAGAAGGAACGCCCGAAGATCGATCCCCGGTTCGAGGAGATCACCGAAGGAGAGGAGATCGAGCAGAAAGAGGCGCTCAAGTCAAAGTGGGCGGCGCTGGAAGCCGTTGTCGGGACCGAAAAAAGGATCACCCTCATCGCACAGGATATCGTCGACCACTACGAACAGCGGCAGACCGGCATTGACGGGAAGGCAATGATCGTCTGCATGAGCCGGCGGATCTGCGTGGAACTCTACAACGCGATAGTGAAGATCCGGCCGGACTGGCATGCGGACGACGATGATAAGGGCGTGCTCAAGATTGTTATGACCGGCTCGGCCAGCGATGAAGAGACATGGCAGCCGCATATCAGGAACAAGCCCCGCAGGGAAGCGCTTGCCAAACGGTTCCAGAAATCGGCGGCAGACGACCCGCTCAGAATTGTCATTGTCCGCGACATGTGGCTCACCGGCTTCGATGTCCCGTCGCTCCACACGATGTATATCGACAAGCCGATGCAGGGCCATACCCTCATGCAGGCGATCGCCCGGGTCAACCGGGTCTTTAAGGACAAGCCCGGCGGCCTCGTGGTCGATTACATCGGTCTTGGTGATGAACTCAGGAAAGCAATCGCAGATTATACCGAAAGCGGGGGTACCGGGAAGACCGCCATCGATCAGGAAGAAGCAGTCGCTGTCATGCTGGAGAAGTACGAGATCTGCTGCGGGATCTTCCACGGGTTTGACTGGTCTGACTGGGAGGATCCCGAGCGCCGGCTCGCCCTCCTACCAGTTGCCCAGAGCGTCATTCTCCAAAAGAGGGAAGGGAAGAAGCGGTTCGTCGCAGCAGTCACCGATCTCTCCAAGGCGTTTGCCCTCTCCGTCCCACATGAGGAAGCAGTGAGAATCCGTGACGATATTGCGTTCTTCCAGGCAGTCCGTGCCGCACTTGTAAAGTATGACCTCGATGGGGATCGTGCCGGGAAGACATGGGATATGGAGCATGCGATCCGACAGATTGTCAGCGGGGCAATCGTCTCGGATCAGGTCATCGATATATTCACGGCTGCCGGCCTCAAAAAGCCGGATATCTCGATCCTGTCAGAAGAATTTCTCGCAGAAGTCAGGGGGCTCCCGCAGAAAAATGTGGCTGTCGAACTGTTGAGAAAACTCTTGAACGATGAGATCAGGACCCGACAGAAGAAACGGCTCGTCCAGTCCCGTTCGTTTGAACAGATGCTTCAGGAAACTATTCACCGGTACAAGAACCGGGCTGTCGGAACCGTAGAAGTTATTGAGGAACTGATCAAGCTAGCGAAAGAGCTGCGTGAAGCAGACAAGCGCGGGGAATACCTCGGGCTAACGGAAGCAGAACTGGCCTTTTACGAAGCGCTGGAAGTCAATGACAGTTCTGTGAAGATCCTGGGAGACGAGGTTCTCAGGAAAATTGCGCACGAACTGGTCGAGCAGATCCGGAAGAATGTCACCATCGACTGGACGGTAAAAGAAAGTGTGAAGGCAAAGATCCGGGTGATGGTAAAGCGCATCCTGACAAAATACAACTATCCTCCGGATAAGCAGCCAAAAGCAGTAGTGACCATTCTTGAGCAAGCTGAAATACTCTGCGCTGAGATAAGTGGCTGAACTTCTCTGTTTTTGGCAAATTGATCAGATCATACACCCGTGAAATTTCTTGCCCGACCCTCCGATCATCCCTCTCTTCACTTGTTCGAATAACAGACCTCGCTCCTGCCGCCCATCCGCACGGTCAGGCTCAGGGCGGGACAGTTCAAGTCCGAATCCCACTTCTCACATTCTTCTTTCCTGCACCGTTGTACTACGGGATGGTGGCCGGGTTGATCAATCCCGTCCGGCATGTTC
>Ga0326728_10021570_pt1 | contig 12086 bp, 8 predicted proteins | sample MB3enrmetagenome_FD_207602 | JGI IMG/M metagenome (GOLD analysis project Ga0326728, IMG submission 207602) | Lab enriched peat soil microbial communities from McLean, Ithaca, NY, United States - MB31MN | ecosystem: Environmental > Terrestrial > Soil > Wetlands > Peat | place: USA: New York...
CTGCACGTAGCCCACCGGTCCCCCTGTGCGCAGCACCACATCACCGTCGGCAAGCTGATACGGGCGCTTTTGGGGATCGTCAGGGTCGGGAAGCAGGGCGATTTGTTGGGAAATATTTTCCTTGGCGGCGAAGGCTTGCTCGTAAGTCCGTGTCGTCGCCTTCGCTTCCCGGAAGGCTGCCACGCCGAGGGCGATATCGTCGAGTACCGTTTTGCTCAGCAAGGAGCATAGCCGCTGCTTGATTTCATATTGCACCGGCGCGGTGGACAAATGCTCTTGATGTCCGGAGACTTCGGCGCGAATGAGCAGGGCACCGGGTTCGGCGGCCACCCTGAACTCCAGTTCCGTCCCATTTCCGAACACCTGCCAGGGTGCGTCTGGGGAAGCGCGCTCGAACCACATCACCTGAGAGGGCTTGGGCGGATGATCGCCGGAGGTAAGCAGCCTCACCCGGGCGGAATCCGAGGTGTAGAACACCCCGCCCGGAATGACCTGCTGCCAGACGCCTTCGGGAGGAAATTCGCGCTTGGGCGCCCCCAGGGCTTCGTTGACCGCTTCGAGGCTGATAACCAGGGGCTCACGGCGCTCGGCGTCAAACTGGACGGTCACTTCCTGCTTGCCTCCTGATACCGGGGTGACCGCCTCGGTCGTGGAATTGGCGAGCAACCGGAGTGCCGCGGTGAGGGGCACGCAGGTCCCGGGTCCGGCACAAATGGCGATGACCTTGCCATCGGCGGTGACCATGGGTGCGCCCGACTCGCCCGGATTCAATTCCCGCGCGAGGCGAATAAGACCGGTGGAAATGCCGGGTGGAGGGGTTTCAACTTTCACGCTGGACTGCTGAAGCGCGGCCCGCTCCTGATGCGTGCCGTAGGGAAAACCCAGCAGGGTGGCAGATGCGGGAGTCTCACCCTCGCTCGCCGCCGCGAGAGGAGTGGTGGGGTTTGCCTGGCCGATAATTTTGAGCAACGCCAGATCATTCGCGCCTTCGGCATGCAGGCTCACCAACTCCGCAGGATTGGCCCCGCCCGCCGGCTTCTGTTCCATAACATCCGCGGGTAGCTTCCACAATTCCAGCCGATGCCGGTTGTTGCTCAGCGCCCTCTTCAGGTCAAGTTCACCTTTGGCATTCAAGACCTCGGCGCCAGCGGGCCACACCGCAATCCGGTAAGCTTTGGGGTCTAATGCGTACCCGGAGTGAGCCATCAGTGACGCGACCTGAGCACTGAACTTCCAGGGTTGAACGACGCGCTTGGCCGTCAGCAGCGTATCCCCGGTGTCGATCAGGAAGGCGGTGCCCGACTCGATGTAGCGCTGCACATCATGCGTCTTCCGATTGCGCAGGGAGTAGCCGCAATAGACCAGGAACAATCTTCCCGCCGCCGCATCCCGGAGAGCTTGCGCCGTCTTTACTTTTTCCTGATGTTGCCTGGCCAGGGCTGCCGCGCCTGCCGAATAGGGGGCTGAGAAGAAATCCAACATGCGCAGAACTGCCGATTGGATCATGGGCTCGTCCGTGAACGCATGCATAGGGATGGTTTGATCCAGGTCGAGTGGAACCACAACCTGCCGGGCTCCCACCACCGCCGATTCCATCTTGTTTAATTGGACGAGAATAAAGACCTGCCCGGTGAGGTGCAAAACATCCTGACTCACCAGCCGCCGCAAGGGGTCAAGCGAATCAATTTCCGCGAAAACGAACGACAGGCGGAGCGGCGTCGGCAGGGGCACCACGGCCGTGCGCGACAATTGAAACTCGGTGTCGTAGGGTTCTATGTGTACAGGCAGGCCATTGGCGCGCAGGTCCTGAAAATACATCTTCAGAACTGTTGCCGGCCGGTCAACCGGATTCATGCCCACCATCAGGTCGAGCGCCAGGTGGTCGAGATTGACTTCCCGATAGGCCACGCTGCGCGCCACGGCAAGTTCGCCGTGGGATTTTTCGAAGGACTTTTCCGGCAGGTGAAAAACCTTGACGCCCTGTAGTTCGGAAGGCACCTCGGCTTGTGGCGGGGTGGGGCAGGAGAATCCCCAGGAACACGCGATAAGGAGAAGGATGGCGGTGACTGGGAAAGTCCGCCGCAGCGGATCCCCTGGCCGCACCGTTGAGCAAGACACCACCCTAGCGCCGCCGACACGACAACTATTTTGGATAAGCACCGACATGAGCCTCTTGCTGCGCAGTATACCAGCTTGCAGGCCGTCAGGGTATTATCAACTGCATTCACCCTCGAGTCCCGAGGGAAAACAAATATTATGGATGAATGACCACCTTGTTCCGGCCAGGCGTCCCCATCACCTCGATGGCCTTGGCGATTTCGGTTAGGGGAAATCGGTGGGAGATGACCTTTTCGGGATTCACCACCCCGCGCTCCATCAGCCGGATGGCATTCTGCATGGCCAGCGGATTGGTGGAGAAGCTGGAGTCCATGCGCGCTTCCAGAAAGTGCATCAACCCTCCATCCAGCTCCAGCTTTTCGTGGGTCGTAATGCCAAAGATGTTCCATCGCGTGCCGCGCCGCAACAGGCTGACCATCAGATTCACCGCTTCAATGGGCCCGGCGGCTTCCAACACAAAGTCCGGCCCCTGCGGCAGGATCTCATACACTTTGGATTTCACATCGTCACGCTGGGGATTCAGGGTGTGCGTTGCCCCCAATTGGCGGGCGGTTTCGAGAGCGTGGTCACTGACGTCCACGGCGATCAGGCGTCCGGCGCCCGCCGCCTTGGCCACCATCATGCAGTACATGCCGATTCCGCCGGTGCCGATAATCACCACATCATCGCCCACCCGCATTTCCGAGTAGTGGATAATGCCTTTCCATGCGCCGCTCAGCGGCTCGGTCTGGCAGGCGGCGTCAAAGCTCAGATTCGCAGGCTTGGCGTAAAGTGAGTTGGCTCCCGTCACCGTATACTCCGCAAAGCTGCCTGGCCGCACATCCTCGGGGCCATCGCCTCCCGTGGTGTACATGTGCTCGCAATAATGCTCCTGACCCATCAGGCAGTACCGGCAGTAGCCACAGTGCCCGCTGGGGCAAACAATGACTTCGTCGCCCACTTTCACGCTGCGAACGTGCCCTCCCACCGCGGCCACCACCCCGGCGGGTTCGTGTCCAGGCACGAGGGGGAAGCGCACGTTCTTGCGGATGCCCTTGATGGCTTTGTAATCCGTGGCGCAGATGCCGCAGGCCTTGATGCGCACCAGGACTTCATCAGGCCCTGGCTGGGGAATCGGCCGGTCCTCCAGCACCAGCTTATCGACATCGTATAAGACCGCAGTCAACATATAATCCATCCTCCGTCTGAAATAGTTTTTGACCTTCGCTACCCCGGAATCTGCGCCGGCAGTTTTGGTAAGGGGTCCGCTGGGTGCTGCCCAGTACTACACCCCGGCCAGATGGCCAAAAGGGCAAAATGGTAAAAATGTCGTTTCCCAAAGCCGCCCGCCTCAGTTCGCAGCCCTTGCCGGTGGATTGAGTTTTTTGACAAGGGTTGCCACATTGGCGGCGAAGTGCCGGATGGTCTCGATTCCCTCATGGTCCTTCCACACCTCGCCAGGAAGCCGTCCGACCACCATGTTCCAGTAGGTTGAGCCCGGCACTATCATATCGTTTATCAGAAAGAACATCAGGATTTCCTGAAGCGTGGACGTCTGCCCACCCCGCCGCGCCACCGCCACCGGCCCACCCACTATTCCTGACAGAAAATGGTCGGTTTGCATGGAAACGTAACCGACGCGCTGAAGCGCCGCCATCACATCGCCGCGCGCCGTGCCGAAGTAGACGGGTGTACCCACGATCAGGCCTTGCGCGCCGCGAATCTTCTCGATGATTTCGTTCAGGCCATCCTCGATGTCGCACTTGCCGCTTTCCGAACATTTCCCGCAGGCCGTGCAGGATTCAATTTTCATCCCGGCAAAGGAAACTATTTCGGCCTCCACGCCTTGCTCCTGAATAATTTTGGCGCATTCCTGCATGAGCTGCGCCGTATTGCCGTCGGTTTTAGGGCTTCCACTGATTAAAAGAGTTTTGGGCATGACTGCACCTCCCCAATGATTTATCGAACCGTACATTCTCGCACGAATGGCGCTGGCCGGCGCATTTAGATGGTAGCACGCCACCCTTATTCTGCTTCCGCATGACCCATTCCCGCGCCGGTTAAGTTACAATGGAAAATTGTGCCAGGCGCCGGCGGCGTTTCAGCCTGCCCTTGTAAGGTTTCAGAAAGCCACCATGCACATTCCGGATGGATATCTCAGCCCGGCGACCTGCGCAGTTCTTTATGGAGCTTCCGCGCCGTTCTGGTACACCGCCTTGCAGCGTGTGAAGAAGAGTCTTTCCACGCGTTTGGTCCCGTTGCTCGCGGTGATGGCGGCGCTCTGCTTTGTGGTGATGATGTTCAACCTCCCCTTACCGGGCGGAACCACGGGACACGCGGTGGGCGTGGGAATTGCCACCATCGTCCTGGGGCCGTGGGCTTCCATTCTGGCCATTTCCATCGCCCTTTCGATTCAAGCCGTTTTCTTTGGCGATGGCGGCATCACCACGTTGGGCGCCAACTGCTTCAACATGGCGATTGTGGGTTCGCTCACGGCGTATGCGGTTTACCGTCTTGCGGCGGGACGCGCAGCGCTCACTTCGCCGCGACGGGTGGTGGCAGCCGCGTTTGCCGGTTACACGGCCATCAATGCCTCGGCGTTCTGCGCGGCAGTGGAATTTGGCGTTCAGCCGCTCTTCTTCAAAGATCCCAGCGGCGCGCCTCTCTACGCTCCCTACCCCTTGACCATCGCCATTCCCGCCATGATGATCGGGCACTTGACGTTTGCCGGTCTGGCGGAGTTGGTGCTGTCTGCCGGCGTGGTGGCCTACTTCCAGCGAACCAACCCCACGCTTCTAAAGCTCACCGCGCCCGGTGATCTGGCCGCCAGGAAAGAGGCAGCAGGCGAGGAAAGTCGAAGCCTGTGGCGAACCGTGCGCCCGCTGTGGATGGGGCTGGCCCTGCTGATGGTGCTGACCCCGCTGGGAATTCTGGCCGCCGGCACCGCCTGGGGCGAATGGAGCGCGCGGGATTTCTCGAAACCCGAAGTGCGGAAGAAAATCGCCCAGGCCTCCCGGGATGCTGCCCCGCCCGTCCAGCCGCCGCGCGGCCTGGAGCGCCTGTCCACAGTCTGGACCGCGCCCTTTCCGCAATATGCGCCGTCGTTTGTGCGCCGTCCGGCAGTGGGTTACGCGCTATCCGCCATGTTTGGTTCCGGCGCCATCATTCTGGTATCGGTGGTTGCCGGGTGGCTGGCCACGCGCAAGGCAGGTGGTAGAGGGTAGGTGGCATGTGGGGCTCACAGGCCACGCGCGCCTGGCAAATGGCATCTCCGCATCTGCGCGGTGAGAATCCCTGTGCCGGAGGCACTTTGGAGTGCGGTAGCAGCATCAGCCGCTTTCCCTTGCGCATTGGCGGTGGGAAACGAGTGCGGAGCGGTAGCTGCGGTGACCGCTTCCCCTTGAAAATTGGCGGTACGAATCGAAAGCGGAAGGCGGTAGCTGCTGCTACCGCAGTCCAAAGCCCTTCGCGCATTTTTGGCGGCTGCGGCAAGTCGCAGACTCATTGGGATCCGCTATGAATTTCCTGGCGGGACGAACGTTATGAACTTTCTTGAGCGCACGCTCGCCGGTTTTCTCAGCGCCATGGAACACGCGCTGGACGCCGAGGACCTCGCCCGCACCAACGGTTTGATGCAGCGCCTTGACCCGCGCATCAAAGTCATTGGCATCCTCATCCTGATTATTGCCGCAGCCACGGCCCACAAACTCTGGGTCATCGGCGCGGTGTTTGCGATTGCGCTCTTGCTCGCCGCGTCGTCGCGTGTTTCCCCTCTGCTTCTCGGCAAGCGGGTGTGGATTCCCGTGCTCCTCTTCACCGGCATCATCGCCCTGCCCGCGCCCTTTGTGATTCCCGGCCGCGTGGTCTGGCGCCTTCCCCTGCTGGGTTGGCCGCTGACCGCGCAAGGAATGTTGAGCGCGGGTTATCTGGTGAGCCGGGTGGAAACCGCGTCAACCCTTTCCGTGTTACTGATTCTCTCCACCCCGTGGACGCGCGTGCTGAAGGCCCTGCGGGTGCTGCGCGTGCCCGTGGTCCTGGTGGTGATTCTGGGGATGGCCTATCGCTACATTTTCCTTCTCCTCGAAAGCGCCCGCGATATGCTGGAATCGCGCCGCAGCCGCATGGTCGGGAATTTACGAGGTCAGGACCGCCGACGCCTGGCCGCCTCGAGCGTGGGCGTTTTAATGTCGAAAACCATGCAGCTTAGCGGCGACGTTTACAGCGCCATGCTCGCCCGGGGGTTCCGCGGGGAAGTTTACCTGCTGGACGAATTCCAAACCGCGGCGCTCGACTGGATCATGCTCGCGGTGTTTGCCGCGCTCGCCGCTGGAGCGTTCTATTGGGGCAGGTGAAAGGCGATTCAAGATTCAACATTCAAGATTCAACATTCAAGATTCAAGAGGAATAACAAGAGCCAGGATCGAAAATCGTAAATCGAAACTCGAAACTCGAAACTTGAAACTCGAAAATCGAAAGTCGAAAATCGGGAATCGAAAATCGTAAATCGAAACTCGAAAGTCGAAACGCGAAAATCGGGAATCGAAAATCGAAGATGGATAATCCGAAATCCAAAATCTAAAATCCAAAATCGACAATCCCATGCCTGTTCCGGTCTTTGACGTTCGCGAGGTTACATTTTGTTATCAGCGGGTGGTGGCGCTCGACCATCTGAGCCTGGCCATCTCTCCCGGCCAGCGGGTGGCGCTGCTGGGAGCGAATGGCTCCGGCAAGTCGACGCTGCTGCGCATCCTGGACGGCCTGGCCTTTCCGGAGAAGGGGAGCATCACCTTTTGCGGCGAGCCGCTCAACGAGGAACGCCTGCAAAACCCGGAATTTGCCTATCCGTTCCGGTGCCGGGTGGGTCTGGTATTTCAAAACCCCGACGTCCAACTGTTTTCCCCTACGGTGTTTGATGAAGTGGCCTTTGGGCCGCTTCAGCTTGAGTGGCCGAAGGAGAAGGTCCGCGCCGCGGTGCAGGAGATGCTGGAGGTCATGAAAATCACCCCCCTCAAGGACCGCTCACCACATCACCTGTCGACCGGGGAAAAGAAGCGCGTGACGCTCGCCTCCGTGCTGGTGCTTGATCCCGAAGTGCTGCTGCTCGACGAGCCCACGGCGGCGCTGGACCCCAAGAGCGCCAGCCAGATGATCGATTTCCTGATCGGTTTGCGCGGGGGGAGGAAGACCGTCATCACCAGCACCCACGACCTCGACATTGTGGAGGACATCGCTGATCATTGCTTTGTTTTCCAGACGGGCCGCGTGGTGGCCGCCGGCACGCCCGCGGAAATCCTGCGCGAGACGGCCATGCTGGAACAAACCAATCTCATCCACGCCCATCGGCACGTTCATGCCACCGGCGAAACGCACACCCACCCTCACATGCATCCCCACACGCATCCTCACGAACTTTGAGAACGGCATGTTGTGTCATGGCCTTTCGGGATTTGTTCTTTGCCCCAGCCGCAGGTGACCGGAGTTCTTGACCGCTCCGTCCACTTTGGCTATCTTGTCACGGGCATCAGCGCTGGCCACGAGCGGTGAAACCGTCGTGAGGATGTTTTGAAAGGCGCAGAGTATTTGCAAGGGATGGAACAACTCTGCCTCAGTACCGTACAATCTTGTTTTTTTGACAAGCATTTCCATGCCGGGTGCAGGGCCGAACGGCGTTTGGCCCGAACGCGTCTGGGGCTGTAGCGCTGACCTTGAGGTCAGCACGTGCCGACCTCAAGGTCGGCGCTGCCATTTCCTTGCGGCCCCGCGGCGGCGCGTTTACCACCCTGGCGAGAGGATTGAACCGTTCCGATGAACCCTGCGAATTCACTGATGTTGGGCGCGTGGGCTCTGAACGCCAACCGCCTGATCTCCCTCAGCATTTCCGACATGGTGATCATTGCCGTGTATTTCGTCATGGTGTTGGGGATTGGCATTTACCTGCGCAAGTACGCGACGAGCGGCGAGGACTTCTTCATGGCGGGCCGCGAGATGACCGCCTGGGTGGCGGGGTTAAGTTTCATTTCCGCCAACCTGGGCGCCATCGAGCTCCTGGGATGGGCCTCCTCCGCCTATGAATACGGCATTCAGGCGGCGCATGCCTACTGGATTGGCGCCCTCCCCGCCATCGTCCTCCTGGCGCTGGTGATGATGCCGTTTTATTACATCTCCAAAACCCATTCCGTTCCCGGCTACCTGCAATTGCGCTACGGAGAGGACACGCGCGCTCTGACGGGAATTTCATTTGCCGTCATTACCGTTCTCATGTCAGGCATTAACATGTACGCAATGGCCCTGGTGATGAAGGTGGTCGTAGGTTGGAACATCCACTTCAGCATCTGGGTATCATCTCTCACCGTAGCGGTTTACGTGGCGTTGGGCGGGTTGTTTTCCGCGATTTTCAACGAAGTCCTGCAATTTTTCCTGATCTGGCTGGGGGCGCTGCTGATTCCCATCCTGGGGCTGGTGGAGGTGGGCGGCTGGTCGGGAATGGTGGCGCGCATCCACGCAAATTTTCCCCAGGGCGACTACACCCACATGTGGAGAACGCTGGGGACCTTTTCCGGGAACCCCATGGGCATCCACTGGACCGGGATCATTTTTGGTTGGGGAGGGGTGCTGGCCTGCGGATATTGGACCACCGATTTCCTGGTGGTGCAGCGGACGCTGGCGGCCAAGAATCTGCGGGCGGCGCAAATGGCTCCCCTTATTGGCGCCTACTTCAAGATGATTGTGCCTTTCATCGTGATCCTGCCGGGCTTGCTGGGGCTGGCGGTTCTCCCCTTCAAGCTGGTGCCGGAAAATGCCGTGGGTCCCGGGCTGCACAGCTACAACGAATTGCTGCCCATCATGCTGGCGCGTTACTGCGGGCCGGGCCTGCTGGGCCTGGGCATTACCGCGCTGATTGCCGGATTCATGTCGGGCATGGCGGGGAACGTCACCGCCTTCGCCACCGTCTGGACGTATGACATCTACCGCCCCTACATGCGGAAAGAGGCTCCCGACGCGCATTACGTCAAGATGGGGCGGTGGTGCACCATCCTGGGCGTGCTGATCAGCATCGGGGCGGCGTATTTTGTGACCCAGTTCAAAAGCATCATGGACTATATGCAGGCCTTGTCCAGCTTCTTTTTTTCCCCGCTGTTCGGAACCGTGCTGCTGGGGATGTTGTGGAAGCGGGGCACGGCCAAGGGGGGATTTTATGGCCTGCTGGCGGGCATCGTCTCGTCGATTGCCATGTTTGTGCTCGTCAAGATGGACCCCAGCAAGCTCTCCTGGATTGCCCTGTCGCCCCACGCCAAGGATATGGCGGAAAATCTCTATCGGGCCCTGTGGTCCTTCCTGATCTGCGTTACGGTCACCGTCATCGTCAGCCTGCTCACCAAGCCCAAACCGGCGGAACAATTGCGAGGCCTGGTGCGCGGACTCACGGATATCCCCAGCGAAAGCGGGATGCCGTTCTACCAGCGTCCGCTGTTCTGGGGCATCGTGCTGGGCGTCCTGTTCGCGATTTTGCAGTGGATATTCTGGTAGGAGCGGGTCGCGGAAACGGAAAAACAAGTCAGAAGTAGGGGCACCCCTCGTGGGTGCCCATGTGGAGGGCACCCACGAGGGGTGCCCCTACTTCTCGTTTTCATATGCGGCCAGGGCTGCCCTTGCCACCTGCCTGGCATCCTCGTCCTCGGGATCGAGTTGCCTCGCCTTTTCCGCAAACACCAGGGACTTCGAACGCGCCGTCCCGTTCATCTTCCCCCAGTCGATATTCAGGTAGACGAGGGCGAGACAATAGTTGGCCATGAAGTGGTCGGGAGTGCTCTCGACCGCCGCCAGCAGGTGCTTCTCGGCCTTGTTCCACTCTCCTGTGTCTGCGTAGATTACTCCCAGGCGCAGATGCGCTCCCGCCACCTGCTGCGAACCCAGTTGGCCCGCGAGGGCCTGCTCATAATGGACGGCGGCCTCGGGCCAACGGCCCTTCTCCCAGTAAGTTCCGGCCAGGTTGAAGTGAGCCTCCGGCCGCTCGGGGTCTGCTTCGATGGCCTGGGCGTATTCAGCGATCGCTTCATCCGCGCGGCCCATTTTGCAAAGCAGATTGGCCAGGTTGTAGTGGGAGTGAAAATCGCGCGGACTCAAGCGCAAGGCTTCACGGTATTCGCGCACCGCCTCTTCGTGCTCTCCCTTCTGCGCCAAGGCCACCGCCAGGTTGCAGTGGATCACCTCATCCGACGGTCTCAAGCGCAGGGCTTCATGAAACTCGGCAATGGCCGCATCCAGCTTCCCTTGCCCCTGATAGGCGTTTCCGAGATTGTTGTGGTAGTCCGGGTCGCCGGGTTTGCCATATTTTCTCGCCAGTTCTTCGAAGACGTCCCCGGCAGGTTGGTCTTGGGGCATTTTCCTCTCCGCGTGGGGCTCGTGCATCGCCTTTAATGTATGCGACCCAAGCCGACAACCAATTTATTTGCACATCGGCGCAGTTTACCCCACTTGGCAAGTGGATGCCCTGACGCATCGGGGGCGCCACCCAACGGAGGGCGTGCTATGCGATCGTGGCGGCAAAGAAGCTCGCGCGCCAGAAATTCTGAGCGGGGGTGGGCGAATGCGGTAGAATACGCGGTGGGTGGTCAGAGGTTTTTACGCCATGAGGAGATCAGAATGAGAGACCGCCTCCCGCTCTCTCTTCTACTTGCCGCTGGGTTTTTCCTGCCTGCGACCCTATGGGGACAGCAGGTTGGGGCTCCCACCCCGTCTGCCAATGAGCTCGGTTCCCGCATCATGTCCCCCGAGGCACGCAAGCAGGTTGGGGGCAAGGTGGTTACGCCCCAGGGTAATCCCATCGCCCACGCCACGGTGGAAATAACCAGCCTCGATGGAGGTCCCTTCAAAGCCCTGGTGACCGACAACGACGGAGAATTTGTCACCGAATACGATTTCCTGAATGATACAGCGGGCAAGCACGTCGCTTTCACGCTTAAGGTCAACAGGAAAGGGTTCCAGATTGGGCGGCGGTTTGTGGACATGCCAGAATCCGTTAACAATGTCGGCCTGCGCATCATCCTCCGCCCGGTAGTGCCCGAGGACCCGACGCTGCTCTCGCAAGCGGATTTGATCCAGGGTGTGGCCCCCCGGCTGCGGCAACTGGGTGCGGCGGGCGGCTTGACGGACAAGGAAGAAAAGGTTTATGCGCGCGGCCTGGAGGAGTTTCTTGACCGCGGCCATCCGGAAAAGGCGGTGCCGGATTTCGTGCGGGTGGTCAATCTTCGCCCTGCCTGCTTGAAATGCAAGACCATGCTGGCTCTGTGCGAGTTGACTTGGGGGGACTGGGACGACGCGCGCCATGAACTGATGGATTCCGTCAATGCCATCCTCCTGGACCCGAAACTGGGGGCCTCCGAACCGTTGCTGGCCGACGGAGTGATGGCGAGCTGGCGGCATGAATACGCCAAGGCCGCCGCCTATTTCCGGGAAGCGCTCAAATATGCCCCCGACGACCCGTTGGCGCTTCAGGAATTGGGCCGCGCCGAGTGCCAGCAATTGGATTGGTACGATGGCAGCGAATCACTGAAGAAGGCCCTGGCCGCGGGCGCGGGGCGGGAGGCACGGCTTCTGCGCGCCGAGGCTCTTGTGCAGGTGGGGACACTGCGCGAAGCGCACGACGAGCTGAATCTTTATATGAACGGCGGCGATTTCAAGAGCATGCCGCCCCGCGCCCGCGCCGTCTGGACGCAGATCCAGCAGAGGGAAAAGGACAATAAAGTCGTGCACGCCGCGGCCCTAAAGGCCCAGGCGCGGGGCATCGAACCCCTGGACTATCTCCATAACCCTCCCAGGAATCTTCCCGATTTCGAGCCGGCCACTGACCAGGCGCCGCTGGAGGCTATCCTGGCGGCGGTGGGCAAGAATGTGGCTGACCTCTTTGCCAACCTCCCCAACATCTGCTCGATCGAGAAGGTCCAGCAGGAAAAGCTGAACGGCAATGGCAAAACCACCTCCGCTCGCCA
>Ga0326728_10021571_pt1 | contig 12086 bp, 8 predicted proteins | sample MB3enrmetagenome_FD_207602 | JGI IMG/M metagenome (GOLD analysis project Ga0326728, IMG submission 207602) | Lab enriched peat soil microbial communities from McLean, Ithaca, NY, United States - MB31MN | ecosystem: Environmental > Terrestrial > Soil > Wetlands > Peat | place: USA: New York...
GCAGGTTGTGCCGCGCCGCGCCGCTCTCCAGCACGAGGACTTTCATGTTGGGCGTGAACTTCTCGGCTTCACGGCGCCAGTTGTGCAAAACGGAGGCGGGACAAATCACCAGCGAAGGCTTCGGGTCCTTGAGGTGCCGCTCCTTGAGCCAGCCCAGCCAGGTGAGCGTCTGCAACGTTTTGCCCAGGCCCATATCGTCGGCCAGGATGCCGCCCAACCGGACTTCGACAAGGTGCGCGAGGAAATCGAAACCGTCCTTTTGATAGGGCCGCAGTTCGGCGGAGAGCGCCCGGGGCAACGGGGCGCTGGGCACGCCCTTGAAATCGCGGACGCGCTCGCGGAGCCTCTGCGCCTCGGGGGTGTCGGCAAAGCGGGTGAATTCGTCTTCGCCCAGGTGGGCCACATGCTCCAGGCCCACCTTTTGGGGCACGGCGATCAAACCGTCCACGCCCATGTCGGCCATCGCTTCATGCGCGCCCTGGACGGCGTGGGTATCCAGTTCCACCCAGCCGGCATTGGGCAGTTTGACAAAGCGGCTGGTGGCGGCGGCCAGACGGTCAAGGTCGGCCTTGGAAAGCTTCATGCCTTCGGCCTCCCATTCGGCGGAGACGGCCAGCCAGTCAATGCCGCTGCCTTTGACGACCAGGCGCGGCTTGAGGGCGCGCGGTGTGAGGAAGAGACGGTGGAACGCGGCGTTGCCAAGGAATTCGGCGTCCTTGGGCTTGCCGGCCCAGGCTTCGGCCAGCGAGCCGAGGAAATTTTCGTTGGCATCGCCCAGCCAGAGGCCCGGCTCCTGCATAAACCAGTCCAGCTTGCGCAACCAGTGAACGGCGGGTTCCAGGCGGGGGTCGTCCAGCACCTCGGGCTTGTCGCCGGGTTTGATCACCCGGCTTTCGGGCGTCCACTCGGTGCCATTCCAGACCCACGTGCTCTGATCGCGCAAACTGGTGGCGAGCAGACGCAGTTGCACCGTGTCATCCAGCAGTTCAAAAACAAACTGCGGCGCCGCCGGATGCGCCACGCAAAGCTGTTCCCAGTCCACGCCATGGCTGGACTGCGTCTTGCGCAGGTGCAGCAGCAGGCGGTGGCTCAAGCGGCGCACGGGCACCGACGGGCGCTGCGCGAGATATTTCAGCACCCCGTTGGGCGGAGCGTGCCGCAGCAGGAAAAATTCGTTGCCGATGAGGGCCACCGGCGACTGGCGGTTGAAAAATTTTGCGTCGCCGACGGGATGATAGGCGCCGTCGGGCAGGGCGATGCGATGGGTGAAGGAAAGTTCCTTGTCGCCATTTTCCAGGTGCGGCGCCAATTGGACGACGTGGCCGTGGAAATGCAGCGGCCGGCCGTTGGCGGCGGATTCGATGCGGGGTGTATGACCCCAGCGCGCGAGCCATTGGAGCAGCTCGGCATCCGACAGCAGCAACGTGGTTTCGCCGTCGGCCCGGTCGCGGTGGGTTTCGTAAATCCACTGGATGAATTCCCAATCCCACGGCGTGAACAGTTCCTGCTCGTGCGCGGCGCGGACGACAAGGTCCACGAGGTCATGGAGCGAACGGGCCTTCTCGCCGGTGCGGGGGCGAAGCAGCAGGAATTGCAGGGCCAGACGGAAGCGGGATGGCTCCAGTTCATCCGGCTGGGGCCGGCCGACCACCCGCAACGTGGCGCGGGGTGTGTCCAGATGCAGCGGGATGGCCGGGGCGAGCCAGTTCTCGAGTTCACGAACCAGCCGCAGTTCCTGCTCGGCTTCCTCGGCGCGGGCGAACCGCTCCGGGCTGGCATAGGGCTGGAGCTCAGGCGGCACGGAGCGTTTGGCGCGCAGGAACAGAAACGCGAGTTCCTCCAGGCGGGTGCGCCCCTGGGCGGCCAGCATTTTGGGCCACCAATCGTTGGCCGGAAAATCGCGGCGCGAGAGGGAAAGTTTTTCGAAGTAGTCCTCGAGCGCCAGCCAGGCGCGCTGGGAGTCCGGGCAGGTGGAAAAGGTCTTGAGGATGTCCTCGCGCTCGTTGACCGTGATTTTGGAATCCGACAATTCGCGGCGCAAGTCGGCAAAGGCCCCGTACGTCTGCGAAAGCACCTTGTGATGGGCGTCGTATTTACTGGCCGCGTTGCGAGACGCGCCATTTCCGTTTCTGACAGGGGTTCGGGGCATTACAACTTTTTTAACAAGATGTTCAATCATTTCGTCATAACTCACGCCTCTGGTCAATCGCAAACGGAAAGTTTTTTGGTCGGGAAGGCCGCCGCCGCCGCATTTAAGTCCCGGCGTTGAGCAATTTGTATTGCTTCCGCGCTGTGTTTAACGGTAAAAATCAGACGCGCCGTCACATTGCCTGTTACTGACGGCGACATTCATGAGCACCATTCTCAAAACTGAAAAACTCCGGGTGGAATTCCGCAGCCGTGAAATGCGCCAGGCCACCAAGGTGGCTTTGTTGGGGCTGGACCTGGAGGTGGGCACGGGCGAAATTTTCGGCTTCCTCGGCCCCAATGGCGCGGGCAAGACCACCACCATGAATGTCTTGCTGGGTTTTGTGCCGCCGACCAAGGGCGCCGCCTACTTGTTTGGCATTGACGTTCGCCAGCCCATCGCCCGCCAGCGCATTGGCTACCTCCCGGAGATGACGTATTACTACAAGTTTTTGTCCGCCGAGGAACTGCTCCGGTTCTATGGCAAGATTTTCGGATTGTCCAGGGCGGTCGCCGACCGGCGCATCCCTGAATTGTTGAAGCTGGTGGAACTGGAGCACGCGGCCCGGCGGCCCATCAAATCGTATTCCAAAGGAATGCAGCAGCGGGTGGGCCTGGCCCAGGCGCTGATCAACGATCCGGATTTGCTGATTCTCGATGAACCCACCAGCGGCCTGGACCCCCTGGGCCGCATGAAGGTCCGGGAAATCATCCAGCGCCTCAAAAACGAGGGCAAAACCGTGTTCTTTTCATCGCACGAACTGGGCGAAGTCGAGTCCGTCTGCGACCGCGTGGCGATCATTCATCAAGGCGAGCTGAAGGCCATCGGACGGGTGGCCGACATCACCGGCTCGCACGCCAATCTCGAAAAGGCCTTCCTGGAAATCATCGGCTATCAACCGCAACCTGCGTCATGAACAATATTTTCGCCGTCGCCGGCGTCGTCATCAAGGAACTCTACCGGCGCAAGGATTTTTACGTGCTGTTCATCGTGACCATTCTCATTTGCATGGTCATGGCCTCGGTCAACATTTTCAACGACGCCAAGATCGTCCGCTATCTCAAGGAAATCAGCCTGGACCTCATCTGGCTTTGTTCGCTGGTGATTGCGGTGACGACCACGGCGCGCCAGATTCCGGCGGAACGCGAAAATCGCACGCTGCTGCCGTTGCTGGCCAAGCCGCTGACGCGGGCGCAGTTGATCCTGGGAAAATTTCTCGGCTGCTGGCTGGCCTGCGGCCTGGCATTGCTCTGCTTTTACGCCTTCTTCGGCGCGCTGGCTGCCAGCCGTGAACATCATTGGCCGCTGTTGAACTATGTCCAGGCCGCCTCCATGCATTGGTTCATGCTGGGCGTGATTGTGGCGTTCGCGCTGTTTGGCTCGCTGGTCTTCGCCGCGCCCTCGTCCAATTCCACCATCTGTTTCGTCCTCATCGGGGGCATTTTATTTGTCGGACGGCACCTGGACCAGCAGGCGCTCAAGCTTTCGGAGCCGGCACGCACCCTCGTGGACTGCATCTATTTCGCGATTCCGCACCTTGAATTTTACGACATGCGCGACCTGGTCATCCACAACTGGCCGCTGATTGGCTGGGAATATATCGGGGTGGCACTTTTATACGCGGCCTTTTACATGGCCGTTTTTCTCCTGGCGGCCTGCGTGGTTTTTCGCCGCAAGCCCGTCAATTGAGCCATGACATCGCCCCGGACCATGCTGCTGCTGATCGCCGCCCTCCTCGTGGCGTGCTTCGGGGTGGCGGCGCATTTGGAGCCGCAGTTCCAGGGCTGGCGCGGCAGCCGCTCCACCGGCGACGTCTTCAACATTGCGCTGGGCGACAGCCGGCAGATGTTTGCCAACAGTTTTTACGTGAAGGCCGACGAGTATTATCACAGCGGTTATTATCCCACCATTTTTGACGACAACGCCGCCTTCAAAACCGCGCACATGGCCGAAGATACGGGCGCCGTGACCACCAAGAATCATGGCGACGAGCATGGTTTCCTCGGTCCGACCCGCAACTGGATTGACGCCCTGGGCCGCCATTTTTTCCCCGACCATCACACGCATCTCGACGAAGGGGGGCCGACGGACGATCTCAGCACCAGTCAAAATGTCCGGGAAATTCTCCCCTGGCTGAAATTGTCCGCCGATTTGGACCCCGACAATGTGCAGACGTACACCGTGACCGCCTATTGGCTGCGCGAACGCATGAACAACGTGCGCGAAGCGGACGCCGTGCTGCATGAGGGCCTGCGCAACTGTCCCGGCAGTTACGATATTTTGTTCGAGCTGGGCCGGCTCTACTACGAAAGCTACAAGGACCGCGACCGCGCGCGGAACGTCTGGGAAGAAGGCGTGCGCCGGTGGCTGATGCTCAATGCCGACGAATGGCAAAAACTGAATTCCGACCCTCAAGGCCGGCCGCCCGTCACGAAGATTATAGCCGCCTGGATCGCCATGCCGAAGGATTTGAACGACCAGCAAAAGGACAACCCGCTCGTCATGGAGCAGCTCACCACCCACCTTGGCAAGGTGGCCGAAGATGATGGGAATCTTCCCCAGGCCATCCTGTGGTTTGAAGCCGGGCAAAAGGTCTCCGAAACGCCCGACGTCCTCCAAAAACAGATCAACGACCTTAAATACAAGCTCGGCCAGGAGTTAAATCCCGTGCTGAAACCGCTGTATTGAAAGTCATCCGGGGACAGTTCAGAGGGGCCGCCCCCCGATGAAATTAAATCCTTGAAACTACGGGGGGTTCCAATATCCTCTTGACATATGTTCGCTGCCGAGAATCTTGCCAAGGCAAGCACAGCGGTGACCGAACTGGTTTCGCTCACTCCCAATACTCCGGCCAAACGGCGAGGGACGCTGCTGATTGTGGACGATGAAGAGGGGCCGCGCCTCTCTTTGAGGGTTATTTTCAAGGACGCTTACGACCTTCTGATGGCCGAAGACGGCCCCACCGCCGTGGCCCTGGCGCAGAAACACGCCATTGACGTGGCCGTGCTCGATATCCGCATGGCAGGCATGTCGGGCATCGAGGTGCTCGAACGATTGCGCTTCGTGCAGCCGGACATCGAAGCCGTCATGATCACGGCCTTCGAGACCACCGATACCATCCGGCAGGCGCTCCGCCTGCGCGCCGCCGACTACATCAACAAGCCTTTCGACGTTGCCACCATGCGCGCCGCCGTCAACGCGGCCATGCAGCGGCGGATGCTGGAGGGTGAAATTCACAGCAGCGCCGAAAAAGTCCACGAGCTTCTGGGCGAATTGCAGAACCAGAAGGTGGAGGAGCAAATCGCCCGCACCCGCGGCGACATCTACGCGAGCATTATTCATGACATTAACGGGCCATTGACCGTGGTCTCGGGCTTCATCCAGTTGTTGAACAAGAAACTGAACCGGACCACGGGGCTGAACGTGGAGGACCTGCAATTCATCCGCGAACGGCTGGACATCATCGGACGCCAGGTGACCAACTGCATCGAGATTTCCCGCCGTTACCTTGGTTTTTTGCGGCATCAAACGCATGAGACGCAATCCACCGGCGTCCGCCAGTTGCTCAATGATTTGGAACAACTGGTGCGCGTGCATCCCGCCATTCAGGAAAACGAATTTGCCGTCATTCCGCCGGCCACCGACGCCTGCATGAAGGTCAACGGCACGGACGTGATTCAAATTTTGCTCAATCTGACCGTGAATGCGTTTCAATGCTCGCCCCAGCCGCATCGTGTGACCGTGGGCGCGGAGATACTGCATTCGCCGTTGCACCTGAGCTCTTTCAAGGACGGCCCCAATGACCGCTTCCTCAATGTTGAGAGCATGGACAACACGGCGCCGCTGGTGAAATTGTGGGTCACAGACACCGGCCCGGGCATAGCCTCGGAAGTTTTGCCCAAGATTTTTCAGCCCTATTTTACCACCAAAGGCCCGCGCAACGGCACCGGCCTGGGATTGAACATCGTTCAGCGGCTGGTGAAAGAGGGCAATGGCGCCCTCCATGTTGCGACCCGGCTGGGCAGCGGCTCGACCTTCACGGTCTATCTTCCCGCCGCGCCTTTGCCGCCGGCCTAAAGCGTTCCGTGCCCCCCTCGCGTCCAGAATACTTGCCACAGAGACACAGAGGCTCAGAGTTAAAAATAAATCGTTTCATTCAGTCATGCGCAGAGGCGCAAAGATACAGGCAATTTTCTTCTTAACTCTGTGCCTCTGTGGCTTTGTGGCAAAATCATTCTTCAAATCCGGGATTTACCATTGCCCGTCCGGGATTTAGGATGACGAAATCAAAACGAGCAAGCCCCAGTGAAAATCGGCCTCCTGCAACTGAATTCCACGATTGGCGACTTCCAGGCCAACCGTGAAAAGCTTCTGTCCGCCTATCGGGAGGCCGTCAGCCGGGCCGCGGATTTTGTTCTGGCGCCCGAGCTGTTTCTGTGCGGATATCCGCCGCGGGATTTGCTCCAGCGCGAGGATTTTGTGGAAGCCAACCTGGCGGCGTTGAGCGAAACCGCCGCGGGCGCGGGCGCCGTTCCCTTGTGCGTGGGTTACGTGGAACAGAACCGCGACCGCCCGGGCAAGCCCCTCCGCAACGCCGCCGCCGTGCTGCAAAACGGCGCCGTGGTCTGGCGAACCATGAAGAGCCTCCTGCCCACGTACGATGTCTTTGATGAAGACCGTTATTTCGAGCCGGCGCGGGCGGTGGAAGTCTTCATGTTCAACGGCCGGAAGCTCGGCATCACCATCTGCGAAGACATCTGGAACGATGAGGACTTCTGGCCGGAGCGGTTGTACCGGCGCGACCCGGTGCGGGAACTGATCAGCCAGGGCGCGGAGATGATTCTGAACATTTCGGCCTCACCGTGGCATGTGGGCAAGGAACATTCCCGCCTGGAGATGCTGCGCCGGGTGGCGCGGGACGAGAAAATTCCCGTGGCCCAGGTCAACGCCGTCGGGGCCAACGACGAGTTGATCTTCGACGGTCATAGTGTGGTTCTGAATGCCCATGGCTCGGTCGTCGCAATGGCGGGAGGATTTGAAGAGCAGATCCTGGTGGCAAACCTTGGCACTGTCGTGGGACCGGCAGCAGACCGGCAGTTTGAATTTCCGCCAAGGGAGGAGCTGTTGCTGTCGGCGCTCATTCTCGGAGTCCGGGATTATGTTCGCAAATGCGGATTCGCGTCGGTGACGGTGGGTCTTTCCGGAGGCATTGATTCGGCGCTGGTGGCGGTGATCGCCGCGAAGGCGCTGGGACCGGAAAACGTCCTGGGCGTTTCCATGCCGGCGCGATACTCCAGCGAAGGCAGCCTGACGGACGCCGAACAACTGGCGCGCAACCTGGGCATCCGCTATGAAGTTTTGCCCATCGAGCCAATGTTTCAAGCGGTGGAGGCGCAGTTGCAAAAGGTCTTTGCGGGCACGCGGCCAAATGAAGCGGAGGAAAACATCCAGTCGCGCCTCCGCGGTTTGACGCTGATGGCGCTTTCGAACAAATTCGGAGGCCTGGTGCTGACCACCGGAAACAAATCGGAGATGGCCGTTGGTTATTGCACGCTCTACGGGGACATGAACGGGGCGCTGGGACCGATTGCGGATGTTTTGAAGACGGACGTTTACAAAATCGCCCGGTGGGTGAACCGGGACCGGGAAATTATTCCCGCCAGTTCCCTGTCGAAACCGCCAAGCGCGGAACTCCGGCCCAATCAAACGGACCAGGATTCCCTGCCGCCTTACGAGGTGCTGGACGCCATTCTTGACCTCTATGTCGTCAAACACCTGGGCAAGGCCGACCTTATTGCGCGCGGATTCAGTCCGGTTTTGGTCAATGATGTGGTCAATAAGATCAATTTCAGCGAGTACAAGCGGCGGCAGGCGGCGCCGGGATTGAAGGTTTCGCCGCGGGCCTTTGGCATCGGACGCCGGATTCCTGTGGCGCAAAGGTTTAGGACGAAAGTTTGACACACCTGCGGGGATTGAACAATTTATGGCCCGTGTGAATCTATTATGGGAATTCAATCACAACCCGATTCCCTTGCAAAACAAACAAAGACTATTGCCCCGGCCCCGCAGCGGCAGTCGCAACGAATGAAGTTCTCGATCATAACGCCAAGCTTTCGTAATTCCGAATGGCTGAAATTGTGCATCGCTTCGGTGGCCGACCAGACAGGGGTGCAATTGGAACATATCGTTCAGGATTCCTGCTCCGACGACGGCACCCAGGAGTGGCTGCCGCGCGATCCCCGGGTCCAGGCCGTCGTGGAGAAAGACGCCGGAATGTATGACGCGGTCAACCGCGGATACCGCCGGGCAACCGGCGACATTCTCGCGTATTTAAACTGTGACGAACAGTACCTCCCCGGCGCGTTGGAGGCGGTGGAGAAGTTCTTTGCCTCGCGGCCGGAAATCGAGGTGGTGCTGGCGGGGAGCATCATCACCGACGGCGATGGCAACTACCTGTGCCACCGGCATTCGCTGGTGCCCTCCCCGCATCACGTCTGGTTTCGTTTCCCCATCCTGACCAGCGGCATCTTCATCCGGCGGAAGGTCATTTACGAACGCGGCATATTCTTCGACACGAAATGGCGGGACCTGGGCGATTTTCACTGGGTGCTGGCGCTCATGCGGGCCGGAGTGCCCATGGCGGTGTGTGATGCTTTCACCTCCGTTTTCACGGACACCGGCGATAATATGAATCTGAAGCCCAACGCCATCCGCGAAAAGAAAGAAACCGCCCGGATGATTCCGATGTGGCTTCGGATGCTCAAGCCGCTCTGGATTTTGAGCCACCGGCTCCGGCGGCTGCGGGCCGGGCATTTCCAACTGAAGCCCACCAGTTACTCGATTTATACCCGGCAAAGCCCGGGGCGGCGCGTGACTGTGGCGGTGCCCAAGCCGACCGCTATTTGGTGGAACCGCTTATAGGGAGTGGTTCGGCCTCGATCCGCTCCGCCAGGTGCCGCGGGACAAATTTCTCCAGGCGTTGCCAAACCTCCGCTTCGCTCACATCCCACAGACATTTCGGTGTTTGATAGCGGCAGTAATCCGCGCAGGGCTTGTAGGGACAGGCCTTGCCCTCAACCCATTCGGCCTCCGGGTGAAGCGGCACCCACCATTCGTGCAGCGACGGGCCATAGATGGTAAATGTCGGGACGCCGCTAATGGCCGCCAGATGCCCCGGACCAGAACAGTTGCCGATGAAAACGCCGGCCTTGTCCACCAGGGCAAACAGGTCGCCGACATTGCGGGGGCAACTGGCATTCTCGCCCTGTTGCCGCCACCAATCCAGCTGGCCCGGATCGCAGGCGATTTGAACCGTGTAGTTTTTTGCGCGCAGTTTAACGGCAATCCGGGCGTAGTTTGCCAGGGGCCAGACCCGCGCGGGAAGGCGGGCGCCGCTGTGAATAAGCACTACGGATGAATGGCGGCGGAAGGAACAGTCCATTTCCCCGCGCTGCGGCAGTTGCAGGCCCAGGGCCTGCCCGATGACCCGCCAATATTCGCTGCGGTGCGCCAGAGGATCAGGCCGCGGGAGCGCACGGGTGAGCAACCGGCCGCTCTTCAGCCGCGGAAAACCAAGGCGTTCGCGTGCGCCTGCGGCCCGCATGAAGAAGTGATCGCGAGGGTCCCACCGGCCCGAGACCGCGCAGTCAAATTCTCTGGACAGCAACTCCCGCCGCAGCCGCAAAATGTCCCTCCACGGCCAGCGCCAAAATCCGTATTTGGCCCCGAACTGAAAGGCCGTCCAGGGAGCGGTGAACGGAAGCACGTCCACCCGCGGCCAAAGGCGGTCACGCATTTCCAGCGCGAAGGGTTTGGCCAGCAGGGTTACTGAATGGTTCTCCGCCGCGGCCCGGATAAAAGGCGTGGCAATGACCAAATCGCCCATTCCCCACAGTTCCAATATCAGCAGTTTTGGTTTCACCCGGTCCCCCATGGCATCACCTATCGGCCCATTGAAGGCAAGGCCGGACTGGGCCGGAGCAACGGGACATTGCCGGTGGCAACCGTGCCGGAAGCCCCCGCCTTCGCCCTCGCCGGCTGGCGCGCGACACCGTGATTGAGGGCAATGCTCAGGCCGATAACGCCGGCAAACGATCCGACGTCATTGACCACATCGCCGAAGATGAAGAGAAAGCCAAAGACCTTGCCGATGAAGGTGGCTACCAGGAAGCGGTTTATCGTGGCAAGCTGGGGGTCCCCATACCGGTGATTCCTCCAGACCACAAGAAATCCTGCCACCCAATACCACAACCAGACGATCACGCCCCAGATGCCGAAGGAAAGCACGACCGAAATCGGTCCGCTGTGATAGTCGCCGGCTACGGCCAGCGGATTGTCGGCGGCGTTGAAAGAGTTGGCAAATGTCGCGTTGCCGCCCATGGATTCATTGAATTCCTCCGCTGAAAACCCGTAACCCTTGCCCAGAAGCAGATGCTTGGGAATCTGGGGCATCAAGGCGTTCCAGATGTCCAAACGCCACTGGGTGGAAGCCTCCGCGTCCAGCTTCGCCTCGGGGGAAATATCCAGCGGCAAAAATGCCAGCGCCCGTTGAAAGGTGTAAGGAAGGTGGGAAGAAAACGGCACCACCAGCGTCGCTCCCACCAGGCCGATCATAAGCACAGCCAGCACCACGCCGGTTCGGTGCATTTTTTCCATGTAAAAAATGAGGCTTAACATGATGATGACCCCCAAGATGGACGCGCGGAACCCCCCCAGGAAGACCAGAACGATTGCCAGCGTCATCACCGGGGCGCGCCATATCTTGGTGCTAAAAAAGGACCCACGGAACCCATACAGCGCCAGCATCAGAGTGAATACCGTCCCCGCCGAGGACGCGACGCCGCCCAGCCGCGTTTTGCCGAATTCAATGTCTTGATTGCCAAATTGATCCATCCCTACGGTGGACGGCGGGATTAAGAGATAAAGCGGATGGAGCGCCGAAGGCATGAACGGGTAGAAATCCGAAAGGAAATTAAGGATGCCGCCCGCAAAAAAGAGCATTACGTAACGTCTGGCCTGCTTTCTCTCGATGGGCCGCGCCGTAATGGCAAAAAAACTCAGAATGCCGACGATGAGGAATACATACTTCTTGCCGCCGTAATTCTCCGAACCCATGGACCTCAGGCCGAAACCGCCATGGAGCTTGGCCGTCAAAAAGATCACCCCCAGGAACAGCAGCAGGGGCCACGCCACGCCGCACGACGGAAGGAACCGCTGGTTGCGGTCCAGGATTCGCTCGATAATCGAGATGGTCAGGCTGGCGGCGACCATTGCCAAAAAGAGATTCGGATGGCCCGGCAGAAAAAACAGGGTGACCGGCAGATTCCAACTGACAATCAGCAACAGGTAATGCCACCGCATCAGCAAGGGGAAAATCAGAATGCCGGCGAATATGCCGATGAAGCCCATGGACTGAAAATCCAGCGGGTTCGTGAGCATGTAGCCCACCGTAATGGCCAAAGGCACGCAAATCGCGTAAACGATCAGCGTCCTGAGCAGGGCGGACGGATTTGCAGTATTCATCAACTTTCAGCCAGAACAAGCCGGCCCCCCCCAAAAGGGAAGCCGTGTTCCAAGTCTCATAAATTATGCCATTCAACGAACTGCCTGCAACACGAAACAACCGTCGCGCGCGTTTTTTTCCGCGTTGGCGAACCCTTGCTTCAGCCCATCAAGACCGCATGGGCCATCTCCTTCACCGCCCTGCGCACCTTGGCGCTCTTTGGAACTGTGGCCATGCCAAAGTTCACGCCCAGCCACGGCAAACAGTGGACGCGTGGGACCGCCAGCTCCCGCAGCAGGCGGACGTTTGCAGCCTTGACCGGGTCGTCCCCGGGCGTGTCCACCAAACAAACATGGGCTTGTTCGCGCCGGGAACGTGGCAATGCCTCCAAGGACA
>Ga0326728_10021572_pt1 | contig 12085 bp, 6 predicted proteins | sample MB3enrmetagenome_FD_207602 | JGI IMG/M metagenome (GOLD analysis project Ga0326728, IMG submission 207602) | Lab enriched peat soil microbial communities from McLean, Ithaca, NY, United States - MB31MN | ecosystem: Environmental > Terrestrial > Soil > Wetlands > Peat | place: USA: New York...
CACGCCCACAATCGTGCTCCAATCCGGGTCCGTGCGAATGCGTTTGCCCACGGCGTTCTCATTGGGCCAGTACTGGCGCGCCATGGTTTCGTTGACCAGGAGCACCCTTGGGGCTTCGGCAGCGTCACGCCGGTCCAGATAGCGCCCCTGGCGCAAGGGGATGCCGAGGGTTCGCAGATAATCCGGGGTGACTATGCGCCAGTCGGCGTTGGTAAACTCGCCGGGCCGCGGTTCAGGGCGGCCCTCGATTTCAAAGCCGTTGACGTCGCCCTTGAAGGCGATGGGGATATGGTTGGCGAAGCCCGCCGAGACCACTCCGGGCAATGCGGTCACGCGCCGCAGCACCTCGTCGTAATAAGCGTTCATTTGGGCGAGCTCGCCATATTTCGCCCGCGAGAGCGGCGTGCGCAGGGTCAGCAGGTGGCTCGAGCGGAAGCCCGTATCGACACCGCGCAGGCGCGCTAACGCCTGCATCATGAGCGCCGCTCCGAGGGTCAGCACGAATGCCAGCGCCACCTCCGCAATTACCAGCGCGCGTTCCACGCCGCGCGCGCCGTGGCCCGTTCCGGCGCGGCCGCCGCCCTGTTTCAACATGCGCTGAATATCGGTGCGGAGCAGTTCGAGCGCCGGCGCCAGCCCGACCAATACTCCGGTGAGCAGCGCGGCGGCGAGCGTGAATCCTAAAATGCGAAGATCCACGGTCACCGGGCGCATGCCCGCGATACCGCTTGGGACGAGAAACTGCAAGAGCCGCACACCGTACACCGCGATCAGCAATCCGCACCCGCCGCCGGCCGCGGAAAGCAGCAGGTTTTCGGTGAACAATTGCCGAACGATGCGCCCGCGGCTGGCGCCCAGGGCCGCGCGGACGGCCATCTCGCGCTTACGGTTGGTGGCTCGCGAGAGCAGCAGGTTGGTGATATTGGCGCAGGCGATGAGCAGCACGAAGCCCACCGCCCAACCCAGCACCAGTAGCTCGCCGCGGTGCTCTCCAGCGAAGTGTTCGCGCAGCGGCGCGACAAAGGCGCCCACCTTCGCGTTGGTGTCCGGGTAATCGTGCTCCATGCGTGCCGCGATGACGCGGATTTCCTGGTTGGCGCGCGGCAGGCTGGCGCCGGGCAGCAAGCGGGCCACCACCATGAAATTGTGGCGCCCCCTGTCGGAGAACGCGCTGGCCTTGTAATACGACCCCAATGGCATCCACAGTTCGTTCTCGATATCGGGGAAGCGGAACCCGGCGGGCATCACGCCAACGACGGTGCATTTCTCGTCGTTGATCGTGACCGTGCTGCCGATCGCGCTGGCCTGGCCGCCGAAGCGACTGCGCCACAATTCGTCGCTCAGCAAGACGACTTTGGGGGCGCCCGGCTGGTCCTCATCGTCGCGGAATAGCCGCCCGAGCGCCGGTTGCATGCCCAGGGCGCGAAACAATCCGGCGGTAGCAATACTGCCCTGCAACTGCTGCGCTTCGCCGCCCGCGGTCAGCCGGAAGGAGGTCTGTTCTAACGCGCCCATTTCGCCGAAGACATGATTCTCCGCGCGCCAAGCCGCGTAGTTCCCCAGCGCCGCGGGACTGTCCTTTAGCCCGAAAATGGTGGTCTCCTCCCACACCAGCACCAGGCGGTCCGGGTGAGGGAACGGGAGCGGGCGCAGCAGCACCGCATCGATCAGCGTGAAGATCGCCGAGTTGGCGCCGATCCCCAGCGCCAGCGTGAGGATAGCAGCCGCGGTAAACGCCGGGCTCTTGCGCAGCGTTCGTGCGCCATAGCGCAGGTCCTGCAGCCAGTTCGACATAATCCACCTTTCTGAATCAGACGGATGAGTCCGATTTCGGTTAGCGGCACTTTACTTTGCTCGAACCTATCTGGCACGATAACCGGATGACCCTCGCCCGATGGACCGCCGCCCTCTTGTTGCTGCCCGCACTGCTTCCAGCCGCCGACGATACCAATCGCCAACTCGCCCGCGATATCTTCCAGCAACTCATCGAAATCAATACCACCGACTCCGTGGGCAGCACCACGAAAGCCGCCGAGGCCATGGCCAAGCGCCTGCTCGATGCCGGCTTTCCCGCGGACGATGTGAAGGTGCTCGGCCCCAACGATCGCCGCGGGAACATGGTGGTGCGCGTGCACGGCACGAGCACCGCGCGAAAGCCGGTGCTCATCATCTGCCATCTCGATGTGGTCGAGGCGCGCCGCTCCGATTGGACCACCGATCCCTTCCAATTCGTCGAGAAGGATGGCTACTTCTACGGGCGCGGCACGCAGGACGTCAAAGAGAACGACGCCGCGCTCATCGCCGACCTCATCCGGCTTCATCGCGAGGGCTGGCAGCCCGACCGCGACCTCATCGTCGCCCTCACGGCGGACGAAGAAGGCGGCAAATCGAACGGTGTCGATTGGCTGCTCAAGAATCATCGCGATCTCGTCGACGCCGCCTTCGCGCTCAATCCCGATGCCGGCGGCGTGACATCGGCCAAAGGCAAAATCGTCAACGTGGATATCGAGGCGAGCGAGAAGCTCTACGCCGACTACGAACTCACCACCACGAATCCCGGCGGCCACAGCTCGCTGCCCGTTCCCGATAACGCCATCTATCATCTGGCCGACGCACTCGGCAAGCTGGAAAAGTACGCCTTCCCGCTGGAATTGAACGAAGTAACGCGCACATATTTCGAACGCCGCGCGCCGCTTGAAAGCGGGCAGGTCAAGGACGACATGAACGCCGTGCTGCACATTCCGCCCGACTCTTCCGCGGTGATGCGCCTCTCCCAGGATCCGCGCTATAACGCTCTGCTGCGAACCACCTGCATTGCCACACGCCTCAACGCGGGGCACGCCAATAACGCGCTCCCGCAGCTGGCGCAGGCGAATATCAATTGCCGCATTGTGCCGGGCCATTCGCAGGAAGAGATTCGCAATGTCCTGGCGGGCATCGTCAACGACCCCAAGGTAACCATTCGGTACGTGAGCGATGCCGGCGAAGTGTCCGGCCACGCTCCCGACCGAAAGGCCTTTTCACCGCTTATGCCCAGTCCGGAGATCCTCAAGCCGCTGGAACGCGTCGCCGCCGAAATGTGGCCGGGCGCGCCGGTGATTCCTGAGATGGAGACGGGCGCGTCGGACAGCGTCCATACGGTCGCCGCAGGCATCCCCAGCTATGGCGTCAACGGCATGGCAATCGACCAGGACGATATCCGTGCGCACGGCAAGGACGAGCGCATTCGCGTCAGCTCCTACTATGACGGCGTCGAGTTCTTTTACCGGTATCTGAAGGCGCTCCTCGGCGAAAATCGATGAAGCTCGCCGCGCTGCTGTGGGCGGCGCTGCCGATGCCCGCTCTCGCACAGTACACTCTCTACGCTTGTGGATCGAGTTCCAAGGATTACGTGGTAGGCGCCAGGCTTCCCGCCAGCGGAATTTTCGTGCGTCCCGCGGATGGCGAGTGGCGGCATGCCGGATTCAACCACCCCGCCATTAACGCGTTCGATTTCGATCCCCGCGACCCTTCGGTAGTGTATGCCGCGGCCGGCAACGGACTGCTGCGCGTCTCCGAAAAGGGCGAGCAATGGAAGATTCTCACCGGCAGCGATGTCACCGAACTGCTGGACGTCGCGGTGGACCGCAATCGCCCCGGCACCGTTTACTTCGCTCATACCGCGGGAATCCAGGTGAGCCACGACAGCGGCGTCACGTGGAGCGACGCTTCCGCCGGACTGCGCCGCAAATACACCGCGGCCTTGCGGGTCGATTCCCGGCGCGCCGGAGTGCTGCTGGCCGGTACCGAGCAAGGCATCTTTCGCAGCGAGGACGGCGGCGCGTCATGGAAGCTGGCGGGCGCCGCCGGTATTCAGGTGCTGCACATCGAGCAATCGCCGCACGACCATTGTTTCTGGCTGGCCTCCACCGAAGGCAGCGGCTTGTTCGTGTCGCGAGATTGCGGCGCCACATTCGAGAGCGCCGGCAATCTCGGCGTAGGGCGGAACGTGTATGACCTGGCGTTCGACCCCGCGTCGCCCGATCGCATCGCCGTGGCCGGCTGGGGAGTCGGCGTGACTGTTAGTGAAGACGGCGGCAAGACCTGGCAGCCGCGCAATTCCGGACTGTCTTCCACCAACGTTTGGAGTGTGGCTTTCGATCCGGCGCACACTGGCCGCATGCTGGCCGGCGTGCACGAGGACGCGGTCTATGTCTCCGATGATGGCGGCAAGACTTGGCGCAAAGATGGGCTCGCAGGCAGCTCGATCTTCCACATGAAGTTCGTACCTGAGGCGGCGAAATGAAGTGGCTGTGCGTTCTGCTGCCAGCGCTTCTGTACGCGCAGGCTCCGCCCTTCGAGCAGCGCGTTCGCAGCGTGGTGGAATCATATGCGCACTCCGCGAGTTCGGCTCCCCTGGGCTACGCCAACATCGCCGCCAAGCTTTGGCTGCACGAGGATGCGGCTGCGTGTTCGCGCCGGCTGGAAGAACTGCTCGCCGCCGGACCGAGCGGCGACATGTTCTGGATGTACCCCGTTACGGCGGTGGCGTATCTCGACGGCGGACAACTTACGGATTCCGCCCGGCGCGCGCTGCACGAATCCTGGCGCACCTACATGCCGTACCGCGGCGACACCGAGAACCATTGGGTGATGTACTACACGTCGCTCTACCTGATGTCGCAGTTGTGGCCCGGCCAGGTTTGGTACAACGGCAAATCGTCGGCAGAGAACATGAAGGAAGCTGCCGGCTGGCTGGAATCGTGGGTGCGTCTGACCACCACGCGCGGGCAGGGCGAGTACGACAGCCCCAGTTACATGGGCTATTACTTCCTTTCGATGTCGTACCTGGCCGCGTGGGCGCACGACCCTGCGATGAAGAAGCGCGCCAGCATGACGATCGAGTACCTGATGGCGGATTACGCGGCTGAGGCGCTCGATGGCGTCTATGTGGGCGCTCACTCGCGCGTTTACGATCGCGAGGTGCTGGAAAAATGGGCCGTCCCATCCAGCGATTTCGGCTGGGTGCTGTTCGGCCTCGGCCATCCGCTCGATCCGCCGTCGAACGCCATCCTCTTTTATGTGCTGGCAAGCGCGCAAAGGCCCCCGGTGATCCTCCAGCACATCGCCAGCGACCGGTCCGAGCCGTACACCCACTACGAGCTCAAGCGCACGCGCAATCGCTGGCGATTCTTCGACGACTTACACGGCCCGGTGTATAAGACGACTTATATGCGACGCGAGTATGCCGTGAGTTCCGACCAGGGCGGCACGCTGCAGCCTATCCAGGAGCACTCCTGGGACGTCACGTGGTCCGTTCCCGACCCGCGTGGCGTGCAAAATACATTTTTCACGCTTAATCCGCATTCCTCCTTGCATGAGCTGGAGACTTACTTCACTTTCCCGCCGGATGTCGGCATCTCGGGAGTAGTAAGTTCCAAGAAGAGTTACGATTCTCCCGATAAGTTGGTGGGCGGATCGCCTTACGAGCAGATTTTCCAGGACCAGGACACGATCGTCGCCCTTTACGACATTGCCCCCGGCGCGCGATTTCCGCACATCAACGGATTCTTCTCGAAGGATCTCGCGGAAGTGCTCGAAGACCCGTCGGGCTGGATCTTCGCCCGCGGCGGCGACGCGTTGATAGCCTGCCGTCCGCTTCAGCCCTACAGTTGGAAGCCGATCGAAGGTGGCGGCCGGCGGCTTTTCAGCCCGTATTTGCAGAACGGAATCGTCGTGCAGGTCGCCGCGCGCAGCGAATTCACCGATGTCCAGGCGTTCCGTCGCACGATTCTCGCACTCCCGCTGGAATTCTCGATGGAAGGGACGCCGTCGGTCCGCTTCCGCTCGTTACGCGGGCGCGTGATGGAGTTCACTTACGGCAAGCCGCCCATCGACTACTCCCGCTGGCCGCTCTTCGGCGGCCCGTTCCTGGAAGCGGCGAAAGACTCGGAGATGCTCGTGATGAAGTACCACGAAATGCGGCGCACGCTCGATTTTCGAAGGTTGACGATCACGGAGGGACGGTAGGGGTACTTGACAGGTCTACTGGTTACCCGTAGTATCATGAAAGTGGAGTTCGAATGGGACGATGCCAAGGCGAAAACCAATCTGAACTCTCACGGCGTCAGTTTTAGCCTGGCAAAGTCGGTTTTCAGGGACGTGTTCGCCGTCGAGTTTGTCGATGATCGCGAAGATGGGGAAGAGCGTTTCGTCACTATCGGTATGGCGGATGGGGAGGTCCTCTTATCGGTGGTCTACACCGAACGTGCCGAGCGAATTCGCATAATCTCCGCCCGGAGGGCAACGCAGAATGAGCAAGACGAGTATTTCGAAAAGAATGCTTAGACCTATGACTTCCGAGGACGTAGAAAAGGCCGCCCTTGCCGATCCCGATGCACAACCCGTTACCGCCGCGGACTTCAGGCGCATGAAACGGACGCCGCGCGCCAAGATCATCCGCCGCGCTCTGGATCTGACGCAGGAGGAGTTTGCTACTCGCTATCGCATCCCGCTGGGCACATTGCGAGACTGGGAGCAGGGCCGTGCGGAACCGGACCAGCCGACGCGCGCCTATTTGACCCTGATCGCTCGCGATCCCGATCATGTGAGTCGCATCTTGAACAGTAAGATGCGCTAACCCTACACCTCCAGCACCAGCCCCCGCGCGGGAATCTTAGTCGCCCGCTCTAACGCCAGCGCGTACAGCTGCACCTGCGCGATATTCCGTTTCTCGCGGCGATCCGTTTTGTAATCGACCACCGTCCACAAATTCCCGCTGCACCAGGCGAAGTCAATGCGTCCGTCGATCAGCATGCCGTCCTCCAATCGCACCATCACGGGAAGCTCGCGATGCCGCTCAGCGCCTGCCGGCATGATTCGGGCGATGTATTCCAGCGCCTGCCGCGACGTCTCCACGGCGGCAGCACGCTCCGCTTCGCTGGCGGCGTGACGCCGTCCCCAGATCTCCGACAGCGCGTCGACATCTGCCGCCGAAGTCGCGTGCTGTAGGATATCGTGCACCACACGCCCGAACTTCCGGCCCGTCGGGCGGCCAGCAGCGATCGGCAGCGTGACAGTCTCCACTACAATCCGGTCCGCTTCTTCGGAACCTGTTACCGACTCTGCCATCTTCACTCGATAGTGCGGCGCCGACGCCCGTTCCCGCACTCCCTCGCGCACGCTCTTCCATTCCCGATAGCGGCGCAAGCCCTCCTCCGCCTGCTCGCGCGTGCCGCTGAGCACCTGCTCGTTCTCCACACCTTCCGCCTTCGCCACGCGTAGCGCGAGTACCGCGGGGTCGAACCACACGACCGTGTGGTCACCGACCTTCGGATAGTGCAGGCCCGGTTTGACCGACACTTCCTCCGGCTGGTCCGCCGGCCGATTGAGCACCGTCGCGCCGCCGAATTTCGGGCATCCGGGCGCCTGCGCGGGAATCCGCCATCGCTCTGCGGGCGGATAGAGCGCGTCATGCAAGGGACTCAGCCAGCCGCCCTGCCGGTCTTCCTCGCCGATGGCCGCCACCACCAGCAGATCGCGGGCGCGCGTCGCCGCCACGTAGGCAACGCGTAGCGCCTCTTCTTGATCCGCTCTGCGCTCCTCCTCGGCGCCATCGAGCAACTCCCACGGCGCGCACCAGAGTAAGCGCTGCGCGCACAGCCGGCGATCGGGATCGCAGTAACGGTCGCCGCCCTGCGGCCCGCTGAGCTTCGCCGTGAGGTCGGCCAGAATCACCACCGGAAACTCCAGCCCCTTCGCCTTATGCACGGTCATCAGCTTCACGCCGCGGCCCTCCTGCTCGAGCACGGGAGCTTCGCCCGTGTCGCCGCTTTCGTACTCGCCCTCCAGGTATTCCACGAAGGCGCGGAACGACGTGGCGGCGCCGGAAGCTTCGAAGCTGCGCGCCAGATCGGTGAGGCGGAAAACATTGGCCAGTACGCGCTCGCCGCCTTTGCGGAAAGCGAATCCGGCGTGCGCGCGGGTGGCTTCCAGCAGCTCATGGATGGTATCGGCAATCGGCCGGTAATTGCGCCGCCGATGCAGTTCGCGCAGAACCTGGAACGCATCGCGGATGGGCGCGAACTCGGGATCGAGATCGTCGGGCAACTCGCGCATGGGATGAAATCGCCCGTATGCGTCGCGGAATTTGAGCAAGTTGCCGTCGCTCACCGCGTACAAACTGCCGCGCAGCACGGCGAAGACGCTTAGCTCGTCGTCTGGCCACTCGATGGCGCGCAGCGCCGTCCGCAGCGTTCCCACCTCCTCGCGCCGATGGAACGATTTCGACCCCACCAGCAGATGCGCGATATCGCGAGCCTCCAGCGCGCGCACATATTCCTGCGTGAGGTCGACGCCGAAATTCGTGAAGCGACGGAAGAGGATGCAGACGTGCTCGGGCTGAATGGGAACGCGCTTGCCGGTGGATTGGTCGCGCACCGTCCAGCCGCTCTCCTGGCACAGCCACTGAATAAATGCCGCGACGGCGTTGGGCGAGCAGGCCTCGATCCTGATCCTGGAGAGATTGCGAGAGCCGTAAGGCTCCGGCATGGGCAGGGCGATGACGCTCGGCTGACCGGCGGGATCGTCGACGCCGCCTTCGAGCGGGAGGTAATCGGGAATCGAGCCGGCGAAGGCCGCGTTCACGAACCCCTGGATGGTGCGCGTGCTGCGCGTGCTCGCCAGCAGCTTGGGCGACGCCGCTCCTGCGCCGGTGAGCGAACGGCAGACCCGGCGGAAAAGGCGTGCGTCGGCGCGGCGGAATCGATAGATGGACTGCTTCGGATCGCCGACCACGTAAAGCTTGCCGGCAGCGGGAATGGCCTTGCGCCAATCGCGTTCGGCCGGATCGTTGGCCGCCAGCAGCAGCAGAATCTCCGCCTGCAGCGGGTCGGTATCCTGAAATTCATCCACGAAGATGCGCTGATAATCCTGCTGCAATTGGGCGCGCGCGCCATCGTGCAGCACCAGCTCGCGCGCATAGAGCAGCAGATCCATAAAGTCGAGCTGGCCGGCCTGACGTTTCCTCTGCTGGTATAAGCCGACAACCTCCCACAGCTCGTCGCGCAGGTGCGCGGCCAGGTCGGCATCCGCATGGCGGCCGAATTCATCGATGGCAGCGCAGAGCGCGTCCCACGCCGCGACCATTGCCTCGCGCGTTACCTTGTCGCCGTATTTTCCGTACCCGTGCTTCAGCCATTTCACTTCGCGCGGCAGGCGGAGAATTTCGTTTTCGACCACATTGCCGTCGAAGAGGCCGGCGCGGCGGGCGCGGTCTACGCGGTCGCAGAATTCCGCCAGCGGCCGCAGGCCGTCGTACAGCGCATCCTGCCGGCGCGAGCAGCCATTGCGCAATACCAGCGTCGCCTCAGCCTTGGCGACGAGTTCTTGCAGGCTGGCATCGCGATCGAAGCCGCGCTTGTCCCACGGCGCGTCGAAATCGCGCCATTCGGCGAGCGACCATGCCGCGTAACGCAGCGCATCGAGCGGCTCGGCGCCATCGCGCTCTTCGCGCCAGGAGAGACGCGCCAGCGCGCGAATGAGCGCCGGCGAGGGCGACGCCAGCCGCTGCTCGATCCACCGCTGGAAGACAGCGGCGAAGACGCGGAGGGCGTCGGGCTGCGCGAGTTCCTCAAACACCGGGTCGACGCCCGCTTCCACCGGACGCCGGCGCAGGAGTTGTGCGCAAAAGGCGTGGATGGTGCCGATGAAAGCGCGATCGAGGGAGCGCGCTGCATCGGCCAGGCGCCGGCGCATCTCGGGATCGAGCTCGCAAGCGCGGCGCTGTTCCAGTTCGTGGCGCACGCGCAGCTTCATGTTGCCCGCGGCGGCATGGGTGAAAGTAACGGCGACGATTTTCTCGACCGCGGTTCCGGCGGCGATAGCCTCGACGATGCGTCCCACCAGCGCCGTAGTCTTGCCGGTGCCGGCGGACGCCTCCACTACGCAGCTTTGGTCGAGCGGGGGATGGAGGGCGGGAGCGGTCATGGCCATGTCCGCAGCTCCTTTAGCGCTTTCAGCTCGACCTGCGATTTCTCGGTGACGCGCTCCTCTTCATACGGCCCGCAGACCGGCAGATATTCGCAGCGCTGGCATCCGTCTTTTCGCGGAGCGGCCGGCAGGAAGCCATCGCGCATGGCGCCGTCGATCGCGCGCAGCACCTGCGAAGCACGCTGGCGCGTCCAATCGTTGAGCTGCACGTCGACCGTCGCATAGTTTTGCGCGATGGTGGAGTAGTAGAGACGGCCGAAAGCCACACGTTCACCGAGAATCTGTTCTGCCGCCAAGGCGTAAAGTGCGGGCTGCAACAGCTCTCCATGTCCCACGATTTCGGGCCGGGGATCGGGCACGCGGCCCGTCTTGTGATCCACCACGCGCAGGATGCCGCTCAAGTGCCGCTCCACCAGATCGATCGAGCCCTGCAAGCGGAAACCGCCTTCAATCTCGACGGGTTCTTTACTGCTCCGCGCATCGTGCCCCATCGGATCGCGAAGGCCGAAGCTCAGTTCGGCGAATTGCGGCGTCCAATCCGGCTCGAGCGCGGCCCGCTGTTGCAGCCAGCCGCGGAGATCGGCGTGGATCGCCTCGATCGCAGCTCGCCAGATCTGCGGAATCGCCGGCGCCAGGTCGGTTTCGAAGCGCGACGCCACTCGCTCCAGGACCTCGTCGAGCCGGGCGAGCGGCTCCGGTTCGCGCAGCAGCTCGAACTGCACAGCATGATACAGTTCGCCGCGGGTGGCGGGGTCCATGCGCTGGATTCCGGTAGGCCGCTCGGCCGCGCGCAATCCGAAAATCCCGTGCAATGCGAAGCGATAGGGACAGCGTGCGTACTGCTGCAGGGCGGAGGGCGACCAGGCGCGCCGCGAGAGCAGGTACGGCGCCAGAGTGTCGCTGCCGATTTCCGGAACGACCAGCCCGTCGGCCGGTTTCCACGGTTTGTGCCAGCGCGCCCACCGCGCCCGCAGCGATTCCACCGACCGGCCGGGCAGGCTCTTGAGATATTGGCCCGAGCCGTCAATGCGCGGGGCGAGCGTGGCGAGATCGAACTCGGCATCGTCGATCGCGGCCGCGGCATCGGCCGGCGCCGGCCAACCGATCCGCGTCTCGATGGCCGACCGCGCGCGCGATTCGAAGTCCCGCACGCTCATCTCGCGCCCGCCGGCGGCGCGATGCGCCTCGAACGCGTAGAACGATGGCACGCGCTCGCGCCCGGTGAGCAAATCCAGGCGCGAGAAGGAGAGGTGCAAACGCTCGCCGGCCGATGCCACCGCGATGGCGAGCAGTTCGGTATCTTCGGCGCGCAGATCGATTCCGAGTTCGCTTCTCTGCGCGTGCAACAGTAAAGGATCCTCGGCTGGAGGGCGCGGAAACAACCCCTCGTTCACGCCCGGCACGAACACGCGGCGAAAGGCCATTCCGCGCGCCTCTTCCACCGGGCCGAGCCACACCTTGCCGAACCGCGACTCCTTGGGCGCAACCATGAGCGAATTGAGGCGCGGACCCAGCACCAGCAGGACTTCGGCGAGCGACACCGGTCCGATCGGCGACAGCGGTTCCAATTCTTCCAGCAGCTCGACTACGCGCTCGGGCTCGCTCAATGCGAACTCCGCCAGGTCCGCCAGCGCTGCGATCCATTCCCCCCAGAGCGCACACCTCGGCAGCGCATGGAGGCGCGCGACTATCGGCAAGGCCAGGCGCGTGAGATTCTCGACCGCCTGAATGCGCCCAGCCAGAAACTCGCGCGCTTCGTCGTCTTCCGCCTCGGCGTGGCGGCGATGAAAGTCCTCGCGCAGGCCCGCGAGCCGCGTCTCCCATCGAGACAATCCGCCGATCACCGCCGCGTCGACCAGCAGGCGTTCCCAACGCGCCGGGGTGGCGGACTCGCCGGGCACTTGCCCCAGCGACAGGTACTCGGCGAAGCGCGATGCCGACAGCCCTTCTACGGCGCAATGGAGCAACGCCAGCAGACTGCGGCCGGCCACATCCGGCCGTCGCGCGCCCAACGCGCACGAGACGGGAATTCCGGCGCGGCGCAGCGCCTCCAGGATGAGCGGCTGGTGACGCTCGGGAGAGCGGAGCAGAATGGCGATCTGGTCGAACGGCACGC
>Ga0326728_10021574_pt1 | contig 12084 bp, 15 predicted proteins | sample MB3enrmetagenome_FD_207602 | JGI IMG/M metagenome (GOLD analysis project Ga0326728, IMG submission 207602) | Lab enriched peat soil microbial communities from McLean, Ithaca, NY, United States - MB31MN | ecosystem: Environmental > Terrestrial > Soil > Wetlands > Peat | place: USA: New York...
GAAGTCAAATACATTAATCAATTGTTTGGCATAGTTTTATAATGTTAGTACATTTTCCTTGAATATTTTGATTTTTATTCATTACCTATAGATTTACATATTTTTTTGAATTTTTTGCAACGGAACCAGATATAGATATCATAAAGTCAAGTGTAACACTGCTTGATGGAACAGGCAGGCAACCATTTTGAACTCAAATTAAGAACTCTAGTTAATGAATTATATGATGAAGATTCCTATCAAAAATTGAAAATAAACTGAAAAAAGCACAGTATTTAGTTCACAAAGATTTGAATCAACGAGCTTTTCTCTATACAGGTGATTTATTTGATGATGATATTTCTGCCTATATTATAGAATCGGATATTCAACAGTTACTTATATTCCTATTGAATGCAGAGATGAAGTTGAAAAGTTGAATGCTTTAGAACGTGTTGGCTATCGTCTGAAGGTACCAAAATGGATGTATGATAAAAACAGAGACAAGTTTGATGCTGAAATCCATTATATCAACTTGCATGGATATCTTCGATTGTCTCAAAATAATTAATGGATTTACGCACTCGAAGTCTAAAATCAAGTACAATAACCTATAGGATAAAACTATTCATAGTAAAAACAATTCACATAAAAACTGTGTATAAAAATTGCTATTCTTAAAATGTTGCTTTTAAATTAAAGATAGATGAATACTTTAATAAATCTCTTATTTTTATGAGTTATTTATATACCGTTCATAAGCATATGACGAAATTTAGCGGTTTATTGAAATTCTCACAGTTTATTTTAGATTAGTCTTGTGTCTCATACTTTGTACTTACAACCATGACCGGAACCTTCGAGTGCCGGATCAGATTTTCTGCAACGCTGCCAATAAGCATCCTGTATAATCCTGTCTTCCCGAGAGTGCCCATAATCACAATATCCATTTTTTCCTCATCGGTATATCGGATCAACTCGTATGAGGGATTGCCTTCAAGCAGGACAGATCTTACATTGATTCCTTTTACCTTTCCTAAGCTTTTTATATCATCTACAGCCTGTTGCCCCTCGTCTTTCAATGCTTTATGTATCAATTCCCAACCTGCACCCCTAGGAGATAAGTAGGCTGTTGATATCACATAGACTGCATAAACTGTTCCCCCACTTAATCGCGCAAGCTCTATTCCTTTGTCAATAGCCAGCCTGGAGCAGTCCGAGCCATCGGTTGCAATCATTATTTTCTTATAATCAATCTTTCTCATTTAAAATCCTCAATTATAATACTTCCTTGGAAGAAGTATAAATCATAGGAATTAATAATGTGAAGGAGCTGGGGAACTTTTAATTTGTGAACTTTATGATCTTCTCCAAATTGAAGAAGTAAAATAAGTTATTAACAAGAAAGTTGCTATTAACTCAAAATAGCCCCACTTTCCGTAGATGGACACAAAAATTCCATACATTAGTGTAATCTGCATTAGTGAATCTTTTCTATTTGTAACTATATTCTGTATACTTTTAATAATTTCTACTAAGAATAACTACCATTATTCCTAACCGTATCTGAAAAGTGACAGATATATTTGTTATAGACCTTGCTACATTTCTATCGCGGATGTTATACCAAATAGTTTTTGTTTGTCAATCACTGGACATTTACCTCCACAACGATCATCCTCATGATACCAGATAAAAAAGTACAATTCCGTCTCCTTCTGGAAGTGTAATAGATTCAATATCTTCTTTGTAAATTCGTCTACCATTCATCATCAGAACTAAATGACTGTGCAATTCTCCTTCGCTGGAAAAAAGTTGATCTTCGGATTCACCAGCTTTTTTGCGAAGTGATATAAGGAGTTCTCTCATTGAGGTGGCATCTGGATATTCAAGAAAACTGTCGGCACCGAGAATGTCCTTAATCTGAGCAAAGGTTTTAATTCGAACTTTCATAGAGCATCAATATTAGCATTATATTATATTATATTATATTATTAAATATAATATTATATAATGATACCGAACCCTTTATTTCGGGACAAAAAGTATTATTACCAATAATGTTTTTTAAGTATATTCACAATTGTGAATGATGTTAAAAAATATAAAGTTTATGGAATCTGCAAAAAGACCGTGAAAATCAAAAGGTCAGTATTCATCCATGGAAAAAGAAAACATACAAGACGCGTTGCTCAAAGAGCTATCAGGATTTGATCGCTTACTCATTTCATATTCTGGGGGCATAGACTAGTACTTTACTTGCAGTATTTGCGCAAAAGCACTCCACGAGCGAGCCAAATGTATACTTTTTGATGCGCCTATAGTTCAAAGAAGAGCAGTTAATGATGCAGTGGAAATCACATGTAGATTCGGTTTATCTTACAGTATATTGCCTTTTTCCATAATGGAAAATGAAGAATTCAGGAAAAATAGCCCCAATCGTTGCTACATTTGCAAAAAACAGTCTGCAAGGATTCTACGAGACCAAGCTGAAAAGCTGGCTATTTCAAACTAGCTGACGGCATTAATGCTTCCGATCTTAATGAATATCGTCCTGGGCTTCAAGCATGTAATGAGGAGAAGATCATTCACCCCTTTCTTTCATTAAAAATTCATAAATTTGAAATTAGACAAATGGCTCAAGATTGCGGTTTTGATTTCTGGAATAAACCTTCATCTTCATGTCTAGCATCAAGAATTCTATATGGTGAAGAAATAACGCTTAAGAAACTGCAAATGGTAGAAATGCGGAAAACATAATGCAAGATCTGGGGTTTTCCAATCTTCGTGTACGGTTGCGTGGTAAAATTGCACGAATTGAGTTGATGCCTGAAGAATTCGAAAAAGCAGTAAACATTCGACACAGAATCGTGGAGTTATTGCAAGAACGCGGCTTTTCTTACGTCACCCTCGACCTGAAAGGATATAGGAGCGGCGTATGGATGAAATTCTATGAAAATTGAAGATTATATCACTGATCCCCAGATATTTCAATATCTCCATTATATGAATAATGCTGCACCAAGTCTTATCCTGATAGTCAGGACTTCGATGAACGAATACAATCGACAATATCATGCTAAGTGGAATGCCAAGATGATGATTGTTAGTATTGCGAATTTGCTGCATAAATTATATTAAGAATTACATGTGGTTGCAGTGTAACATATTTAAGGAATTGAAATATAATTTAAATCTTGAAGAAAAACTACCTGAAAACGGTTAGAATTTCTCTGAAGTACTAGCTTCGCTACTTTATCTGTTCTACAAAGCAAAAAAATTGCAATCTTGCTTGAAGCATTAAACAGTTATCATCGACAGAAAAGTCACATTTTCCAAGCTGGTTGCTTGAAGATCTGTCTGCAAATGTCCATTTGGAACCCCCTATTATCAATTATCAAACAGATTAATCAAACAGATCGGTACTCAGATAACGTTCTCCCGTATCGGGCAAGATGACAACAATCATTTTTCCAATCATTTCTTCTCTCGAAGCAACTTGCAGTGCTGCATATGTAGCTGCACCTGAAGATATGCCTGCAAGTATGCCTTCGTTCCTTGCTAATTTTTTGGCCGTAGCAGCAGCATTGTCTTCAGTTACCTTAATGATCTCATCAACTAGGTCAAGGCGGAGCACATTTGGAATGAACCCTGAACCGAGCCCCTGGATCCTATGGGGCCCCGGATTTCCTCCGCTAAGAACTGGAGACTCTGCAGGTTCGACTGCAACTACATTGAAAGTAGGTTTCCTTTTTTTGATAATGCTGGCAATACCTGTAATGGTCCCCCCTGTTCCCACGCCTGCCACAAGCACATCCACCTCGCCGTCAGTATCTTTCCATATTTCCTCGGCAGTCGTTCTGCGGTGGATTTCCGGGTTTTCAGGGTTACGGAATTGATGGGGTATGAAATAAAGCATAGGATCTTCTGCAGCCATTTGTTCTGCTTTACTGACCGCCCCTCTCATCCCTTCACGTCCGGGTGTCAGGATGAGATTCTGCTCCCAGGGCCTTCAACACTTTCCTCCTTTCGATAGTCATTGTCTCAGGCATGGCCTAGTACCAGTTTTGATCTTGCCTTCGTGTTCAGCTCCTTCGATCATTACTAATCCAATTCTATCCTTTACACTTCCCAGTGGGTTAAAGGACTCTACTTTAACTAACACATCAGCATGAAGACCTTTTGTCATTCTGTTTAACCGGACAAGCGGTGTGTTACCTATTGTCCTTGTTATGTCAGAGTATATTCGTCCCATACAATCACCTTCTCCTGTGGTTTTCTCCAGATCCATGTAATTTAATTCATTCCAGAGTATATCAAGAATTTCCAGTAATTCATATTTTTTCACTCAAACCTTTCTCAAGGATAATTACAGAGGATTTCGATGCATCTCTGATTTATACGAATAATTTATATGCCATTTATATACTATTTATAATATATTACAAATTTTAGGAATCTATCGAAAACTTCTATAACTTATCTTAAGCATTTCAATTCGCCTGAAATTTTGCGATTCTGATCTAGCATTTACAGATCAATATAAAGTGATTTACAAAAGATTCACAGTTGTGAATTTAACTTATGTTAACTATATAATCATCAAGGAGCTTCTGTACCTAAGAGTATAAAAGTAAGTCCAAACACTATATGGAAAAGTTAAAGATCAAAGTTGAGGTGGGTAACCTAGCTGCTAGTAATATAATATGTTCAATTATGCTATTGATATGAATGAATTATTTAAAATCAAATATTTTAATTTACTTATATGATTTTTTTCCTTCTGGTATTCGTGATTTCAAGAGCGTTTTAATAAGATTTGAAGATGTAACAACACCAATAGTTTCTATGTAATCCCATAACTCAATGGTCCACCACGAAATAAATGTTTTTTTGTCATCAGATTATTTTTAAAAAATTTCCTTTGCTGTTGTATTTTTATAGATTAAATACTCTTGAAAGATAATATTTTGGTTTAGAACCAACGAAAAAATGTAAATGATCAATAACATTACCGATTACAAAAACTCAAAACAGTACCTTTTACCTATTTCAAAGAAGAGATATTTGAATAGTTGATGATGTCATTGTCTAAACCAAATTTATTCAGCCACTTCATGCAAAATACCATGTGGGATTTTATTTTAGACACTTTCCATGTGCACACATTTGTAGAATTTATTGTCTATTTGATTTTTATTACCGATTGAAAGTTATATTAAATTTTAAGCTACTTTCATATTGAAAAATTAGATACATTCCTGTATGGGTTTCGAGGAACTCCAATTTTGAGCTTGTTGTTTGTAAAGCCTACATAAGCAGTTTGTTTAAATGGAAGTCTAGACAAACTCTCTTATGCACATATACGGAAAGTGAATTATTTTATAGATTCAATGATTTGCATGACGTAGTTCTATTCGATAGTGAAAAAGTGCTCAGAATATAAATCAGTCAATTAATAGCGGTTCTCAGAGAGTTCCTATCCCCGCAGCTTGCTGCGGGGTAATAGACTGGAATAATTTTTTATTTATCAAGTTCTACTGCTTTATTACCTAACTCTTCGGAACCAAAACTTCTATTGCAATTACTTTCAATTCCTCTTGCATTCACGCAGATCTCACATATCATTGCCACAAAGTCGTCGACTTTATTGTCGATCAAGTCCTGAGCAAGTTTTTCGATCAATTCCTTCGTCTCACCCTTAAATTCGATTCTATAACCTATTTTTCCCAAAATATACTGAGAAACTGCCGACGGCGCAATCCCCAGCAACTTTGCAGAAGTTGCCTGTGATTGTTCTTTATTTACAAGTTCTATTGCTAGACTGGCCCTTATTGCAGGGACAAGATCCCATACAGCTTTCTGGCATGGAGTTTCTATAATCACCATCACACTTAATAGTCACAGTTGTGAATTAATATTTTGTATAAGCATATATATTACTATCAGTGCAAAAAATTATAGTAATGTGATCTATCTACGAATTGATGATTTCTATATAAAACGTCAAGTTTTTAAAAATTTGTCGATTTTACCCGAATGCATTTCACGATAAAATTTAATACTCGCAATCTTTATGGCCATTAACATTTGTGAATATGTAGGTGTGATGCTGAGGATATTACAATTTACATAGACATCGCTGCTGCAACTTTGTAAAAAAAGAAGCTGTCGAAGATACGATCCTCTGGCTGACAAAAAAACTTCGGAAAACTAACTTCAATTCATGATCTGGGGGGAATCTCAAAACATGCAATCAAAAACTCAATAAAAAAGGTTGCAAATGCTATAGTTGTTGAAAAACATATATTCATTTTACATAAAGGGCTTAAAATCAATTACTAATATTATATTGCAATAAAATATAATAATTTTTGAATAAATACGGTTATCCATAAAATGTAAAACCAAAACTTAATTAATATAATATTATTATTTTTATTTTAACACATTTTATGGGAGGTAAATTTGTTCATAAATCATTTTTTTGTATGATTATTTTAAAATAAAATGCATTTATCAATTTCAAAATAAAGTGCACTTTCATTTTTAATACTCAACTTATGCAATCAGAACCTAAATTCTCGGATTTGGAGGAATGTGTATCTATAATGGAGAAATAGAAACACAAATAGCTCGGATTCCAAATTATGAAAAAGTGATTACTGAAATGAGTTGCCCTCCTAATATTTTTTGCAAATATAATCCCCACCGTGGTACAGTTGTGTCGAAATACTCCAGAAGATTAAAACAATTTAAATGAGTTAATAATTATATTATATATTTATATCTTAGATAATCAATTAATGTAATTATGACATAATTTATCGGATGTGGAGGTATTTAAATTTATAATAGAGAAATTGAGGCTCAAATCACTCAAATATCAAACCCTGAAAAAGGGATTTATGAAATGAACCTCCCTCCTACGATTATTTCCAAAGATGACACGATATATGTTGAAGATGCGAAAGCTAATCCTGTGATGCTACAACAGATATTTGAAAGAACAGTCGATTCAACCCCGGACAATATCGCAGTTGTTTATGAGACGAAGAAGTATTCTTATCAAGATTTGGATCTATATGCTAATCGCATTGTTCATCACTTGCTTTCAAGAGATGTTCAGGCTCGAGACCGAGTGAGCATCCTGCTGAAGCGTTCGATTGAGACTTATGCTGCAATCATTGCCGTTCTAAAACTTGGCGTCACTTATATACCACTAGATGCAAGCTTTCCTATTGATCGTATTAATTATATCATTGAAGATGCCGATATAGCATTGCTGATTTCAACCGAATTAATAATCGATCAAGACTACGAAATCAGCTGTCCACAAGTCCTGTTAGATCGTGAAAAGATAGTAATTGCAACATTATCAAATAGTTGCCCTCATATAACTTTGCCTGACCATCCCGAAAGTATACTGTGTTACATCATTTACACCTCAGGCTCGACAGGCAGGCCAAAGGGGGTAGAAATCGAACATCGAAGCATCGTTAATTTTCTCAATGTTGTTACTGGTGTATATGATATTCGTCCTGAAGATCGTGTTTTCCAGGGGATGAGTATTACTTTTGACTTCTCATTCGAAGAGATATGGACAACATTCAGCTCGGGTGCAACACTGATTGTAGAGCCAGTAGATGACGGCAGCCGCATCGGAAGAGAACTCACGAGGGTTCTAATCGACCAAAGTGTAACAGTGTTTGTTACTGTGCCGACCCTGCTTTCATCAATCGATGAAAATATTCCAAGCCTGCGTTTAATAAACATCGGCGGTGAGCCAGTTCCTCAACACTTAGTTGAACTGTGGGAAAGGCCAGGAAGGCGCATCCTTAACACTTACGGTCCTACTGAAGCCACGGTCACAGCGACATGGACAGAACTTGAACTAGGAAAACCGGTGACAATTGGTCGACCACTGCCAAGCTACAAGGTATTTATTGCTGACGAGGCCGGAAAACGAGTAACAGATGGTGAAATTGGAGAAATTTACATCGGCGGAGTTGGAGTCGCGCGAGGCTATGTCCAACGTCCCGAACTGACCGCAAAGTGTTTCATACCCGACCCGGATACCAAACAGGGCTCTGAAGCCAGGGTTTATCGAACTGGCGATCTCGGCCGTTATACTGAGACCGGAGAGATCGAATTCCATGGCCGTGCCGATTTGCAGGTCAAGTTATGAGGCTATCGCATTGAGATATCTGAGATTGAATCAGTTATAATGGAGTTCGAGGACGTTCAGGCAGCAGCTGTGGCAGTAGTGGCTATAACTGATGGAATTGAGGAACTAGCTGCCTATGTGATTCCCAAGCTTGGTCACAATATCGATATCTTTCGTTTGCATGATCTGCTGCAGCACTACCTACCGCCTTATATGGTTCCAGCTTACAAGAGCAGATCGCTGAATTTCCTATCCTACCTAGTGGGAAAATAGATCGCAAGGCTCTCCCAAAAAATAGTTTAACTCGCCTGGGTTCCAGCAAACCTTTCATAGCACCTGTGGGAGAGATGGAAATCATAGTGTCTGAAATATAGCGAAATGTACTGCGACTGCCTCAAATCTCCGCAACCGATAACTTCTTCTTTGATCTTGGTGGTCACTCGCTTCTCGCAGCCATTGTAGTTTCGAAGTTGCGTGGGCATCCAGAATTTGTAAATTCAAGCATGAAAGATTTTTATGCTAATCCGACCTTACAGAAACTCTCACTACTGGGTGTTAGAGCAGAAAGTACTAATGAGATCACGAAAGTTGAACTGTCCAAAGATGCTACGTTCAGGTCGAAGATTTCATGGAAGACTGTTAGTGTCCAATCCTTGGCGTGGTATGTGTTTTTTGGCCTACCTGGTCTGATGCTAACCATTTGGTTTTATCTATCAGAGAACATTACCAAAGTCAATATCTTCGAATACAACACGCCAATTTATGACATCAGTGATCTGTTCCATGTAAGCTTTTACTATCTTCTCATTGCGCTGTTTTTGTTCTTATTCTACATACCTACCTCCATCCTCATCGCAGTTATAGCAAAAAGGTTGCTAATAGGCCGGTATACTCCAGGACAGCATCCACTATGGGGCAGCTTCTATCTGTGTTGGTGGTTGGCTAATGCGGTTCAAAGCTTGGTTCCGGTGGGCGTGTTTGCAGGCTCTCCAATTATGATATGGTATTGCCGCCTGATGGGCGCAAGGATCGGCAAAGATTGCTACATCGGTACCAGCCGTATTTCCTGTTATGACTTGATTCATATTGGTGACGGTACCAGTATCGGCAGCGGCTCCCAGTTGCTAGGTTATTCAGTAGCGAGTGACCGTATAAAGTTCAATACAATCGATATTGGACGCGACTGTTATGTCGGTGCCAACTGCGTTCTTAGCATAAACACCGTAATGGGAGACGGCGCGATGCTTTGCCTCAATTCCTGGGATGCTTCTCTTATTATGGATATGGATAACTCCAGTTTCTTCAAGCAATAGCTTTGATCTGGATTGGGGGGCTGATCATGGCTGGTGCGCTGTTCGTAGTTTCTCTTTGCATACTTGTAGCTGGCTTCAAGCAATTAATATTGCCGAATGTTAAACCTGGTGAATATCCTCTTCGGTCCATGTTCTATTTGCGCAAGTGGACCGTCGATAGGTTAGTCGAGCTCAGCCTGACGCTAAATAATGCGCAGTATGGAACGCTCTACCTAGCTCCATTTTTACGCATGTTAGGTGCTCAAATCGGCGCACGTGGTGAGATATCGACGGTTTCCAATATCACGCCAGAACTACTCACCATCAAAGACGAGGCTTTTATCGCTGATATGGCTTCAATCGGTCCGGCTAGAGTGTACCACGGAATGCTGATGGTTGCACAGATCATTATTGGCAACCGTACTTTCATCGGTAACGCCGCGCTGGCGCAGGTTGGTGCTAATATTCCCGATGATTGCCTTATTGGAGTCCAGTCGACCCCACCAAAGGGAGTAACTGAACCTGGAAGCACCTGGCTAGGTCTGCCTCCCATTTATTTGCCACGACGGCAGATCGTTGAAGGCTTTACGGAGGACCAAACCTACAAACCTGGCTTGAATGCTTATGCATTGCGTTATGCCTACGAGTTCTTTCGCATTACGTTGCCACCACATTTGCTTACGGCATTTTTGGAGCCACGCTCCTATTTTCCATGGAAGGTCTGGCAATGCTTGGGCCGGGTTTATTGTTGCCTCTCCTACCATTTATCTACCTAGCTCCTGCTTTGATTTCAACAATTATAGTCGTGGCGCTCAAGTGGTTGTTTATCGGCCGCTACAGGCCATGCATTGAGCCATTGTGGAGCCATTTTGTGCGTCGAACCGAATTCATCACCGCACTATATGAAAACATTGCTGTGCCGCTACTGATCGGGCCCTTGTTTGGCACTCCCTTTCTATGGATGGTGCTGCGCTTATTCGGCGTAAAGATTACAAAGAATGCACTCCCACTGACGACCTATATGACTGAGTTTGACTTAGTTGAAGTTGGGGCTAAATGCGCTCTCAACTCCGGAGTCTCGCTGCAAACTCATCTGTTTGAAGATCGCGTGATGAAGATGTCGCATGTCCACGTCGGTCCTGCCAGCACGATAGGCCAGCGCAGCGTGGTGCTCTACGATAACGAAATGGAGACGGGAGCACAATTGGGTAATCTCTCGCTTCTGATGACGGGGGAGGTGTTCACAGAAGGCAGCAAGTGGGAGGGCTCATCAACTCAATCGATGCCTAAGATGATGCCGATGTCAAAGATCAAACCCATCTTATTCCGAATGAAGGACGAAGATATAAGCCCCCGTTTTCAGTCGTGGGAGTAGTCACGTGGTTTGAAATGAAGATATTTGCCTTAAATAACCTAGAACCAATGGATGATTTAACATTTCGGAAGCTATTGACAAATATACCTGACGAAAATCAGGAAAGAATTAAAAAATTTGCAAAATCTAATGATGCAAAAAGGGTTTTGTTGGCAGACATTCTGATAAGGTCTGTCGTAGCAAGCGAGCTGAAAGTCAGCAGTAAAGTAATAGAGTTTAATTCTAACAAGTATGGTAAGCCATTTATTAAGGGAAATTCCAGACTTTATTTTAATGTTTCACATTCTTGAGATTGGATTGTTTGTGTAATCGATGACGAACCGTTGGTATCGACATCGAGAAGATAAGGCCAATAGAATTTGAATTACTTGAACAATTTTTTTCATGTGAAGAGTACAAAATGCTTATAGCAAAGAATCTGGAAAATTGGCAGCTTTTCTTCTTTGACTTATGGACACTAAAGGAAAGTTATATAAAAGCAGTCGGAAAGGGGTTATCGATACCTCTAAAATCATTTACAATTAATTTTCTTAAAAAAGGTGAGATAGCTGTTAAATTAGGCAATAAATTGACAAATTGGACACTAAAGCAATATGATTTGGACCCGGATTATAAAATGTCAGTGCGTGGTACGAATAAAGCCTTTCCGGATAATATGATAATAAAAAAATTAAAATATATTTGTTCGGAATGGAATATATAATGTAATTATTCAACCCATCAGAAACAATTAATTGATATCTATTTTGACGCATTAGATATGTCTGATTACTAATTGATTAAAAACATAATCAGTAGCCAACAATTGAAGCAAATTATTTCAAAGAAAGATGCCAATTTAATCTAGAATCAGATGGCTATTGATATTGTTCTAACCTGGTTGAATGGTACTACTTATTTCAAAAATTTCATGGATCAAAACTCTGGAGAATACTATTGGAGAAAAATATAACAGAAAAATATATCCAATAGATAATGCTTTTTGAGTAGAATGTCAGGAAAAACTAAGAACATCAAGAGTTTTTCTTGCTGGGACAGGAGGATTAAGGTATCTGATCTCAACATACCTCACAGTTGCAGGTGTCAGGAAATAATAATTGCAAATTTTGATATAGTAGATCCCAGCATCTGAATAGACAGCTTCTCCATCATGAACGAGACATTGGAAGAGATAAGGTAGAATCTGCCAAGAAAAAACTTGTTCCATGAATCCTGAAATAAAAGTAGATACGATCAAGGAAAAAATAAAGGATGAAAATATAGGCTCAATA
>Ga0326728_10021575_pt1 | contig 12084 bp, 13 predicted proteins | sample MB3enrmetagenome_FD_207602 | JGI IMG/M metagenome (GOLD analysis project Ga0326728, IMG submission 207602) | Lab enriched peat soil microbial communities from McLean, Ithaca, NY, United States - MB31MN | ecosystem: Environmental > Terrestrial > Soil > Wetlands > Peat | place: USA: New York...
TGGAGATGGACCTGCGCCCGCTCGGGATCATCGGAGGAGAGCCCGGAAAGGGTGCCGCTGAGTTGCTCAAGGGTGATGTTCACGTTGGGCTGGAGCGAACGGTCAATGAAATGCACGTTGGCATTGGAGACCACCACCGAAGCCAGGGAAAACTTCGGCCGCACCGCCGCCGCCGGATTCGTCAATAGCAGCGCTGACGGCGCGTTGCTGCCGCCCCAGCGCAACGCGGTCATCAGGTTGAGCGTTCGGTTCGTCTCGATGATTAGCCGCGCAAACACATCCTCCAAGCTCGCGTTCGTCACCGAGACCACCGGCGGATTGAGGTTGGCTCCAATGCCGGACAGTCGCAACGAACGCCATCCGAGCAACTCTTCCGTGGCGAGGCCCTCGGCAGTCGAGAACTCGTCCAGCCAGGCGTCTCCCTGGAATCGCACTTCGGGCAACTCGTTTCTGGCGCTACGCAATCGGACGGTGCCGGCAAGACCCAGCTTGCTGCCCAACACGAAAATATCCAGGTGCGGTTCCAGGTACGGAGCCAGTGGACGCAGATTCAATTTATCAACTGCCAGCGTTACTTCCGCGCTAGCTGGCGACAGAGCCGCTTTGATGTCCGCCCGGCCGGTCCCGTTGGTGTCCCAGCGCAGCGAGACGTCTGCCGTAAGGTTGGTGCCTGCGCGGTTCGAAATGTTCTTTGCATTTACAACGATGCGGTCGAGGTCGAGCCGAACCGGCTGGGAATTCACCAGGTCTTCCAGGTGCAGCGCGCAGTTGGTCAGCTTGAGCTCGCCGATGGTGCCGTTCGGGAGATTCGTACTGTTGAGCAGCATCGCCACCACATTGGTCATGGCGCGTAGCAGCAGGAGAATGCCCCCGGGCGTGTTAGAGGCCGCCGCGGCGGGTTTTGATAATTCAATCGCATTGACGGACCTGTCCTTGTTGCGGCGCAGGAGCAAACCGCCGTCGGTGATCGTTACGGTGCCCGCCTCAGCCTGGCGCGCCACCGCATCCACACTGGCGCCGGTCACCACGAACTTAGCGGCCTCGGCCACCGTTTGGCCGGTGTCCTTTTCCGCCACTTTCAGAGACTCGAGCGCAAAGGTCATATTCGTCACCGCCAGAAGATGGGTTGCTGCGCTCCTTTCGTAACGGTAGGTCGAATGAAGATTAATAACGCCCTCCTTGATTTCGAAGCGAACCAAATCCTGGTAGAGCGGCGCGTAGTTAGTCAGGGAAACTCCGTCGAGCGAGAGTTCGCCTTCGGATCGGAGCGGGTCCAGGCAGAAGAAGCCCTTCCAGGAGAACTGCTCGCCGCCATCGGTGATGCCGGAGAAGGCATATAGATTCTTGTTGCCGGGCTCCGTTCTGAAATCGAGGAGAGTCATTTCGAGAGGGCCAATAGTCCGCTCGAAAGGCATCCGGGGCGTGAGATCGGTCAGGGAGACCTTCGCGCCGGTAAGATGCAGCCGATTGATCCGCCAGAGACGGCGTTTGCCAGGTTCAGTGGGTTTCGATGGAATAGTCGGTGAAAGCCTGGCGATTATGTCCGAGCAATTCAGCGTGTAATCCTTGTTCACTCGCACGCGCACGTACGGCTGTGACAGGCTGACCGCTTTGAAAGCCCAGGCATGGGTAAACAGGGAGGCGAGCTGGAAATTCACATAGGCCTCGTCCCACGAGACCAGCGGCGCGCCGTCCTTGTCCTTAATCAGCAAACCCCGGATGGTTGCCGAGAGCCGGTAAGGATTCAGCCGGACCTTCTGAATCGTAACCGGCCGATCGAGGTGTCTTGACAATTGCTTCACCGCGATCACCCGCACGATCGGCGGCACAAGGAAGAAGCCCACAACCGTGTAGAACAATAACGCTGCGGCTGTCCACACCGCGAGCTTCTTGCATCGAGGCGAGATCAGATCTAAAAGGCACGCTTTCAATTAAACCGCACTTTCCGCCAAGTTCATCACCCTACTGAGCGTCCCCCCAAATCCACGATGAAAATGGGGCAAAGAAACACTCGGCGCGCCCGACGAACAGCACACGAGTTCAGACTCGTCGGGCCACGCGCGCCCGGACAGGAGCATTCATTGCCGGGCTGGGGCAGACTGTTTACGTAGCTTAGGCATGTTTCGGACTGCGCCACAGCATCGTTAGCCCAACCAGGGCGGCGACGATGCCTCCAATGAGCATCCAAACGGCCTTATTCGTCGGCGATGCCGTAAAGAACCTGGAAACGTCCGAGGTGAAGGAGTTGGTGGCGTTAAATCCGGTGACGATGAGCACAATACCACCCACGAGCAGAGCCAGAGAAACGATTTTATTCATGATAGCCTTTCCATGTGAGAGTTGATGGTTTCTTTCTTTGGCGCCCATCACGCTGATCGGCGGCCCTGAATCAAGCTGAACAGCACCATGACAATGGCAAGCACCAGCAGGATGTGAATTAACCCTCCCATCGTGTAACTGCTCACCAGACCGAGCAGCCACAGAATAATCATAATTACCGCAATTGTGTATAACATATGTTTTCCTTTCAGTTTGTTTTGGAACCACTGCCGGCTGGCGCGTTCGCACCCGTCGGCGGTGATTCGCCAGTTTAATTCTTGGACACCGCCTTCTCGGGTTCCTTCAGCACAACCTTGACGCCATTGATGGGTTTACTCACTGCCTTGCGAACTGTGTCAACCGCCGTGGATCCCACTTCGCCAGCCGCTTTCAGAGCCCCGTCGGCAGCCGCAGCCGCGGCGTTCTCGGTACTGACTCCCAATTCTTTGGCGCCTTCGATCGCCCCTGCGACCAGCCCAGTGGCAGCGGCTCCAACGTCGCCGCCAACCTCCGCCGTGTCTCGAACCGCAACCTGGGCGGTATGCCTGATGGTATCCAAAACCGCCGTGCCGGCCTCTTTGGAACCGCGGAGCACCCCAAGCATGATCCCCTTCGCGGCATGTCCCAGGTCGGCCCCAACCTGCACTGCACCACGGATCGCGCCGCTGGCAACGTTGGCAATGACATCGGTCACAGACGTGCCCACCTTGCCGGTATCTTTGATCGTTGTGGCGAGAATTTGAGTAACGGTATCCATCGTCGCCTGGACGATGTTTCCCGTGCCTTTGATGGTGGCAACGATCTTGTCTTTTACTGTCTCAATCATTCCCGAATGTGCTGGCTTCATATTTAGCTTTGCTTTCGTCTTGTTGCTGTAATTTGTGTCCAACTCGGGCTGGCGGACGCGTTTTCGTGTTTGCACCAGCCAACCGCCATGCGCTGGTTTAGTTATTGGATGCAGCCGTAACCGCGATGGTCATGTTGTTCACCACGCTATTGACACCGTTGACATCGGTGGCCAGTTTGGTGACCAGGCTCTTTTCGGCGGCGTTCTTGGCAATGCCGCTTAACGTAACCACGCCATCCGTCGTCTCAACCTTCGTCTTTAGGGCGCTGGTCGAGCGATGCGACAGCAAAGACGCTTTGACCTGGGCCGTGATGGACGCGTCATCAATCTTCTCGCCCACGGCTTCGTCGGGCTTGGCTGGGTTCTTGGCTACGGTCATCTCGTTCCTGACCTCTTTGACGTTGTCAATGTCCTTGGCGTATTCGGTGGTCAAATCCTTTTGGGCCATGCTGGAGGCTTCGCCACTCAAGGTGACGATTCCGTCCCTGACGTTCACGTCCGTCTTAGTGGCTCTCACGTTGCGATGGAACAACAGTGCGGTTTTCACTTTCAGGGCGATCCACGTGTCCGAGTGTTCAGCGGGAGCTCCACCTTTGACGGTGAGTAGATTATCCACGCTTTTGACCTCGGGAAGCCCTGACACGGTGTCACGGGCCAGGCCGATATGGGAGTCTTCGGCCACAGTGCCCGTCAAGGTCACAGCACCGTTCTTGGATTCAATCGTGATTGAATCGTGCGAGAGGTAGTGTTTGAACACATAGGACTTCTTGGCAGAGGACTCGATGCGGTCGTCCGTCTGGGAAGCGCGCAGAGGCGCGCTGGTGAGCAACAGCGCGCTGGCTGCTACGAGGATTAAGGTTTGGCCTGTGGTTACAGATGTCTTTATCATGATATCTCTTTCGTTTGGATGTTGATTTGTGTTGATGTTTACTTGTTTGCTGGCGGAGGCCGATAACCGACCTCCATATAACTACTCTTTGCCCTTGTTCCCGTGGTTCTTGTCGCCCGTGTCCGGTTCGCTCTTTTTAGTTCTATTCATGGAATTTTCCTCTACACCTTAAGGCGCGATCTTGTCGCTCACCCACTGGCGTGCTTGTTGGAAACCTTCCTTTGACGCTTCATAGGCCTTCTTGAAGCCGCCTTTGACGCTGTCCCAGGTGGACTCGGTGGCGTTCCTGGCCTCGTCAAGCTGCTTGTTCAACTGGGCCATTTGGTCGCGCAGCACTTGGAGTTTGGGTTGGGCTTCGGCTTTCATCGCGTCGCTGGATGTTTCGACTTTGGCCGAAAGCTGGTCCAAATCCCGATTGAGTGCGGCCAACTGCGCTTGCATGGTTTCGACGAACTCCGCTTTCTGCGCGTAGGTATAGTCCTTCATGTCTTGCGCGGCTTGTTTTGTTTCTGCCTGGACCTTGTCGAGCTGCTGGGAGGTGGTCGCCTCTTTATTGCAGCCTACCGCAAATGCGGCGGCCGAAAGGAATGTGATGACTAATGTCTTATTTTTCATAATTGTGATTTTCGTTTGATTGAGCGATTGCGTCCTGTGCCAGGACTACGCTGCGGCGACGCACTCCTGCGGAGTGGCGCGTGAGGGTTGATGATCCTCCAACGCCTCCGGGTTGGTGCGGTTGATGATCTCTCGGGCGCGGGTCGCTTCCTCTGGCGTACCGTGGGCAATCACGACAAACTTCCCGGTCTTCAGCGCGGTCTCGTATCGCAGAATACTGTCCTTAGGGATGCCAAGGCTGCAGAGTCCGGCGCCAATGGCGCTCAAACCGCCCACCACCACCGCGCCTTCCAGCGCCCCGACAATCCAACCGACGAGTGGCCCCGCGACGAGCAATGGCCCGACGCCGGGAATCAAAAAGAACGCGGAACCGAACAACAGTCCCCATATCCCACCCCAGAAGGCTCCCATTTTCCCCCAGTATTGCATGCGGTCCCCGGCATTGTAGTAGCCGACCACGTGTTCATCCGTGTGTTGGTCGCGCCCGACAATTGACAGTTTCTTCATGTCAAAACCAGAGTGCTGCAGTTCCTTGACGGCAGCTTCGGCTTCGGCGTGGGCTCTATAAATCGCCACGACGGCATTGTTTACATTGTTATTGGTCATAGTAGTTGTGCTTTCACTGCGTGATATCTTGATTTGACTTTTATTGACAGCAATCCGAGCCCCTTTTATGTGGGGCCCATTCATGCCTATGCCATCCCTTTAGCGTGTGGTGTGCCACGCGCGCCCCGGCATGGCCTGGGCTGGAAATGCAACTCGCGATGGTCACCCCCGAAAAGCTCGCAACTGCCCTGCCAGCAGCGAATACCCTCGCCGATTCCAGCCGACAGGGGGCCGCAAATGATCAGCAGCAAGATTTCCGAAAAGCCACTTCGAGCCCCTCGGCCAGCTTGCAAAGTGCATGGTTCGGCGGTGGTGGTAGTGCAAGTTGCAATGACTTTACATCACTGAGCGCTCATCCAAAGTGACGCCAAAACGCCTTAACCAGCCTGGATTGAATGGGTTACGGCGCCGGGCGTCAGGTTGGTCCTCCACTAGCTAAAGGAGAAAGCAGAACTTATAAGAACAAGTTTATCCACGTTGTAATGCCCAATATGAAACACAATAGATCTTCCCATCAACAAAACCCAAAACCAGCCCGTCCCTTGCGGCCAACTGTGGCTACGGACGTAAACCAAGGCGGGATTGATTTTACGCCGTCACCGGACGAAGTGGCCAGAAGGGCCTACTTCAGTGATGTGAACCAGGGTTCGCTGCCCGGACACGATGTGCAGCACTGGCTGGAGGCCGAGGCGCATTTGCTAGCGGAAAGGAACCTCACCCGGGTTCACGGTTTTCATAACCGTACGTAGAAAGACAAGCCTATGTTACAAATTGTTAAGGAGCTTTACGGAGCCAAACTGGGCGCGTCGGATGGCGAAATCGGCCATGTGAAGGATTTCTATTTTGACGATCAGACCTGGGCGGTTCGTTATGTGGTCGCGGACACGGGCTCCTGGTTAGCGGGGCGCAAGGTGCTTATTTCGCCCCATGCCTTCGGCAGCCTCCATCAGGCCGGAAGGCTCCTGCTCGTGAATCTAACCCGCAAACAAATTGAGGACAGCCCTTCGATTGAGTCGCATAAGCCGGTGTCGCGGCAACACGAAGAGGAGTATTACCGTTATTACGGCTGGCCCTACTACTGGAGGGGTGACGGGTTGTGGGGCATGAGCGGCTTTCCGATTTTGGAATTGCCAACAGAACCTCTCCCGTGCGAGGCGGCCACGGCGAGTGGCCCGCAGCCCGAACGTACCGATGCGCATCTGCTAAGCACGCAAGCCGTGAACGGCTACCACCTCCAGGCCAGCGACGGAATAATCGGCCATGCCTGTGATTTCATGATGGACGCCCCGAGCTGGGCGATTCGCCAACTGGTCATCAAAACCGGCCATCGGTTCTCCGGCAAGGAAGTGCAGGTGCCGACGCGCGCGGTGGACCGGATCAGTTATTCGGACTCCACGGTGTTCGTGAATTTGACCAAGGAAGCTGTCCAGCAAAGTCCCGCACACCAGTTGGCTGCGGTCGGTGGGACCGATTGATTGACGAGGCCGAACAATCCAACCACCAGACTAATAGCGACAGAATTACAGTTATAGAATTATGAACACCCCCATTATCGCCCGAGACCTGACCAAACAAGCCCCGCACAGCCCGCGCCAACGCCTCGCCGGGTTCGCGATCGCCAATCGTGCCGTGGATAAATGCCGCGCCAGCCTGGCGGGAACGCTGGGCGAATATCATTACGATTGTCCGTTGGACAATATGCTCTTCAGCTTCAAGGGCATTACCGGCGAGCAATTCAAAACCGCCGTTCAGGCCTCGACGAGTTATGAAGACGTCGGGGCCTGGCTACAGGCCAATGGCACGGCGAGGACGCCGGCTGAAATCAAGGCCTGGTCGGATGACACCGAAGCCAGCAGCCTGATGAAGAACCCGGAAAAACGCTCTTACTTCATCGAGAGTTGCTCCGCGCTAGGGCTCAATCCGCAAATGAACAGCACGTTCGACTGGCTCGAAGCGGACGACCGCGAGAGCTTCAGGCGTATATCCCGGCAACATTCCTTGTTTTCCTCACCACAACACTAAACCTCCAGTTTAACGATTTTAGCCTATGAAACCAAACCCACTGAAGGCAGGTGTCCTAACCGACAATTCCGCGGGCATCGGCACGGTGACCCCTAAGATGGTTTGCCAGCGAGCGGCTGAATTGGCAGTCATCGACGGTCGTTCCGAGGAGGGCGTGTCGAAATCGGAATGTGAAGAGGCACGACGGGAGCTGACCGGTGAGGCGGACACGGACCCCAGGGAGGCTGCGCTTGAATCCGCGCCCGAATCCGAACGCTGGGACCCGGTGCCTGGTTCAACTGGACACAAAGTGGCAGCGAATCCCAGCGAGGATGAGGATGACGACGGGCGAAGCGATAATGAAAGGTTGGTGGATGAAGGCATCGCCGGGGCCGAACTCGACCACATGGATCAAGCCGCCCGAGCAGCCGCGAAGCAGGATAAAGAAGGAAATTGAACGATAATGAAAGGTGAAGCTATGCCAGAATCGACTTGGAAACCTCATAGCTCTGCAACGCATGGCCGCCTTTCCACGGCGGAGAAAGATTCGCTGCCAACAACTGCCTTCGCATTTCCCCGCACACGCATCTGCAAAAAGAGCTGATCCTTGAAGCTCGCAAAAATCTTCCTGGCCACGACCCTCCTGGTCCTCATTGGCGCCCGATTGTATCCCCGTCTGGCAACGTAAAACGCATCAGCGGGTTACCGAGGCCGTGCACAAGGCCGGGGGCCGCATTTTTCTTCAGCTCTGGCACATGGGCCGGATCTCTCATCCAAGCTTTCAACCAGGAGGCGGGTTGCCGGTCGCGCCCAGCGCCATCGCCCCGCAGTCCGGCCAGGCTCTAACGGAGACTGGTCTGCAACCTTACGTGACGCCCCCGGCTAGGAGAAAGAAGAGTTGCCGGGCATCGTTTCGCAGTACTCTACCGGCGCTCAACGCGCCAAATTGTCCGGCTTCGACGGGGTGGAAATTCACAATGCCAATGGTTATCTGCTGGACCAGTTCCTTCGCGATGGCACGAACCACCGCACCGACGCCTACGGAGGCCCCGCGCGCAACCGCGCCCGCTTCACGCTGGAAGTTGCCGAAGCCGTAACGAAGTTGTGGGGCGCGGACCGCGTGGGCATTCGCTTCTCACCCGGTGGCGTGTTCAACGACATGCGCGATTCGGACCCGCTCGCCACGTTCAGCCATGGGCTGCACGAGCTAAATCGCTTCCAACTCGCTTACGCGCACTTGATCGTGTCCACGGAGGACGACGTGCGTCATGGCGCGGTGCCTGTGCCCCTGGTGGCACTGCGGCAGGAGTTCCATGGCCCGTTGATTGTCGCCAACGGCTTCAATCGCTCGACGGCGACACTGGCTTTGGCGGAGGATTTGGCTGATGCGGTGGCGTTTGGGCGTTTGTTCATTGCGAATCCCGACCTTCCCCAGCGCTTCCGGTTAAACGCGTCGCTCAACGCGCCGGACGAATCGACCTATTATGGCGGGGCGGCAAGGGGCTACACCGACTATCCGGCTCTTGGTCCCCAGTTCGTGCAACGATAAGGAGAAGCAGAGCATGGACCCAGCAACTGCAAGAGCGCCTGAACCGGCGAATGTGGATCAGTTGGCGATCAACACGATCCGCTTTTTGTCAGTCGATGCGGTGCAAAAGGCCAACAGCGGCCATCCGGAGCGCGGCATCACCCCGGGCGTGGAAGTCACCACCGGTGGTCATCCTGGCCGGCCGCCTTACGACGGCGCATCTCGAAGGCGGCGCTTCGTGACCAGACAACGCAGCCCTCCTCCAGGCCAATCCCGTGGGCCTGCCGGATGGAGAAATCGCCAGCGGGCGCGCCAACTCAGAAAGCCCCTCCAGACCCTGATGCGGAGCGAAAGGAAGGCAGCCATGGAGCACGCAAACACAATGGTTTTGACCGGCGCCCTGATTTGGTTGGTTGGGGATGCGCCGACGAAAGTCGCAGTCCTTGAACCAATGGGGCCGCGGCCGACGAGGCGTGGAGCCGGGCGATGGCTGTCTCCAAGTCTCGGCTTGGGCGCGCAGCAGGCGCGTTTGCAAAATGCACGATGCAGAGGCAGCAATCCTGCAAGTTGCAATGGTTTTGCATCCCTTTGCGCTCACCAATGATGAGCCAAGAACCCATTAAGTAGCCTGGAATGAAGTGGTTAGAGCGCCGGCCGTTCGGTTGGCCCTCCAATAGCTACCGGAGAAAGAAAAACTTGCGAAAACGAACATGAACACAAGAGCCAAAGGAAGAATATGAACAAAAACAATTCCATCGTGGCGGTCTATCCGTCGCATACGGCTGCCGAAGCAGCTATCAAAGAACTACAGCAATCCGGTTTCGATATGAAGAAACTGTCGATTGTTGGGCGCGACTATCACACGGATGAGCACGTGATCGGCTATTACAATGCCGGTGACCGTATGAAATACTGGGGGAAAATGGGAGCCTTCTGGGGTGGGATATGGGGAATGCTGTTCGGCTCGGCATTCTTTTTGATTCCCGGCGTCGGGCCGTTGATTGTAGCGGGGCCGCTAGTCGCTTGGATCGTTGGGGCGCTGGAAGGCGCCATCGTGGTGGGCGGTCTGAGCGCGGTTGGGGCCGGCTTGGTCAGCCTGGGCATCCCCAAGGACAGCATACTGAGGTACGAGACGGCGCTTAAGACCGACAAGTTTGTCCTGATTGCCCACGGCTCCGCGGATGAAACTACCCGTGCCAAGGAAATCCTCGACCGTACCAGCCCGGAGACATTGGAGCACCATCAGTAAAGACGCCAGTGGCTGGCAGCGCCGATACGAGAGAAACCATCAACGGAGATAATTGAGATGAAACAAAACAGGTCGTTTGCAGTATTGACATTCATTGTAATTCTAGGCGTTGGCGCCGCATTGACATACGCCAGATATAGAGTCGGAGCTAACGCGGAAGCCGTCGGGATTGGAGTCGGCGCCTTTGTCCTCGCCCTCGCCGTTTCTTACGCAATTCAGGTCGCGGATCAGTGGGATAGGGCGGTGATATTGCGTCTGGGTCACTTCCACGCCCTTAAGGGGCCGGGACTTTTCTTCATTGTTCCGGTCGTTGATGCGATTCCTTACTGGATAGACACGCGCGTCATCACGACGGGTTTCAAGGCGGAGAAGACCCTGACCAAAGACACGGTGCCGGTGGATGTGGATGCCGTGCTGTTTTGGAAAGTCGTGGACCCAAAGAAGGCGGCCCTGGATGTGGCGGACTACCAAAGCGCCATCAGTTGGGCCTCGCAAACCGCCCTGCGGGATGTGATCGGCAAGACCATGCTCTCGGATATGCTGGAAGGCCGGGACAAAATCAGCAACCTGCTGCAGAAGATTATTGATGAGCGCACCGAGCCCTGGGGCATAAATGTCATTTCGGTCGAGGTAAAGGACGTTTTGATTCCCTCGGGTCTGGAGGATGCCATGTCCATGCAGGCGCAGGCGGAAAGAGAGCGCCAGGCCAGGGTAATCTTGGGTGATGCCGAACGGCAGATAGCCGAGAAATTTACCGAAGCTGGCAAGAGCTATGAGCACAATCCCATTGCCTTTCATTTGCGGGCCATGAACATGCTTTACGAGGGCTTGAAGGAGAATGCCACCATTGTAATCGTTCCCAGCACAGCCGTGGAATCCATGCAACTGGGGGGGCTGGCCGGGATGACAGCACTGACCATGGGATTGGGCCAGGAACGCGGCAACGGACATAAGGAAGGCGAACTCAGGAGACAAGTGGATGACACAACCCCTGCCAAAGAAATCCTCAACCGCATCCAGCCGGCGACATTGGAGCAAAATCCGTGAACGCACTAGCGGTGAGCCACTGACAGGATCGACGAAAACGGTCCAACGTGTCGGCGTCGCCGCCGACCACGGGGGATTTAAATTGATGGAACAACTTGTCGGCAAGCGCCATGAAAACAAGCCCCCTGGCCGGAATGCCGGCGCCACCCGGAATGCTGGTGGATGTGCCGCGGCTCATCACCGCCTATTATACCGAGGTACCCGATTGCATGGTGCCGGCGCAACGCGTGGCGTTTGGCACCTCCGGCCATCGCGGTTCGTCTTTTAAGCAGGCTTTCAACGAATGGCACATCCTCGCGATCACCCAAGCGATCTGCCTCTATCGCAAGCGGCAGGGAACCGATGGCCCGCTGTTTCTGGGGATCGACACCCACGCGCTGTCGATCCCAGCCTGCGCCACCGCGCTTGAGGTGCTGGCGGCAAATGCAGTCGAGGTTATGATCGCCGAAGGGGACGAGTACACTCCGACCCCAGTGATTTCTCATGCGATTCTGACTTACAATCGAGGCCGGAAAAGCGGACTCTCCGACGGGATTGTCATCACCCCCTCGCACAATCCGCCGCATGACGGTGGCTTCAAATATAACCCGCCGAATGGTGGGCCAGCGGACAATGTCGTCACCGGTTGGATCGAGGCGAAGGCGAATGCGCTGCTCAAAGCCCGGCTCAAAGGCGTGAAACGAATTCCCTACGAGCAGGCGTTGCGCGCCTCCACGACGCACCGGCACGACTATCTTACCGCCTACGTCAACGACCTGGCCAATGTTGTCGACTTGGACGTCATTCGCAGCGCGAAGATCCGTCTCGGCGTCGATCCGCTGGGCGGTGCTGGCGTCCACTACTGGTCGCGGATCGCGGAGCACCACGGTTTGGACCTGACGGTTGTCGAGGAGACGGTCGATCCCACTTTTCGTTTCATGACGGTGGATTGGGATGGCCAGATTCGTATGGACCCGTCCTCGCCTTATGCGAGGGCGCGGCTG
>Ga0326728_10021577_pt1 | contig 12083 bp, 11 predicted proteins | sample MB3enrmetagenome_FD_207602 | JGI IMG/M metagenome (GOLD analysis project Ga0326728, IMG submission 207602) | Lab enriched peat soil microbial communities from McLean, Ithaca, NY, United States - MB31MN | ecosystem: Environmental > Terrestrial > Soil > Wetlands > Peat | place: USA: New York...
GTCCGGTGGATGAGGGGACGCCACAAGGCGGCCCGTTATCGCCCTTGCTCAGTAATATCGTGCTCGACGAGTTCGACCGGGAGTTGGAGCGGAGAGGTCTCCGGTTCGCGCGGTACGCGGACGACTGTAATGTGTACGTTCGCAGCCGGCGGGCAGGGGAGCGAGTGATGGCGAGCATTACGCGATTCATCACGACGAAGCTCAAGCTCAAGGTGAACGAGCAGAAGAGCGCGGTAGCACGGCCATGGGAACGGAAGTTTCTGGGCTTTAGTTTCACGGCGAATCGGGAGCCGAAACGGCGGATCGCGCCGAAGGCGGTGCTCCGGTTCAAAGAGAAGGTTCGGGAACTGACGCGACGGACGCGAGGCGTGAAAGTGGAGAGAATGGCCGAGGAATTGGGCCGATATCTTCGCGGTTGGATTGGCTATTTTGGCCAAAGCCAGACGCCCTCGGTGTTGCAAGGTCTTGAGGAGTGGACCAGGCGCAGGCTGCGGTCTGTGATCTGGAAGCAGTGGAAGCGGGGCAAGGTGCGTTTCGCTGAATTGCGGAAGCGGGGTGTGGGCAAGGATCTCGCTGCGAAAACGGCGGGCAGCGCTCACGGTCCGTGGAGGCTGGCGAACAGCCCGGCACTCGCCTTCGCGCTGCCCAATGCTTACTTCGACTCGCTCGGGATTCCGCGATTGACTGGCGGCCGGTAGCTCAACCCGCCGAACCGCCCGGTACGGACCCGTACGCCGGGTGGTGTGACAGGGAAAGCGGGCGACCGCCTACCTATGTTTATTTATGGAGCCGATCCGCATTCCCATCACCGACGTTTTCGATCTGCACAGCATTCCGCCGCGCGATGTGAAGGCGGTGGTGGAGGAATACCTTCGCGAGGCGCACCGGCTGGGGTTCAAGGCGCTGCGGATCATCCACGGACGCGGCATAGGCGTCCAGCGCGAGATGGTACGTTCGGTGCTGGCGCGCGCGGAGTTCGTGGCCGATTTCCGGGACGCCCCCGCCGAAGCCGGCGGTTGGGGCGCCACCATCGTCACCCTGCGGTAGCTTTACCCCTGCGCCGCCGCCCCTGCCCATCGCCCCGAGACCTTCTTGATCCGCTCCACCGCTTCCATCAGTTTGGCCAGCGAGTTGGCGTAGCTGAACCGGATGTAGCCGTCGCCATGTTCTCCGAAACTGCCGCCATTCAGGCACGCCACGCCGGCTTCATCCAGCAGGTAGCCGGCCAGTTCCTTGGAGGGGATGCCCGTGCCGGTCACGTTGGCAAACGCGTAGAACGCGCCGCCCGGCGCCGCGCAGCGGAATCCCGGAATCTGGTCCAGCCCCGGGCAGAATGCCTCGCGCCGGCGGCGGAATTCCGCCATCATGGCGGCCACGCAGTCCTGCGGCCCGGTGATCGCGGCGAGGCCGGCGCGCTGCGTGAAGCTGGCCGTGCAGGAGTTCGAATTCACCATCAGCTTGCTCACCGCGTCCACCAGCCACTCCGGCATCACGCCGTAGCCCAGGCGCCAGCCGGTCATGGCATAGGTCTTCGAGAAGCCGTCGAGGATGATGGTCTTCTCCAGCATCCCGGGGAAACTCGCGATCGACGCGGGCGCCGCTGCGCCGTAATAGAGCTGCGAATAGATCTCATCGCTCAACACCATCACGTCGCGCTCGCAAAGCATTCCCGCGATGGCCGCGATGTCCGCGGGCGGAATCACGCCCCCGGTGGGATTCTCGGGCGAGTTTAGAATGACCAGTTTGGTGCGGTCCGAGAGCCGGTCGCGGAACAGATTCAGGTCGAAGGAGAAGCCGCGCTTCTCTTCGAGCGGCATCGGTACCGGCCTGGCGCCCAGGAACCCGATCATCGATTCATAAATCGGAAAGCCCGGATCGGGGTAGATAACTTCGTCGCCGGGTTCCAGCAGCGCCAACATCGGGAAGAAGATGACGGGCTTGCCGCCGGGCACCACCGATACGTGCTGTGGCCCAACCGAGATTCCCCGCGACTGCGAAACGTGCGCGGCGACGGCTTCTCGCAACTCCGGGTAGCCTTGTGGCGGGCCGTAATGAGTCCAGCCCTCGTCGAGCGCTTTCTTGGCCGCTTCCACGATGTGGGGCGGAGTGGGGAAATCGGGTTCGCCGATTTCCAGGTGGATCACGCTGCGGCCCTTCGCTTCCAACGCGCGGGCGCGTACCAGAACATCGAAGGCGGATTCGAGTAAGAGGCGGCTCATTCTGTCTGCGAGTTTCATCATGGTCTCCGGCTATCAAGCTTATCAGGCCTCGGCGCGCGATAGAATCAGGGTAGGGGCTGGGCACGCCCAGCCCCTTCTTTAGATTCCACGTTTTCCGGGTTCCAGCGTCATCAGTTTAGAACCCGTGGAAACCGTCGTTTACAGCCCGATGGGTGAAGAAATCGTCGAGCCCGGCCTGGAACTTCTGGAACGCCAGAATCGCTTTGTTTCCGAGCACTTACGGCGGATCTTCATCCAGATTTACCGGATCGTGGGGAACGTGGCCGATGCCCAGGACCTCACCCAGGAAGCCTTCATCAAGGCCCTCCAACGCCAGGAGCAGCTCAAGGACGAGCAGAAGGCTGCGCACTGGCTGTCGCGGATCGCCACCAATACGGCCATCGATTTCCTGCGCCGTAGCGGACGCGCCACGTTTTGTGAGTTGGATGAGGCTCCGGCGAGCCAGTTGGAAAGCCCCGAACAGGCCGTGCTGCGCTCCGAGGAACGGAATTATCTGGAAGATGGCTTGCGCCTGCTGAGCCCGCGGGAACGGGCGGCGCTGATGCTGCGCGACGTGGAAGGCCTGCCGGCGGAAGAGGTGGCCAGGCGGCTCGACTGCTCCAAAGCCACGGTGCGCTCGCACATAGCCAACGCGCGCACCAAGTTCCGGCGCTATATCGAAAGAAGGAAGCGGTAGAAACATGAAACATCCCGATCGGGCGACATTGGCATTACACGCGGGTGGCGACCTCGGGCCCATCGCCCGTTGGAGAACCCAGCGCCACCTGGCGAATTGCGGGGAGTGCCGCGATGAGGCCGCCCGCTTCCAGGAAGTGCGGGCCATTCTCCCCGAGCTGGCCGAGACCCCCGAGATTTCCTGGAACCGGCTGGCCGCCGAGATGAAGGCCAACATTCGGCTGGGGCTGGCAGCCGGCGAGTGCGTGCGCACCGGCCCTGCGCCCCTGCGCGAAACGCCCCTGTTCACCCGCGCCCGCGCGGTGGTGGCCTTCGCCAGCGTCGTGGTCCTGTTGGTCACCGGCCTGGTTCTGGAGCATCCGGCGCCCGGCGCGCCCAAATACGATGGCGTGGTGGTGCAGACCACCGCTAATGGAATTCAGGTGAGAGAGGGCGGCCAGGCGCTCCGCCTGCTGCACTCCGGCGCCCAAAACGTGCAGTACTCGGTGGGCGCGCAAGGCTCCATGAGGGCTCGCTATGTGGATCCCGAAACGGGCTACGTAACGATCAATAACGTGTATGCGGATTGAAAATCGAATGCGGCTGGCGATACTGGGACTCCTGGGCGCGGCGACCTTGCTGGCGCAGGATGTTCCGCTCGATCCGCGCAGCTCCATCAGTATCAACTTCGCCAAGGATTCACCGGTAGCGGTGCTCAACGTGGCCACCGGCGAATCGCGCGTCACCGCTCGCGGCGCGGCCCTGGTGCTCGACCTGCACATGGCGCTGACCCTGCGCAACCTGGGCTTGAGCCGCATCCACGGGGTGACGCTGCGCGTGGTGTCGCAGGAAGTGACCCTGGGCGGCAAAGGGTCGGTGGCCTATCCCAGCCTGAACGTGGGGCCGGGTGAAGCTTTCCCGGTTCGAATCGACATGCAACTGGTGCGACCCACGCAGGCGGCGGCCGGGCCGCTGGTGGAAGTGAATCTCGACGGCGTGCTCTTCCAGGATCTTTCCTTCTACGGCGACGACCGGCTCAACTCGCGCCGCACCATGACCGCCTGGGAAATGGAGGCGCAGCGCGACCGCGAGCATTTTAAGCGCGTGCTGGCGCAGAACGGCCCCGATGGGTTGCGCCACGAGATGATCGAAAGCCTGGCGCGCCAGGCCGAGCGCCCGCAATTGGATGTGCGCGTGGCCCGCGGCGGCCCCGCGGTTTCTTCCACCGCCGCGGGCGCCGAACGCACCGAGCAGTTCGCCTTCCTGAAGTTCCCCGACTCGCCCGTCGAGCCGGTCGAGGGATCGGCGCAGCTTGCCGGAAATGAGGTGCGCGCCCCGCATATCCAGGTGCTGAACAAATCGGATAAGGCCATAAAGTACGTCGAGCTTGGCTGGCTGGTGCGCGATCGGACGGGCCAGCAGTACATGGCGGCATCCCTTCCGGCCGCCGATCCCGCCCTCTACCTGCCGCCCGGACACACCGCTCGCGTCTTACAGGAGACCGCGCTGCGATTTTCGCGCAGCGGCCAACCGGTGACCATCCAGGGCATGACGGGTTTTGTCAGCGAAGTGGAATTCGCCGATGGGAAAGTGTGGGTTCCCAACCGCCAGAACCTCGAGAACGCCCTCCTGCTGAAGGTCTTGCCGCCTTCCAACGAAGAGCAGCGGCTCTCCGACCTCTACCGCACCAAGGGCATCGCCGCCCTCATCGAAGAACTGAAGAAGTTCTAACGCGGCTGTGCCTCGGACCGGCAGGCAATGCTCGACGCGGAGGCGCACTTGTCGCGACCGGGCGCCCTACTTATAGGTCACGTTCTTCAGGGTCATCGCGCTGTACGCAAAGTAACCTGCGTCTAGACCGTTGCCCGTGAACTTGGTGCCCCCCAGCAGAGGAGCGCGGCCCACTCCGAACGAAGACGCGGTGGGGTCGGTGGAATTAATCGGCTGCGTGGAGAGAACCCAGGAGGGGATCACGAATCGCCCCGCATCCACCCGCTCCGCGCAACCGAATATCGTCAGAGTCGAGGGATTTTGCATGGTCGGAAGAGAGACGCTGCCGCCGATCAGAACGTACTCGCTGGTGGGGTCTCCTCCCGTCCACGTGATGGTCAGATCTTGCGATCGGTCGATGGTCTGGATGCTATCCAGGTTCGTCCAGCTCAGCGGCGTAGGCGCGTTGGGAATCGTGAGCGAGGCATGAAAGCCGCCGGCATCGAGGCCCCCGGTGCCGTTGTCCACGGTGTACGCTCCCGGGTCCAGGAAGGGTGGGGCTTTCGGCGTGCCGAAAACCGCCGGTGTGGCCGCATACCCCATGGCGTTCTTCTCGTACAAACCCAACTTATCCACGGGCAGGCGTTTCGAGCCATTGGGGCCACTCAAATTCAACGCCGTTCCGATGTTCAGACGCGACCCGCCGCGCACCACAAGAGAGCCAAAAACGTTTTCGCCACCGGTGACTACGGTGCAGCTTCCCAGCGCCACTCCGCCCACTGAATTCAACGCGACGGATTGCCCCACCGTGCCTGCGTCCCAACGGAAGAAATCGCCCCAGGCCACATCCGCTTTGCCGGTTGCAACTACCGCGCCAGGCACACCGAGCGTGAAGTTTTCGCGGACCAGTTGGATCCAGGCGAGCTTGAGGCTCTGGCCGCTTGCAATGCGCTGGAGGTCGCTGGCCGGGGGCCCGTGCGGATCGGAACAAATGCCGCCTTGCGGAGCGATGGCGATGGAGGTGAAGTTGCTCACCACCCCTCCGGCCTTGATCGCCACCGGCACGTAGCAGCCCTGCGGCACGTTCTGCGGCAGTTGGAAATTGATCTGGTCTTCTCCCGAAAAGCCGGGTGACCGGCCCTTGTACTGAACGGCCGCCGGTTGGTTGCCCACCCATACTTCTACGTCGGTGCCCGGATCCACGGCGCCGGGCGGATTTGTTTCATCGACATTCACCGGGCCCAGTCCCGTGCCCCACAGGACCATGACTTGGCCCGGCTGGGCCGCCTGGATGGGTGAATTGAATGGCATCGACGCCTGCGAAACGTAGTTCTGGACAACCGCGGGGCCGGTGCCGGCCATGTCGCGAGCGAAGATGCCGAAGTTCGCCCGCACCACTTGAATCGTCACTGGGGAGCTGGGCTTTGCGTTGTAGGTGAGTGTCAGAGTGCCCGCACCTACCGGCGTCTTGGAAGGCAGGATGGCGGCCACCTGGCTGGCCGAGGTGTACAGCATGATGGCATCCACGGTAGTACCGCCGGCCGTGACTTTGATGGACGTCCCGCCCAGCGTAGTGGACAGCGGGAACGCCCCGGCCATTTGCAGCGTGGCAGGCCCCAGCCCGGTCCCGAAGACAGTGAAGATCGATCCCTCGGCGATGCCGGCATTCGGCAACGAATCGAGCCCGTAGCTGGCGGCGTTGAGAATGCCGCCCTGGTTCACGACTGGTTGTGCCACCGCAATCGCGGCGCAGATGGCAAATAGCAGAGCAAAAGGTGTGGAACTCCTCATGAACTCCTCCCTGATGGCTATCGATTTTGTTCGGGTTATATTCTGAACTCCCGTGTCCGATTTGTCAATGCCCAACCGCCGTTTTCCTTGTGCGTTCATCGCCGCTCGCGCACAATGGAAGATGAGGGCCGCTCCACGTGCGGATCTTGCTGGTTGAAGACGAATCACGGGTCGCCGGATTTATCGCCAAAGGCCTCCGCGAACAGGCCTATGCCGTCGATATCGCCAGCGACGGCGGACAGGCGCTATACCAGGCAGCCGTCAACCAGTACGATATCGTCATTCTCGACGTCATGCTGCCGGTGAAGGATGGCCACACCGTCTGCCGGGAACTTCGCGCCTCGGGCTTTCGCACCCCCATCCTCATGCTGACCGCGCGCGGCGCCGTCGACGACCGCGTGGAAGGCCTCGATTCCGGAGCCGACGACTATCTCCCCAAGCCCTTCGACTTCAAAGAGCTGCTGGCCCGGTTGCGCGCCCTGCTACGGCGCTCCGCCGGCTTGCGGCCCCAGGTGTTGCGGGTCGCCGACCTCACTCTGAACACCGCCAGCCACGCCGCCACGCGCGCCGGAAAACCCGTCAGCCTTACCGCCAAGGAATACGCTCTCATTGAGTTCCTGGTGCTCAACCAGGGCCGTGTGGTGGGCCGCGAGCAGATCGCGCAACACGTCTGGGACGAAAACTTCGATCCGTTTTCCAACGTGATCGACGTGTACATCAAGCGCCTGCGCGCGAAGCTCGACACCGGCTTCAGCCGCCGCCTGATTCACACCCGCCGGGGCGAAGGCTACATGCTGAGCGCGCAACCGGAGGTCAACGATGATTAGCAGCTTCCGGTTTCGGCTCACGCTCTGGTATGTGGCGCTGTTTTCGCTGCTGTTCGTGGTATTCGGCATCTTCCTCCACGGCTTGTTGTCGAAAGACCTCCGCACCCGTCTGGACCAATCGCTCGCATCCGAAGCCAGCACCACTTCGGCCCTTCTCGAAGACGAACTGGTGGAGGAAAAGGGCGACGTGCGCCTGGCCGCCACCGAGGCGGTAGCCGGATTGCGCTTACACGGCAGCCGCGTTGCCATCCTGTCAGGCTCCCGGCTGCTGGCGTCGAGCGGCCCAGTCTCGCAACGGGAATCGGATGCCGTGGTGGCCGCCGGCGCCTCGCCGGACCGCGTCCTGGCGCTGCCTCGATTGGGTCCGAATGGCGCGCGCGCCGCCACCCACCATCTGGAAGCTCTGGGACGAACTTTCCTGATCTTCTCCATCGCCCCCCTGGATTCCATCGCCGCCGATCTCGGAGTGGTCCGCCGCGTCATCTTCCTGGCGCTGCCGTTGCTCCTCGGCCTGGCCGGAATCGGCGGCTACCTGCTCGCCACCCACAGCCTCGCTCCCCTCAATTGGATGGCTGCGCAGGCGCAAGAGATCACCGGCAGCAATCTGAACAGGCGCCTCGAAATCGGCCACGCCGCCGAAGAACTGCTGGTCCTGGCGGCCTCGTTCAACGAGCTGCTGGCGCGCCTCGATCAGTCCTTCGAGGCCATGCGCCGCTTCGTGGCCGACGCCTCGCACGAGCTCCGCACGCCCATCGCCGTAATTCGCGGCGAAGCCGACGTGGCCCTTTCCCACGACCGCGGCGCCGCCGAATATAAGGAATCCCTGGCCATCGTTCTGGACGAATCGCGCCGCCTTTCCCGCCTGGTGGACGACCTCTTGAATCTCGCCCGTGCCGACGCCGGCCGCGTCAAACTCGAGGCGCAGGAATTCTATTTCAACGAGCTGCTGGCTGAATGTTGCCGCTCCATGCAGACCCTGGCCGCCGCCTCCGGCATTACTCTCGAATGCCGTTCCACCGGGGACGTGCAATTCCGCGGCGACGAAGCCCTGCTCCGCCGCCTGGTGATCAACCTGCTCGACAACGCCATTCGCTACACACCGCCGGGAGGCAAGGTTTCGGCGGTGCTGGAAACCGACGACGACGACGTGCGCATCCGCATTTCAGATACCGGCGTCGGAATCCCCCCGGAAGCCGCGCCCCACGTTTTCGATCGCTTCTACCGTGCCGACAAGGCGCGCTCCCGCCAGGACGGCGGCTTCGGCCTGGGCCTCTCGATCGTGAAATGGATCGCCGAGTCCCACAACGGCACAGTGGAGCTGACCCACAATCCCGGCCCCGGAACCACCTTCACCGTAACCCTAATTCGGTGACAGGCTACGAAACCCCCAAACTACACCGAATTGCCACCGGCCATACCCCCGCCACCGGGCCTAAAATAGATGTTTTTAAATCTTTCCAACTCCGTCGTTCGTTATAGCAGCAGGCGAGTCCAATGGTTGAAACCGGGGGAGCCGCCGCCGAGCCGGTCCTGTCATGGCCCCGCTCTGTGGCCGGCTTCGATGCTCTCATCGAAGCCACCCAGCAACGCTTGATCCATTTCGCTTTCTGTCGCCTGCGCAGTCTGGCGGACGCCGAAGACGTCGTTCAGGATGTTTTCGTCCAGGCCTATCGCGATCGTGACCGCCATCGAAACGTGGACAATGTAGTTCCGTTCCTGTTCCGCATGGTCGCCAACCGATCGACCGACCTGCTGCGCAAACGGGTGGGACATGCTTTAGCTTGTCCTACACCGGTGGGGTGTGCTTCAGCTTGCCCTGCCGATTCCGCCGAACGCCGGCAGTGGATCGAAACTCTGCTGGCCCGGCTCCCCGCTCGACAGGCGGCGGTGATCCGTCTGCGCTTCTACGGCGAGCTTTCTTTCGATGCCGTGGCGCGCAGCGTCGGCTGCTCCGTTCCTACCGTGAAGTCTCGCTTCAGATATGGAATACAGAAGATCCGGAAACTGCTCGACCGGGAGGCAGGTGCACGATGACTTGTCGGGAAACTCAGAAGCGCCTGGTGGACCTTTTCGATTGCGAACCGCCCGAGAAGCTGGGTGAAATTCAATCCCATCTGGCGGCATGCGGCCGTTGTGCCCGCGAATACGCCGCAATCCAGGCGGCCGCCAACCTGATTCAGCCTCAATTCCGCGTCCAGCCGTCCCCGGATTTCAAGGAGCGTGTCATGAACGAACTTATGCAAGTGAAGCTATCTCCCAACCCGTGGCGATGGGTTCTCCGGCTGGCAGTCGCCGCCGCGGCCGTCGTCCTGGTCATCCTGCTGTTTGCACAGTCGGGACAATCGCCCGCCCTCAATCTGATGGCCCAATCCGCGCAGGCCATGTCGAACCTGCAATCCGTGCATATCACCGCCCGCATGCGCACCCTCCCGAACGACAATTTTGAGCTTATCGATCCCCACGCCGATTGGGTGCCGCTCGAAATCTGGAAGCAGTTCGGCGATCCTCCCAAATGGCGCGTCGAAAAGCCCGGCCGCGTGGCCGTCATGGATGGGACCTCTTCGAGCATGCTCCTGCGCCCCAACACTGTGGTCCAGGGCGGGACTAACCCGGGCTTCCTCGACTGGGTAAACGCTCTCCTCGAAACCGACAAGATCATGGAGAACGAGCTTGTCTCCGCGCGGGCCCAGCTTTCGAGCGCCCGCCTGGCCGAACAGAACGGCCATTACGTCCTGGCTGTGCAACGCGTGGCGCAAGGCGATTTTCGCAACGACTGGCTGCTCAACAAAACCGTTTCCAGTTCCAACCACACCCGCATCTATCGCTTCGATGTGGCCTCCAAACGCTTGGAAAGCATGCAGCTCGCGCTGAATACGAAAGCCGGCGACGTCCCGGTGTTCGAAATCACCCGCATTGCCTACAACGAGTCTCTCGACCCCAAGCTGTTCACCATCGACCTGCCGCGGAACGTCATCCGCGCCCTGCCCGCGGAGCAGATGCCCGCCACTCGCGCGCTGCCTCAGTCTCCCAAGGACACTGCCGCCATGTTCTTCGACGCCCTGGCGCAACAGGACGCCGATGAGCTGCTGGCGGTCTTCCCAGCCTCGGCCGCCCCGCCGTGGGTCAAGAGTATCACTTCTCTCCAGGTGGTCTCTCTTGGGGAGCCTTTCCAATCCGGCCAATATCCCGGCTGGTTCGTCCCCTATGAGATCACCATGAACGGCGAAACCAGGAAACACAACCTCGCCGTCCGCAACGACAACCCCGCTCACCGCTGGGTCTTCGACGGCGGTTTCTAATCCTGCCGCTTCCGCCGGTGGCCTGCGCCCTTCCAGGCGTGGCCACCGGCGTTTGACCGTTGTGGTTGTTTCCGATTGCCCCATCGAAGGTGCATAAGCAACCATTCCCGGGTCCAGTTCCAGGGCGATCCATACCCACGACCGGCGCACGCTTGCGCTTCCCCGATCGCTGTTTGCGAGGAGATTAGTATTACTACGTTAAGTGCTATGGACTCCGCGAATGATCCACTGCAGCTCCGCAGTAGGCACAGTTGCCCGTCCACGTGAAGAGCAAGTATTGGATTTCACGACGGGTCCTCGGCAGGGTCCACCCAGAAGTTTTTTTTACTGCGCAACGTTTCGAGGGTCAGGAAGGAGTGCGCCAACATCACCAGGGTCACATGATGGTGCCAGCCATTCCAGTTCCTTCCTTCGTAGTGATCCAAGCCGAGTTCTTCCTTGAGTTGGTGGTAGTCTTGTTCGATTTTCCAGCGGCACTTGGTGATACGCACCAGCCGGCGCAGTGTGTAGCTCGCCGGCAGATCGCAGAAGAAGTATTTGGTCGGTTCCTTCTCTTCCTCCGGCCACTCCACCAGCAGCCAGATTTCCTTGTGTGGTGGATGCCCATGGACGAATCCGTGGGAGGGTTGCACCCGTACAGCCAGGAAACGTGATTCCAGCCAGCCCTTCGACCCTTCCCGCCAACGAATCTTTTTCCAACCCCTGGCCTTCAACGCCACGTCTTTTACCGAAGTCGGCCGTTGGTCCCCGTAGTCCCATTTCTTCGGCGGAGCGCCGCGCCCGCTATATTCCGGCACTTTGATCTTGGGTAGTTTGGTCCAAACTCCGACGGTTGGCGCCATGCCCACCGCGTAGCGGAGACCTCGCTCCTCCAACGCGTCGCGAAACTCCGTTGCCTCTCCGTATCCGGCATCGGCCAGGACAAGCCGGTTCGGCACTCCCCAGCCCCGTACTTGATCAATCAGATCCAGCGCCAGTTCCCACTTCTTCTTAAAGACCACTTCTTCGGGAACCCCAGCCGCTTGGCGTCGCGCCTTGTCTTTGGCCCAAGTCTCCGGCAGATACAGTCGCCAACCCAAAACCGCATTCCCCTGTTCGCCCACATGATGGAGGCTCACCGCCACCTGGCAGTTACCCGTTTTGCCCAGCGTCCCGGAATACTGCCGATCCACACCCACGGAATCCTCGCCTTGTTTGGGAAACCCGGTGTCGTCCACGACCCAGGCGGAGTCGGGCTCCAATTCCGCCGTCATCCGCTTCCCCAAGCGCGCCCAGACTTCCGGCCATTCCCAAGGGCTCTGCCCGACGAACTGCTGCATCGCCTGTACATTCCCATCCGGTAAGCGGGCGGCCATCGGCTCGATCGACTTTCGTTCGCCGTCCTGCAGCAGACCCCGCACATACAGTTCGCCCCAATGCCGCCGCTCGCTGCGACCGATTGGCTCCAGCAAGTCGAGCAAGAATCGCTCCAGCCGCTGCCGGCACTTGGCGATCTGGTTCTCGGTCATGCCCGAGCGTAGCAGGTTCAAAATGTGATGTCAATACTTAACGTAGTAATATTA
>Ga0326728_10021578_pt1 | contig 12082 bp, 14 predicted proteins | sample MB3enrmetagenome_FD_207602 | JGI IMG/M metagenome (GOLD analysis project Ga0326728, IMG submission 207602) | Lab enriched peat soil microbial communities from McLean, Ithaca, NY, United States - MB31MN | ecosystem: Environmental > Terrestrial > Soil > Wetlands > Peat | place: USA: New York...
CGCACGGCCTGCCGAGGTGTTGCGGTTGGTGCTGGGGCAGGGAATGCTACTGACCCTCGCGGGCTTGGCCGCGGGGATCGCTATGTCGCTGGCGCTTACCCGCTACCTCAAGAGCGTGCTCTTCGGCATCACTTCGAGCGACCTGTTGACCTATGCGGGGGTGACGTTCTTGCTTTGCATGGTGTCGCTCATTGCTTGCTATATCCCCGCCCGCCGGGCAACGAAGGTCGATCCTATGGAGGCGCTGCGATACCAATAGCGACTGCAATCCTCCGCCGTTTCCGGCGGCGTGAACCGGCTTTGTAGGGGTCAGGTCCAAACAACCCTGCCGAGGGATTTGCACTGACAAAACTAAACATCCAGTAGCAGGTTGCGGCCTAACACTCCAGTCGCCTGATCCTGCGCCGCCAACGCCGAATCACGCGCGACCCCTGCCAGGCAGCGAAGCTGGCCGGAGAAATCCCAAGCCAGATCGCGGGCGGCTCGGACATTGCACATGGCCAGAAGCCTGCCAATTTTCCCAGTGTCCTGGGCCAACTCACCCAGGATTCCTGTGGCGAGGAACTGCAGAGCTTGGGGAAGGACGGCTTCCAGTATCCCGTTCACGTGTTCATAATCGTCGTGTTGCGGGCTTGTCTTCCCGGGGCTCAGGTTCAGTTCGGCGCCGGTCTGAATCAGCGCCAAGGCCAGATCATGGTCGATGTGCGCATTCATTCCAGCCAGCGCAAACTGGATGCGTTCAATACCAGGGCGATAGCGGGCTTCGAATAGGGCCTGCCAGGAAGTGGGAACGTGCGTGGGGCTATTCAGCCAGTTCAAGATTGCTGAGAAATAGAACTGGGCAAAGACGACGTCGAGGCGGGTGAGCCAGGCCGAATCTTCCCAGCCTCCTTGGGGCGGACTGCTGTCTACCTTTTGAGTGACCATCATATAGAGGAGGTTGAACCACTTGAGCCCGTCGCCGCTCGGCAACAGGCTGTCGATCCTACCCATCAACGTGAGAACGTCGCCGATTGTCGCGGGCGGAGGGCCGTTGGTGATTTCGATAAGTTGGCCATCGATGGCAGTGCTGTTCATAGACCATTCCTGTGCTTAGCTATGCGTCCCTGCTTTGAAAATCGTGGCGCGGGCGAGACGCCCGCTTTCGCGCGGGCATTCTGACCACGCGCGGGAGCGGGACGCTCCCGCGACCGCGGGCGAGACGCCCGCGCCACATCCGTCCACTGTGGGCCCATTTTCATGGGTTCCGGGGGTTCGTCGGCTGACGAACGTGAGCGACTGTCATCAAGCCCTGGAAGGTTTCAGCGGCGAGGGGTGCTTAGGCTGGTAAAGCCAGAGTTCGCTGCCGCCCGGAAGTTTCAGGGCGGTGAGGCGGCCCCAGCCGGTGTCGTTGACCGGCTGCGTAAACTCAACACCCTTGCCTTTCAACTCGCCAACGGTCGACTCCACGTCGTCGCACATCAAGTAGAGCTGGTGATGTCCCTTCAACACATCGCTGCCCGGCCACGACTTCTCCTCTGTCGGGTGAATGCCAAGCTCGGCCGGAGGTAACGCGAATATCAGCCAGCCTTCGCCGGCATCCACCGATGCCAGCCCGAGCACGTCCCGGAAGAAAGCGCGATCCGCCTCGGCATCGCGTGTGTAGATCACCACGTGGGCTGCATTGATCATCGTCCTTCTCCTTCCAGATAGAGCCTGGCCTGCGGGAGGCCGCTCCAGTTTTCCGCTTCGGCAGGCCGGCGAATGGAGATTCCCTGCACAGCGTTGGTTTTGGTGCTTATATCCCCGTTTCCTACTTTAGTACGTCGTGGAATGGCAGGCAAGGCCGAACTTACAACCCTAGTCCGTCGGTATCGACGGGCCAGACTGGGCGGGGCGCGTGGCCGTGGCCACCAAACGCGTCATCCGCCCAATCTCGTCCAACATCTCGTGCTTCATCGCCTCTACCATCGACGGGCTACTACACCGATGGGCGGCATTTCAGGGATTCAACTCAATAGATCCGACACATCGGCCAGAAAGACCTGCCGATATCCTTTCGGACAGGCATTGAATGTGACGCGCGTCGCAGAGCGATCCCAAGCCGGATGAGGATCGACGCGCAGCCCTTTCATCGGCCCGACATAGGTTGGCTGGGTGCCGATGCGGACGATCGCTTCAGCCCGATTCTGCTGGAGGTCGATCCAACGGATGGGAGTGGTTCCGTCACCGGCGGCGAGAGGCTCCCAGGTGTATGCGTCCGTTATCAAGAACCGCCCATTCACATGCAGCGACGGATGGCCGCTTCCGGGAATATCCGCTGATAGGGCCCGGAGGTCCGATCCATCGTAACGATACTGCACGAAGAGCAATCCCTTTCCGTGCAGGTTGAAATTCATCGTGATGTGGATTCCGTCGGGGGCCCAGTTTGGGTGATTCCCACCAGCGCGCCAGAGCTTGCCGGGGAAAGCCAGGCGAATATCGCCTCCCTCAGGTGAAAGCGTGCAGACATTCGCTGTCCCTTCGGTCTGCGTGTTCACACCGCCCTGCATGGGACGGTATCGCAAAATAAACATCAGGCGGGTTCCCTGTGAGTTCCACTTGGCGTGGAATCCGTAAAACGCTCCGCCGGTATACACGGGCCCACCCAGCGCTTCGGGGAGCGCCGATACGATTTTACGAAACGACAGCAGGAGCCTCGATTGGCCAGTCTCGACGTCGGTCAAATAAACCCCATCGTTTTCGTCAGCGTGAGAGTTGAGTGGCAGGTGAGTGGCGGGCGCCACTACCCCATAGCCCGATTGCGTGAGTTCGGTTCGGAGGAGGCAGGGAGAGATGATCTGCTTCCCGTTCGGCGAAACCATATACAACGGGCCGTTCAGAGTTCGTTTAGCCCGTGTCAACGGATTCATATGAACCGTGAAGACGTGCCATTTCTCCGTGTCCACATCGGAGTAAAACAAATCTTGATCCGTAGCCCCCCATTGTACCTGTGCACCAAGCTGCGTTCCGAAGCCCCTGGTCTGTGCGACGACCTCCGTATCTCCGGTGGTCAGATCCACAACGACGATATCCGCGGCATCGCCGAACGCCGGCATTCGGGTCTCATCCCGCAGCCGGGTAACTCCCAGATAACGCCCACTCGGACTCACTGGACTGCTGTCAAAGAACCGGTGAAGACACCCTTGGAGTTTCGGTGTAACGCACCACACAGGAACCTTCGGGCTGAATTGGGAGTACATCGGGAATCCCGACCAGATTCGAGGTGTGGCGGCTGCCGCACGGCTCAGCCGAGTTGCGGCGGCGAGCCCGACTGACTGGTATAGAAATTCTCTGCGTGTAGGTTCGAAAGACATCTCAGTGCCTCCAAACAGAACATCTTCGGGTAAGATTCCGGCCGATGCAACAGGTTCTGTGCTCGAAGATCGGCCAAAATTGCTCAGATAATAGAGATTCTCTTTACGCTACTCGTCACCGTGGACTAAGATCCATTCATCTGCTCATCGGTCATCGCTTCCTGAATCTTATGGACAGGTTCGATAAATTCGCGTTTCGGTATTTCAATCACGGCTCCTCCGAGCACAACCGATGAGTCCATTTGGCCGAAAGATCAGGCTCCGTTGCCCCCGAATTCTACTGGTCCAAAAACGACGGCTTCTAAACAATAAGGGCTGGCAAATTCGCCAGCCCCCTGTCCGACTTCGTCTTCGATCTGGCTTTCCTCAGGCCGCTTTAGCCTTAGCCGCCATCGCGATTGCCGGCGTTACCACGTTTACTTTGATCTGCTTCGGCTTCGTTTCCTCGCGCTTCGGGATGTGCAGCGTCAGCGCGCCGTTCTGATAGTCGGCCTTGATCTCCTCCGATTTCACGGAGTTCGCCAGCGAGAAGCTCCGGGTGAACGATCCATAGGCGCGTTCGATGCGCAGGTAGTTTTCCTCGTTTGCCTTCTTCTCAAACTTGCGTTCGCCGCGAATCGTGAGGATGTTGTTCTCGACGCGGATGTCCAGGTCCTGCGGATTCACTTCCGGCAAGTCCGCCTTGATAACCAGCTCATTCGCGGTCTCGTAAATGTCAACGGCCGGCGCCCAGGCGGTCAGGTTCGATTCCTCTCCCGTACGCTCCGGCGATTCGCCAAACACGCGGCTCAACTGTTCCTGCAGGGTCATAGTCCCACGGGAAGGTTCCCATTGATTCATTGTTCTCATGTTAGCCACCTCTCTTTTCTGATTACATCGATGTAATTTGGTGCAGTATTGTCAACGATTAAAAATGTTATCTCCAATACTATGATTCCAGATCCAACCCTGAGTTAATGTAAGCTCCGCGCCCTGCTACTCCATGTTGAGTCCTCCGCACGAAGGGATCGAGCCGATGAACTTGAACCACACGATGCCGACGAGATCCGTCCAGGCATATGGTGAAAGACTTGTTTGGTCCGAAAAACGGGCAGCAACGAGTTCGCTGAATCCTAATCGTCATATTCCACCTTCGGAGAGGGGCGATTTCAGATAACCTGAATTGGTCAGATTAGCTGAACGGCGAGCGTGGAACGCCTCACTTCCTTAACTAGCATAAGTTAATTAACTTTGCTTGTCAAGCTAAATCGGATGGCTCATCGGAAGATTAATCAAGTCTAGTTAAGGCATCGAAAGCGGCTTGACCACGCGGCGACTCGATTGTAAACGCTTTCTTAGCACTGTCGCCGCGGTCACCACGATGATCACCGCGGCACCAATCGCTAGCAACCACCCGGAATGTCGCCCTAGATGCCGCAGACCGGTAACGAAGCGGCGCCCGTAGTAGGAGGCAATTGCGGCTATGGCTCCGTAACGCACTGCCCGGCCCAAAGCAACGACAACCATGAATGTCCGGAGGGGGTAGTCCAACGCGCCTGCTACGGCGAAAAACGCGCTTGTAGGGAAGGGCAAAGGTACAACGGTGGAAACGACCAGAGCGCCCGTACCCCACCGCTGGAAGTACTTCAGCAGCCTTGCTACTTTGCGCTTTCCAAACTTGCGGTTGAGATAGTCCAAACCTGCCTTGCGTGCCATCCGGAACGTGAAGTAGGCGCCGATGATCGAGCCTGCCGTGGCGATTGCGGCGTAGTAGTACCATGGTTCGCGTTGCCGTGCAGCGAGGATGGCGGTAAGGATGTCCAGGCCGCCAAATGTTGGGATGGGGGAACTGTCGACGATCGCGAGAAGGAACAGCCCGAGTCCGCCTAAGTGCCGCACGAGCGACAGGATCCCTTGCGGGTGTCGTGGCGCCGGCTTCACAAAGTCCGCGAGTGTTTCTAGAATCCGCACAGATGCCCAGCGTTACAGTACCACGTTTTCAGCGACTAACGCAGTCGGCAGCAACAAGGGCACAACCGCGAATCTGAGGAAGAAACCCAGACCCCAGAGGCGGAGGTCTGCGCTACACTTGCTGCATTCTCCCCATCGTATACAGAGAATGGGCACTCTTGACCAACCGTACGAGCAATACTGAACTGACACGTAGACTCCCGACAGGATATAAGAACACTAGGTCTAAAGACATTGGGGCGTCATATAAATGGCTGGGGATAGTTCCACGATTTCTACACGCAGCGGCTCCGGAGAGGTCCACACGGCGGGACAGCGGGGGGCACCTAGGCGCTTGTGGCAGATCATAGGAGCGTCGCTCATTGTCATCGCGGTCATCGTGGTGGTCGTGTTAGCCTGCAACTGGCCATACACGCAGCAGGCTGTCGCCAAAGCGTTGCAGGACCGATTCGCCCGAACCGTCCAGATCCGCAGCTTCCGAAAGACATACTTTCCACCGGGATGCGTGGCCGAAGGGGTCAGTTTCCTGCACCGGAATCGCAAGGACCTGCCACCGTTGATCTCGGTCCAGACGCTGATCATTCGAGGAAGCTACAATGGCCTTTTCCGGATTCACAAGCGCGTGGATGAGGTCAAGGTGAAGGGGTTGCACGTGCTAATACCGCCGCCGGGTCCGAGCGGCCAGTCGCCTAATGTGATGCCGTTGACCACCAGCACCACAGACACTTCGGTCACGATCGGCAAGGTCACCACGGATGGCGCTCTGCTCGAGTTCATGCCCCGCCAACCGGACCGAGAACCCTTCAAGCTGTATGTTCATCGGCTGACATTGGACAACGTCGGTGAAAACGGGGTCATCTCCTACCACGCAGCGTTGTTGAATACCGAGCCGCCAGGGGAAATCCGTTCGGAGGGTAAGATCGGCCCCTGGAATGAGGATGACCCCGGCAGTACTCCGGTGACTGGTTCCTACACTTATGAGCACGCGAAACTGGCTGTGTTCGAGGGTATCTCAGGTACCCTATCGTCACAAGGCAAGTTTAGCGGCACCATCGGCCACATCGATGCGAATGGCGAAGCCGACGTGCCTGATTTCCGGGTATCCGGAAGCAGCCACACCGTCCACCTGATTTCGAAATTCCAAGCGGTTGTGGACGGAACGAATGGAGACACGTCTCTTCAGAACGTGGACTCGCAGTTTCAGCGAACCACTGTGAGGTTGAAGGGTAGCGTCGCCGGGCAACCCGGCCAGCACGGAAAGACAATTCGGCTGGAGATGGCCGTGAATGGAGGCCGCGTTGAGGATTTGTTATCGCTCTTTACGGAGGAGAAACGCCCGTCGATGACCGGCAGTATCAATCTGCGTGCGAAAGTCGAAGTGCCGCCGGGGCCGCCGGGATTCTTGCGAAAGCTGGATCTTGAAGGCAACTGCGGCATTGGCAGCGAACGCTTCACGAATCCAGACGTCCAGGAGCCGGTAAATGCATTAACCCAGAGTGCGGGCGGCGAGAACAAGAAGCAGCAAGCCGAAGACCCGGAAACGGTGCTCTCGAAGTTGACGGGGCAGGTCTCGGTGAAAAATGGCGTCGCAACTCTTTCGAAGGTCTCCTTCAGCGCTCCAGGCACCCGTGCGCAGCTTCAAGGCACCTACAGCTTGGTGGAGCGAAAAGTTGACCTCCATGGAATTTTGTACACCAACGGAAAGTTATCCGACACCACGTCGGGATTCAAAGCACTGGTATTGAAGGCAGTCGGTCCGTTCCTGAAAAAGAAGTCCATTACGGTGATTCCCTTCGCAATTGCCGGCACATCTTCCAACCCTTCTTTCGCGTTGGATTTCGCTGAAAAACGCCGGGAACCTTTTCTCCCTGCGCCCTGCCCGTGAGCCACTCCAATTCTTGCGAATGCCACCGCTCGGATCTGTAACATTGGCTTTCAACTTTCTCGTGTGGCGCGAAGAAAAGCAGATCCTTCGCTTCGCTCAGGATGACAAGTGGCGGTGGGGCAGAGTGCTAGTTGGCATGGGGCAGAGTGCTAGTTGCGATGATTCTTTTTTGTCCCACATTCCGCCGCGCAGTACAATAGCGCCTGCTGGTCAAAGGAGAGGGACATGTCCGAAATGATCATTCGTCCGACTATGAAATTCATCTACATAGGCTACGTGGTCACGGTTCTGATCGTGGCGGCTATGGTTTTTGTGTTGATGCGTTTGCAATGGCCGCCGTCGATTCCGCCGGCATGGCGGCCTTGGATTCCCTGGGTGCCCGTGGTTCTTCTGCTCTGGCCGTTGAAACGCCATGTCCGCAACCGCCTGACCAAGATGACGATCCTCGATGACCGACTGCGGTACGAAACGGGGCTTCTCAGTAGGACCACCCGCACCATCCTGGTCTCGCGAGTGCAGGATGTGACGGTGCATCAGCGAGTTGGTCAAAGAATTTTCGGACTGGGGGATCTTTCGATCGAGACCGCGGGCGAGGCGAGCAGGCTGACAATTCTCCAGGTCAACCGGCCGCAGGAAATCGCGGACCACATCAACCAACTCTCCGGGAGAGGACACTCAAAAGACCAACTCACCTAACAGGGGGCCGCGGCACGGACGCTCTGTGCCGTGGGCTTTTCAGAATCGCACGAACCCGCGCCAGGCTGCCTATACCGCGGCTACACCCTCGGCGGTAACACTTGCGCGGGCGCCTCGAGGCTACTGTGATTTTGGAACGGTAGCGGGAGACTCGGAAACCGGCAGTTCCGCGGCGGTCTTGGGTGGAGCGTTATTCTGCCCCAGCTTTGCGGGCGGCATCTCAGTGCCGCTGGGGTAAACGAGAATCTTGATGGTACCCCAACCCTTTTCAGGGCTCGTGCCGCTCTTCTTCCCCATTGCCAGCGTCTTGAGCCGCCGATCATCGAAACCGAAATTCTCAACCAGGTACTCGCGCACCACCAGGGCGCGACCCTGGGTCAGGACCAGGTCTTTCCCGGCATCTCCTTCCATGCTGGACAAAGCGGCCACCACGGCAACCCCAAAGTCGGTATCGGTCAGGAAATCGCCGGCAGCGTCCAGAGACTTCTGGTTCTTCAGCTTGGCCGTGTCTACCTTGCCGAAGAGTTGCTTTGCCTCGAATGTAAACGTTTTCTGGGGCGCGCCCTGGGGCAGGCTGACGATTTCATCTTTCGCCAGCTCTGCGGAATCTTCATAACCGCGATTCTTGAAATACCCGCGCACGAAGAAATTGTGCTTCATTGCCTCCATGTTTTCCTGGAAATCGGTGACCCCCGCTTGCGCATGTGCTACAACATCACGGATTCCGTCCATCGTTTGGTTAAGTTCGAGATAGGCCGTCTTATCGTTGATCAACGCCCCGATCGTCCCTTGGCCATGGTCGATCTTGGCGCTGACCGAGTTTAAACTCGCGGTCGCCTGCGTAACGTTCTTGATGGCTTGCTGGCTGCTATCCAACATATCCTCCGACTTCTTAATCAGGTCGGACATGGCGAGCGGAGGGTGGCTGGCGATGGTATCACCGTCGCGCACGTTGGCCGCCGCGGCAGATCCAAACGAGATCGCCATGTACTCGTTGCCCAGCAGGCCCTCGGTTTCGATTGAGGCTACGGAGTCTTGCTTGATGATGTCGTGGGTCGAGCTGTCGAGGTCCATGACCACCGTGACCTTGCCGCTTGTGCTATGAGGCAACTCAATACTGTGCACGGTTCCGCGGTAAACACCACCCACCCGAACCCCGGAGCCCACATCCAAGCCCACCACGTTGCTGAACTGCGCCTTTAATCGGTACGTGGAGGTAAAAAGGTATTGCTTGTTACCGATGATAAAGGTTCCCACTGCCAGAATCGCCAGTGTCGTAACGATGAAAGCTCCCAACCGCGCTGCTCTTGACATATGTTCTCCTAAGCGTCCCGCCGCATAAAGTCTAAGACAAACTTGTCGTGACTCTTTTCCAGGTCCTCGAAGGCGCCTTCGATCACGATATTGCCTTCGTGGAGCAATGCCAGCCGGCCGGCGATGGTCTTAGCGCTTTGCAAATCGTGCGTGACCACGATGGATGCCATGGCATGTTCCTTTTGCAGCTTGAGAACCAGCTCATCTATCTCGTCGGAGGTAATAGGATCCAGGCCCGCGGTGGGTTCATCGAGCAGCAGAATATCAGGGTCGAGCGCCAGAGCCCGCGCCAGCCCTACTCGCTTCTGCATGCCGCCGGAAATATCAGAAGGCATCTTCTTGAGATCGCCTTCCATGCCCACACTCTGCAGTAATTCCTTGACTCGATCCCGCCGCTGGGACTCCGGCATGTTTGTATTGTGCTTCAGCGGAAAGGCCACATTCTCGGCCACCGTAAGCGAATCGTAGAGCGCCGCCTGCTGGAACAAAAAACCCATTTTCTTGCGGATTTCATTGAGCTTGCCTAGATTGATTCCGGCAATCTCCTGCCCGTGAATATTGACCGAGCCCGCATCCGGCTTCTCGAGTCCGATGATGATCTTCAACAAAACACTCTTGCCGGTCCCACTGCGGCCGAGCACCGCCAGCGTTTCACCCCGGGCGACGGTCAGGTCAATCCCGTTCAAGACCACCTGGGCGCCGAAGGACTTGTGCAGACCTCGCAGGACCACGGGCGGCTCACCATTCGTTTTCTCAAAGTTCTCTCTCACGATCTGGTTACAGGCCCCTTTCAGTGCCGCGTTGCGAACTCTTCCGTGCCGGTCTTCATGGAAAAAAGACGACGATCAGTTTCACCAGGATAACGTCGGCCAGGATTACAAAGAGCGAAGATAAGACCACTGCGCTCGTCGCCGTGCGCCCCACGCCCTCGGTGCCTCCCCGCGTCCGCATTCCCTGAAAGCACGCCACCAGCCCGATGATCAGGCCGAATACCGCGGTTTTGAAGGTTGGCGGCAGAAAATCGTTGAAGGCGAAAGCGCTGAAGCCGTTGTGGACGAACTGATAGAAGGTAATCGGTTCAGCCATGGCATCGGCCACCCACGCCATGACCACCCCGCAGAAATCTGCAGCAAGGGTCAGGAGTGGCAGCACCAGAATGCAAGCCAGAATGCGGGTCGCGGCCAGCAGCCTAAAGGGATTTACGGCTGATGCCTCGATGGCATCAATCTGCTCTGTGACCTTCATCGATCCCAACTCAGCGCCGATGCCAGCTCCCGCTCGGCCGCAGACGATCAAGGCGGTAATGATAGGACCGATCTCATGGATGATCGAGAACACAACGGCGGCAGGAAGCAATGAACTGGCGCCGAATCGAACCAGACTGTCGCGGGTTTCAAAGGAGAAGATGGCCCCGACGGCCGCCCCCGCCAAAGCCACGAGAGGAAACGATTTTGATCCTATCTCGTCGATTTGCCGGACGAGCTCGCGGAATTCAAAAGGCGGCGTCAGGCCAGACCGCAGAACTTGCCAAAAAAAAAGGCCCAATTCACCGAACCATTCGAAAAACCCGTTGATCGGACCCGTGATGGGACTCGCAGTGGTGGACATAGGTTCAACCTACAACACGTACTGCAGTCTGATGTAGGCCGCGGCGGCGCGTACGCGCACAGCCTCCTTCTTGTCGTCCAGCAGGGGGACCAAGTTCGGCCGTAATCGTGGGAAGGGGTGCATCGCAACCAGGTGAACGGCCGCAGCGCGCACTGACCACTCCTTGTCCGACAACGCCGATCCCACCGCATCAGCCAGGGCTGGATCATGCGAGCCTCCGATGAGCAGCAGGGAGGCGGCCCGGGCCGAAGAATCAGGAGCTGTCAGGATGCCCTGCGCCGAAGATAATCCGAACCCGAGACCCGGCACGGGCGCGAAACCCGCTGCCTCGATGCCGACGGCAATGAGAAGCTTGGTGGGAGTGTGCAACATGCGCAAGCTGTTGCGTTTCTCTTTGCTAAGATAGCTTGAGGACGCTTTAGACTCTTTGCCAACCACGGCGAGAAGAAACTGCACTCCCTCGGGATCGTGGAGTTGGTACAACACCTTGGCTGCGGCGAAGTCAACTTCGGGAACGGGGTCCTGTAGAGCTTTTTTCAAGAGGGCAATGGTACGATGATCCTTGAAGTCACCGAGAGTTACAACCACCGCAATCCGAACCGAAACGTCGTGGTCGTCGAGCATCGGGGCGAGAGACTCAAGAGCGTTATCCTTCACCCCCACCAGGCTCAGCGCCTGCGCCGCGCCTATTCGAACGTCCGGATTCCCGTCATGGGCGGCGTCGCTCAGCATGCTCCGGCATCTTTGGACAGTATCGACGGGTTGAGTTTGCCCAAACGCCAGGGCCGTGCCCAGCATCATCAGTATCCAGATTCGCACGGTGATTGATTCCTTCCTAATTTTGAGTTTGGGCTGAGGGCAGCGGATCGTCGCAAACGGGTAACCCAAACAGGTTCGTGTTGGCCGCCTCTACACTCAGTGACCTTCTTCAGGATATTCCTGCCACAATGCCTTGTCTGTTCAGAAACGACCAATGGCCTGAGCAATCTTGCACAGCAGACTCCATGGAGTGGGATGAGCAGTTCTGATCAAAGGGGTGAGCGGTCACCCGCCCCCCGTCCCAAACAATCGAACGTACGGAACACGTAGGGGAAGGGTCCCTGCTTGCGACCGCCCTCGGTTTCGGTTGATTATGGTTCCAGACCGGGATTTGGCGCTCCGTGCCCGTTGTTTAAATGCATGCGCGAGAGCAAGGAGTGGGGTCCGCTATAGAGGAACTCGAGAGAGATGTTCCCGCCCACAAATTCCAGCAGGTTGTAGTTGCCCATCCGGAGCGCATCCCTGGCGCCATACC
>Ga0326728_10021579_pt1 | contig 12082 bp, 11 predicted proteins | sample MB3enrmetagenome_FD_207602 | JGI IMG/M metagenome (GOLD analysis project Ga0326728, IMG submission 207602) | Lab enriched peat soil microbial communities from McLean, Ithaca, NY, United States - MB31MN | ecosystem: Environmental > Terrestrial > Soil > Wetlands > Peat | place: USA: New York...
GCGCCGAGCAGTGGACGCACGAGATTCATGTGCCGCAGACCATTGAAGGCGCCTTTGCCCAGGGCGCGAAGGAGATGATCGTGGTTCTGCCCGACTCGAAGACCGTCTACAACGGCTCGATGTATTCTAGCTCGGCCACGACTGGCGACTTTGAGAAATTCATCTCCCACGACGTGGTCGCGTATATCGACGCGCATTACCGGACGATTCCAGACCGCGCGAGCCGCGGCCTGGTTGGCCATTCGATGGGCGGCTACGGAGCCAGCCGCATCGGCATGAAGCATCCGGATGTCTTCGGAGCGCTCTACATCATGAGCCCCTGCTGCATGTCGCCGATGACAGGCGGCGGGCCCGGCCCCGCGGATCGGATGAAAGAGATGGCGATCGCCAACGAAAAGAAAGTTATGGCGGCAAAGTCGCCGGCCGAGTTGGCAGCCCAGTCGCCGGGCTTCGGCGCCGCGCAATTTGCAACAGCGGCGGCCTGGGCGCCCGATCCCAAGAATCCGCCGCTTTATCTCGATCTGCCGACGAAGGATGGGGTTCCTGTGCCGGAGGTGCAGGCTAAATTCACGGCCAATGCGCCGCTGGCCTTCGTGGATCAGTACATCGGGAATCTCAAGCAGTATCGCGCCATAGCCATGGAGGCGGGCGATCAGGACATGACCAAGATTGATGCCGCCAAGCTGCACGACATTCTGGATAAGTATGGAATCGCGAACAGCTTTGAAATCTATCCAGGCACGCACACCAGCGCGGTGGCTGACCGCTTCCAGAATCATGTGATGCCGTTCTTCAGCAAGAATCTCTGTTTTGAGGCAAGCTGCAAGTAGGCAGCTCGAGCAGGAGTATCGCCATGATCGACCGTTCGCGCCGCAACTTTCTCAAGACGTCTGCCTGTGCCGCCGGATTCTGCTTCGCCGGCCCCTCGGCAGTCGCTCTTGCCTTGCCTGCCGATGAGCCCGAGCATCCTTCGGGCAGGCTCACGCCCTTCCCGCTCGCCTCGGTCCGTCTCGCCCCCGGCATCTTCCGGGAGCAGGAGGAGATCAATGCGCGCTACCTCGACTCGCTCACGGTCGACCGGCTCCTGCACTCCTTCCGCGTCACGGCGGGCATTCCCTCCAACGCGACGCCCTATAAAGGTTGGGAGGATCCCACCTGCGAACTGCGTGGCCATTTCGCCGGCGGCCACTTTCTCTCTGCCGTTGCGCTTGCCTTCGCCGCTTCGGGAAATACCGTTCTCAAGAACCGCGGAGATGAGCTTGTCTCCGGTCTCGGCGCCTGCCAGAAGAAGATCGGAACCCGGTACCTGAGCGCGTATCCCACCGAACTCTTCGAACACCTGGCGCAGGGCAAGCCGGTCTGGGCGCCCTTCTACACCTATCACAAGATAATGGCCGGCCTGCTCGATATGCATCTTCTCGCCGGCAACACCGACGCTCTCGAAATCGCCGAAGGCATGGGCCAGTGGGCGCAGGAGTATTTCACAGGCATCAGCATCGATCAGCGCCAGCGTATGCTGCGCACCGAGTACGGCGGCATGAACGAGGTTCTCGTCAACCTTGCTGCGGTGACTAAGAAAGACCGCTACATCGAGGCTGCACGCCTCTTTGAGCAACCCGGCTTTCTTGATCCGCTCGCCGCGCGCCGCGACGAATTGCAGGGCCTGCACGCCAACACCCATGTCCCCAAGATTATCGGCGCGGCCCGCATGTATGAGGTCACCGGCGACCGCCGCTATCGCGATATTGCCGAGTACTTCCTGGCCGAAGTTCTCGCCGCGCGCAACTACGTCATCGGCAACACCAGCCTAGACGAGCACTGGAAGACGCCTCCGGATCAACTCAAAGGGACATTGGCCTGGACCAACGCCGAGTGCTGCGTGGCCTATAACCTGATGAAGCTGGAGCGCCTGGTCTTCGGATGGACCGCCGGCGCGCGCTGGATGGATGCATACGAGCGCGCCCTCTTCAACTGCAGGCTCGGCACGCAGAACGCGCAGGGTCTCAAGCAGTACTTCTTCCCGCTCGCCGCCGGGTACTGGCGCGCGTACAACTCGCCCGAGGAATCGTTCTGGTGCTGCACAGGCACCGGCGTGGAGGAGTTCGCCAAGTTTGCGGACACCATCTATTTCCACCGCGGCAGTGACATCTACGTCAACCAGTTCATTCCATCCACGCTCGATTGGAAGGACGAAGGCCTCGTCCTTGAGCAGGTTACGCAATTCCCGCGCGAACAGGGCACAACTCTAAAAATTAAATCCTCACGGCCGGCCTCCCGCACCATCCACGTGCGCATTCCATACTGGACGACCGAAGACGCGCAGGTGAAGATCAACGGCCGCCCGCTCGAAGCGATGGCGGATCCGGGATCCTATCTCGCTATCCGAAAAACCTGGCAGGAGGGCGACACGATCAGCATCAGCCTGCCCATGCAACTGCGTCAGGAGCCGCTGCCCGGCGATGACTCCGTCACTGCCGCGCTCTACGGACCGCTGGTGCTCGCCGCCGATCTCGGCGCGGGCCTGGCTGACGGCCCCGATAGAGTGATCCACAGCGGCGCGACAGTGCCCAAGAATCTGCCCGCGGCGTCCCCCTTGCCCAAGGTCGCGGCCACGCCGGACGTAAGCGCGAAGCAATGGATTCAGGTCGAATCCCCGTCGGAGTTGCGCTTCACCGCCGCCGGCGAAGGCGTGAAGTACCGGTTGATGTCCATGTACCGGATCGGCGATCAGCGCTACTCCGTCTACTGGCAGATGCAGAGCCCGAAGAAGCAGAGCTGATGCGCGGAACAAATCATCAAATGTGGGACCGGCCGAACCAATCGCGCGGACAAACGGAGTCCGGCGAGCGCATGCGGAAGATGGCTGGTAGCGCTACCGGGAATTGAACCCGGGTTTTAAGATTGAGAATCTCACGTCCTAACCCCTAGACGATAGCGCCACGCATTTTGAGGGGCAGCCGTCGCCGGCCACTCCCTTAATTTAACAAATAATTGGCAATATGCCAAAGACGCCGGTGCGGGCCGCTACAGCTTCAGATGCCCAGCTTGCGCACCTCGTCGTTGTAGTACTTGCGGTAGAGAATCTCCCACTCCTGCGAGCCTTCGACGATGATCTTGCGCTGGTTGGCGATCTTGAGCCGCGCGGCGGTGTCGATTCCGGCCTCCTGGGTGAGCAGGACGGTGAGCGCCTTGCGCGCCTCCTGGCGGATGGTGTTGCGATCCTCCAGAAAGCCGACCTCATCGATCTCGGCCAGTGTGTCGGCCACGGTATGGGCCAGCTTGTTGAGCTTGTCGGGGCTGATTCTCATAGCACCGCCTTGTACTTCCGGGTCAGCTCGGTCTTCACCTTCTTGAACATTTCGGCGTATTGCGCGCCGGATTTGTGCATCTCCTCGGAGTACGCGTCCAGAATCACGCGCACCTCCTCGTTGATGCGGTCTTCGAGGGAAAGCTCCTCGATCAGGCCCTCGTTGACGCGCGCCTCGGTCACCTTCAAGTCGCTGGTGATAATCATCTTGGCGTCGATGAGGTGCTTGACCGTTCGGCGGGCCAGGTAGCCGATATAATCGCGAGAAAAAATCATGGGTTAAAGCTCAGGATAGCGCATCGGGGCGGCCTGTGTACATTGGCCGCATCCCTGATCCCTTATGCGGGCAACTCTTCGTGTTCAGGCACTCCTCGGCCACTCGCAGCCGCTCCACGGGCCGTCCGCCCACCAGGTGCTCCTCGACGATGGCCGCGGCGTCCTCGGGCCGCACGTTGCCGTACCAGACTGCCTCGGGATAGACCACCACCATCGGCCCGTGCTCGCACTGGTCCAGGCAGCCTGACTTGTTGATGCGCACCCTGCCCGCCAGCCCGGCAGCCTTGGTCAGTTGCTGGAGCCGGGCGTGCAAATCGCTGGTGCCATTTGTCGTGCAGGACGGCCGCGGAGCGCCTTCAGGGCGTGTATTGTGGCAGACAAAGACGTGGCGTTCAAATGCGGGCACGCGGCGATCCTCCTCATCCAGACTAAGGCCCCGGCCGCTAAAGGAAAAGGTTTCCACATTCGCCCCTCGCCGGGCCGGTTGTATCTGAGAGAATGTGAGCTTGACTATGAACTCCGACAACCTTCTCTCTCTCAAAGACGACATGGTGGCCTTTATCGAGGGCCACGGCCTCAAACGACTGCCCGGATACGTCACCGAGGATATTCCCTCCATTGTCTGGGAAGGCTCCAGCAACCCCGACGCATGGAAGGACTTTGTGGAGATGGCCAAGCACGTGGGCGCTCCTTTTGTCACCTTCAGCGAGATCTCGCTGGAGCGCGGAGAACTCGACGAACTGTTGGAAGAAGCCGGCGAGATCAACTTCCCCGATGAGCAGGCCGCCGAACTGGTAGAGGCGCGATGGCTGCGCAAGTATGCCGGCATGTTGGGTTTTATCCAGCTCGGCTTCGTCTATCAGGGGCTGGTATTCCTGCACGAAACCACGACGGAGTGGTATAAGCGTTACCAGGCGCTGCTCGAAGACGTAGAATGCTTTCAGGACATCGTCATCGACGACGCGCACAGCGGCGGCATCGACGAGGACGAGTAAGCCCCCGTGAATCCAGAGAGTGCAACGGCCCAGCCCTCGGTTCCACGAAACTTACCGCGGCAACACTGGACCCTGGCTGAGCCGCATCCGGAAGCAGCCGCCGCACTGGCCAGGGCAGCGCGGCTGCCGCTGGTGCTGGCCGAACTGCTGATCGCCCGCGGCGTTACCCAGGCGCAGGACGCATTCGCCTTTCTCAATCCCGAGCCGTCGCACCTCAACGATCCCTTCCTGATGCTGGGCATGAATGAAGCTGTAGCCCGGCTGGAGCGGGCCATCGCCCATCGCGAGCCGGTGCTGCTCTACGGCGATTACGACGTGGACGGCACCACCGCGGTTGTGCTGCTCAAGACGGCCATCGAGATGCTGGGCGGCGAGGCTCGATTTCATGTGCCTCACCGGCTGCTGGAGGGCTACGGCCTGCAATCGAGCGTGCTGGAAGCGGCTTATGCCGAGGGCGTTCGCCTGGTCATTACGGTAGACACCGGCATGAGGGCCTTTGCCGAGGCCGAGACCGCGCGCCGGCTGGGCCTGGACCTTATCATCACCGATCACCACCTGCTGCAAGCAGGAGATGCAGTGCCTGTGGCGCTGGCTATCCTCAACCCCAACCAGCCCGGCTGCCCCTACCCGGAAAAGTCGCTCTGCGGCGCGTCCATCGCGCTCAAGCTTGCCCAGGCCGTGCTGGAGCGCCGCGATCTCGCGCGCACCCACGAGAAGACTCTGCCCAGTTTTCTCAAGCTGGCCGCCATCGCTACCATCGCCGACGCCGTGCCCCTCAAGGGCGAGAATCGCGTCATCGCCGCCCTGGGCCTCAGGGAACTCCGCAAACCTGTGAGTGCGGGCCTGAGGGCGTTGTTTGCCGCCGCTGCTCTCGATCCCGCCGCCAGGCAGCTCACCGGCTTCGATGTGGCCTTCCGCCTGGCGCCGCGCATCAATGCCGCCGGGCGCATGGACGTAGCCTCGGAGGTGATCGAGCTATTCTGCACCCGCGACTCAATCCGCGCCGCTGAACTGGCCGCCAAGCTGGAGCGCCTGAACCGCGAGCGTCGCGACATCGAGGCCGCAGCCCTAAGGGAGATCGAAACGCGCCTTGTTACGGACGCCGATCTGGCCGCTGACCGGCTGCTGGTGATCGTCGGAGACGGCTGGCATCGCGGCGTCATCGGCATCCTGGCCTCGCGCGTGGTGGAGCGCACAGCCAAGCCGGCCATCGTGGTCAGCGTCGAGGACGGCGTGGCCTATGGCTCCGGCCGCTCTGTGGACGGCTTTCCGTTGCTGGACGCAATCGAAGGCTGCGCGGAGTTGTTTACGCGCTTCGGGGGCCATGCATTTGCAATCGGCTTTGCCCTGCCCGCCGCTTCCCTGCCTGAACTGAAGCGCCGACTGCGCCTCTACGCCGAGGAGCATCTGGCGGCCCGCGAACCGGAACGTCTGCTCCGCATTCACGCCGAACTGCCGCTGGATCGCATCACACCGGTTCTGGTGGGCTGGCTGCGCAAGCTGGAACCCTTCGGCCACGGCAACCCCGAGCCGGTGTTCGTGGCCCGCAAAGCGCGCCTGTTGGCCGCGCCGCGCATCCTGAAAGACCGTCACATCCGGCTTGAGCTGGCGCAAGAAGCGTCCTATCATCCAGCGCGGAACTCAGTCCAGGACCCGGTGCTCGCGGGGTCCAGCAGCGCCATCCGCGCCGTGGGATGGGACCTGGCGGGCCGGGCTGCTGAACTTGGGCTAAATACGGGCAGCCGGATCGATCTTGCCTACCGCATTCGCGAGAACGACCATCCCGAATTTGGCGGCCTGGAGGTGGAGATAGCGGGCATCGAGTTGGCAAGCGCCTGACGCAGAAAGGCCCACGGCTGACCGTGGGCCTCTGCGGTTGGGAAGCCGCAATCTACATTACTTGGGCTTGGACTCGGCCTTGGGCGCGGGTGCGGCATGCTGCTGCGGCGCTGGTGCAGCATGTTGCTGAGGCGCTGGTGCAGCATGTTGCTGCGGCGCTGGACGCGACTGCTGTTGCGGTGCTGGGCGTGACTGCGGTTGTGGCGCTGGGCGTGACTGAGGTTGAGGCGCGGGGCGCGATTGTTGCTGTGGCGCGGGGCGTGCCTGCGGTTGCGGAGCGGCGCGTTGCGCGGGAGCAGGAGCCGCGTGTTGCGCCGGAGCAGCGTGTTGCACAGGTGCGGCATGTTGCTCTGGCGCTGGGCGTGACTGCTGTTGCGGTGCGGCGCGTTGCGCAGGCGCAGGAGCCGCGTGTTGCACAGGTGCGGCATGTTGCTCTGGCGCTGGGCGTGACTGCTGTTGTGGTGCGGCGCGTTGCGCAGGAGCGGGCGCGGCGTGTTGCGCAGGTGCCGCATGTTGCGCAGGCGCGGGTGCGGCGTGTTGCGCCGGCGCAGCTTGCTTTCCTACGCCCAGCGGCCTGGCGGCAACCACATTCTGTGGGTGTCCGCCGTTCGCCTTGGCATACGAGCTCTTGTCGGTCTTGGCGGCATTTACATGTTGTGCCTGGAGGCTGGTCGGAGCCGCGTGCTGCTCGTGTGCGGCTACCTGCTCCTGGGGCGTTGCGGCGTGCTGAATCCCGCCTGGACCGCCGTTATAGGCGACGTGCCTGTCGTTGGCGATGGTGTTTCTCTCCACAATCGTCCGGTCAATGTAGGTGGTATGGATGACGCTCTCATTCACGCGCATGACCGCGGTGTTGTAAGCAAAGGAGCCTCCGCGCCACTCGCCGCCGGAGAAGCCAATGCCCATGTAGCCGTAGCCGTAGTTCACGCCGCCGTAGTAGCCCACGTGGCGGCCCCAGTAGCCCCGATGGAATCTGTAGCGGCCGCCGTACCAGTCCCAGTAGTCGGGCGTCCAAAGCGCGCCCTCGTAGGGCGCCGGAACCCAGGTGCCGGGAACCCAGTAGTAGTCCCCGTCGCCCCAGGCCCAGTAGCCGGGAACCCACATCAGGTTGGGCTCCGGACAGTAAGGCTGCTCGTAGACGGGCAGCATGGGCGGAGCGAAGCCGACGCTGATAGATACTTGTGCATGTGAAGAAACGGGCAGGACAGAGAAAACCAACGCCAGCAAGAGCCAGCGCGCGGAGCGGAACAATTGCATGAGAAAAACCCTCCTGATTCTTTCGTGTCTCCGCTGCTTGGGGCATCGATTTCGCCCCAGAGCGAAGGTTTGATGAGGTTACGGAGGCTTCGGGACCGCCCCAGCCGGGACCGGATTAACGCGCAGGCCGCTTCTGGGGGAATAACTTGCCTTTGCGATTGGTCAACGGTCCCGGCTAAGTACAAAAATCTTTTTCAAGGCCCGAAACGCACTTTCGCGGTCAGATGCTCCCGCAAGCCAGGTTGCACAACTGAGCCAGAGTACCCCAGGCCTTCCCTTCCCGGTCTGGTCAATTTTGCACATAAAGAGACTCGCTTCGGCGGCCTGAGAAACCTCCGAACAAGCCGGGAAATCCAGCATCGGGCAGCTTTGGATGGGCGTGTATAAAGATTAACTATTGCACCCGGTAGATGGCGCTGCCGTGCGCGGGCAAGGTCACGTTCACTTCCTTCGATTCCCTGCCGGCATCTTCCTTCCACGCATCCATGACCATGTGCTTTCTTCCCTCCAGGCCAAGCTGCTTCCAGGTGGCGCGCAGCTTGACCGGCTTCTCGTCGAGGTTGAAAAATGCAAAGAACTCCGCGTAATTCCTTGCGCCCGGAGCGTCGATCGTCGCCCGCCACACGCGAGCGTTTCCAAAGCCGGGCGGCAGGCTGGCGGCGTCCAGCGGATGGCTGTAGGTCACATTCTGATTCATGAAAAGCATCGTCGAGTTGGTAATCAGCGACCGCGTAAAATCGTCCAGCCGGGTCAGATTCCCGCCCAGAATCAGCGGCGACCGCGCAATGGTCCATAGAGTGAACTCGGTGCGCTGCTCATCCTGCGTCAGGCGCGACGGTCGCGGCTCGCCCCAGCCCGGATGCGGCCCCAGCCACCCATCGGGCAGCATGTCCGCGTCGGGCCAGTTGCCCGGTCCCGCATAAGGGAACCATTTGGCCAGCCGGTCGAAGGCGTCCCGCACGCCAAACGGATACTCTCCATCTCCCGGTTTGCGGCTGAAGGTCCATCCATCCCAATGATCGTCGGAGATGCGCCACATCTGGGCATACTGGCCTGCCTCGGCCGCGTGTTCCAGTTGCATTGGCCCCGGCGAAAGGCTCAACACGATGGGCCGCCTCGTCTTGCGGATGGCCGCGGCGATCTGCTTGATCTCGGTGGGCCGGTAAGGATGGTCGCCGATGCAGTCCACCTTGATGTAGTCCAGGCCCCATCGCGCGTACTTCATCAGCATGGAGTCGTAGTAAGCCTGCCCGGCGGCGTTGTCCTTGACGCCGAAGTTGCCATCGTCCCAGGGACAGGTCTCCGTGGTGTCGCCCGCCTCTGCCGCGTGAAAGCTTGATCCGGCGATGGGCAGGTTCTCCCTGACCGCCTGCTTGGGAATTCCGCGCACAATGTGAATGCCGAACTTCAGCCCCTGCGCATGAACCCAGTCGGCCAGCGGCTTGAAGCCGGCCCCGTTGGCGGCCGAGGGAAAGCGATTGACGGCAGGAATCTGGATGCCGTTGCCGTCTAAGACGTACTTCCGGGTCTCCAGCTTGTCGGCGAAGGGGTCCTGCATATACCACCCCTCGTCGATTACGGCGTACTGCCAGCCGTACTGCTTCAACCCGGCCAGTACTTCAACATTGGCCCTGAATTGGGCCTCGTCGATGGTCAGCCCATAGGCGTCCCAGCTATTCCATCCCATCGGAGGCGCGGGAGCGGGATTCTGTGCGTTGAGAAGGGTTGATGCGGCAATGAGGAGGGCAAAAAAAGCGATGGAGAGCAAGCTATGACGTTTCATGGGTAGACGTATACCACATTCGCCGGCGCCGGCGCGAGAAACCCTGTGCCCGCCGTCACCCCGGCCCCGGAATACCGTCGGCTAGAATCGGATTCAAGGAGCCCCAACGAAGATGCACCGTAAAGCGCTGATCGCCGCCAACTGGAAGATGTACAAGACGCCCGCTGAAGCCAATGCCTTTGTCGAAGCCTTTTTGCCCCTCATTGCCGGCCACACGCGCGACGAGATTGCCCTTTTCCCCTCGCCCGTGCTGCTGCCCACGGTGATTGCCGCCGTCAGGCGCCTGGTGGGTACGCCTCCCGCGCAGGCAAGCCCGGATGTCGCATGGCCTGTGATTGAAGCAGCTAAGGGCGCAACGGTCTCAGTCGGCGCGCAGAACATCCACTTTGCCGAGGAAGGCGCCTACACCGGCGAGACCTCCGTGGGCCAGCTAATGGCCGTGGGCGGAACGCATACCCTGATCGGCCACTCCGAGCGCCGCCAGTACTTTGCGGAGACCGACGAGATCGTCAACAAAAAGCTGCACACCGCGCTGAAACACGGTATCGTTCCCGTGGTCTGCATCGGCGAGGTTCTGGCCGAGCGCGAGGCGGGCCAGACCGCATCCGTGCTGAAGACTCAGGTAACCGGAGCCTTCGCCGGCATCACCGCCGAGGCTGCCGCGCCGATTGTGATTGCCTATGAGCCGGTATGGGCCATCGGAACCGGCAGGACTGCTACGCCGGAGATCGCCGCCGACGCGCACAAGATTATCCGCGCCGAAGTGGCCAAACTGCTGGGCGCTGAGGTAGCCGCCAACATGCGCATACTCTACGGCGGCAGCGTCAAGCCCGACAACGCCACCGCTCTCATCGGCCAGGAAGAGATCGACGGGGCTCTGGTAGGCGGGGCCAGTCTAAAGCCGGATTCGTTTACGGCAATCGTCGAATACTGAAGTTCAGCTTTTAGCTCTTAGCTTTTAGCGCCGCCCCGGCTCTCTTTCGAGAACCGGGGCATACGGTTTTGACATCGCTCCCGGCTCTAAAACGGCTACTTACTGCCGCCGCCGCAGAGTTCGATGGCGTGAATCATGGCCTTGGCCACGCGGTTGGCCGTTTCTTCGTCGCGGAAAAATAGTATAAAATCCCTTGGGTTGTAGTCCGACTCCTTAGAAGTACAGAGCCCTTGTTTCTGGAGATCTTCAGCGTTTGAACAAGTGGTCGTTACCTGGAAATGTCCTCGTACCGTCTTTCCAGAGGTGAGGTGGACGAGAAGCTCGTAAACCTGCGGATTGACCACAAACACATTTCCCTCCTGGTCCGCGTGGTTCATGGCGTCCGCCATAGTCTGAACCTCGAGCTTCTCAACATCCTTGAAATTCATCTGCCAGGTTGCTGATCCATCGACACGATAGCCACTGTCTGGAAAAGAATCCTTCTCTTGGAGGGACAACCCGCCTGCCGGATCGACTGCGACAACTTGAGTCTCTTGAGATCGCTGGGGAGTAGGATCAAATTTGATGGTGTCTGCAAGCTTGACAGATACGATATAGGCAATGCTGCCCTGCTGGTTCACCATGTCCTGGATAAACTGCATGGACTCGGCGAGGGATGGGCCGTTGCTTGCTGGCGCAGCAACGGGCTGCACGTTAACTGGCGCTGCGACCTGCGCCAGCACAGCGTTCAGTTCTGCATCACTGGCGCCGGCTTGCTTGAGCGTGACCAGGGCGCTGGTCGAGGTATCGAACTTATCCGTTATGGCGTGAATCTTATTCAGGACCACGCTCTCCGGCATCCCTGCCTGCAGCAGCTTCAACACTTCGGCGTTGGCAGGCGCGTCGTATGCGGGCCTGGGCGGGGGCGGAACATACTGTTGGGCAACTGCCGGGGCGACGAAGAGAGCCGCCAGGGAGGCAACCAGAACAATACGAAAAAGATGATTCATTTGCCTGCTCCTTAGAAGGGGTCTTTGTCGCCGCCGCCACAGAGCTCCACCGCATGGACCATCGCCTTGGCCACGCGGTTGGCTGTGTCTTCATCGGTAAAAAGGAAGTGATTTTCTATATTGCCCGGCCTTCGCGCCACCAGGGCGAAGAAAGGCGGGTCGACTCTCGTATCGAGGGAGGGATTTCCGGCGTCGGTATCAACCTTTTTCTGGTTCTGCTCGCCCGTCCTCACCTCCAGCTTTTGCACATCGCGAAGGCTGAACCAATAGTCCTGGTCGAACGTCACTGCGCCATCGCGTGTAGCTTTCCAGTGATAGCTGATGCGGCACGTGGATGGATCAGCAGCGACATTGGTATTCTCCTCGCTCATCAGGTTCGTCCAATCCGTCCCGTTGGCGTTGTTATGGGAGTAAACCGCAAAGTTCACCTTGCCCTGTTCGCTCAGCTTGGCCTGAATGAACTGCATGGTCACGGCCAGCGACGGTCCGCTGCCAGCGGGACGGGGCGGGGGCGCAACGGCCGTCTGGGCAAGCGCCGGACCGCCCAGCAGAACCGCAACGCAAATAACAACTGAGACTTGCAAGATTTTCTTCATGAAAACACTCCTTAGAAGGGTTCTGCCTTTTGGCCGCCGCCGCAGAGCTCAACCGCATGGACCATGGCCTTGGCCACGCGGTTGGCCATCTCCTCCTCCGTAAAGA
>Ga0326728_10021580_pt1 | contig 12082 bp, 11 predicted proteins | sample MB3enrmetagenome_FD_207602 | JGI IMG/M metagenome (GOLD analysis project Ga0326728, IMG submission 207602) | Lab enriched peat soil microbial communities from McLean, Ithaca, NY, United States - MB31MN | ecosystem: Environmental > Terrestrial > Soil > Wetlands > Peat | place: USA: New York...
GCCTGGCCGGGGTCTTCAAACCCGAGGGACTCCAGCAGCCGGAGGGTTTTTTCCTGCGCCTCGTCCCGGGAACAGAGCCGGTGGACGAGCAGAGGCTCGGCGATCTGGTCGCCCACATTCATTACCGGGTTGAGAGCATTTGCGGAATTCTGGGAGACCATGGCGATCTCGCGTCCCCGGACCTGCTGCCGGTATCGTTCCGGTGCAGTTACCAGGTCCTGTCCTCGGTACCGGATAGAACCGGTGATCCTGGCGTTTTTGGGGAGAAGGCCAATCGCTGCCATGCCCATGACCGTTTTTCCGCACCCGGATTCCCCGATAAGGCAGATAGCATCCCCATCATCGATGGCAAGATCTACGGTGTCCACGGCCCTGATCTCTTCGGAGCGGGTGGAGAAGACGACCTTCAAACCGGCAATACGGACGAGCTCCGTCACGTGTACCTCCGGGTCTTCCCTTCAGGGTATCCTTGATAGCCGGAGACGTTCATATCCGGTTTACCTCCACGCGAGGGTTGAACGTATCCTCGAAGCTGTACCCGATCATCGCAAGAGCAAGGGAGACCCCTACAACTGCAATCCCCGGTGGCAGGATCCACCACCAGAGACCGAGGGCAAGGCCGCCCTGAGAGTATGCGTTCTGGATCATCGTCCCCCAGTCCACAGTCGTAGTGTCCCACATCCCGATAAAGCTCAGGCCAACACCCATGAGAAGGAGCTGCTGGGACGAGGACACGAATTTGACCATCACGAGCGGCATGACATTGGGGAGGATATGCCGGGACATGATCCGAAGATCCGAGGCACCGATGGCCCGGGCACCCTCCACGAAACTGGTCCGGGCAACCGAGAGGACCTGCGCCCGCATGATGCGGATACCGTAGATACTGCCCATCAGGCCCATGAGCAGGCTGACCTGGACAATCCCCGGAGAAAAGAAGGTAGTCAGGACAATGAGCAGGACAAACATCGGGATCGGCAGGATAATATCGATAACCCGGCAGGCGATCTCGTCAACGATCCCGCCGTAATATCCGAGCACGATCCCGATGCTCGTGCTGATCGTTACGGCAAGGAGTGCCGAGCAGAAACCATAGAGCAGGGTAATACGGGCACCAAAAACCAGCTGGGCAAGGATATCCTGTCCATTCTGGTTGGTCCCGAACAGGTGCTGGCTGTCCGGGGGCTGGAGCGGTTTTCCCGTAATCGCGGTAGGGCCCTGCGGTGCTATCAGCGGGGCAGCCAGCGCAATCCCGATGTAGATGCACAGGACTGCGATGCCTACCCGGAGAAGGACCTTCCTAATCATCGTTACCCATCCTGATCCGGGGATCGATTATTGATGATAAAATATCCGCCACAAGCATCGCGCCGATGGTTATGAGCGAATCGAGGAGGAAAATACCCTCAAGCAGCGGCAGGTCGCGGTTCGTGAGTGCCTGGGTGGTCAGAAACCCGATCCCCGGCCAGGAAAATACGGTCTCGACAAAGACATTTCCCATGATGATCGCAGCGCACTGGAAGGTGGTAACGGTCACCATGGGCAGGAGGGCGTTTTTGAGGGCATGGCGCCAGAGAACATCCCGCTCATCGAGTCCTTTTGCCCGGGCGGTGGTGATGTAGTCCTCCCCGATGACCGCAATCATCGAGTTGCGCATCACGTAGTAGTTTCCGGTGGCAATAAAAAAGGTCATGAGAGCTATGGGAAGGATCGCGTGGTACAGCAGGTCGGGGATGGAGAGGCCGGTGGAGAGTACGCTGATGCTGGTAAAGCCCCCGAGCGGGAACCAGCGGAGGTAAAAGGCAAAGACCATCACGTCCATGATCGCCCACCAGAACTCCGGGATCGCACGGATCACGATCATGACATTGAAGATCGCAAGGTCCTGATTTCCCCCGGATCTCCATCCCGACCATGCCCCGATGATTGTTCCAATAAGGATACCGAGAATCGTTGCCGGCACGAGAAGGACGAGCGACCATCCTAGTTTCTCCACAATCATGGAAAAGACCGGCTGGCCATACGCATAGGAGTACCCCCACTGCCCGTGGAGGATATTTACTATATAGAGGATGTACTGCCGGGTGAGCGGGAGATCGAGGCCGAACTGGTGGCGGAACTGGTCGACTGCTGCCTGCGGGATCTGGTTGGAGAGCGAATTTAGATAATTGGTGATATAGTCCCCGGGCATGAGATGAAGGAGAAAAAAGGTGATGGTCATGCAGACAAAAAACGATGCTGCACTGTAACAGATACGGCGGAGGAGATAGTTTCCGCTGATCATGCGCCGGTGCCCCTTCGTTTTTTGTTGTGCCTGTCTCCAGTCATCGTGATAAATCCCATTTTCTAGCAAAAGGAGTCGGGCAGGAATGGGTAAGGAGATATGCTCGCTCTCCCGGTGAAGAGTATGTGAGGCAAGCCAAAAGGGGATACACCTGTTTGATCCTGCCCGCCATGGCGATCCGTTATGTCTGCTGTACCGGTGTGAGGTTCTCGAGGACTCTCGGGTCCATGATGCTGTGATATCCCGGCCCGATATCCCAGCCGGTAAACCGGTCCGATCGGTATGCCACCAGGGTATCCGTTGTGGCGACCGGCACCGTGGGGACATCCTGGGCAAGGAGATCCTGCAGTTGGTAGGCCATCTCCTTTACCTCAACCGGGTCTGTGGTGTTCTTGACCTGGGCAACGAGGCTGTTGTACTGGATGTTGTTGTAGTTGTAGTAGTTGGTCTCCTGCAGGGGAGTGACCGCGAAATTGCCCAGTGCATCCGGGTCATCGTGAAGGAGGACCGGGAAGGAGTCGATAAAGACCGGGTGAGCGTTAACCGCGTTGCGGTACTGGGTGGCATCCTCGTAATTGAGGGTGCTCACGGTGATCCCCAGATCTGCCCAGTCGTTCTTGAGGACCGCAATGATTTTGTCGTTCACGGCAGTGCCTTTGGTGCCGAGCGGGATCGTGATGGTGACCGGGTTGCCATCCGGCCCGATCAGGATCCCGGCTGCGTTCTTGACAAAACCGGCCTGTGCCAGCATTTCCTGAGCTTTGGTCAGGTTATAGTCGTACATCCCGACATCGGCCGGGTTGACGTAATCCCCGGCAAGGTCCGGGATCAGGAAAGTCGTCTCCGTTGGCCGGCCGGTTCCAAAGAGGGAACTGATGGTGTCGCGGTCGATCGCGTGGCTCATCGCGTGCCGGAACGCGGTGATATTGGCCGGGTACTGGTTCATGTTGAACGCAACTTCACAGGCACCGGTATCATTGATCGAATAGATGGAGATGTTGGAATCGCTGACAAGACTCTGGGCAACGGCAGGGGTTAAGCCCGAGACCACGTCGATCTCGCCGTTTTTGAGCGCGAGCACCTGGCTGTCCGCATTGGTGATCACCTTGAGGACCACGCCGGGGATGGCGGGGACCCGGCCGTGATAATTTTCATTGGTGGAAAACTGGTAATACCCGGGTGCCGACTGAGTGAAGACAAACGGGCCGGTCCCAATCATCTGGCTGTCCTTGTAATGCTGGGGGTCGGAGATGTTCTGCCAGAAGTGTTCGGGCGAGATGGTGATCCCCGGGGTCCGGGATATCTGGTCGAGGAACGCGGAGTACGGGGTCTTGAGGTTGAAGACGGCTGTGTAATTGTCCGGGCACTCCACGGACTGGACGTCAGAGAGCACGTAACCCATGGTGAGGTTGTTTGCCTTCATGTAATCGTTGGTGAACCTGACATCGTTGCAGGTGAAGGGAGCACCGTCGCTCCAGGTAGCGTTCTGTATGAGATCGAAGGTCCAGGTTTTTGCATCGGGCGAGACGTTCCAGCTCTGTGCAAGCGAGGGATCGAAGGTACCGTTCCGGTCCTTGATAACGAGCCCTTCATAGATGAGCGAGCTTCCCGGGACACCGCCTTTCTGCATATTGCTGGTAGACATGAGCGATGAGGGGGAATCGACCGGGATAATGACATCATTGGCAGGGACGCTGGTCAGGTTTTCAGTCCCTTGGGCGGGTGAAGCGCTGTTCGTGCACCCGGCCGTAAGACAGAAAACCAGGATGCCCGATATACAGATGGCGAAAAAAATACCTGCACGGTATGTCTTTGTTTGGGGAAGTACTGTATTTTTCATCAGGTGTCCTCGGGATTAAATGAATATGGAATCGCAGTGATCAATCGCAGCCGGAGTTATTTAACTATTTTTCTTTAATTTTTCTGGAAAGTGCATGTCCATACATTTACACACAATCAGAAATCTGGGGATAATATAAGCAAAAATACCCGGAAGGAATGGGAAAGAGAGCCTGAAGTGATCCCGGCCCTTCGATGAACTTATTACTAATATATAAGTTTGGATATCGACAAGTCGGGAATTCTTTGTTGTTACTGATTTTTAACCAGAATCCATAGATGTTTTTTCTATTGGAGCGTATATCATGGAAAGTATTGAGATTTATAAACATAAACAAATTAACAAAAGATAATTGTTAAATAGAGATAATTACAAGTAGATTGCTGGCATGGTGGTTTGATCCCATGAAATTGATCCACCACTGCACAATAATCTCTGTAGAGGGGAAAATATGCATTATTCGAAACGAAAGATTGAAAGAAAGGGTGAGGATGCAGTCTCACCGGTGGTGGGCGTCATGCTCATGCTGGTGGTGACCATCATCATCGCTGCGGTGGTTTCCGCATTTGCGGGAGGTCTTACAAATCCATCTCAAAAGGCACCTTCGGCAAGCGTGGAAATCCATGTGCTAAACGGTGGGGATTCTAACACTTCCTACTTCACTATGAAAGTACTCGGGGTAAACTCACCAATCCCGACCAAGAGTCTCAAGATAGTGACGTCCTGGACTACCACGAACCGGACATCCGGACTTACTATCACCGGTGGAAATACGACATACGCTGGCTTGGCCAACGTCTACATCCCCGGAGAACTCAGCGCGTATACAGGTACCAATATTACTGTACCAACGGGGTATGGTAATGGCGTCAATGCGTGGGCTAACAACACCTATCACCCACAAAATGCGCAGTGGGGTAATTTTGTCCTGGCTTCAGGAACTGTGACCATGGACGAACCTACAACCGATTATGGGCTTGTGGGTGGCGCCACTACAAATTACCAGTACGCTGGTACTCACACATACATAGATCCGATGCAGGCAATCCTTGGAGGGCAATGGTATAATCTGCAAAATGGGAATCTCGTGAATGTCCGCATCATCGACACGATTTCCGGAAAAGAAATTGTTGATCAACAGGTGGTGGTGGGGGCATGAAGCTGAAGAATGAGAGCGCAGTCTCACCCGTAGTCGGGGTGATGCTGATGCTCGTTGTGACCATCATTATTGCTGCAATTGTATCTGCATTCGCTGGTGGTCTCGTTGGCGGGACACAAAAAGCCCCGCAGGCTGCAATCCAGGGTACCTACAGCCAATCGAAGGGGATGACCATTACCCACAGTGGTGGAGATGCAATTCCTCTTACTACGACCACAATTTATGTACGGCCCACAAACTCGTTTGGCATCGATGCAGGAAAATATTCCTGGGCAGTCAACAAATCGGCAGTATTCACCGGCAATCAGGGCCAGACATGGGCAACAACCCGGGCAATCCTTCCGGGTGACACTGCCACTATCAGCGCGGCAAACCTGAGCTGGGTCCAGATGCGGCCTGACGGAACCACAGAGGCATCCAATGATGTCGGAATCGTGCCAAATTATAATTTCGATGATTCCAACAACACCGGGTTGTCGTTTGTTCTTGAGTTCAAAGATTCAAGCGGCCAGTCGATTGGACAAGGAACGGTGACCATTACCGGGTGAGGTGCAATTATGAAACAGAGCAAACCAATATTCAGGAACGATGCAGTCTCACCGGTAGTCGGGGTGATGCTGATGCTTGTAGTCACCATCATCATAGCCGCAGTAGTGACCGCATTTGCCGGAGGGATTGTCACCAGCCAGAAGGCAGCACCCACTCTTACGATGAACGTAAAAATCTCAAACACCGGTACCTGGCTCGGCAGCGGCTTTTTTGCCACGGTAACCGGAGTTAGCACCCCGATCCCGAGCAGCGATATCAAAATTGTGACTTCGTGGACGGCAACGAACCTTACCTACGGGAACTCGACAATCTCCGGCGGCGCAGCCAGCCTGCCCGGAGCAAGCAATTATAATTTCCATTACAATGGCGGTACTCCGTATATTGGAATTGCCCCCTTTGCAGTGGGTCCGGGCGTAGGGAATAACGAGAGTTATTCGCAGGCATCCCTTGATGCGAACCCGACAGCGCCTGAACAGATGCTCGATCAATTCTTCGGCAACTACTCGGTCATGCAGGGAACCAATCTCTTTGCAACGCCGGCAGGAGCCGGATCCATGGGTATTATAGGGAGCAATGGTGCATCGAACGCTGGTGGCGGATATGGGGTACAAGGAGTGACCTCCTTCTTCAATTACCAAACTGACACCATCGACAACAAGAACTGGGTGACTGGAGATATTGATCCCATGCAGGCCGTTCTCGGTACAAATTGGTACAACCTGCGGGCAGGGGACATCGTGCACGTGCAAGTGATCCATATTCCCTCAGGCAAGGTCATTTTCAACAAAGATGTCCCGGTAACGGAGGGATAAGATCATGAAATCGTACAGGAACGATGCAGTCTCACCGGTAGTCGGTGTGATGCTGATGCTTGTAGTCACCATCATCATTGCCGCAATCGTGAGCGCCTTTGCCGGGGGGGCCTTGGGGAACTCCCAGAAAACGCCGCAGACAACTATCAAGGGAACATTCAGCGTATCAACCGGGATGACGATCACCAATACCGGCGGGGATACCCTGCCGGTAGGGGATCTTGTCTTCGAAATCACAAACGACCATAGCTTCGGTACGGGGCTCGACGCGATCTCAGCGCAAGTCCTCAACCGGTCGATTATAACGGATGTCAATGGGAAGTACCTGCTCAATGCATCAAGCGGCCTTTCTGAGGTTGACCCGAGTTTCAAGCCCGGGGATTCGCTCTACATCAACGTCACCTACATTGACCCGCAGTACTTCCAGCCTCAGGTTGCCCCATGCAACAGCAAAGTGGGGGCTAACGGCCATGGCATTCTGGGCTCTCCGGCATGTGCCGGCCAGAAGACCAATGTCTACTATGATATCTACTGGAACGGCCAGAATTACGTCTATGATTACCCGACCAATATGAATAAAGCATTCTGGAACTTGGACTTCGTAAATACTGCCAATATCGGAAGATCATTTACCCTTACCGTTCTCGATAAGGCAACAAACGGCGTTATCTCAACAACGACCGTTCCGATCGTCTCATGATGGAGGGTTGGCAGGAGCTTCCAAAAGAACAGCAACGGTAAAATCCAAAAAAATGGTTAACCGGCGGGTACTGGCATATTGATGCCAGTCCGGCCAGCAAATTCTTCTCTTTTTTTGGGAATATTTTCACACTTTTATCAACGGGAGGTCTTAGGGATACTTTTGTTTGCCAACAATCATCCCCGTATTGACCCGGTCTAGCCGGGCCTGATTTCATTTTTATAATGATAACAAGAAAAAATTAACAATTCGGAATTGTTAAATAAAATATTTTAAAAATATAACGTTGAAAAAAAATAACGTTGAAAGGAATTAGGATTCTAGAGAGTGAATATTGTGTACATACCTTCTAAAAAAGATCCCTTATTTTCCCGGGGACAATGGATGAACCATACCAATGATTACGCGGTCTCGCCGGTAGTCGGTGTGATGCTGATGCTTGTGGTGACCATCATCATTGCCGCTGTTGTCAGCGGGTTTTCCGGCAGCCTCGTGAGCGGGCAGAAAAGTTCCCCGACGCTTTCGATGAATGTGCAGGTTGTAAATACCGGCAGTTACCTCGGAAGCGGATTTATTGCAAATATCAACGGGGTAAGCCAGCCGGTTAGTTCCAGTGATATCAAGATTGTGACCTCGTGGTCTACCGCAATGAAAGATAATACAAGTGCAGACCTTTATGGCACGCCCTTGGCCGGCATTCCTGATGGCACCGTCTTTACCGGGGGGAACACATCACTTCCACACAGCGGGAACATTGGTGGGTTAGTGCGCTATCCGAATATGAATGGAGAAACAGCACCCTATGGTGTCGGGCCTGATACCCCATCAGATATGGTTAGTGCGGCACATTTCAGTCTCTCAGATTTTGGGAATTACACCCTTCAGGCTGGTTGCAGTCTATATGCTTGGCCCTGCGGGGAATCCGGCGATGAAAGGGCGATCGACGCTCCAGGAAATGCCGACCCGAATGGGGGATACAATGGTGCAAATCCCTATACCTATGCATCCGGATCTGACTACAACGCAGGCATCACCGTAGATCCCACTACTGCAGTTCTGGGTGGCGGCTGGGAGCAGCTCAGGACAGGCGATACCGTACATGTTAAGGTTATCTATATGCCGACCGGTGCGATCATCTTTAGTGATGATGTACCCGTCACTGAGGCCTGATCATGAAATATTATAATGATCACGCAGTATCTCCCGTAGTCGGTGTAATGTTGATGATCGTCGTGACCATCATCATAGCTGCTGTCGTCAGCGGATTTGCCGGAGGCCTTATGAAAAACAACGTAAAACCAGTACAGGCGACTATTACTGGTACGTTCAGCGTTACATCGGGTATGACTATTACCAATACAGGTGGAGATCCGCTCCCGACAAGCAATCTCCTCCTTGAAACAAGGAACGGGCCGACATTCGGCCCGAATCTTTATACCAGCTCGGTCAGTGTTATTGACCTGTCGAATGTAACCAATTCGGCCGGGGTACCAATCGCATTCCGCAACCCGCGGACCGGGATGGTCGATGGATACAATATCACTTCGTTCAACCCGGGTGATACATGGTATTTAAATATCACCAACTGCGATCCCGTTACCTTTGAAAACGCGACGTATTCCTACCCTGTACACGGCTATTATTCATTCGTTAACGGGGAATGGACGTTCAGCAATCCCAATGATTATTACTGGAGTCTCAACTTTGTAAATCCCGCCAACATCGGGAAGAGATTCTATCTCGATGTTGTTGACAAATCCAGTGGTGTCCAGATCTCCGAGGCTACGGTCACTATCGCCGAATAACGGTGAGGATGTCGATCAAATTATGCAAAAAAAGAACGAAGCGGCGGTCTCACCGGTAGTTGGCATTATGCTGATGCTCGTTATCACTATCATCATTGCTGCGGTTGTCAGCGGATTTGCGGGTGGGCTGGTAAGTGGGAAGCAAAAGTCCCCGACCCTTTTTATGGATGTGCAGATTGTTAATTCTGGAAGTGATTTGGATAGTGGGTTCTCGGCGAACGTACTTGGGGTAAGCCAGCCGATCAATACCGGGCAGCTCAAGATTGTAACCTCCTGGACTACCATGATGAAGGACAACACCAGTGCAGACTTGGCAGGTACGTCTATGGCCAATATGGCGGACGGAACCTTCTTTACCGGGGGTAATACATCACTTCCGAACAGCCAGAACGTGGGCGGACGTTGGATCGGCGCGACAGTACCTTTTGGAGTGGGAAAAGGAATTATTCAGGGTACAGGTGACTGGCATTATCCTGACGGTTATTTCGGGAATTACACTCTTCAAGCGGGCGTCGGTCTTTTTGCCTATCCAGATTATGGGGTGTCTCATGGTTCAGATCTTAATGGAGGGTACAACGGTGCAATCCTGTATTCTTATGCCTCCGGTTCTGATTTTACTCCGGGTATTACGGTAGATCCAACGATCGCTGTCCTCGGTGGGGGTTGGGAGCAGCTCCGGGCGGGTGATACGGTGCATGTCAATGTGATGTATACTCCGACAGGTGCGATAATCTTCAGCAAGGATGTCCCGGTTACGGAAGGATCATGAAACAATTTGGTGAACATGCAGTCTCACCGGTAGTCGGCGTCATGCTGATGCTGGTTGTGACTATCATCATCGCTGCGGTTGTGAGCGGATTTGCGGGTGGCCTCATGAACAGCCAAATCAAACCACCCACGGCAGTCATCACAGGTACGTTCAGCGTTACATCGGGCATGACTATTACCAATACAGGTGGAGATCCGCTCCCGACAAGCAGTCTCCTTATAGAGACCAGAAATGGACCTTCTTTCGGCCCGAACCTTGGTACAAGCACAATAAGTGTCGTCGATCTTTCGAATGTTACCAATGCTGCCGGGACTCCGGTGGCTTTCCGCAATCCGGTTACAGATAGTATAGACGGTTACAACATCACATCGTTCAACCCGGGAGATACCTGGTACGTGAACATCACCAACTGCAATCCAGCCACCTTTGAGAATACATCATATCCCTATCCTTCGAAGGGAAACTATTCCTTAGTCAATGGCGAATGGACCTTCAGCGGTGATCCCAATTTCATTTTATGGCAGATCATGTTCGTAAACCCGGCCAATATCGGGAAGAGCTTCTATCTCGATGTAATTGACTCGTCGAGCGGAACCCGGATCTCGGAATCTGTAGTAACGATCACCGGGTAACCGAACATAGCGGATCACGTAAGGCTGTTCAGCCGATGAAAAAAGAACCGGCCCTTCCGGGCCATCATTCCCGTTTTTTTGTATCATTTTTGTGATTCTTGTAGACCTGCGGCTCTGACCGCAGGAATTTTCTTTCCAGCGAAAATCCCAAAGCAATTCGCACTAACATACGCGCACCGGAAATGATTATGCGGGCTGAACATTTGGATCTCGTAAACGCACCAGCGCATGCAGAGAGCATGCGGAAAATAAGCCCATAAAACCGTCCGGTTTTCCCTCTCAATAATCAAAGCGAATATCGGTGTCTGTTTTCAAAAATACGTCCAAATTTTGCCTCATATAATGCCCTGTATCTCCCCTTAAAGGCCCAAAAAACGGCGATCTTTTTTTCTGGCAGCCGAACCCCGATCCGGTTCGGGATCGGCCCAAAAAAACGCGAATACGTGAACTTTTTATTTCGTCCGATTGCAAAAATAAGGGCAATTTGGGCTTTTTTTAAAACGGAGCCCGATATGGGCCTCTTATGAATCCGGAAAGGGGCAATCCGGGTTCAATTCTGGCCCGGAATAGTATAACCCGGCTTAGATCTATGGAGGAGTAGTACCCTCCATCAGGAGGGGCAGGAATTTTCCCGCAACTGCGGGATCGCAAACGGGGTTTTTTTTGAAAAGACCAATAACGTTGCCGGATTTTTCCCGGAAAGTTCAATAACGTTGGTTAGCTTTTCCGGAATCCTCTGCTCATGATACGATCTTTTTTTTGGAAAATTCTCAGATACTGAAAAGCCAGACTTTTTTCGAAACCACGGCTCTTTCCTGCATGAGCACAAGGCACCGGGGCGATCGTTTTTTGTGATTGATCGGTCCGACAATTTTTTTAAAAATAACACAACGGTATCTGAGAATCCCGGATCAATCCCCACGACACTCATCATCCCCTCTTTGGATAATACCCATTGGGGGAAGCTATCCTCTGCATCAGGCATCATATACTCAGGAAGTGCCGGGAAAATCTCATTGTTCCCGGTATTTATTGGATAGATAAAGTTGCCGGTCCGCACCGGCCGTGCAAACTGTTTTCCTGTGAGCGCAGATCTTCTTTCTGTTCCGGGGATTTATGGGCACTTACAAAACATAAAAATTAATTATTTTTATATCATTGTTAGCTATACGATCTCCTTTGCCCGACCCCGAAAATCCCGATGACCCGGTTGCATGGTTTACCGCCGCCAGAGATTACGGCTACGAGCAGGATTACCCCAATGCCCTGCGCTGCTATGAGAAAGCCACGCAGCTCAACCCGGATTTTATTGATGCCTGGGGACGGATGGGACTGCTGCTGGTTAAGCTGGGGCGGTTTGACGAGGCCCATGTTTGCGATGCCCGCATCCGTGAACTCAACATGCGCTTTGCCGAGGAAAATCGTCGGCTCTCTGAATCTGTCTGGTCGTCCCATCCGTTTATCCCGCAGCCGCTCCCGGAAGAGCTGCTGAAAAATCCCTGGATTGCCGGTGCGGCATCGGCCATCTGCCC
>Ga0326728_10021581_pt1 | contig 12081 bp, 5 predicted proteins | sample MB3enrmetagenome_FD_207602 | JGI IMG/M metagenome (GOLD analysis project Ga0326728, IMG submission 207602) | Lab enriched peat soil microbial communities from McLean, Ithaca, NY, United States - MB31MN | ecosystem: Environmental > Terrestrial > Soil > Wetlands > Peat | place: USA: New York...
CGCGTGAGCAACACATCCGGCGCGAGAAGGCCACCTCCAACATTTGTACCAATCAGTCGTTGTGCGCCTTGGCCGTGACCATCTACCTCAGCCTGTTGGGGAAAAATGGACTGAAAATGCTGGCTGAACAGAACCTCGCCAAAGCTCGGTACGCCGCCAGGCAACTTGCGACTATCCCCGGCGTCGCCACTCCATTCACCGGGCCGTACTTCAATGAGTTCGTCGTCAGGACGCCCGGCGACGCGGACGAATTGCTGGCCGAACTGCAAAAGCGAAAGATCATAGGCGGCCTGAACCTGGAGCGGTTCTATCCGGATCTGCGAAACCACCTATTGGTCTGCGTCACTGAGACTGTCAGCCGGGAGGCGATTGACCGTACGGTGGAGGTCTTCAGTCGCGCCGCCGGTCTAGCAGACTGATGAAGAAGTCGACGCGCCGCCCTCTGTAGCGCCGGCATCTTGCCGGCCTTTGATGAACCTAAAGGAATTGCCGGCTGGAAGTCGGCGCCACGGCAGCGCTCCAATTTCGGGCCACATATATCTGCCCAGCAGATTTCGACACAATCGCTATGGAAAATCGAATTCGTGAGGCACGGCCTCACGTTAACAGAAACGAAAAGCTGATCTTCGAGAGGAGCACCCCTGGGAAATCCGGCGTGGACCTCCCGCCCCTGGACGTGCCCCCTGTATCAGCGGAAGAACTCTTAGGCCCGGAATTTAGCCGGGGCGAAGTCAAGGGCTTTCCAGAGGTCTCGGAACTGGAAGTCATCCGCCACTTCACGCGCCTTTCTTCCTGGAATTACGGAGTGGATACGGGCCTCTATCCGTTGGGTTCCTGCACCATGAAGTACAACCCACGGATCAATGAAGAGGTGGCGCGCCTGGAGGGCCTCGCCTCGGACCATCCCTACGCTCCTGAAGCTTTGGTCCAGGGCTGTCTGGAAGTTCTCCACGAAACAGCGCGTTGCCTGAAGGAAATAACCGGCATGGACGCGGTCACGCTTCAGCCTGCGGCGGGCGCGCAAGGCGAACTGACGGGCATCCTGATGATCCGCGCCTGCCTGAGCGAGCGCGGCAACCCGCGGAAATACATCCTGATCCCCGATTCGGCGCACGGAACGAATCCTGCCAGCGCCACTATTTCGGGTTACGAGGTTCAAAACATCAAATCCGATGAGTGCGGTTGCCTTGACCTTGCCGAGCTCGACCGCGCCATGACGGATAAAGTTGCGGGATTGATGCTCACCAATCCCAACACGCTGGGCATCTTCGAGTCGCAAATCCGGGAGATCAGCGATTTAGTGCATTCCAGAGGCGGCCTCATGTATATGGATGGGGCCAACATGAACGCGCTAGTGGGCGTTACGCGCCCGGCGGATTTCGGCGTGGACGTGATGCATCTGAACCTGCACAAAACCTTCAGCACGCCTCATGGCGGTGGCGGCCCGGGCTCGGGGCCGGTGGCGGTGAGGAGGGTTCTTGCACCCTACCTGCCCTTGCCCGTCGTCGAGCAGGCGGGAGATGGAACGTTCCATCTGGACTACAACCGGCCCCAGAGTATCGGCCGGGTGCGTGCCTTCTACGGCAACTTCGGCATGGCCGTGCGGGCGCTCGCTTATATCCAGGCCAATGGCTTCGAAGGCTTGCGTCAGACCACCCAGGACGCCGTGCTTAACGCCAACTACGTGATGAGCCAGTTGAGAGGCTCTTTCGACCTTCCTCAGGGCTGCGCGTGCCTGCACGAGTGCGTGTTCTCTGACCGGCGCCAGGCGGCGCGCGGCGTCCGCACCAGCGACATCGCCAAGCGGCTCATCGATTACGGCTTTCATCCTTACACCACAGCATTTCCGTTGATTGTCCCCGGTGCGATGATGATCGAGCCCACGGAGAGCGTCAGCAAAGAGGAAATGGACTCCTTCATCGACGCGCTGCGGTCCATTGCCCAAGAGGTCGAGGAGAATCCGGAATTTGTCCTCAAGGCGCCTTACACTACGCGCGTCACGCGCCTGGATGAAGCCGCCGCGGCGCGCAAGCCCGTCCTGCGCTGGAAACCTTCCCACTAACCCTGCCTCTGGTCTTCAGTTGTGGCGCGAGCGCCCGCCCCGGTGCCGCGAGGCGGGATGGGGCAAAAACGTGTGAAGCATTGAACCCGAATTCGCAAGTTAAGGGAGGCTGTTCCGCTACAATCCGTTAGATTCAACTCGCTTCGACCAAACCTGCTCAGGAACGGAATTGTGCGTCCGAGAATCGCTTCGCGTTGGGCTCCGAGCCTTTGCCAAATAACCCCTCACCCGGCCCCGTCAGCTGACGGACTGGTGAAAGCGCCGGCAGCGGGCCACCCTCTCCCCAAGGGAGAGGGTGGTTTTCCTAACTTCATCGCGCCCTGGAAATGACGGCCCTCTTCAAGGTGGTTGTACCCTGCCCCCTACATATGGGGGCCATGATTCTGGCAAAGCCCACTATTTTGTGGTTTTCGCTTTACTTCCTTCCTTTTTCGTGCTAACTATTCTGTGAAGTTGTTGGGGATGCTCGCATCAGCCTTTTCGTGTGCGCCAGAAGGTAAGCTTGGGTCGGCGCGAGCGAGGTCTGTGCCGGAACGTTTTTGCCACATCAGGTGGCGAACCATGATGCTGAATCTGCGTCGGCCACATCGCTCGCCCTGCACAAAATATTTAGCGATGCTTCTGGCTTCCATTTCAACGCGAGCGCAGGCTCGCACCTCCTTGGAAAGACCAGAGGGGAGGTGTGTAATTTGTATAAACTAAAAAAACTCGAACTGCTCGGCTTCAAGTCATTCGGGGATCGCTCGCGCCTTGAATTCACGGATGGCGTTGCGGCCATTGTGGGTCCCAACGGCTGCGGCAAATCCAATCTGTCAGACGCCGTCTCCTGGGTTCTCGGAGAGCATGGCGGAAGTCAGCATGACGCTCGTCGACCCCGAATACAACGAGGCGGGCTTTGCGGAAGAAGAGCAAGAACACCGGCAAGTGGAGGCGCAAGAAGCTGAAGCTGCGGCAGGCGACAACGAGGGCGAGGGAGAGTGGAGCCGACCGCCCAAGCTTCGCCATCGCGCCGGTGAGATCACGGTCACACGCCGGCTGTTTCGCTCCGGTGAGAGCGAGTATCTCATCAACGGCCAAGTCTGCCGGCTGCGCGACATCCAAGACTTGTTCATGGGTACAGGACTGGGCCCGGAATCTTACGCCATCATCGAGCAGGGGCGAATCGGCCAGGTTCTGAGTTCGCGGCCATCGGACCGGCGCCTGATCCTGGAAGAGGCAGCGGGGGTTTCCAAGTTCAAGACGCGCAAGCGGCTGGCGGAGGCCAAGCTGGAATCTTCGCGGCAGAACCTGGCGCGCATCGCCGACATCCTGGAGGAAGTCACCAAGCAGGCGAACTCGCTGAAGCGCCAGGCCTCCAAGGCGCGGCGATACAGGGAATTTCACGACGAGCTGCGCGCGCGACTGAAAGTGGTCCTCACCTCACGGTGGGTGGCCCTGGAAGCGCAATGCGCCCGGCTGGGGGATGAGGTGGCCCAGGCGCAGGAAGCGTGCGGGCTCGCTGCGCAGCGGCTCGAAGCCCTGGAGCTGGAGCAGAAGGCCGCCACGCAAAAGCACGAGGAGTGGGAGCGCCAGCTCACGCAATTGCGGGAGCAGATCGCGCAAAGCAGCCTGGAGCGCGAGCGGTTGCTCTCGCGCTGCGAACAAGTCCGCCAGCAGGCGGCGAGCCTTGAGGGACGGGATACGGACGCGGCTCAGGAAAGGGCGGATTTCCAGACCCAACTGGCTTCACTGGAACAGCAGAGCAACGAAAGGACCCTCCAGTTCGAACAGGTCCAGCAGGATTGGACGGCGGCGCAAGGAGCGCGCGCGCAACTGCTGTCGCGCCAGGACTCATTGAGCCTCCAGGTGGCAGCCGCGGAGGAGCAGGTAGAGTCATGTCGCCAAGCCATGCTTGCCGCCGTAAGCCATGCGGCGGAGCTTCGCAACCAGCTTGTGCAGGCTGAGGAAGCGGGCTTGGCGCTCTCCCGCCAAGCGACGCGCACCGAGTCCGAGCAGCAACGCGTGGAGCGGGAACACCAGCAGTGGTCAGGCGAACTGGAGGTTTTGATCGCTGCGCAGCAGCAAGACACGACATCGCTGGCAGACTTGGCGAAGGCGCTGAGCGAAACCGTGGTGGCGCTCGAACAGGCGCGTGGCGAGGAAGCTTCCCAGCGCTCGGCTCTCGAAACGCTTCGCCGGGATCACTCCGGGGTCGTGGCGCGCAAGCAGGCGCTGGAGGAATCGCTGGCCCGTCACGCTTACAGCACGGAAAGTGTGCGGCGGCTGCTCACAAGTGAGATCCCCGTGAACGGGCATCAGTTCCATCCCCTCGGCGTGCTCGCCGACTTCGTGGATGTCTCGCCCGGCTACGAAGAAGTGGTGGAAGACTTCCTCAAGCTCGAGCTCGAGTGTGTGGTGGTGGAACAACATGAGCAGGCCCGTTCCGGCATCGCGCTGCTGCGCGAGGAAGGGAAAGGGTGGTCCACCTTCTTCGTTACGCACATCCCCCCGAATGACCGCTCGTACGGGCAAGCCCACGCGGACCTCCTTGCCGAGCCGGGAGTAGTGGCGCAGGTGCGGGACCTGATAAGCTTCCAGAAATCTCTTGGGTTGAATGGCGACCTGGGGCTGCCGACGCTGGCCAATGCCTATCTGGTTGAGGACCCCGCAACCGCCCAGCGGCTGGCAGGCGCCTACCCTGAATGCCACTTCCTGACCCGGAGCGGTGAGCACTATCAGCAGCGCCTGGTGTCCGGGGGCAAAGGCTCGAGCGCCGGGCCTCTGGCGCTTCGCCGTGACTTCCGAAAGCTCGAGCGCCGCGCTGCCGAACTGGAAGGCAAAATCCAGGCGAGCGAGGCTGAGCTGGGTCAGGCTGCCAGCCGCGTGACGCAATTCACAGAGAACCACGGGAACCTGACAGCGGCCAAGCAGGAAGCGGAAAAGAGAGCCGTGGTCGCCGACGAGAAAATGCGCCAAGTACGAGAGGCTTGGGAGCGCGCGCGCGACCAACTCAAGATCCTCCAGTCCGAAGCCGCAGCGCTCGAGCGCGAGCTCGCCTCCGCCGAGGAAAGGAAAGCAAGCCTGCGGTCGGAACTGGGGGCGGCCGGAGATGAAAAGACCCGGCGCGAGGAAGCCATCACGCAGTCAACCGGCGCACTTCGCGGACTTCGCATGGACCTGGAACGTCTTTCGCAGGAACTGGCCGAGGCCAGCGCCCGCAGCAGCGCGCTGGAAGAAAGGACACGCGCCGCCGGGGCCGAGGTAGCGCGCCTGCTGGGCATGTGCGAGGACGTACGCAGCCGCATGACGCGCCTCCAGCAACAATCGGAGGGCTGGCGCGAACAACGGCAGCGGCTGGCAGAAGAGGGCGAGACCATTAGGGTTCGCCTGCACGAGCTGGAAGCCGTAATCGAGGTGGCGCGGTTGGAGCTTCAGCGCCTCGAGCAGGAATCTGGGGCGGTCAATGCCCAGCGCGTGGCGCTCAGCCCGCAGGTGGACGCCGCGCGAGTCGAACTTGAGGCCCATCGCGCCAGGCGTTCGGAAGCCGACGTGGCGTTCGCCCGGGCTGATTCCGACCGCGCCCACCATGCGCAACAGTGCCGCGAGGAACTGCACGCGGAACCTTCTGCCATGCTCGCGGAGTTACCTCCTCCGTCGGTGCTCGCGGGCGAAATCTTGCTGGCCGCTGAGGACGATGTTCACCAACTCAAGACCCGCATCGAGAACCTGGGGCCGGTCAACATGATGGCGCTTGAAGAACTCCAGGAAGCCGAGGACCGGCTCACCTTCCTCGATACCCAGCGCCAGGATCTGCTGGCTTCGATTGAGGACACAACCCAGGCGATTCGCGAAATCGATCAAGTCTCGCGCCAGCAATTCCTGGAAGCATTCCAGGCCATCAACGGATACTTCGCGGAGACTTTCCACGCTCTCTTTGGCGGCGGAGTAGGCGAGATGCGGCTGACGGATGAATCGGATGCGGACAGCGGCATCGACATCGCCGCTCAGCCTCCCGGCAAACGGCTGCAGAATGTGCTGTTGCTCTCCGGGGGAGAAAAAGCGCTGGCGGCGCTGGCGCTACTCATCGCGATCTTCCGCTACACTCCGAGCCCCTTCTGCATCCTGGACGAAGTGGATGCTCCACTCGACGAGTCGAACATTGACCGCTTCAGCCGCATGGTCGAACAGATGAGCCGGCACACGCAGTTCATCCTGATTACCCACAGCAAACGCACCATGGAACTCGCACGCGTGATGTACGGCGTCACCATGGAGGAACCGGGCGTCTCCAAGCTGGTCTCAGTCCGATTCGAGGGGGTGGAAGCTGAGCCGGCGGCGGTGGCGTAAGAGCGGGTAGCGCAGAGTCTCGCTGTTCAGAGACTATGCGGTTCTTAATATCGGATAACAACCATATGAGTGTTATTAGTATCATAACAGGGATCGGCGGCGCGGAAAAGCCGCAGAGTCTCAAAGGCAGAGACTCTGCGCTACCTGCTTTTACTTTTTGCAGGACGCATCACTCCTCCCCATGGACCGCCTTGATTGAGCTGCCCTTTCAAAAAGGTCCCTTCGGGAGATCGCAGACTTCCAAGAACAGAAGTCTGCGCCAGCCGGCGGACGCGCTGCCTTCCTACAGTGGACTGGCTCAGGACTACGCCCATCAGGTTGTGGATCACGCGGTTCAGTACGTGAATGGGCGTGTCCACACCAACGGCCTTGAGAACTACTGGAGTCTCGTCAAGCGGGGCATCAGTGGCACATACGTAAGCAGGTAGCGCGGACCGCCGGGTTTGCGGTCCGCGTCTTTTCCGTAGCCATCACCACCACCGTGCCGTATTCTAGCGCGGTGTCGAAACTCCGGTGTCCTTTTCTTTCCGATCGATATTTCTTTATCGCCGTGCGCCTGCTCAGGCGGCGAGAGAAATTCACCCAGCCTGATTTCGCCCTGTTGGGTAGTGGGTCAGTTTGCTGTAGCGGCGCTCTCCGAGCGCCGGAACTCCTTGAGAACTCAAAACCGGCGGTCAGAGACCGCCGCTACAAAAATCAAACTGACCCACTACCCCCTGTTGGCGCGAGCCTTCAACCGAGCGCGGGCATTGCACCCTTTTCACATGACAGCTTGGGCCTTTCTCCCCGACCCCGCCGCGGCGGGGCACTGCATTGGCGCGCCGGTCTACCCGGTAACGATTTCACTGGCCATGAGGTAGGGGCGAGGCGCCGCCTCGCCCCTACTGAGCACGCGGTCAACCAGCGCCGGCGCCCCGACGGCGAACTCCGGCCACCCAGGTTCCTCCACCGCCCCTGCGCAATGTCAAGGAGTACAAGGAAAGTGTCTCAGTTTGACGTAGAGGCGGCTTTACGCCGCCACGTGGCGAGGTAAACTCGCCGCTACAACTCCAAACTGAGACGCTACCGACGAAAAGGTCGAATACGTTCACCTGAATCCGGTGAGGGCTGGTTTGGTCAGCCGCCCCGAAGATTGGTCCCGCCCTGCGGGATCAAGTTACAACGAATACGCCGGCATGAGCGCCGAGGAATCCGTCAGCCGACGGACGGTTTGATCGTGGACCGCGTGAGAATGCCCTCCGATCCGCGCGCACGAATTTGACCGCTCCATCAGGGGGCGGAAAAGACGCGGACCACAAAAGCGGCGGTCCGCGCTACCCGCTGCACCACTGCTGAAAAGGCCGCGGAGTTTCGCCGCTAGGAGCGGGAAGACTCCGCGCTGCTAGAAAAGCCGGTGAACGTGGTGCCTGTCCCCGGTTTTCAGCAGGAAATGCAATTCCTGCCGCACCTCGTCAAGCCTCTGCACAAAGCAGCACCGAAATCGATCCGAAAGGAGAAGCGGTAGCAGGGCATGGCGCAGGAGGGTATACTCTCTACGGTGCCGGCCCGGAAGAGAGCGTCCCTTCGGGATCGCAGACTCCCAAAGGCCGGAGTCTACGCCAGCCCGCCCAAGCGGAAACCATGATACTACCGACCGAAACTGTGAGGTGCCATGAACGAGCAGCGGAGTTTCAACTACATTATCACCGGCCTGGCCGGACTCGTAATCTTGCTGAGCGGCCCGTTATCCGCCCGGGCTGAAGATCAACATCCGGTCTTCGTGGCTCCGGGCTTTCAGTTCAATCAGGTTGACTCAATATGTGTCATGCCTATGATTGACGCCAGGAAGGGTGTGACGCCTTTCAACCTTGATGGCTTTAGGCCGGATTTGATGTTGAAAGTGGCAGAGAAGGGATATCGCGTGGTGGACCCCAGTTGTTCGCGCGACTCCGGAGCGAACGCTGCACAAGGGGCAAAGTGGCGCTGGATCCTGACGGTAAGATTGGATGATTTTCTGGTATCGAAGGCCGAGCCGAGTGTTGCAATTGGCTCATTGTTGACCGCTTCTCTCTTCGATACTCAATCCGCTAAGGAGGTATGGAGGGATACTGCGATGACAGGATTCGGAGGGCGCTTCGCGAACAACCTGCTTGGTAACTCCCTCATCGGCGCAGTCGAGAGTGGCTTCGGAGCCGTGTTGGCCAAATTTGAAAAACAGAAGAAGCCTTATCCGCCTTCACAAGCCACGATGTGGCCGCCCATGTCGCTGTCGGCTCGGCTCTACAAATATCACACCTTTACTGAGTGCAATGGGTTGCTCCGCTTTGATTCCGGCACATTGAGCTTCGATCCATCCTCCAACGGGAAAAGCGATAAGAAGTGCGCCAGTTTGCGGTTCAGCGTGCAAGGGGCCAAGTTCGGGGCGGGCATGTGGTTGATAGTCCCCAAGAAAGGCAGATTCTTTTTACAGCAGCCAGGCGGGGCAGAGGTTCTTTACTTGGACTTGGCGCTGCGGTCTGCGCGGTAGGCGATCCGGCATCTTCCAACCAGGGCTTGTTCGCACTACATCAGATGGATAGGGCCGCGAAAACTTGAACTTCGGAGGAAGCGTAATGAGGCGCGTCATTCAATGCCTGCTGCTCGCGGCCCTGTTCCTAGCAACTGCCACTCCAGACCTGCTTTGTCGCCTCCTTGGTCTGCACGAGTGTAGGTGGTGCTGCCCTACGTCGACAAGCTCTTATTGAATTCCGTGTTTCTCCTCGTTGACGACAGTGGTAAACTGGATCAAAAGAAGTGCAAAACGGAGAGACCGATGAACCTTTTTCGAAGCATTATTGCCGGATCTGGACTCGTACTTGTTTTTGCGTTCCGCGCCTACAGCCAGAATGCACCACTCACGAAGGATACGACGCCCACGACCAAACCATCTGTTGAAGTTCAAGAGCAAATACCAAAGATCGCCCAGCCCCCGGCCATGCTTCGGAATCGCGGTGGCGCTGGCCAGGCGCTTTCCCATTGGCTTCCAGGAAGCCCGGTCCCCTATCCGGAGCTGATCTCTATAGATGGAAAGGAGCCGAAGGATTTTGGACTCAAGAACAATCACTGCTACGGTCCAAGAAAAGATAGGCGCTGCACTTTTGGCGAAAAGTTCAATGTCAGCATCCCTCCAGGTGGGCATACTCTACTTGTGCAATTCTCGGCGCTGGGGTACAACAGTACGACCATAAGCTCTACTGAGCCGTTGAGCCTTGCGCTGCCCGCTGCATCCGGCCACCTTTACGTCCTGGAGGCTCAGTACGTGGTCGGCGGTTGGGTGCCATTCGTTGTTGATGCCACAGACAAGGAGCATCCTCATCTGATTCAATCGGAACAACGGGCAGTTGATTTTGCATTGGCCTTCTATACTCGCGGCACCGAAAAGCTGGCCAAAGGTGATTATGACGGGGCTATCGAGGAGTTCAACAGAGCCATCCAACTCAAGCCGGCATACGCTGATGCCTATACTGGGCGCGGCACCGCAAAGCTGGCCAAAGGCGATAATGACGGGGCTATCGAGGAATTCAACAGAGCCATCCAACTCAAACCGCAATTCGCTGATGCATATACTGGGCGCGGCAATGCGAAGCGAGCGAAAGGCGACATAGACGGGGCAAACTTAGACCTAGCCACTGCCGCAGCTCTGCGATAAGAGTAAACTCGGGCCGGGTGCCCCACCCGTGACTTAGTGTGGTGTCCCGTTAGTTCTTTACAACGGCGCACCTTGTCGAGGATCACGTCCGCGGTGGCTCGCCAGACAAAGGGTTTGGGTTGGTGGTTCCAGCTCGCCAACCACTTGTGGATGGCGCTCTCCAACTCGGTGACCGAGCAAGTAGCGAGTAGCGCGCAGGTACGCCGGCTGGCGCAGAGCCAAGCTCTGCGGTCTTCAATAATCGGAAACCCGCCGGAGCGTAGAGCTTGGTTCTGCGCCAACCCGCGAGTCAGAAGGGGGCACACCGAAAGCGGGCAGTAGGCAGCGAAGGCGGACTCGATGAACCGTGGCAAAGGTTGTGGCTCGCCGCTGGATGTGCCGGGAATAGATGCAGGTCTCTCCCGCGCGGAGGTCATAGACCTCGTTCGCGAGAGCCGTCGATCGACCGCGCGGCTCCTCAGCAAGACCCGCACGCCCCAAGAGAACTTGCAGCGCGGACGAGGGTCGCGGCAGCGCCAGGGTTCTGTCAGCAAGCCAGCATAGCGCAGACCTTGAAGAGCAGGTAGCGCGGACCGCCGATTTTGCGGTCCGCGTCTTTTCCCTAGCCATTATCGCCACCGTGCCGCATTCTATCGCGGTGTTGAAACTCCGTGGTCAAGTTACAAGGAATACGCCGGCACGAGCCCCGAGGAACAAAACGAACGCTGCGGTTTGATCGTCGACGGCGTGAGAATGCCCTCCGATCCGCGCGCACGAATTTGATCGCTCCATCACGGGGCCGGAAAGACGCGGACCACAAAAGCGGTGGTCCGCGCTACCCGCTTTTGAATTTTAAAGCCGGGATTCATTTCGGACAAATCGGACGCCCCGAGGCATATCGAACACCTCCGATTTGGAGTAAAGGAGAAGGGTAACCATGAATATCTATAAAACCATGTATCGCGCGCCGAAGCCCGAGGGCATCGAGAAGCGCAAAGCGTATATCGTAGGTGGCGGCATCGCGGGGCTTGCTGCGGCAGTGTTCCTTGCGGACGATGCCGGCATGCCGGGGAAGAATATCACTATCTTGGAGAAGTTGCCTGTTTTCGGCGGCTGCATGGATGGAATAAGGACCCCAAAAGGGTATCAGAATCGGGGCGAACGCGAACTCGAGCCCTACATGGAATGCCTTTGGTATCTGTGTAGCAAAATTCCGTCCCTGGAACGCTCCGGGTACACCGTGTTGGACGACGTGGTGGACTTCAATAAGGACGAGCCGATCCACTCCGAGTGCCGGGCGCTCGTAAAGCAGGGTCATATCGTCGGCGATATCCATGACTTCAAATTGCCGAATGACGTGATGGAAAAAATTCTCAAACTTCTGGGGTCGCCGGAAGAGGAATTCGAGGATCTGACCATCGAAGATTATTTCGGGCAGGATTCGGCCCTCTTCAAGGGAAATTTCTGGCTTTGCTTTCATACCATGCTGGCATTCAAGCCGTGGCACAGCGTCATGGAACTCCGCCGTTATATGAACCGTTTTGCTCCGAACGATTACCGCACCGAATATCTTGAAGGCATTGTCCATACCAAATACAACGAGTACGACGCGATGGTGAGGCCTATCGAAAAGTGGCTTGCCGCCAGGCGCGTGAAGCTCGTGGGCGGTTGTTCGGTGACCGATCTTGACCTTGACGCGGCATGCAACACGGTGCAAAGCATTCGCATGAAACAAGCGGGCGTCGAAGCCACTATTCCCGTGGCAGAGACGGACCTTGTGTTGGTGACTAACGGATCCATGACCCAGAAATGCACGTTCGGCGACAATACTACTGTCGCGCCCATCGATCGATCCACCGAGGACCGCGGCCTGTTCGCGCTGTGGGAGAGGCTAGCCAAAAAGCACGAGAAATTCGGCCATCCGGAGAAGTTCATCAGTGACATCGAAAAGACGAAGTGGATGTCCTTCTTCCCGACCATCAAGGGATATCCCCAGTTCGTCAAGAGACTTGAAGAATTGACAGGAAGCAAGGCGGGGACAGGCGGC
>Ga0326728_10021582_pt1 | contig 12080 bp, 11 predicted proteins | sample MB3enrmetagenome_FD_207602 | JGI IMG/M metagenome (GOLD analysis project Ga0326728, IMG submission 207602) | Lab enriched peat soil microbial communities from McLean, Ithaca, NY, United States - MB31MN | ecosystem: Environmental > Terrestrial > Soil > Wetlands > Peat | place: USA: New York...
AGGGTAATCACCAACACCTGCGTTTCAAGCCCCAGGAAGGCAGCCAATTCCTGTGCCGGGGACGCCTCACCGTTTATGAGCCCCGGGGCGAGTATCAGTTGGTGGTGGATTACCTGGAGCCCCTGGGATTGGGGGCCCTGGCCCAGGCCTTCGAAGCCCTGAAGACCCGTCTGCAGGCGGAGGGCCTGTTCGCTCCGGAGCTGAAGAAGCCTTTGCCCTTCCTGCCCAAGAGGGTCGCCCTGGTTACCTCTCCCACCGGAGCGGCGGTGCGGGATTTTCTGCGCCTGCTCAGGCAGCGCTATGCCAACCTGGAGGTGCTGGTCTATCCGGTGAAGGTGCAGGGCAGCGAGGCGGCGCCGGAAATTGTCCGGGCCCTGGAGGACCTGGCCACTTATCCCGGAATAGAGGTTATCGTCCTGGCCCGGGGCGGCGGCTCCCTGGAAGACCTGTGGCCGTTCAATGAAGAGGCGGTGGCCCGGGCCATTTACAACTGTCCCCTGCCGGTGGTTTCGGCGGTGGGCCACGAAGTGGACTTCACCATCGCCGATTTCGTCGCCGACTTGCGGGCCCCCACCCCCAGCGCCGCGGTGGAGCTGGTGGTGCCGGAGAAGGCCGAATTGATCCGGCGCCTGGAACGCCTGGGGGCCTCCCTGGGTGGCGCCGCCAGAAGGACCCAAGTGGCGGCCCTGAACCATCTCCACCTGGTGTCCCGCCGGCTGCCGGACATGGGCCGGCGCCTGGTGGATCTGCGCCTCAAGGTGGACGATAAGAGCGAGGCCCTGGTGCGGCGGGCCCGCCGGCTTCTGGCGGGGCAGCGGCAGCACTTGCGCCTGGCCAGCTCCCGTCTGGTGCTGTTGAGCCCCCGGCGGGCCCTGGCTCCCTGGCGGCAGCGCCTGGAGGTGGGGGAGCAGAGACTAGGGCAGAGCTTCTGCCGGGGCCTCGAGGACCGGCGCCGGCACCTGGCCTACTGCCAGAGCCACCTGGAGCAACTCAATCCACTGGCCATCCTGGAAAGGGGCTACGCGGTGGCGACCCTGATGCCCAAAGAGACGGTGATTCGCGACGCCAGCCGGGTGGACCGGGGCGCCGCGGTGCGGGTGCGGGTGGCCCGGGGCCGGATGGATTGCGAAGTGAAAGAAGTAAGCGGTGGACAGTAGGGCCAACCCTGGGGTCGCCCCTAAACGGAAAACGGAAAACGGAACAAAAGGCATGGCTAAAGGAAAAAAATCGGCCGACCAAAGTTTCGAGGCGCTGCTCAAGCGCCTGGAAGAGGTGTTGGATTCCCTGGAGCACGGCGAGCTGCCGCTGGAGCAGGCCATGCAGTCCTTCGCGGAGGGGGTGGGCCTGGTGCGGGCCTGCCACCAGAAGCTGGACGAAGTGGAGCGCCGGGTGGAGCTGCTCTTGAAAGATGATGCCGGCCGCTTCTTCACCCGGCCTTTCCCGGAGGAGGAAGGGGAAGGAAACTGAAAAAATAGTTCAAAGTTCAAAGTTAAAGGTTCAAGGTTAAGATCTCACTACCGAGCCTTTTTTTGAACTTTGAACTTTGAACTTTGAACCTTGAACTTAGTTTAGAGGAAACATTTGGATCTCAAAGCTTATCTGGAAGAGAGGCGCAGTCTGGTCAACCGGGCCCTGGCGGCCTACCTCCCGGCGGTGCGGGGCCCGGCCTTTCGGGTGGTCCAGGCCATGCATTACAGCTTGTTCGCGGGGGGGAAAAGGCTGCGGCCCATCCTCTGCCTGGCGGCGGCGGAGGCGGTGGGCGGCAGCCCAGAGGAGGCCTTGCCGCTGGCCTGCGCCCTGGAAATGATCCACACTTACTCCCTGATTCACGACGATCTGCCGTCCATGGACGACGATGACCTGCGCCGGGGCCAGCCCACCTGCCACAAGCAGTTCGACGAAGCCACCGCCATTCTGGCGGGGGACGGCTTGCTCACCGAGGCCTTCTATACCCTGGCTGCCGCGGCGCCCCGCTTCCAGGGGCGCGAGGCGATGCTGCTGGAGGTCCAGGAGTTGTTGAGCGAGGCGGCGGGTTACCGGGGCATGGTGGGCGGCCAGATGTTGGACCTGATGGCCGAAGGCCGCCGGATCACCTTGAAGGAGTTGGAGACGGTGCACCGTCTCAAGACCGGGGCCTTGCTCATCGCGGCCACCCGGGCCGGGGCCCTGGCGGGGGGCGGCAGCCGCCCCCAGGTGGCCGCCCTCACCGCCTACGGGGAGCGGTTCGGTCTGGCCTTCCAGATCACCGACGACCTGCTGGACGTGGAAGGGGAGGCCGCCGAAATGGGCAAGGCTCCGGGCATGGACGAGAAGAGGCAAAAGGCCACCTACCCCGCCCTCCTGGGTTTGGAGACCTCTCGCCAGTGGGCCGGGCACCTGGTGCAGGAAGCTCTGGCCGAACTGGAGCCCTTTAAGGAGCGGGCGGCGCCCTTGCGGGAACTGGCCCGCTATCTGCTGGTGCGCCGCTCCTGAGGCAAATTAAGCAAGGGTCACCCGCGGACATCATAATAAATAACATGATTTGCCTGGCGTTTTCTGCTATAAAGATAGAGTAAGGGGAGGGTTACAATCACATGGATAATCGCCCGGAAACGCTGCCGGAAGGCAGCCCCCGCCGATTACTGGACGCCGTCAATAATCCCCGGAACTTGAAAAAACTGCCCCCGGAGTTGCTGCCGCAGCTGGCCCAGGAAATTCGGGAGGAGATCATCTCCACCGTGGCCAGGACCGGCGGGCACCTGGCCCCCAGCCTGGGGGTGGTGGAACTCACCATCGCCCTGCACTACGTCTTCGACAGCCCCCGGGATAAGATTATCTGGGACGTGGGCCATCAGGCCTATGCCCACAAACTCCTCACCGGGCGCCGGGACCGTTTCCAGACCCTGAGGCAGTTCGGGGGTCTCAGCGGCTTTCCCAAGCGTGGCGAGAGCCCCTATGACGCCTTGGACACCGGCCACTGCGCCACGTCCATCTCTGCCGCCTTGGGCATGGCCTCGGCCCGTTGCCTGAAGCGGGAACAGAAACGGATCGTCGCGGTGATCGGTGACGGGGCCATGACCGCGGGCATGGCCTTCGAAGCCCTGAACCACGCCGGCGACCTGAACAAGGACCTCATCGTCATCTTAAACGACAACGGCATGTCCATCTCCCCCAACGTCGGGGCCCTGTCGTCCTTTTTCAGCCGCCAGCTCACCCGCCCAGCCATGGTCTTCTTGAGGAACCAGGTGAAGAACCTGCTGGAATCTCTACCCGCCATCGGCGATGACCTGCTGGTCTGGGCCAAAAAGAGCGAGGGGTCTTTAAAGGCCTTCTTCACCCCGGGTATGCTCTTCGAGTCCCTAAAATTCACCTACTTAGGGCCGGTGAAAGGCCACCGCCTGGATCACCTCATCGAAGTCCTGCAAAACGTCAAGAAACTGCGGGGCCCCATTCTGGTGCACGTCCTCACCACGAAGGGCAAGGGCTATGAGCCGGCGGAATCGGACCCCACCGGCTTTCACGGCCTGGGCCGCTTCGATCCCGACACGGGCGTGGTCAAGAAGAACGTCGGCGAGGTGCCGTCCTACACCGAGGTCTTTGGCGACACCCTGGTGCGCCTGGCCGAGGGAAACCCCAAGATCGTGGCCATCACCGCGGCTATGCCCGATGGCACCGGCCTGGTGGATTTCCGCCAGCGCTTCCCGGAGCGGTTTTTCGATGTAGGCATTTGTGAACAGCACGCGGTAACCTTCGCCGCGGGGCTGGCCCTGGAAGGTGTTAAGCCGGTGTGCGCCATCTACTCCACCTTTATGCAGCGGGCCTACGACCAGGTGCTCCACGACGTCTGCCTGCAAAACCTGCCGGTGGTCCTGGCCATGGACCGGGGCGGTATTGTGGGCGAAGACGGCGAAACCCACCAGGGGCTCTTCGATCTCTCATTTCTCCGCCATCTGCCCAACCTGGTGCTGATGGCCCCCAAAGACGAAAACGAATTGCGGGACATGATGTACACCGCGATGGAGCATCCCGGGCCCGTGGCCCTGCGCTATCCCCGGGGCACGGGGGTGGGGGTGGCCTTCTCCTCCACCCTTAAGAAGGTCCCCCTGGGCAAGGCCGAGGTCTTGCGGGAAGGGAAGGACCTGCTTATCCTGGCCCTGGGGGCTTCGGTCTATCCTGCCCTGGCGGCGGCGGCGCGCCTCGCGAAACAGGGCTTCAGCGCCACTGTGGTGAACGCCCGCTTTGTCAAACCCCTGGATGAGAACCTGATCCTGTCCCTGGCGGCCAAACACGGCCGGGTGCTCACGGTGGAGGAAAACGTTCTGGCCGGCGGCTTCGGCAGCGCCATCCTGGAGTTGCTGGCCGACCGGGGGCTGATGGTGACCGTGAAGCGCCTGGGTATCCAGGATACCTTCGTGGAGCACGGCGCCCCGGAGATTTTGCGGCGGAAATACGGTCTGGACGCTGACGGCATCCTAAAAGGGGCCTTAAGCGCCCTGGGGCAGCCGGCCGAAGCGAAGAAGGTGGTCTGGGGCACGTTCAACTGAACCGGAGAGTTTAAGGTGTAGTCGCCGCTGAAAGGGCAGGGACTAAGAATCCCCGCCCTTTTTGCTTCTCAGCCGCGGCTGCGGCCGCCCCCCTGAAGAAGCAATAACCGGCCACCATCAAGAATTTCAACAGGCAATTTCAACTCGGAAAAAGCGAAGTGGCGGCGGTGGACTGGGCCTAGCCGTTCGAAAGTGGCTTCAGTATGTTCATTGTGGTTAACACGTACACCAGGGCGGCAGAATTCAAGGGACTAACTGCCGAATCGAGCTATAGGATGCAAAAAGTGGGGGGACAAATTTTGGCAATGGTGAAATAAAGAGAATGGCCTCCGGAGGATGAATTTCTGATGGGGGCCAAGTTTTTTTAACTTTTTTGGAAAATTTAATGAATGATGGCGGAAACCAATGTTTTTTTCATCCACGCTCTTGACAAGACATGAATTTCAAGATATATTATTTTTAATTCTTGCTTCTGTGTCTGTTGTTTTCCAAGGTCTTGTCTGAAATACGGCAGGGCAGGACAGCCAAGAGGAGCAGGGAGTAACGGCAAAGGTGGTTCCTGCTACCATACCTTGCCGGAGCAGGAGAATGGCCGATTCGTGAAAACCGGATCGGCCATTTGCTTTTGGGGGCAACTCCATAAATGCCCTTGGGGGAGGATTTCAAATGAAATGCCTTCATCGCCCTTCCTTGACAACGGCCTACCCTCGTGGCAATGTTAATTTCAAAAAAATCGAGGAACCCGGTTATGAAAAGCTATCGTAAAGAACTCTGGTTCCATGTCCCGGACCGCAGGGCTTTCATCAACATAACTCCTCAAGTGGAGCAGTGCCTAAAGGAAAGTGGAATCACCGAAGGCCTTATACTCTGCAATGCGATGCACATCACAGCCTCGGTTTTTATCAACGATGACGAATCAGGGCTGCACCATGACTACGACGTCTGGCTTGAGAAGCTGGCGCCTCATGCCCCCATATCCCAATACCGTCACAACGTCGGCGAAGACAACGCGGACGCCCATATGAAGCGGCAGATCATGGGGCGGGAAGTGGTGGTGGCCGTCACCGGGGGCAAACTGGACTTCGGCCCCTGGGAGCAGATTTTCTACGCCGAGTTTGATGGGAGGCGCAGGAAGAGGGTGCTGGTGAAGATCATCGGAGAATAATTAGCCCGGATTATGTTGCGGGTATCCTCAGTCACGCCACCTTCCATTACACTTCCGGCATGCGGGGTTACTACATCGGGGTGCTCTTGGTGTTGTGGCTCTTCGGGCCCATCTGGATGTTGCTGGGCACCATCATCCTGATCGTGGTCCTGTACCGCCTGGATTACAACATACCGATTCCCTCCGGAAACCGCCCGGATTTATGGGGCGCAGAGAGCCACGAGCCATGAGGGAGCCCGCGGCGCTTACTTAATAGCTCAAGTTTCGCACCCCTGAATTCAATACAGAGGCGGGACGCCTAGGCTACCTGGACCTGGTAACCTAGACCTCTGGCCTGCGTAGTCAGTTATTAACGGAAGCATGAAGGGGTTCCATCTTTATCCCCTCTCCCCGGTCCAAACACCCCTCGAGGGGGAGAGGGCGAGGGTGAGGGGGAATTTAGTCTCTTTTCCGCTCCCATTAATACTTGGCGCGAAACTTGAGTTAACTGGGATATCCTTTTCTGTAACTATCCCCAAAAGGTTTTTTGGACCCCCGACGTTTCGATGTTGTGGACGAAGCCAAGATAATGGCTCGGGGAAGCCAGGCGTTATTCAGATTTTATGGGATCCTGGCTCCCCCAATTAGCTTTCCGGTGCCCCTCGCACCGTTCACACTGATTACTTGCTCGGTGGAGGCACAACTGCCTTATCAATGCTTTTCATCGTATTGGCCGCAGGTGGGTGATAATCTGAAGCCTTTTGCCCAACTGGACTCGGTTTTGTGGTGGTCGAGACCTGGGGTGGATCAGGCTGCCGGATTCTTTCCACCGTGGCTTTCGGCTTCGACAAATCAACCTTATGTTCATCATTTTTTGTGCTTTGGGCCAGAGCCGAACCGGATGCCGTAATTGCAAAAACCACGACCATTAACAAAATTGCCAATTTTTTCATTTGGTTCATCTCCTTTTCATAGAAAATTATCTTGCCGGAACCAGTTACCACTCTGAATACTGTTATACGCATGTCGTTGCTTTCTTTTTAGTTGGTATATCATATAATGATGTTAACCTTATTTTACACTGGGAGATTCGTTCTCCAGTGCATGGGGGTAATGCTTTTCCGGTGTATCAGCAGGAACCCGCATCGGCACTTCCCCAAATGGCCCCCCCGCGGGTACCAAAATAGTCTTATCTTTTTCCTTGGGACGTATTATGGGCTCCGATTTGGGTTGTTGTTTCGGAGGTGGAGTATTATGCACCGTATCCTTACTTTTGTTAACCTCATAGTTACTTTGTGCAGATGAGTTGCCAACTGACAGACAAATCAACAAGCCTAACGCAATCATGAAATTCGCCGCAAACCGCATAAATTTCTTCATATAACCCCCCTTTATTTCCGAATTTATTCTCTGATATACCTGCCTTGATAAGGACCGTCTCTCTGGGGCCAAGTCATATAGATAGTTTTATTATCATCACTTATTCTACCCTCGAATTTGCCAGCAAATCGCCTTATACCCGTTGTTGATTTTTCCGTATTCATATATCCTGTGAAATTACGACCACTCAATTTCCCCCAGCCGAATATGCCTTCAGGGGAGCCAGGAACAAACTGCCTTATCACGAGGTCATTTTCGACAACTACGAAACGATATCGCCAACCTGTTTCCGAAAATGGGTCCATCCAGGTACCGCTAAAATCTATGGGGCCGGTTTGTGCCTGAGCTACCGAGATAGATCCCAGGATAAGACTCAACAGCAAGGCTCCAATTAAGGTGGCTTTCCATTTCATGGCTTTGCCCTCCCTTTGTTTAGGATATATAAATGGCAGCTATTACTTTATTCTTATGGCTTTCTCCACTTTACCGACGAATTGTGGGAAGTCCCGGTGAAAGGTTGTTTCAATAGTTATCACATCCCCATCCTCGCTGATCTCGCCAATACCCCCCCAATATGCAGTGTTAAAGACAAATTTACGTTTAACTAAATTAACACTCCAGGCTTTGCTGGTCCCAAAATCTATGCCGTATTGATAATACGATAGAGTATTGCCTTGTAGTTCCAGCCACACTTTGGCTTTGTTATCTTGAGCTATCAGCCATTGGGCGCCGTTTAAGCGTGTTAATAAATTCTGAAACTCGGGATCGGTTTGGGCCTGAGCTATCGAGGCAGATACCAGGACAAAAATTAACAGCAAGACTACCACCAATAAAGTTTTCGCTTTCATGGCTTATCCCTCCAAAGATGTATTTTTGATGGCAAAACCCTCTTTCTCCTTTGGTCAAGGATTATGCGGTGAACTCCTTTCTTTCCGGGCACTTGGAGGCATTCCCCAATAAAAAAACCGGGCTCCCCCTTGGGGGCAACCCGGCTATTCATGATTCCGGTGAAAACCGTAGATTTTCATCCCGGCCTTCCTTATATAAGAAATGCAAGCATAGATTCAGGAGCTTGTCAAATTGTACAATATTATTTACAGACATTACGATTTAAAGGTTGTCCCACACTGCGAGCAATGCCGGCCTTAGGACCTAGCCGCATCATCTTTTTATCTGGCCGAAAAAGGCCACTTGCCATTGATATCTAAACTGAGATTATGCGGCAGGCTCGGCCCCCGCAGTCAAAAAATGGTTTTGGGGACCACTTTGCCAGGGGAAAATCCCCCAAAGCTTCTGTTCTTGACCCTGAATCCCTGCTTTGACGGTAAGGTAGCATATTTTTCGCTGAAAAGTATCTTTTCTTCCGATTTAGGGCGTACCTCTCCCTTGGTAAATAGGCACCTCATCGATTTGCGGACTATGAACCCCGGGCCAGTAACGCACGGTAATGGTGAGCCAAGGGAAAGGCGGAGGCCACATGGACATACCATCTCCGGGCATGATAAGAAACCCTGGCGCCCACTTTGATTAATCGCTTGATCAGCCACTCCATGGACCGTTTCACTTCTTCACCCCAAACATAGAACTGCCGGATCATATGCAGGAGGTTGTAGGCCAGAACCCCCATCTGTAGCCTGGCCTGGTTGGCCTCGAACCTTTGGCAACTGGTTTTGTCCCACCGAAGAGTGTTCTTCCCTTCCTTGATCCGGTTTTCTATCTCGGCCCGGCCGTTATAGACCTTGATTACCTTGCCGGCTGGCAATCTGGAGTTGGTGACCACAAAACCGATCCGGGGGAAAAGCTCACCCCGATGCCACTCGATCTTGACCACCACCCGGCGGGGCCGGTTCCAACTTTTGGCCTGGTAGCGGAGGTCAACGATCCTGACCTGGATGCCGCTCTTGGGCGGTCTGCCAACCGGACGAACGAGGTGAGGTCCCAAAAGGCGCTCCAAGCTGGCATTGTTTGGTAACCTGATGAAATATGTGATCCGTTCTTCTTCGCAATATTCGTAGTTCTCCGGGTTGGCAAAGGCAGCGTCGGCACGCACCCAAAAAAGCTGGAACCAGGGGCGGTAACGCTCCACCAGGGGAGTGATAAATGGAAGAGTGCCGTCGGCGGAATGGACGTTCCCCGGTCTCAGCTTGGCAGCAAGACCGTCGCCACCACTGGTAAAACAGAAGAGGGGATGGAAACAGTTTTTGCCAAAGTGACCGTTGTAGGCCATACCCTCTTGCTTGCCGTGCACCGGGTCTTCGCTGGAATCCAGGTCAATAATCAGCCGCTTTTTGTTCTTCCTCTTTAACAGGGTATCCGTGGACCGGGTCAGGGCAGCCTCCAAGGCCTGCAACCCAGCCTCGTTGCCCAGGATGTCGTTCTCCAACCGGGAGAGCATGGACTGGCCGGCCCCAGCCAGATGATCTTTGCCAAGAGCAAGCCTGAGGGCAGGGTCTATACGAAGAAAATCGGCATCGTTACAATCTTCATAGCTGGCGGCGATCTGGTAGACCCTTTGACGCACCAGCTGGACCAAGGCATGTTTCGTATGAGCAGGTGACCTTAGGTCCTCCAAGCAATCTCCCATGGGGGCGATGATTTTAAAACGGTCATCTATTTCTCGCATCAGTAGAAAACCAACGTCCGAAGTAATCGTGGCGCCCATGAAATCTATCATGATGGACCGGTTAAAATCCGGCCGGATCACCCCTTTCCGGCTTTCACCACTGGCGAGCATTTTTAGACCCCCGATTTGCTAATATATCCTCCTTATATCAAATACTTATACTATTTTCTACCTTTTTCTGCGGCATAATCCAGGATTAGGTCATTAACTTTTTGGGAAAAATTGATGTAGTTTGAACTATTTTTGCTCCGCCAATTTATCCCTCAATGCCCGGATTTCAGATAGCGCATCAATTCCTATGCGCACTTGTCTTCCTCTAAGTTCCAGGATTCTGATTTTCACATTTTCAGGCAGATTGATCACGTCTTCCAGTTTTCCTTCCAAGGTTGCAAAACCCGATTTCTCCCTCTGATTGAAGATCCCCAAGTTGAACCTTCTTGTCAAAAACTCCGGTAATGGTGACACAAAGATCCCCTATGATGGTGCACTCTCCTATGTTTCTGGAAAGAATTAGCAAGATTTCCTCAAGTCAGTTGGCCTGGATTTTCCCATGATTGCCTATTCAACTAAAATCTCCATCGCTTACTCTCGACTTTAATGTTTAGTTTACTCTATGCTCTCATCATATCAGCCTCACAAGGTTATGTATTATAACAAGTGTGCCTTCCCTATAATTTCTCCACACTCCCACCTGAGGCATCTATTGCGTTATTGAGAGTATTGGCCCCCACTTCTTTTTCCTTTTGATACTTTCCAATAACCCTTACCGAATCTCCCCTATTTATTGAGAGAGTACCAGAACTGAAAACAGAGAAGGTTTGTCCGCCACTGGAGAGCTTAAAGGTGGTAAAATCATCCCCTTTTTTAGACGTTCTAAATCGTGGTTCCATGACCTTTCCTTCAACCTGAACCATTTTCCCCTCATATTGGTCTGGATTAGAGAGGATGTCTCCTGCTGTAATCTTGATTCCTTGGGCATTTGTTGTTGTGGTAATTATTAAAAGACATAAAATTGAAAATGTTACGCCCAGGAATGTTGTGAATTTTGAAGTTCTCATTTGATTTTCCTCCTGTCTTATTGTTAGCACCGTCAATAATTGCCTCGTTATCCTATTCTGCAGGCTTTATCCCCTTAACTGATAGTGCTGCTTTAAGGCATAATTCAATGCTACTATCAGGAGGGATATATGCTTTTTCAGGCGGGTTAGGGGTAGTAGACCCAACAAAGTTACCATATTTATCGTAACTTGCCAGCTTCATCAGTCGGTCCTCCCTTCTGATTTCAACCCCCCTCTTGAGCCAGTTGAGGTTGAAAAAAACCGAGCTGCACCCTCAGGGCAACCCGGCTATCATCGCAATCCAGAATCATGGCTCCCCCCCTTGACGGTAGGGGTTGGGTACTGCAAGATGATTCACTTATTTCACAAATGGATTTTATTGTCAATCAGGATGATTGCAGACTCAGAGGGAAAACTGGTCGATCTTACCAGACGCCCCAGGTCCCCTTGTCGCCATAGTTAAGCGGTCTTACCTCAGAATTTGAGTGTGGATTTGAGTGGGGAATACTTCCCAAAATATGGAAAATCTGCTAAAACCAGAAAAAACAGCAAAAGCAAAAATGCAGTAATTATCGCATATTGGCTTATCTGGAGGAGATAAGGAAACTTGGGGGTTTGGACTAAGAATCCCCGCCCTTTTTGCTTCTCAGCCGCCGCTGCGGCCACCCCCCCGGGAGAAGGAATAATTGTGCCAGCACCAGCACCTGAAAATCTTTCTTTGGCGGCAACTTTGGTTTACCCTTATAAAAAAATATAAGAAAAGCGAAAAACGTGGTTAGCGGACGACCCCAAGGGGAGCCTTTCATGGATGTGCTGCCCCGGCTTGCCATCCTGGTGGTGGATGATGAGCCTAACATCCGGAAAACCCTGACCATTTCTTTGGAAGCCGAGGGTCATCGGGCGGTGGCGGTGAGTAACGCCCGGGACGCCTTGAGCGAAGCGAATCGCCGCTTCTTTGACCTGGCGCTGGTGGATCTGCGTCTGGGAACGGAATCCGGCATGTCGCTGCTACCGGCCTTACTGGTCGCCTGTCCCTGGGTGAAGATCGTGGTGATTACCGCCTATGCCTCCATCGACACCGCAGTGGAGGCCATGCGCCGCGGCGCCTTCGATTACCTGCCCAAGCCCTTTACCCACGACCAGGTGGCCGCCTTGACCCGCAAGATTGCCGAAGTGCGGGCCCTGGAACAGAAGGTGGCGTCGTTGCAGGAGGCCTTGAACCAGGTGGTGCCGGAAGCCGACCTGGCCAGCCGCAACCCGGCGATGCAGCGGACCCTGGAGATGGCCCACAAGGTGGCGGACAGCGCCGCCACCATCTTGATCCGCGGGGAGAGCGGCACCGGCAAGACGGT
>Ga0326728_10021586_pt1 | contig 12079 bp, 6 predicted proteins | sample MB3enrmetagenome_FD_207602 | JGI IMG/M metagenome (GOLD analysis project Ga0326728, IMG submission 207602) | Lab enriched peat soil microbial communities from McLean, Ithaca, NY, United States - MB31MN | ecosystem: Environmental > Terrestrial > Soil > Wetlands > Peat | place: USA: New York...
TATGCAGTCATGGCGATAATCGGCAAATGTTCGGCTGTTTGCTTCTCCTTTTCCCGGATGGCGGCCGTAAGTTGCAGGCCGTCCATCTCAGGCATCTGCACATCCACCAGGGCCAAGTCGAAGTGCTGTCGCTCGAGAAGTTCCAATGCTTCGCGCCCGTTGTTGGCTATCGTCACGAAGTGGCCTCTGCCCCGGAGGAGATGCTCGGCCAGGCGTTGATTCACAACGTTGTCTTCGGCCACCATGATCTGCAAGCCTCTGCGCTTCTCGCGCAGAGAATGGCGTGTTACCAGCGAAACCATCTCCGCTGCCTGCACCTTCGAGCTGAGCACGTTGACAATGGCTTCCATTAAATCCGCCTGCCGCACCGGCTTGGTGAGATAAGCAGATATCCCCAGTTCGCGGCAACGGGCCGCATCTCCAACCTGGCCTCCCGAGGTCACCATGGCGACCAGTGTGCCCGCTAGTTGCGGCTCTTTCTTGATTCGCTCGGCCAGCCGAAAGCCGTCCATGGTCGGCATGTGGGCGTCCGTCAGAACGAAATGAATGGGGTTTCCACTCTCCTGGGCGTGCTTCAACGCCATAAGCGCCTGGAAGCCATCAGCCGCAACACAAGTCTTCATCCCCCAGAAAGACAGCGTCTCATCCAGCACCCGCCGGTTCGTCGCATTGTCATCCACAATCAGAACCGGCACACCGTGCAACGTCACGGGGGAGGTTTTTTTCGGCTCCACACCCGACTTGGCCCGCCCGAATCGTGCGGTGAAGTGGAAAGTACTTCCCTTGCCGGGTTCGCTCTCCACCCATATCCGTCCCTGCATCATGGCCACCAGACGCGACGAAATCGTCAAGCCCAGTCCGGTTCCACCGAAGCGCCGGGTAGTGGAACTGTCTGCCTGGGCGAAGGCCTCGAAGATGAACTGCTGTTTGTCCCGGGGAATACCGATTCCCGTGTCCCGGACTCCGAAGTGGAGCACAGAATCCTCCAAATCAAGAGCTTCCCTTTCGACCCGCAGCAGGATTTCACCGCGCTCCGTAAATTTGAGTGCGTTGGAGAGAAGGTTTACGATGATTTGGCGAAGACGGGTGGGATCGCCAACCACTACATCCGGCACCTCCGGGGCCACGTCACAGATCAGTTCGATACCCTTCCGGTCAGCCGGGAACGCGAACATCCGGGTGGTCTCCTCCAGGCTATCGCGCAGGTTGAATTCGATTAAATCGAAGTCCAGCTTGCCGGCTTCGATTTTGGAGAAATCCAGAACCTCATTGATCGCCGTCAGCAGGGAGTCGGCCGATGACTTGACCATGGTAAGAAATTCCCGTTGCTCGGCGGTTAGCTCAGTGCTCAGCGCGAGTTCGGTCATGCCCAGGATGCCGTTCATGGGGGTGCGGATTTCATGGCTCATGTTCGCCAGGAACTCGCTCTTGGCGCGACTGGCGGACTCAGCCGCCTCCTTCGCTTTTTGCAATTCTGCCTCGCCGTGCTTGCGCGCCGTAATGTCGATCATCGTGCCTTCGATCAGTTGCTCGCCGTCCTCGATCAAAGTGGCGGTTTCCAGTACCCAAACGGGGGTGCCATCCTTCCGCTTCAGGCAGTGTTCATAATTGGTCAGCGAGCTACGCTCCTGGAGGCGGGATGTAAACGACCCCCGGGCCGCAGGGCTCGGGTAAAGGTCTGCGGCGTCCCGCCCCACCAAGTCACTCGGGCTGGAGTAACCGAAAATGCGCGAACAGGCTTCGTTACAATCCAGGATTTGCCCCGTCAGGCTGGCGCGATAGACTCCGGCAAGATTGCGTTGAAACAGCATGCGGTAACGTTCTTCGCTTTCCTGCAAAGCCTTCTCCGCTCGCCGCCTTTCGGTGATATCGCGGAAACCCCACACCCGTCCAATGTTTCTCCCCCAAGCTCGCTGGGGCTCGGAATGCCGTTCGAGGACCCGTCCATCTTTAAACTCGATTAGATCGTCACAATGGGCCTCAGAATCCTCATACAAGCTGCGCATCTTTCCCAGGAAGGCCGCGGGGTCCTTCAGTTGCGGCACAACGTGGTCCAACCATTCACGGCTGTTGGCTTTGGCAAGAATCGACTGGGGAATGTCCAAAAGCTCGGCGAACTTCGTGTTGTAGGTAACGACCTTTCCCGCGGCATCCAGCACGAGAATCCCGTCCGCGGTGGACTCAAGCGTCGCCCGGATAGTCTCCGTCTGCTGTCCCACGCGCCGCCTCAACATCCGAACCCAAATCAGAACCCCGACGATGATCAAATCTGTGAAGGCCAGCAGGGCAAGCGCTAGCTCCAAGTTCCACCATGGAGGCCGCTGTAGCAACACAATATCATGCGGTGTGCGCAGGAGTATCCTGAATCCCACGGGGCTCCGGTTCTCATCAACTCTGACGTCGCAGATCCCCGTCAATTGCACTAAGCTGCCAATTCGGACGTGGGCAGGCATTTCTTGTCCTGCCGCTCCCTCAATCTCGGCCTCGACGATCACCCCGTCGGCACTGATGGTGAGCGATTCTTGTTTGGCCCCCAGTGAGACGCCCAGCAATCGTCCCCGCGTCTGGATGAGCTCGCAATCATAACTCCCCAGCAGCGCTTGCGCCGCCGTCACCACTTGCGGGGGAGGCGCAGCGCCGGCGCCGATCTTGCGGTAGACCGCATCCTGGAGCACGGGGCTGAACTCGCCCACCGCAGGGAACCCCACGACATCAACCCGGTCGCCGACATTTAAGGGTGTCGTTTGACGCGTTTCGACTTCCAAACCCTCTTGCGCATCTCGAATGAAGATGATCTTCCCGGGTCGCTGTAGAGTGACGATCCCTTGCACGTGCACGCGTTGGTTGAAAGCCCCGGCCGGATCCAGCCTTAGAACAATCTGAATGGGACGCACGGGGATCGAAAAGAGGTCAGCCGGGGGAGGCGTCTCGATGCTGAGGTTCTTCAACGAAGGCACTAACAGGGTGGCGCCAATGAACTGGAACCGGAGATTGTAAGCCCCCCCGGACACGCCCTGGAGCATGACCTTGGCTCCCACCAGGCCTTGCGGAATGGGTTTGTAATCCAACACGAACACGGGAATGATGGCAGTCCCCGAGGCCACGCGCAGCAGCAACCGGCCCTGGGTTTCTGCTGCCGACCTCACCACTCCGTCCACTTCCACATACTGGCTGTCCTCAACCCCAGTAACGAACACTTCGCCCGAAACCTTCCGGGGAGCCGGCAAAGGAACTTGACCCAGGATTCGAATTTGGGGATTCACAATCTCCGAAGCAAATCCGGAGCCGCTGATGCCTTCGATCTCCACGTATTGGCCAGAGTGAAAGTCATTCGCCGTTTGTTCAACGTTTACGTAAATGCCAGCCTTGGAATCCTGAACAAAGAAATCCCCCTGCGCTCTGTCGGCATAAGTCACGACGGCCCGCACATGGATCGGGTACCCAAGCCTCGCTTTCTCGGTGGGGAGATCTCTGACTTCACGAATAGTCGTCAAGGTGGGCAAGCCCTGCGGGGGTTCGCCCTTCCCTTCCTGGCCGGCAGATAAACTGCCGAGCAAAAGAAAAGCTAGGAGAAAAAAAGAGGGGTGAACGTGCAGGTGCTTTCCAGTTTCCGTGGGAACATTCTCGGTTGGATGTCCCATGAGCTCCTTGGCCACTACCACGAATCCAGGATGGAGAGAAGGCGAGGATAGAAGCCATTCTCTGTCTCGCCGAATGATACTAAAGCAGGCGGGCAAAAGCAACACCATACCAAACTCGTAATGAGCACGTAAGTACTACGTAGCGCGGGCCTCACCTTGCTGAAGGTCCAACTCGCGTGTCTTGCTTCGCCCCATTTCGGCGCACGCGTCAATTCACGTCAAACCTGGTAGGTGGCCCATGTCCCGATGCAGCCATGCCCCCTTCTGAGATGGAGCAGCCCCTTGGCGGGCTCGGCAATGTAACCAAATAGCGTATGCCAATTTGTCGCCCCATGCCGGCACAGACCCGCTGGATCACCCTCGTGGTCCGCCAGGATTTCCATCAGGACTTCCACTGTAATCTTTCCCCACGAGCTTCTCACCAAGGCGCGCATGCGGCAAAGCCGGGCCGGAGAATCAGGAACGGTATTATCCTCGAACGCGGAGAATTCAGGGGCAACATAGTGGTTACTGTGCAGACGCATGTCGGGATGTTCGTCGTGGTAGATTGCCACTCCTTCCGGACGGATCTCCACATCAGCGATCTCGCCTTGCCCATCCGCGAGGACCAAGTTCCCTGCCGCACACGCGTTATGCTGCCGGAGCAACGCGATGGCGTCGCTCACTGTTTTCTGCTCCAGGATGACGCGCTTCATCGGGTAGTGGGGAACTCCCAGGCGGAGCTCGCAGCCAAAAAGGGAATTGGTAAAGTGTGCTACACCGAATTCGTTCATTCCTGAATAACCCAACTGGCCTGCAAAGGTGAGCATCAAGGCCCGCGGGCGTCCGTCCGTGGGGGAGACCCTCAAAACAATCGCCACCTCGGCGAACTCGGGTTCAAATTCCTGGTTCTGCCCAATCAGGACCTTTCCGTCAAGCGTCGCTTCTCCTCGGAGTGCAAATGTGGTGCATCCTGCCTCACCGCCATAAAGCGCCTGGGTTCTCGCCTGGCAGAGGAGAGCTTCGGGGAATGAAATCTTAGCTCCATCGGCAAGCCCCCGGACCTCTTCTACGTACTTCGGGCTCAATCGCTCAATGGCCCCAAGAAAACGATGGGCGTTACGGCATAGGAATTCCCTCGGCTTCCCGGCGAGGCGCTCTATCCAAATGAGGTACTTCCTGACAAGTTCGCCAGCCTGTTCTCCGTGCTGGCGGCCCATTTCGTAGGCAGTTCCCTTCACCTCAATCAGGGGAAATATGGATTCCATCTTTCCGTCCTTTCTTCGCGCCTTTTGCTTGCTTTGCGTCTCGGCGTGATTGCTTTTGTCCGTCCCAATTCTTTCGTGGCTTTCGAGGGCTACGGTCCTGACTTCTTCGGGCTTAGCTCTCCTTTTGGTTTCAGGTCACCGACCAAAAGCCAATAGGGAAGAATGCCGACAATAAGAACGAGGGTCGCAAGCGCAAACCCGGGGAAATAGGCGCCAGTCCGGCTGATTAAGACGCCCGCTACAAGCGGCGAGAGCACGCCGCCCAGGTTTCCGACAAAGTTAGCCGCCCCCGCCCAGGCTCCCACTTCACCTAGAGGAGCACAGTCCTGAAGTATCACCAGGGCATTTGCCGAAGAGACTCCGACCAAAGAGGCTCCGGCAAGCAACACCATGGCGGAAGTAGCGCTAGTGGCGAGAATGGCCGGGATGAGCAGCAGGCCCGTGGCAAACGAGGCGGTAACCACCCATTTGCGCACACGCGTCTCATTCCATCCTCTCCGGATCAAGCTGTCGCCAAACCAGCCTCCGGCCGCAGCGCCAAAACCCCATATCAAAAAACTCAGCGAGGCATAAAAACCCGCCCGAAGCAACTGAAAGTGCCGGACGTGTACGAAATAATCCGGCAACCATGTCATCAACATGTATTGGTAGTATCCAAAACTAAAATAGCCCAGGCAGCATCCCATCAGGTTTCGGTCGACGGTGAAACCCCAGCCTCGTCGTTCACCCGCCGCCCGTCGGGCGCCGGTTGTCGCTATTGCCAAGGAACTTCGGCCTGGATAGACCAGAACCCAGGGGAGCAGCCAGGCAAAGGCTGAGAAGCCCACAATGGCAAACATCAGCCGCCAACCATAACGCACCGTCAACCATGCGACTAAAGGCGCGCCCAGCGCTAGTCCCAAGCGTGTGCCGGAAGTACACAGGCCCGTCGGCAGCCCGCGATCCCGGGGGACGAAGAGAATGTTGACCAGCTTGAGGTTGCCAGGAAGAAGAACTGATTCTCCGATGCCCAGGAGAACACGCATGACCACGAGCGTGGCCACGCTCCCCACGAAACCCGTCAGCCCGCAGGCCATTGACCACATCGCGAATGCGCCGGCATATAACCAGCGCATGTTGCAGCGGTCGACGAACACTCCCACAGGGATTTGAATCAATGTGTAGCACCAAAAAAAAGAGGAGAGGACCAAACCTTTGGCCGTTGGGCTGAGGCCAAAATCGTGCGCGATCTTGGGCAAAGCCACTGAGATCGTTGCCCTGTCCAGGTAATTGATGACGGCGGAAAGCGTCAAGAGAGCGACTAATGACCAGCGGCGCAGGTTCGAAACGCTCTGAAGGATGACCTCGTCCGTTTCTCGCGCCGGGGATGATTGTTTTTCCGGATTGTAAATGTGTGGTGCCAGATGAACGCTCCAGAGCGGCTATGGACGATACTGCGACTCTCTATCTCAAGTCAAATGGGTCATGCGCTGTGTGTCACGTGCTGGTCGAAACGTGCAAAGGGAAGTGGCTTGGCGTATACTCCTAGCTTCGCGAGAGCGCGAGATGGAAGCCCCCGCTCTGCAAAGCCCGGCGGTATCTCCAGGAGGAACCATGAGCAACGCTATTGATCGACGCGATTTTCTAAAGGCCGCAGGCCTCACCGCGGCGTCATTATCCTTTGGCGCAACCGCGCTAGGGGGCCAACCCCCGGAACTCATCAAGAACTCTCCCGGCCACCCCAGGCTGCTTTCCGGTTGTTGCGCTTATTCCTACCGCAAATATCTCGAGCACGGCCCTATGACCATGGAAGACTTTATCCTCTCGGCCGTCGAGCAGGGGATCGACGGTGTGGACATGACTACGTACTATTTGAAATCCACCGAGCCTTCTTACCTTCTTGGACTGCGACGCCTGGCCTTCCGGAACGGCGTGCCGTTTTCGGGCGCGGCGATCGGTACAGACATGTGCCAGCCCGACCCAAGCAAGCGGTCGGTGGAAATCGAGAAGATCAAGAAATGGCTCGAGGCCACTGAGCTGCTCGGAGCCTCCCACCTGCGGGTGTTTGGCGGCGAAGTTCCCAAGGGCGCGAGCGACGAACAGGGCATCGGTTGGGTGGTGGAGACCATGAAACCCGCCTGCGATTACGCGGCGGCGAAAGGCATCACGCTAGGCATCGAAAGCCACGGCGGGATCACCTCCAAGGCAGCGAACATCCTCGAAATTCTCCGCCGCGTGGATTCCCCATTCGCGGGGTGCAATCTGGACATCAGCAATTTTCCCGAGGACCCTTACACCCAGATCGAAGCCTGCATCCCCTACGCCACCCACACGCATATCCGCGACTTCTACGGCGAACCGCGAAAGCCTCTCGACCTCGAACGGGTTTGGAAATTGTTCGCGCAGGGCGGATACAAGGGGTTTATGTCCGCCGAATACGAGGGCGAGGAAGAGGCGAAGACAGGCGTGCCCAAGCTCTTGGCCAGAATTAAGGCCCTCAACAAGAAATATTCAACTGTGTAATGCCAATGAAAACCATTCTCATCATGACCCTTCTTCTTTTCAGCCAACCCTTATGGGCGGCGCTGCCGTTGTCCGGCAATGCGGCAGAGGAGATCGAAGTCCAGGTTGGCAAGACGGTTGAGATAACCAGCTCACATCGCTATTGCTGGTACCCGACGGTTCAGCGTTTTACCTCCGGAGAAGTGATGGTGACCGTGCGCATGAGCCCGGACGAAGTCAACCCGGAAGGAGACTTCTCAGCATATTGCATTTCGAAAGACGGGGGATTGACCTGGAGCCAACGCTACACGATGGGCGCGGGAGCCAACGTGGACGGCGCTTACAGCGAGAGCCCTCGCCCCGACGGGACCATATGGCAGCTCTATGGTTGGACGGAGTCTCTCCTTCCGGGGCCGGCTGAGCTTCTGCGTCTGACTTTGACCAAGTTCTCGCGAGGGGCAATGGAATTTCAGCAATGGCGGGATGTTCCCCTCCAGATGTCGCATTCCGTCGACGTGGGTCACACGGAACTGTTTGACCGGCGGGTGCAAGATGGGAGTTTGGCCCGCCAACCCTCGGTGGTGCCCTGGGGACCTATTGTCGAGGCGCTGGACGGCGCTCTGTTGGCCCCGGTGTATTACATGACGGAGCGAGACAAACGCTTCTATCGGCTGGCGTTGATCCGCTCGAGTGACGGGGGCAAGAGCTGGAATGAATACTCTACCGTGGCCGCAGTCGAGCCTGGGGAGAAGCCCTGGCCGGGGATGGGGGAAGAAGGGCCTTGCGAAACGGGCATGGTGCGTCTGGCCGACCAGCGCCTGTACGCGATTTTCCGCACGGGCGGAAACGGCTTCATTGGGCAAGCCTGGTCATCCGATGACGGCAAGACGTGGACGAAACCCGCATCGACACCCTACAAGGGAGTAGCGCTGCGAGTGCGGCGGCTCAGCAGCGGGCTGCTCGCGTGCACGACGGGGCGGCCGGGTCCGGTGGTGGTCATGTTCAACGTCGATGGCAGCGCCGCGGACTGGTCGCACATTACTCCCATCTTCGACGGGAGGAGCACGCATTACACGGATTTCATTGAGGTCGAGCCCGGTAAGCTGCTGGTGGTGTATGACAGCGTGCCGTATGGCTGGCATGAAATTCCATACTCGGATCGCGACTCCAAGAACGTCATCTTCGGAACTTTCGTCGAGGTCCGAAAGAGCAGGCATTAACCCGGGCGCTCTCATGCTGAGACCGTTCGCTGCCATCCTGAGTGGAGCGAAGGAACTATGCAGTTCGTCGTAGGTTGGTGAGCGCAGGAAACAACTGGCGGGATTCTTCGTCCGTCGGCTGACGGACTCAGAATGACAGGGGCCAAGCCAAGTTCGGCTACTCTCGGTCAGAATCACTGGCGGGCGGCTTTTTCATCTCCTGCTTGCTCGGCGTCTCAAAGAGACCGAAATCCCAAAACTCCATATTGAGACCCTGCTGGCCCAGGTCGCCCAGAGCGTATTCTCCTGGGTCGAGGGGATGTAGAGGTTTCAGACAGTAAAGGCCCGACGCCAGTTGTGTGCGCTCCAACTGCACGGCAACGTGCAAATCTGATGGCTTCCCCGCGCTGCCCCGCTCTGCCTCGACCTTTTCCACCACCCGCGTCTCTTTCACCACCTTCACTGAGACCAGCTCGAGCTTCGTGCCCAGCCCTGCGGAAGACTGAACGTAAAAAGTCGGCTGTGCTTGTTGAAGCCGCACAGCGGCTTTCGGCCCGGTCAACACCGCGATCGAGCGGCCTTTCAATAAATGTGCAGGTACGGCCAGGGCAAGCGCTGCCCGCTTCTTGTCAGTCACTAATTCAGCAGTTGATTGAATCAGCCGGATCACGCGCTCTCCATCATAGGCATAGACACCTTCTTCCTTTGGCAGGTGAACACCAGGGGCAATCTCGAATCCGTTCTCCAGGGGCCTGTCGAAGCGTTCCTGCTCAATCTCGTGGCCTTGCTCGAGTTGTTTCTTCTGGACAGCCTTTTCCTGCTCCTGGGCTCGTTGCGTGGCTTCCAAGTCGACAAGAGATAGAGGGATTTCCTCCCACGCGGAGCTCTCCACGCTGTAGTAGCGCACTCGGTCCCCATGCACCTCGTAGCTGGAGACGAGTTGGTAAGTCCCATCCTTCAGGAAGAGTTTCTGGCTGGCCCTGATCGCCTGGGGTTCGTACAGCAGGCACGCCAGCACCGCGACCGCCACCCACAACCCTCGCCATATGGATCTCATGGTTCGACCTATGTTCAATTAGATGCTGCGCCCGCTTCGCGTGTCGTTTCAGCGCACGCTACCAATCCTGTGCACAATAGCATATCTTAGGTGGCGAAGGACTATGGTTTATCTTCAGGATTCGGGCCCCGATTTACGACTTCTCAGCTTCTACGGTGAGATACTGATCTAAAGCCCCAAAGGGAAATGGAGATTTTGTGCCATGACGAAGAATCAGGAGCCGTCGCGAAGAGAGTTCCTCAGCAATGGGGGAAAACTCGTAATCGGAGAAGCGCTGCTATCTCTCACAACAACCTCAGGAAGCGCAGCCACTCTGGCGGCCCAATCGGGCTCGCGCCGGCTAATTGCGAAATCGCAACTGAAAAGCACCGAGTTCTTTTTTGGCGCCAGCGTTTACCCGGAGCTGCAAACCAAAGACGAGTGGAATAGGATGCTGGATCACTTCCAGCGCGCTCACATGAACGGTGTGCGCGTGTCCGAGTCTTCCTGGGGAAATCTCGAGACCGCGGCGGGGCATTACAATTTCGCGTGGCTGCATAGCTTCCTGGATGACTTGCAGAAGAGGAACATGAAGGCCATCCTGGGGACAGGTTCTTACATCCCCCCGCAGTGGCTTGCCGCTGGAAACCCCGAGATTCTGGTGCAACTTCACCCCGGTGTGAGGGCACATCCGATGGCGCGGCATGCGCCATGTTTGAACCATCCGCTGTACCGCAAGGCTCTGCGCGAGTACATCCTGGCCCTAGGGAAGGAATTCAATGACCACCCCACGGTCATTGCATGGCAGTTGGGAAATGAAATGGAAGGCAGTGTGACCAGGATTTGCTACAACCCTGCCTGCGAAAAAGCCTGGTCGGATTGGTTGAAGAAGAATTACCACACTCCGGAGGAGTTCAATCGCCGGCTGAACCTGGTTAGTTGGGGAATGAAAATACGATCGCTCGAGGAAATGCCCCAACCGGGCGAAGGAGTCGAGGAGAGCGGGAAAGAGATTGCCGCGCTCACGCTGGCGCACCGGCACTTCCGTCGGGACGTGCTTCTGGACTTTTTCGCCATGCAAGCCGCGGCTTTGCGGGAAGCGGGTGTGCAACAGTGGATTATGACAGATTGGAATGCGGAGTGGCTTGCAGTTGCGGATGATCCCCAAGCCGGCCAAATCATGGACATCGCCGGCCTGAACTATTATCAGCCTTGGGCGGACAATCGAGAATATTGGGCGGAGCTGGCCTGGCACCAGGACATGCATCGCTCAGCCTATGGGCGTAAGCATTTCATTACAACCGAAAGCCGCTTCGGAGTGGCCGGCAGCACTTCCATCTGGGATCCGTTTCCGAGCCGGGAACAGTTCCATATGTGGGGACTGGAAGCGGCGGCTTTCGGGAGTTCGGGACTGTTTTACTGGACAGGCAATCGCTGGAGAGGCGGGCACTGGCCCCACTGGGGCGGGCTGCTCGACTGGTCCGGACATCCCGAGCCGGACTTTGAATGGGCCATCGAGTTGGGAGCGATATTTCAGAAATGGGAACAACGCCTCCTCGCGAGCCCGGTGAAAGCCATGGTGGTCGCTCTCACGGACTTCGAGCAGCGTGCGGCGCTCGATGTTTATTCGCACATCAAATCGAGCTTTTCCCTGCTGCCGCAATGCTTCGACGCGCTGCACCGGCTGGGCATTGGCGTGGACAGTATGAATCTGGCTACGGCAGAAAACCCGGCCAATTTGCAAAAGTACTCACTGGTGCTGCTACCCGCAGCTACAGCCCTGGACAACCCGCGCGCTGCGGCTGCCCTCAAGGATTTCGCACAAGGCGGTGGAGTGATTATAATCACGCCTTTCACGGCCTACATGGATGAGAACGGAATTTTCCGTGGTGACGGATTTGCTTCCAACCTCAAAGAGTTGACGGGCGGTTTGGTGAGGACGGTGCGGTGGATGGGGTCGGCGGAGGCGAGCGGAAGAAGAGGTCCCCAAGTCGAATGGAAGGGCCGAGGAATGACCGGAACCTCTCCTGTTGGCTTGGACGGCTATTGCGAATTCCTGGAGGTCGAGGCGGAGGCTGAGTCGATCGCCAGCTTCAAGAGCGAGCAGGCAATTCTGAATGACAAGCCAGCCGCGACCGAGAGAAGACTAGGGCGGGGCGTTGTAGTCAAATTGGGTTTCTGGCCGGGAGATGACAGCTTGCTGCGCCTTATTCGCCAGCTCATCCCGGAGGGCGGAGACTTCCTCCGCGTGCCACTGCCGCCGGGCGCGCTGGCGGTTCCGCACACGGATAATAGCTTGTTCATTGTTAATACGACGGGCAAGGAAATGGCGATTGAACTCTCGAGGGCTGCGTCGGACCGGCTTTCTGATATCAAGTTCAGTGGCAGAACGCAATTGAAACCGTTCCAGGTTGTCTGGTTGGAAAGGACACTATGAGTGGCAAAAATCAGCTAAAGACTCATGCAATCAAGATC
>Ga0326728_10021587_pt1 | contig 12078 bp, 13 predicted proteins | sample MB3enrmetagenome_FD_207602 | JGI IMG/M metagenome (GOLD analysis project Ga0326728, IMG submission 207602) | Lab enriched peat soil microbial communities from McLean, Ithaca, NY, United States - MB31MN | ecosystem: Environmental > Terrestrial > Soil > Wetlands > Peat | place: USA: New York...
TTTTGGATACGGGAATCGTGTTCGCATCGGGCGCGCCCCCCGTATTCACGGAAACGAATCCACCCGCCTGGATGACGCGGTCGAGCGCATCGCGATCCACAATCAGATCCTTGACCACGGGGAACGCTTTGGCGCGCCACGGCTCGACGGTGACGGTGTCGCCGTCCTGGAAATGCCGCAGGTGGAGCTGGCAGACGGTGGTGCCCTTTCGACCGCCGTGCGGGATGCCGTTGATGACAAGCGAGCACGTGCCGCAGATGCCTTCACGGCAGTCGGAATCAAATGCGATCGGTTCCCCGCCGCGCTCGATCAACCCTTCATTGACTGCATCGAGCATCTCCAGGAAAGACATGTCCGGCAGAAAGCCGCTGGCCTGAAACGTCTCGAATCGGCCGGGCGAAGCCGCGTTCCTCTGGCGCCAGACTTTGAGAGTCAGATTCATTTGTAGCTCCTTGGCGCCATGGGAACTTCTTCATAGACGAGCGGTTCCCGGTGCAGCACCGGCGCCTTGTCCGGCCCCTGATATTCCCAGGCTGCGACGTGCGCGAACCCGGCGTCGTCCCTTTTGGCTTCGCCGTCTTCAGTCTGGTGTTCGACCCGGAAGTGGCCGCCGCAGGATTCCTCGCGGTGCAGGGCGTCCAGGCAGAGCAACTCGGCGAATTCGAGGAAATCCGCCACCCGGCCCGCGTGCTCAAGGTCCTGGTTCAAATCCTCGCCGACACCGGTGACTCTGACGTTCTTCCAGAACTCCTCACGCAGTTCGGGGATGCGCTTGAGGTTGGCTTCCAGGCTTTGACGGCTGCGGGCCATGCCGCAGTTGTCCCACATCAATTTGCCCAGGTCCTTGTGGAAACTGACGACGCTGCGTTTGCCGTTGACGGAAAGCAGGCGTCGGGTCAATGCGCGCACCTCGGCTTCAACTTTCTTGAATTCAGCATGGTCGGCCGGGACTTCTGCGAACCTGGCCCAGGCGAAGTAATTGCCGATGGTGTAGGGCAGGATGAAATAACCATCGGCCAGCCCTTGCATAAGCCCGCTCGCGCCGAGCCGGTTCGCGCCGTGGTCGGAAAAGTTCGCCTCGCCGATCACGAACAGGCCCGGCAGCGTGCTCATCAGATTGTAGTCCACCCACGAGCCGCCCATCGTGTAATGCACGGCCGGGTACATGCGCATCGGCTGCTGGTAGGCGTTTTCACCAGTGATGCGCTCATACATCTCGAAGAGGTTGCCGTAACGCTCGCGAATTGTGTCCTCACCCAACCGCTTGATCGCGCCCGAGAAATCCAGATAAACGCCCCGCCCGGCCGGACCGACGCCTCGCCCCTCGTCGCAAACCTCCTTGGCCGCTCGTGATGAAATATCGCGCGGAGCGAGGTTGCCGTAGCTCGGATATTTCCGTTCGAGATAGTAATCGCGGTCGGACTCGGGGATGGAGTTCGGATCGCGGCCGCAATCCTCCCGGCGTTTCGGCACCCAGACGCGCCCGTCGTTGCGAAGCGACTCCGACATCAGCGTCAGCTTGGCCTGATGGTCGCCGCTGACCGGGATGCACGTGGGGTGAATCTGCGTGTAACACGGGTTGGCGAAGAACGCGCCTCTTTTGTACGCCCGGTAGGCCGCCGTCACGTTGCTGCCCAGAGAATTGGTCGTAAGGTAAAACACGTTTCCATAACCGCCGGTCGCCAGCACCACCGCCTCGCCCGAGTGCGACGAAATCTCGCCGGTGACCAGATCGCGCACGACGACGCCTCTGGCCGCGCCATCGACGACCACGAGGTCGAGCATTTCGGTGCGCGGATACATCCGCACATTGCCGAGGCTGGCCTGCCGGCACATCGCCTGGTAAGCCCCGAGCAAAAGCTGCTGGCCCGTCTGGCCCCGCGCATAGAACGTGCGTGAAACCTGCGCGCCGCCAAAGGAGCGATTCGCAAGCAAACCCCCGTATTCGCGCGCGAACGGCACACCCTGAGCCACGCATTGATCAATGATGCTCGCGCTCAATTGCGCCAGGCGATACACGTTCGCCTCTCGCGCGCGAAAATCGCCGCCCTTGATCGTGTCATAAAACAGCCGCTGCACGGAATCGCCGTCGTTCTGATAATTCTTCGCCGCGTTGATGCCGCCTTGCGCCGCGATGGAGTGCGCGCGCCGCGGGCTGTCCTGGAAACAAAACGCCTTCACCTGATAACCCAGTTCGGCCAGCGACGCGGCGGCGGCAGCGCCCGACAGCCCGGTGCCCACCACGATGACGTCGAACTTGCGTTTGTTGGCCGGGCTGACCAGTTTCTGTTCCGCCTTGTACCTGTCCCACTTTTGCGCGAGCGGGCCGGGAGGAATTTTCGCGTCGAGACTCATAATCACGGCGTCGCCACTGGTTGGGCGGACTGTTGGGCGATGTATCTTTCCAGAGTCTGGCGGGCATGCGCCCGTCCGTAACCGCACAGCACGGCCACCGGAATCGACGAATAAATGACAAAGATGAAAACCGCCGCCCAGCGGGCGATCAAATTGGGCACATTCTGACTGCCACCGAACGTCCACGCCCAGCCGATGGATTGAAACATCGCCCGCATCCCATGACTCAGGTGCAGGCACAACAGCGCTATCGCGAGGAGGTAGAACGCGGAAACCACCGGCACGCTGAAGCCCAGCACCATCATGGTGTAGATGTCCTGCCGCCCCTTCTCGTCAAGGAGCTTGTCGAAGTTCACAGTCTTCAACAACTCCGATTTGACTCCCAACGGGTCGCTCAACAGGTTTACGGCTCTCACCGTGAAAGTGTAGTGGAGCAAGTGGAAGATGACGAAGGCCCCGATCATCAACCCGCTCATCATGATGGTGCGCGAGGCGTGGGAGGCGGCGAATGGCTTCGGATCACCTTCGTAGCCCACCGGGCGCGCGGCCTTGTTTTCCGCCCGGAGTTTGAACGCCGCCCAGATGTGGATCACGACCAGCGTGATCAGGACGATGCGCGCCGGCCACAGAACTTCGTGGCGCTCATGCAGGAACTCGCCGTACGTATTGATCCAATAAGGGCCAAAGAAAATCTGGAAGTTCCCCATCATGTGCGTCAGGATGAAGAAAACAAGCACGAAGCCGCTGACGGCCATCAAGTACTTCTTGCCGAGCGACGACTTGAAGAGTTGTGCAGCGATATTCATCAGGAATGAGCACACCAAACCACCCGGTTCGGAAACCTGCCAAACCTACGGAATCTAGGGACTGCGCCCGCAAGCGTCAACAAAAGTTAAGTCGATATAAGTTTAACTTCACTATCCACATTGCAGCATTACCCCCGTTCCGCTCCCGTCAAATGAGCCCGACCACCTGCAGCAACGAGTGGATTGGGCCATCGCCGGGTGATCTCTCCCGTCGCACCACCTGTACCGAGCGAAAGCCGGCGGCTTCCGCCCCCCGTAAATCCATCTCCAGACTGTCGCCCACGTGCAAGATCGATGCGGATGGCAGGTTCAGAATGGCCGCAGCGCGTTCAAAGATGGCGGGAGCTGGTTTGGCGGCGTGGACTTCGCACGAGATGACGATGGTGTCAAAATAGACATCAAGCTGCAGCCGACACAGCAGTTCGCGCAAACGCTCGTCCCAATTGGAAATGACGCCCAGTTTCAGACCCTGTGTGGCGAGCGACTCGAGGGCCGGCCGGACATCTTCGAAAACATGCCAGGCTTCCGGCTGCGCGAACCGGTCGTAGATCTCGGAAAAGAAACTCTTGCTGGGAGGCGTTGTCGCCAGCCCTCGAAACGCCTCATCGACCAGTTCCTCCCAGCCCGCGCGCGTGTCGTTGAAGCGTTTGCGGGCGCGCCAGGCGGTCTTGAAGCGCGTCTGCAGGAGTTCCGCCGAGACGTTCTTCACGCCGTGCCGCGCGGCGACTTCGGCGTAAACCTGTCCCACCGACGGCCACGGCTCGATCAATGTTCCCCCGACGTCAAAAGTGACGGCTTTGATGTGCACGGTGTCGAACTCAACCTGGAGGGCACCGCTCCGTCGGTGCCCCGAATCACACAACAGATGGGGAAACGACGGAGCGCTTCCCTACAGCGACTATTTCTTGCCGACCCATTCATTCAACCTCTTTTCATCATTCGGAGTTGTGGCGGCCAGGTGGAGCAATTCCATGGCCTCGCCGATGAGATAAAGCGAACCGGCAATCACCACAAAAGGATCGTCCCCGGCACGTTCGAGTGCCTCACCGAGCGATCTGCAGATCTCGATCGGGGCGTGGGGATTCACCTCCCGGCAGGCGGGCAGCAGCTTCGTCGGGTCTTCGCTGCGATCGCTGTGGACGGGTGTGAGGATGAGGCGCCCGGCCCTGGCGGCGAGCGAATGGCACATGCTGGCTGAGTCTTTGTCACGGAAAACGCCGAAGATGAGCGTGGGCTTTGCGCGGGGGAACTCCGCCTCGATCGCCACGCGCAGCGCTTCCGCGCCGGCGGGATTGTGCGCGCCGTCCAACACGATGGTCTGCCCTGACCGTGTCTGCACGCGCTGCATCCGGCCCGGCCAATAAACTGAGGATAACCCCCCCCTTAGGGTGGCGTCGCTGACCGGAATCTGTTCGGCCAGTGCGTGCACGGCAGCGAGGGTGGTGGCGGCGTTCATTTTTTGGTGAGGGCCGTGGAGCGGAAGTTCGATTTCGCCCAGTGGCGGACGATTCACGTGCGATTCATCCACGACCGTCAAGGGCGCGTGGTTCTTCTGTGCGACGCAAGCAATGACCTCAAGCCCCTCACGCGGTCTGGCCGCGGTAATGACCGGGACACCGGGCTTGATAATACCGGCCTTTTCCACCGCAATTTTGTCGAAGGTATCGCCCAGCCATTCGGAATGCTCGATTCCGATGTTCGTGATGACGCTGGCCAAAGGCGTGACGATGTTGGTAGCGTCGAGCCGTCCGCCCAGGCCGGTTTCCCACAAAACCAGATCACAGTTCTGTTCCACGAAATAGAGCAAGGCCATCACGGTCACGAATTCGAAGAAAGTAGGACCGGCATCCTGCCTTTCCGTAGCGTCGGGCGTGCCGCCTGACGTAAAGGGCGGCATCCTGCCGGCCGGAACTGGCGTGGGAAGTCCGCCGGCTTGGGGGATGCGAGCGTCCTTTTCGCCGGGCGAGACGCCCAGTGCCACGGCCGGCGGGAAGCCTGCCCTGCTTCGCTCCCGCAATCCCGTCACCAGACGAACCACATCGGCATCGCTGATGAACTGCCGGTTCACCTGGATGCGTTCAGCGAAGCTGACGAGGTGCGGCGAGGTGAACAGGCCGACGCGCATCCCCGCCGCGCGGTAGATGCTTTCGAGCATGGCGCAGGTGGAACCTTTGCCATTGGTGCCCGCGACGTGAATAAAACGAAGCTTCTGTTGCGGATTTCCGGCCAGCGCCGCGAGTGTCAGCGTGTTTTCCAGGCCGAACTTGGCGCCGAACAGGCGCAGGTCGTAAAGAAACTGAATGGCTTCGGTGTAAGTCATCGTTCAACGGCAAAAGTGATGTCGTTGGAGGTTATGTTAGCGGGCACCATTCCGCCATGACATTTACCTGAACCCGGAAGCAGGTTAAGGTTATGGTGAACTACGCGAAGGGTAGGGCGCGTCACTCCGTGCGCGCCCTGGCTGATCAACCGCAAAGAACGCGCCGATCGCAAAGACGCAGAGCTTGACGCGAATTTCACGAATTAACACGAATGGAAACGCGCTTCGCGACAATTCGCGGAATTCGCGTCAGTTCTCGTCCACCCTCAGTGAACCCAAACGCCTAAACCGCGAAATACGCCAAATACGCGAAATAGAAAGGGACAACGAAATGCTTTGCCGTTATCCGTTTCGCGTATTCCGGGTATTTCGCGGTTCAAGGTCAGTAAACCAGCACCAACACCGCCGCCTGTTCCGCATCCTTGACGACCTCCTCAAACTTCCTCTCAGCCGTCCGGGCATCCTTGAGCTTGGCCGAGACTTCCGGCGCGGATTCCAGAAAGCCCAACAGAAAACTGCTCTTCACCGCGTAATTGACATTTTCGGGCAACGCCCCGATGGTCTGGAGCGCGGCGCGGGCGCTCAATTTGGCCGACACCACGCCCACCACGTTGCCCCGCTCGTCCACCAGCGCCCCACCCGAATTGCCCGGCTGCACCGGCACGCTGATCTGGAAATAGCGCGGATCACCATAACGCTGGCGCGAATGTGGCAGGGCGGGTGGCCCTCTGCCCCCCAATTTTGCGGACGGCTGCCATTGCGGAAAAACCGCGCGCAAGGAGTGACGCGCCCTACCTGCGCGAAGCGTCTGGAGTGCGGCGCGTTCACCGCCGCTTTCGTGGGGCCAGGCGATTCCCGGTCTTAACGCAAAGTCGCAAAGACGCGAAGACGCAAGGAGGCCGGGCTTCTTCTTTGCGCCTTAGCGACTTTGCGACTTTGCGTTTAACCCGGCGAGATGAGTCAGGGGAATGATTGTCAGGGGAATGGAGCCGAAGCGTTGTCGCAAAAAATCATTCCCCTGACATTCATTCCTCTGACAAAAGTGTTCTGGTTTTCATCCAGATTTTCCATTGTCGCTCCGCAACGCGAATCCTTCTTCACGTTCACCGGTCACGTTGTCCCCGGCTGATTTCCGCTGCCGCTCCACGGCTTGATGCACGCAGGAGCCGAGGTGACGAGACTCGTGCTGAAGTTTGAAGTGAGAAGGACGAAGTGTGAATCAACCAGAGACGGCTCACGCCGTCTCCTGCTTGTTTTCAAGCCGCCGACAATCCGGCGCGCGCCAGGGCGGCTTCGAAGGCGCTGAGAAGTTTTTCCTTTTGCCGGACGACGGCGTCCGCCGGCGCCAGTTTCTTTTCCAAAGACAAACCGGATTGCGGCTCGGTGAGGCGCAGTATGCGCTCACCGTTCGCAAGCTTGATGAGGTCGAACTGAATCTTATCGCGGTCAACCATGAGTCTATTGTCCGCGAAATCCGTGGAATTGCAACAGGAGATCGAGTTTGGCCGGCGAGGCGTCGCCCCAGCGTTCGTGGGGGTCGCGGGCGGCTCGTTCAAAATCGGCTTCGTTGAAATCCACCACGCCGGCGGGCGGATTCGCGATGGCGACGGAAGCGGCTTCCAAAATTTCGTGATACAGCGTGATGGATAATTCTTTTTCACTCAAACCGGAACGAATGAGCAGCCGGAATTCGCGGGCAATAATTCGCGTTTGCCCGATTGCTTCGCGTCCCAAGGCGTCCACGATCGGGTCATCTGCCAATGCAATGTCCTTGAGGATGAACCCGCCATGAAGCCAGAGGTTCTTGAATTGCCGGAGGTCAATCACAGCGAAATTCAAACGCGGCAACACCCGTGTCGTCCATCACAAAATGATTTGTGCGGGAGCAGGTCACGAGCCTCAGTTCAAGTCCGATTCGCGGTCCCAGCTCCGTCAGGAGCGACCGCAACACTGATATGCCGCTTCGCTGGAACTTGAGTAATTGTGGTTGCACCATCGTACAAATATGCCTTGCTTAGGGCGCTACCTGCGCGAAGCGTCTGGAGTGCGGCGCGTTCACCGCCGCTTTTGGGTCAGCCAACTTCCGCTCGCAACGCAAAGGGTGAGCGTTCTTCTTCGCGCCTTGACCTCACTCCTTGCACTTGAGCAGAGCCTCCTCACGTCGGCTCTTACGAAAAACGGCAGCGGCGTTACTTCAACTCTTCACCGCTCGCAGCCTGTCCCGCCTGCAAAAGAGTTTTGATGAGTTCGCTTTCGCCGCACACAATCATTCCAGGGAGTCTTTTGAACCATTTTCCTTCCGGTACTTCCGGCCGGGTGTCGAGCCATTCCGCCAACAAACCGAGTTGGTCCGCCGAAATGTTCCGGCTTTTGATTCGTTCCAGCAAATGCTCGAACAGGGGGCGAGGCAAATTGCTGCGCTGAATGTGGGGCATGACTAATTGCCATAAAATCCGCGGGCGAGGGCGGATTTCAGCTTTTCGACCTCCGCAGGATCGTCGGAATCAACCATTCGCTGCGCCAGGGCCGACAGCTCCTTTCCCAGAAGCTGGCGCGTGCGCGCCAGTTCAAAAGCAAATTGAATGACTTGCGATTGTTCAGCCGGCGGCAGGTGCTTGATTTCCTCAATCACTTTGGTCGCTGTCATATCGAAACAATACCTGAAACCGGACCACGCGCAAACTCAATCGGGGAGAGAACAACGGAATCGGCAGGAGAACGACGTCATCGCGAGAGCAGTCCACCGCCACTTTCGTGGGGCCAGGCGATTCCCGGTCTTAACGCAAAGTCGCAAAGACGCGATGACGCAAAACAGGAGGTTGACTTGCACGGCGATTTGACTGAATTATTTCAGCGCCATCGGTGCTTCCAGAAAAATTGCCCACCGTGACCGGTCAAAGGACAAATTCCGCAGAAATTTTTTCCGCCAGGCGGCCTTTTTCGAAGCCGGGTTGCGTGCTGCGCCACGGCATCGTTTCCTCAATCCGCGCCAGCATTATCTGCGGGTCAATCTGCGGTGGCAAGGATATGAAGTCGGGCGCAACCGGGAACTCGAGGTCCGCAGCCAGTGCCGCCTCGTTCAGTTGGAAGCTATTTTCGGCCGCAGGCTCGGGATATTTTTTCATACAGTTCCACATTGCCATATTTCAGGAACAATTGGCGAACGCTTTCTGAGCCCAAGTCCACCCTGTTCACACGCACCAGATTCTCAACGTCGAGAAAATCCTTCAAAAAACGTCCGGCGTGCGCGTGCTTGAGCGCGTGCAATTTGAGGGCGAGGAGGTGTTCCAACGCAGGAATCACCATCCGCGCGCCGTACATCTCCACCTGCTTCCCGTGCTCGAAAATCGGCCTGAATGTTTGCTCGCCCACGATCATCAAGTCCACAGGCCACGCGCCAGCCTTGGGCGGCGAGAGTTGGATGAACGCTCCCTTGTCGGCATAAACCGAATAGTCTAGCTCGGAAAACAGCGAGAGCCACTTTTCACGTGAGTCGCTCTGAATCAGCAGGTCCAAGTCCGCCGTGTCGCGCGAGTAGCCGTGGAAGTTCACAGCCAAGCCGCCGATCACCAGGAACTGCAATCCTCTATTCCGGGCTTCAACATTGGTTGTTTGAAAGAATCCCATGTCGAGCGCCCCGGCTTACAGCGCCTTCTGATGCAACCGCGCGTGGGCCGCCGCGATGAAGCCTTTAAACAACGGATGCGGCTGGTGCGGTTTGCTGCGAAATTCGGGGTGGAACTGGCTGGCGACGAAAAACGGGTGCTTCGGCAGTTCGATGATTTCCACCAGCTTGCCGTCGGGCGTAAAGCCGCTGAAGACAAAATCCGCCTTCTCGAACTTCCCGCGGTAGGCGTTGTTGAATTCGTACCGATGCCGGTGCCGTTCATTGACGATAAATGCCCCGTAGAGCTGGGCGGCCTTCGTTCCCACAACCAGTTGGCAGGGTTGCGCGCCCAGCCGCATCGTGCCGCCTTTCTTCGTCACTTTGGTCTGCTCGTCGAGCATGGCGATGACCGGGTGGGGCGTGTCGGGGTCGAATTCGGTCGAGTGCGCGCGGGCCAGTTTCAACACGTGCCGGGCGAATTCAATGGTGGCGATCTGCATGCCCAGGCAAAGCCCGAGGTAGGGCACGTTGTTTTCGCGGGCGTATTGGGCGGCCTTGATTTTCCCTTCGATGCCGCGTTCGCCGAAACCGCCGGGCACCAGCACACCGCCCAACCCTTTCAAAACCTTCTCCGCGCCATCCCGCTCGATTTGTTCCGCGTCCACCTTCACGATTTCCACGCCGCAGTCGTTGGCGATGCCGCCGTGCATGATCGCCTCATAAACCGATTTATAGGCGTCCTGCAGTTCGATGTATTTGCCCACGACACCGATTCGCACGTGATGCTGCGGCGCGATGATCTTGCGGAGGATCTCCTGCCAGTGGGTCATGTCCGCCAGCGGCGTTTCGAGCTGCAGCAACCGGCACACGAGATCATCCACCCGTTCCCGCTGAAGCATCAACGGCACTTCATAAATGCTGTGATCCACGTCCTTCTCCTCAACGACAGCTTCGAACGGCACGTTGCAGAAGAGCGAGATTTTCTGGCGCAATTCCTTGTCCAACGGCTTCTCCGTCCGGCACACCAGGATATGCGGCGCAATGCCGATTTCGCGCAGCTTGGCGACGGATTGCTGTGTGGGTTTGGTTTTTAATTCGCCGGCAGCCTTGATGAACGGCACGTAAGTCACGTGCACGAACACGACGTTGTGGGCGCCCGCTTCCAGGGCAAACTCCCGGATGGCTTCGAGAAACGGCAGGCCTTCAATGTCTCCCGTGGTGCCGCCGATTTCAGTGATGACCACGTCCGCTTTGGATTCCTCGGCGATCTGGTGAATGCGGTTTTGGATTTCGTCGGTGACGTGCGGAATGACCTGGACGGTCTTGCCGAGATATTTGCCCTCGCGTTCGTTGTTGAGGACAGTCTGGTAAACCTGGCCGCTGGTCAGGTTGTTCAGCCGGGTCAGTTTCACGTTCGTGAATCGCTCGTAATGACCCAGGTCGAGATCCGTCTCGGCGCCGTCGTCGAGCACGTAAACCTCGCCGTGCTGGTACGGATTCATCGTGCCCGGATCGACATTGAGATACGGGTCGAACTTCTGCAATACCACCTTGAGGCCGCGGTTTTCGAGCAGCGTGCCGAGCGATGCTGCCGTCAGGCCTTTGCCCAGCGAACTTACCACGCCGCCGGTGACAAAAATGTATTTCATTTCAACGATTTAACAATTGCTCCACCCGCGCCACATCTTCCGGCACGTCCACGCCCACGCCGGCGTAATTCACTTTCACGACCGCGATCGCGATTCCGTTTTCGAGCGCCCGCAATTGCTCGAGCTTTTCCGCGGCTTCCAGTGGCGAAACCGGGATTTGGACCAGCCGCAGCAGCGTTTCACGCCGATACCCGTAAATGCCCAGGTGCTTCAGAAAAGGAAACGCCGCCAACTGTTCGTTCACCGAACCACTGGCGGCCTCGCGCAGATACGGAATCGTGCGCCGGGAAAAATATAACGCCCTGCAGGCGGTGTTGACAACGACTTTTACGACGTTGGGATTGGCGTATTCCTCCGGGCTGCTCAACCGGGTGGCGGCGGTGGACATTTCATCGCCCGCCAGGGCGCCGGCGACGCGGTCAATGACCTCGGGGTCCATCAAGGGTTCATCCCCCTGGATGTTCACAACGCCATCGCAGGCGCAACGCGCGGCGACTTCGGCGATGCGATCCGATCCGCTTGCGTGGTCGGCGCGCGTCATCTCAACCCGGCAAACCTTCCCGGCCATTTCCGCGATCCGCAAATCGTCGGTCGCAACGATGACATCGGCAAGCGCCCTGGCTTGTTGACAGCGCTCGACGACGTGTTGGAGGAGCGGTTTGCCGGCGATGCGGGCCAGCGGCTTGCCCGGAAACCGGGTCGAGGCGTAACGGGCGGGAATAATGCCGACGATCTTCACCGGCCAGATTTAGCCACAGATCGAACGCGGATGAAACACAGATTTTGAAAATGCGGATTACCGTGTCTGCCCTCCGCAACGGCGGATATCCGCATGGGGCCTGTGTTTCATCCGTCGCGCAAAATCCATTTGACCGCCGCCGGCAAGTCATCCACCACCACGGCGGACCCGAGCTTGCCGGGCGAGCCGCTTTCCAGCTCCGCACCGTAGCCGGTGCGGACCAGAATGCATTTCTTCACACCGGCGTTCCAGCCGCACTCCAGATCGCTAAGTTTGTCGCCTATCAAATAGCTTTCGGCGAGCGCGAGGCGGAATTCATCCCGCGCGTCGAACAGAAACTGCGGCGACGGTTTGCGGCCCCGGCTGGGCGCTTCCGGCGCTTCCGGCGCGACGTAGATCCTCTGAAATCGGACGTTGGCGCGAGCAAACTCACGACGAATGCGCTCGTTCACTTTTTCGACGTCGGCCAGGGTGAAGTAACCGCGACCGACCCCGGACTGGTTCGAGACGATGAAGAGTTGAAACCCGGCGTCCCGAAGTTGCTTGAGTGCCGCCGCTGCTCCGGGTAAAAGGGAAACCGCTTCCGCTTTGTGAAGATACTC
>Ga0326728_10021588_pt1 | contig 12078 bp, 8 predicted proteins | sample MB3enrmetagenome_FD_207602 | JGI IMG/M metagenome (GOLD analysis project Ga0326728, IMG submission 207602) | Lab enriched peat soil microbial communities from McLean, Ithaca, NY, United States - MB31MN | ecosystem: Environmental > Terrestrial > Soil > Wetlands > Peat | place: USA: New York...
GGCCGCCTTCCAGGCGAAAAGGTGGCCACCAGGATAAACTCAACTTCGAATCGATTACGCCTGTTTCTCCGGATTTCCCCTTCCGCTAGAAGGCTTTTTCTGTTCCGGAAAGTTCAACAGCGGGACAGTAGTGATATATTTATACTTAAGTTCCCCCGGCGAAGTGAGCCGGGGGCGGATTGAAACATAGGCAAGCCACGCCCCACCACAGCCCTTCCGAGTTCCCCCGGCGAAGTGAGCCGGGGGCGGATTGAAACAACCATAAATTGACCTCCATGTTGTGTACATTCAGTTCCCCCGGCGAAGTGAGCCGGGGGCGGATTGAAACGGAGGTAACTCTGGCGGCACGTGAGGCAGAGATCAGTTCCCCCGGCGAAGTGAGTCGGGGGTGGATTGAAACCCAAAGTCATGCATGCGCTGCGCGGCCTCGGCCGTTCTCCCGGCGAAGTGAGCCGGGAGTGGATTGAAACGTGAAGACCATATCGGGGTGCTTGTGGCTCGCCGGTTCCCCCGGCAAAGTGAGCCTTTTGACCGCCTGAATCTTTGCTTTCATGGTCTCCGAGCCCGCATTCGTAATGTGGTGGGTAAAATGCGTCCTAATATTCCGCCAATGCGAGCGTTTCCGCAGCCTTACGCATCGGCTCCAATCGGCTCCGGCGGGCTCACGCATCCCAAGTCTTTAAGTCCCGATCTGCGGCGCCCTTGTAGTGCAGGTCAAATAGCCCCATCGTCGTTTCTTTCAATGCCCACGCACGAGCTGTCCGATTGCGTATTCCACCGATCGTGACCGTTTTACTTTGGCACGTAGTTCGTTGAATTCTAGGGTCTCTTCCTTAGCGCGCTGGGGCGGATTTTCCAGCCAAAGGTACTTGGCCATCTTCAGCACCGTATTTCCTTTTCCACCAACTCAAAGTATTCCTGCCGGCTCACCTTTCGATCACCAGGACCTCGAACAACATCGTGAACCGCGATTCCTTCTCGGCCCAAGGTACGCTCAGTTGCTTTATCCCGTGATTCGGGCAGTTTAGCCTCGGAACATTCGCATGAATCCATGTTTTAAACTGACAGGTATCCAAGTGCCTCCAGGACCGCTCCTGGTGATCGTGGATGGGCGCTTCAGTGTTGCATTCCGGGCATACCCAGCGCGTCCCCATTTGCAATCCAACCCACACATGGACTTCGCCGTCCAACGGTAAGGCATGCACCTTCATTTCAACTATTTCCACTTCCCAAGGTTTCTGAATTCCCAAAAGTGCCGTGTACAGCATGCGGTTGTCGTCCACGTCTTGCCTCAAGCCGGGGGTTATCCAAGGCTGTCCTGTCGCCAGCGCCGTTCCTCCACACTTTGAAGCTGGGTCCCAACCAATGGGCCGTCCGACGATGGCCCCGCAGCCCCGCGTTTCTCTTACCCAACTGCAGGTTTCGGGCTTGTTCTACGCTACGGACTCCGGAAATCTACTGTTTTTACCCACCCGAAAGTCCGAAGACCCTTAAAATTCGCCCCACCCCGGGCTTTCGCTTCTTCCCAATCCCAAGTGGAATAGGAAAGGAGGTCCCAGGGCGGGGCTGAGTGCGCTCAGGGTGCCCGCTAGAACCGTCCCACCCACGACAAGCGCAGGCTGCGGGGTTCGGTGGTGTGCACCATATAGTCTTCCGTATTGGCTGCGTTCGGATCGGCCTCGGTCCGGTAGGAGTAGTAGTAGGAGACGTCCGCGGCTTGGACGTTAAAGAGGTTGAATACGTCCAGGTTCAGGGTCTGCCATGGATTGATTTCCCGGCTGAGATGGAGGCTGAAAAGCACGAAAGCCGGGGCCTCTTCGTCTCCGTCCGCCGTGAGGTCGCGCGGTCCGAAGTAACGGATCCGGAGGTCCGTCGAGCAGCCCCGGATTTTGTCCAGACCGAGGGTTGCCGTGCCCACCTGTTTGATCGCCTCGGGTACCCACATGCCCGGGTGGCTGGGGTCGTCTTCGCTGTCCAGGGACCGGAAGCGGGAGGACGAAAAGGCGTAATCCAAATCCGCGAAAAAGGGCTTCCAACGCCAGGTGTTCGACCATTCGATGCCCTTGCGGTAGGAGGCGTTGTTGATGTCGCTCTGGGCGACGTCGCCGTCGAAGGTGAGTTCGGAGTCCATATCCAGGTACCAGAACGCGAGCGTTCCCTCGTAGCGGTCTTTGTTGGCGTAGCGGAAGCCCAATTCTTCGCTCTTGGCCTGCGCCAAAGGCGGCGGATTGACGCCGTTCTGGCTGATCGAATACGGGGTGATGCTGCGTGCATCGTTGGAATGGTAGCCCCAGTCGTAGTTTAAATATATTTCCAGAGGCCCCTCTGCCGGGCGGAAGATGAGATTGGCTTTGGGCTCCGGGATGGTCGCGTAGGCGTCGGCGGATTGGCTCGGCAAGGCCCCCTGGACCGCTTCCTCCGCACCATTCGTATTGGGGTCATCCTGCCATTCCGTGATCTGGTCCGCATCCAAGGCTCCCACTTGGAAGTGGTAGAAGTCCTGGCGGAATCCCACTTCACTTCGAAGCCAGGGGGTCCACTGGGTTTCGTTTTTGACGTAGGGTGCGCCGCTGGTTTCCACCACATGGTTGGCGGACTCCTCCGCCCAGGGGACGTCGGCGCAGGTGTCGTACAGTTTCAGGGCGGTGATGTTGTCGTTCCTGAAGTCGGCGCCGATCTCGTTTTTGCTGACAAGACCGCCCAAGGGAAGGTCGAATTTGAGCCGGACGGTGGCGCCTTCGCGGGTGCGTTCGTCCAGTTGTTCGAACTGGTCGCCCTCCCCGGCGTAGGGGTGGTAGAGGTTGTAGGTGAAATCGTTGAAGAGGTCCATCCTGGAGACGCCGACGTAAGCCAGGATTTCCTCCTGGGTGTCGCCTGTGCGTCCGCTCCAGTCGGCCCACACGAAATTGCGCGTGCGCTCGCCTTTGTCCGTCGGATCCAGCGATCCGAATTCGCCGATCATCCCCTCAAGGCTTTCCGGTATTTGGTTAGTCGCGGCGTAGCTGTCGCCGTAGAAGGAGGCGCTCAGGCTGAAGCGGTTCGAGGAAGGGCCGGTGCTGTAGCGCAGGAAGACGTTGTATTTTTTGTTGTTTTCCGGGACGGTCCAGGGGCCGTCGTAGTTGGACATCTCCAGGGCGTACAGCAGGTGCTGCCCCCCCAGGTTGAGCTGGGAGGCGAACAGGGCGCGGTGGTATCCGAAATCGCCCAGCGTGTCGGAAAGGATGGTCTGTTTCAGATCCGTCACGTAACGGAAATCAGCGGATCCGGCCGTGTTGAAGTCCCCCGCCTCGACGTTGACCGGTCCCTTGGCGTAGGTGACCCGGTCCACCAATTCGGGGATCAAAAAGTTGAGGTCCGAATATCCCTGACCGTGGGCGTTGCTGACTTCGTTGACGGGAACGCCCTCCATGCTGAAGGCGAAGTCCGTTCCATGATCGAGATTGAAGCCCCGGGTGAAATATTGGTTGGCCTTGCCGTCCCCGGAATGCTGCGTGATCAGCAGTCCCGGGACGGCTTCCAAGACTTCGGCGGGACGCAGGAGGGCCCGATGGCTTAGGTCGTCCTGGCCGACGGTTCCGGAAGAGCCTGAATCGGCGGACCCTAAAAGGTTTTCCGCGCGGCCGACGACCGTCACCGGGGCTAGTTCGATGGCTGCGGTCTCGGAAAGCGTGGAAGCTGTCGCAGAAATGGAATGGACCACCGTTGGGGTAAAGGAAACCGTTGATGCCGTAGCCCCAGGGGACCAGACCGCTTCCGGAACTTCTTCGAAAGCGAGTCCATAGGATGCCGGCAGGAACGCCAATCCGCTGATGAGGAACATTTTGGGAAAGGTCACAGGGACTCCCGAAAATCAACTCGTGCCACTAATTTAATATTCGTGGCACCCTTGGATCAGACGCTGGCTTGACCACCAGAGTGCAAACTGTAACGCATTTTAGTGTTACTAATTTATGATTCGTGTCATCTATAGCGCTTGGTGAGGGGGCATTGATGCTTTTTCACGGAAAAATCCATTGCGAAATGAGGCCTCGCTTGAAGGAAAATGAATTCTTAACAACCAGATATTGTTGACAAGTTGATGCCCGGTACTATATGTTGCGTTTGATGGGTGCCCAAAATGACTTGGGCTGAAAAGGGAACCTGGTGGAATTCCAGGACTGCCCCGCAGCGGTAAGCGAAAACGAACTCCACCAGAAGCACTGGTCGCAAGACTGGGAAGCGTGGATAGTAGGATGTCGGCAACGCCGGCAAGGTTCGCGAGTCCGAAGACCTGCCCGTCAGCTCCTTAGGGGAGACATCCCAAGGGGGAAAGACCTTTTGCCCGCGGGGGCGTCGGTCGCTGTCACGGGTCGGTTTACGCTGGCGCGTGCCTGGATTCGCTCCCGCTTTTGGACGTTTGGGGAGGGAACCATGCCGAAACAGGACGGAGCGCCATTAAGTGAGCACCGTTTTTTAATATCTTCGCCCGATTGCTTTTTCCACGATCCGGTCGCGTTTGCGCCCCGTCCCATGCCGCCCAGCCATGTTCGAACCCGCAGCGGGGAACTGAGACCTTTTGAATTGGGTAGGATTACTTCTGCGCTCGACCGCGCAGGGCGGGCTTCCGGGGAATTCGACGTCGAGGAAGCCAGGCTCTTGGCCGCCCAGGTGTTGAAGGTGCTTAGCCATCGTTTCACCAACAGGGCGCCCGAGGTCGAAGCCATCCAGGACGCGGTTGAACAGGCGCTTATCGCGGCCAACCATTTCAGGACATTCCGCGCTTTTGCCGTTTATCGGGAGCAGCGTGCCAAATTGCGGGAAGACAAGAAAACCTTGGTGGACGTCGCGGCGTCGGTCAACGAATACCTGGAAGGGCTGGATTGGCGCGTCAACGCCAACGCCAATCAGGGATATTCATTGGGGGGCCTCATCCTCAATGTTTCGGGCAAGGTGATCGCCAACTATTGGTTAAACCACGTCTATCCTCCCGAAATCGGTCGGGCCCATCGCGAAGGCGATTTTCACGTACACGACCTCGACATGCTGGCCGGCTATTGCGCGGGATGGTCCCTGCGCACCCTGCTGGCCGAGGGCCTCAACGGCGTTCCCGGGAAGGTCGAAGCCGATCCGCCGCGCCATCTATCCTCCGCCGTGGGTCAGATCGTCAATTTTTTGGGGACTCTCCAGAACGAATGGGCAGGCGCCCAGGCCTTCAGTTCCTTCGATACGTACATGGCTCCCTATGTGCGCAAGGATCGCCTGACCTATGCCCAGGTGCTCCAGGGAATCCAAGAACTCATTTACAACCTGAATGTGCCTTCGCGTTGGGGCACCCAAACTCCGTTCACCAACCTCACCTTTGACTGGACCTGTCCCGAGGACCTTAAGGATCAGCATCCGGTGCTCGCCGGCGAGGCCCAGGCGTTTACCTACGGGGAACTCCAGAGCGAAATGGACATGATCAACCGCGCGTACATTGAGGTGATGACGCGCGGAGACGCTAAAGGTCGGGTCTTCACATTTCCGATCCCGACCTATAACATCACGCGCGATTTTCCTTGGGAATCCGGAAACACCGATGCGCTGTTCGAGATGACCGCAAAATACGGGCTCCCGTATTTCCAGAATTTCATCAAATCGGATCTGGAGCCGCGCATGGTGCGGTCCATGTGCTGTCGCCTTCAGTTGGACCTGCGAGAGCTTTTGAAGAGGGGCAACGGCCTGTTTGGAAGCGCCGAACAAACCGGTTCGGTCGGCGTGGTGACCTTGAACTGCGCCCGCCTGGGGCACCTGCACGCCGGCGACGAAGTCGGCCTTTGGGCGGCTGCCGATCGGCTGATGGATCTCGCTAAGGATAGCCTGGAGATCAAGCGCAAAGAGATCCAGCGCCTGATGGACAAGGGGTTATTTCCCTACACGCGGCGATATTTGGGGACCCTCCGCAACCATTTTTCCACGGTGGGAGTCAACGGCATCAACGAAATGATCCTGAATTTCTCGCGCGGCGCGTTCGATATCACCGCGCCGGAGGGGGAAGCCCTGGCGATGCGTTTTCTCGGGCACGCCCGGGAACGTATCGTGGGCTTTCAACAGGAGACGGGCCATCTCTACAATTTGGAGGCCACTCCGGCGGAGGGCACCACCTACCGCTTCGCCCGGGAGGACCGCAAGCGTTTTCCCGACATTCTTCAGGCCGGCACCCCCGAGAGGCCCTATTACACCAATTCCTCGCAACTGCCCGTGGGTTTCACCGATGATCCGTTCGAGGCCCTTCGTCGTCAAGAGCCCCTGCAGCGGATGTACACCGGGGGAACCGTGCTGCACCTTTACATGGGGGAGCGTATATCGAACGCCCACGCTTGCAAGAACCTGGTGCGGACGGTGCTGAGCCGTTTCGCCTTGCCCTACCTGACCATTACGCCGACATTTTCGGTTTGCCCGAGCCACGGGTACCTGAAAGGCGAGCAGTCGGAATGCCCCATTTGTCGGCAGGAGGATAAAAAGCAGGTCTGCGAGATATGGACACGGGTGATGGGTTACCACCGTCCCAAGTCCTCCTTTAATGTCGGCAAACAGGGCGAGGAGGAACAGCGCGTTTATTTCAATGAACCCGTTTTCTCCGGTCAGGGATGACGGATTCGCCCCTCCATTTGGCTGGTTGGACGCCGTTCAGCACGGTGGACTGGCCGGGCCGACTGGCCGCTGTGGCCTTTGTGAGAGGTTGTCCCTGGCGCTGTGCCTATTGCCAGAACGCGCACCTACAAGGAACGACGTCGCGGGTGTCGGAGCGGACCTGGGCCGACTTCCTGGACTGGCTTGGTACGCGGAAGGGACTGCTGGATTCCGTCGTCATCTCCGGCGGAGAGCCCACGGTCCAGCCGAGTTTGGCGGCCGCCCTGGATCAAGTGGCTGCCTTGGGTTTCGGTGTCGGCCTGCACAGTTCCGGCGCCTGTCCCCGTGGGTTGAAGGGCGCCCTTTCCCGGGTGCAATGGCTGGGTCTGGACGTGAAAGCTCCTTTAAACGCCTATGACCGGGTCACAGGGAGCCGCGGCTCGGGAATTCCAGCCCTTGAAAGCCTCCAGGAGGCATTGGCGAGCGGGGTGGAACTTGAGGTCCGCACCACTTTCCATCCGGACATCCTCAGCTTAGAAGAGTTGAACGCGCTTTCAAAAGAGCTTCGAGCCTTGAAGGTCCAAAATTGGGTGGTCCAGATGGCCCGCCTGAATGGTTCCGCGGGCGTGGAACGGCCGCGCGGTCTGGATGGCTTGGCTCCCGAATATCGGGGATTCGAGGGAGGGGACGAAAACCATACGTTTAAATCTTAGCCTTTGATCACGTTTTACGATGCTGGTGGCCCCTCCAAAGGACGGGCCTTAAAAGGGAATCCGGTCGGAATCCGGAACTGCCCCGCAGCGGTACGCGAGAACGAAACCCGCCAAAGCACTGGCCTTCCGGCTGGGAAGCGGCGGAGAGTAGGAAAGCGGCGCCAAGCCGAAGGCTCGCAAGTCCGAAGACCTGCCGCATCCTCCTGATCGTCAGGATGTTTTACCTGGGCCCCGCGGGGGGTTGCGGGGCGGGTTTTGACGTGCCATGCATGGCCGGACCTTCCTTGCGTTCCGCGGGCCACTCTAAACGCAAAGAGGAGCGCACCATGGGTTGTTCCACCGCCTGCCTCGGTTTTCCCCGCATAGGGGTCCGGCGCGAATTGAAAAGGGCATTGGAAGCATATTGGACGGGCAGATCGGACGAGGCGAACCTTCGGGACGTGGCCTTTGAGTTGCGGTGTCGCCATTGGCAGGAGATGGCCCGCAGGGGCGTCACCGAAATCCCAAGCAACGACTTTTCCCTCTATGACACGATGTTGGACGCGGCCGTTGCCTTCGGAGCCGTCCCGAAACGTTATCGCACGATCCCCGATCCCCTGCGGCGCTATTTCGCCATGGCCCGAGGAGCCCAGGACCCCAACGCCGGAATTGATTTGAAGGCGCTGGAGATGACCAAATGGTTCGACACCAATTACCACTATTTGGTGCCCGAAATCGAGGAAGATGTGCGCTTCGGGCTGGATGGGACGAAGCTATTTGCGGAAATCGCTGAGGCCAGGGCGTTGGGGCTGGAAACGCGGCCGGTTTTCCCGGGGCCGGTGACGTTCCTGCTGCTCAGCAAGATGGCCGCCGGGGCGCCTGCGGGGCGGGTTCCCTTGGACCATTTGGAAGCACTCCTGGTCGTTTACGAAGGCCTGTTCGCGAAACTCGCCGGGCGAGGAGTGGCGTGGGTGCAGTTGGATGAGCCAGCTTTGGTCACCGATCTGGACGAGCGTTCCCGTAAAGCCTATCGGGATGCGCTGGGTCGTCTGGCGCGCCTGGGCCGCAGGCCCAAAGTCATGCTGACGACCTACTTCGGGGCCCTGAACGAAAATCTTTCTTTGGCGGTCGAAAGCGGACTCGAAGGATTGCACGTAGACTTGGTGCGCGCTCCCGGCCAGTTGGCGCAGGTGTTGAATGCGTTGCCACAGGGCATGATCCTTTCGGCGGGTGTGGTGGACGGCCGAAACATTTGGCGCACGGATCTGGACGCGGCGTACGAGCTGTTGCGCCAGGCGTCGGAGTATTTGGGCGAAGGCCGCGTCGTGGCCGGGACTTCCTGTTCGCTGCTGCATGTTCCGGTGGATTTGGAACGGGAAAAGGAACTTGACCCCGAAGTTCGTGGATGGATGGCTTTCGCCCTCCAAAAGGTCGACGAATTGAACGCGTTGGCCCGCGCGTTGGAGGGAAGCCCGCGCGAAGGGAATCTTTTTGGGGAGGCGCGAACGGCGTTGGCCGGACGCGCGGGCGCGCCGAGGACGTTTGTGCCGGATGTGCGCACGCGGATGAAAGCGATGGATCCGGCGATGCTTAAGAGGAAGTCGCCGTACGCGTTGCGTTCGCGTGCGCAAAGGGAAAGGCTGGCGCTGCCTTTGTTCCCCACGACGACCATCGGGTCTTTTCCCCAAACCACCTCGGTACGTTACGCCCGGGCAGCCCGGCGTTCCGGGAAGACCAACGACGTTCAATACGGGGATTTTTTGCGTTACGAAATCAGGAAATGCGTGGAAAAGCAGGACGCGCTGGGTTTGGACGTGCTGGTGCACGGCGAATTCGAGCGCAACGACATGGTGGAATACTTCGGGGAGCGGTTGGAAGGATTCGCTTTTACGGAAAACGGTTGGGTCCAGAGTTACGGTTCCCGTTGTGTGAAGCCGCCCGTGCTCTTCGGCGATGTCTCCAGGCGTGAACCGATGACGGTGCAATGGAGCAGCTACGCGCAGGAATTCACCCGCAAGCCCGTGAAGGGCATGTTGACCGGCCCCGTCACGATCCTGCAGTGGTCTTTCGTGCGGAACGACCAGCCCCGCAGCGAGTCCTGCCTGCAGATCGCGCTTGCCTTGCGCGATGAGGTCCGCGACCTCGAGGCCGCGGGGTTGGCCGTGGTCCAGGTGGATGAACCGGCGGTCCGCGAGGGGCTCCCCCTCCGCGCGGGAGAGCAGAAAAGCTATCTGAAATGGGCCGTGGATGCGTTTAGACTGGCGACTTCCGGGGTTCGGGACGAAACCCAGATCCACACGCATATGTGTTATTGCGAGTTCGGTTCGATTTTCGGGGCGATCGCTGAAATGGACGCAGACGTCATCACGCTGGAGGCGGCGCGTTCGCGCATGGAATTGCTGGAGCCGCTCGCCGGCACCCACTATCCCAACGAAATCGGGCCCGGGGTTTATGATATCCATTCTCCGCGCGTGCCGACGGTGGAGGAGATGGTTGCCCTCCTTGAAAAGGCCGCCGAGGTCCTGCCGGCCGAACGGCTTTGGGTGAATCCGGATTGCGGTTTGAAAACCCGGGACTGGCCCGAGACAGAAGCGAGTTTGGCGAACATGGTGGCGGCAGCCGGCATCCTGCGTCAGCGCCACGGAACCCCAAAGTCGTGATTTCCGCCGCAGGAGGAGAAACGCATGTCCACGACACCAAATAGCCGAGCCATCGTTTTGCTGGGGCACGGGAGCAGGGGCACGGTCGCGGCCAGGCCGTTTGCGCGTATGCGCGCGTGGCTTGGAGCGGTTTCGGGTGTCCGGTGCGAGGACGCTTATCTGGAACTAAGTCCGCCCACCTTGGAGGACGTCGTCGATCGGCTTGCCGGCCAGGGAATCGGGGAGATCACCCTTCTTCTTGTGTTCCTCGTGGAGGGTCATCAATTCGGTATGACGTCCCCAAGGCGCTTGAGGCCTGCCAAAGGGCGCATCCGAATGTGCTCTTTAGGGTGGCGCCGACCTTGGATTTTGACGACGCTATTTTGGAAGTGCTCATGTGGCGTTTGAAGCAGGCCGTTCCCTGGTCGCCCGAGTCCGCCAGGCTGGGCCCGGAACGGGACTGATCGGGTCCCGTTCCGGGCCCTATGCCGATTTTGAGGGCGCCGCGCTTTGGCTCGGGACGACAGCCATACCTTGCAACCTCCGCTTTGGAAACTGGTCGAGGTTCCCCCGGCGAAGTGAGCCGGAGGTGCTCTCGGGTGGGAAAGAGCTGTTCATCCAAAAAATCGCAGGCCATATCCGCGGAGGGAACATAGGCGCGGTTATTGCCGCCATAGGCCGCGACCGGGAAATTCGATTGGAATTTGGCCCCGCTGAATCCGTCGCGGGAAGGCCGTCGGCCCATAGCAGATAGGTTTGTCCTTGGTTCAGCGAAACCGTGTAGGGGATATTGGCGGCGTGACCATTGAACGCGAACGGCAGGGTGACCGTGAGGTTCGTCCCGTTTTGGGTCGCCACCATTCCCGCTTCGGCATCGTTTCCGCCTCCATATCCGAACCGTAATAATCGGTCCCGATGGCCTCGGCAGGCAGCGCCAGGAACCCGTCCGAGGATTCTTTGACATTGTTCATGCCGTACACGGCGATGGGATAGTCGCTTAGGATCTGGAGACCCTTGGATTCAACCAATTCCAGGCTGCTTCCGTCGCCCATAGAGGCCATGGGCGTATTGGATACCTGGACATAGCCGTTGGGAGCTACGGTGAATGCCTGATGGTTGCCCAAACCTGTGTTCGTGATTGTGCCGCTTGCCCCAATCACCCACGTGATGAAAACGGAAAGCGTAACCCCGGGATTTAAAATATTCGACTCATTCGGGATAAAACCGATCCAAAAATCCGTTCCCATGGATCCCGGAAGCTTCGCATGCAAAGGCACGCCGATGCTTCCCAACTCTACGAGCGCGACCGCGATGAGAGTGCGCTCGGCGAATGCTCCGGAATTCCTCGAAGGCACCTTTGAAAATAATGGGACCGACCGCCGCCCCATTTTTACGCCTGATCCTAGCCCCGCGTCCCGAGAGGCTAAGATTTTTGCAACAGTTGCCTCGCGCGGCGTCCGAAGGACATAGCGGGCAACGTATTGGCGTCAAATTTAGAATCCTGTTTTCGGCGCGTAAGGCTCGGTGAAAAAGGAAACCGCGAAGCTTCCCGAGGCGTAGGTCCAGTGGAACGCCCGCGAGAGGGAAATCATTTTGGGGTAGACATAAACCGACCGGACGGTCTATGAATAGTCTATGAGAACTTTGGACCCCGAAGCCCACGCCCGAGTGCGCGGGCGCATCCTTGAAGCGGCCCGCCGCGTGTTCGCGGAAAAGGGCTACCACGCCTCCAGCATGAACGAGGTGGCGAAGGCCGCGGGCCTGACCAAGGCCGCGGTCTACCACTATTTCGAGGGCAAGGCCGAGCTGCTCCGGGAAATGCACCTGGAGGTCGAACGCGCGGCCGCGGCGAACCTGGATCTGGAGCATGCGCCCAAGGATTTCCGTTCGGCGCTGATCCATCTCGGGAACGGCTACTTCGAGCACTTCCGCAAAGGCGGACCCGCCGACCAGTTGATGCTCATCGCCATGGCCATCAACCCGGAAGATCCTTTCATGCTCAAGGAAAGCGCCGGGAACGTCCCCGAACTGGTCGTCAAATTGAACCGCTACGTGGAAGACTGCGCGCCCAAAGAGGATCGGGGCTCGGTTTTTGAACGCCGCTTGATGCCGTTTTTTGGCGCTTTGTTCTATTACCGTTACGTATTGCAGACCTT
>Ga0326728_10021590_pt1 | contig 12078 bp, 14 predicted proteins | sample MB3enrmetagenome_FD_207602 | JGI IMG/M metagenome (GOLD analysis project Ga0326728, IMG submission 207602) | Lab enriched peat soil microbial communities from McLean, Ithaca, NY, United States - MB31MN | ecosystem: Environmental > Terrestrial > Soil > Wetlands > Peat | place: USA: New York...
TTCCTCTACGCATCTGTTTTCCTGACCTACCTATTCGGGCGCAACATTGTCTTCCCGATCCTGTTCCTTCGCATGAACGTAAGCGCCATCTCCAGAGCCCTATCTTCAATGGTGAAAGGTACGTCCCGCTTCTCCGCCGAACTGCTTCAGTACCAGGACCGCGTCTTCACTCGGGGCGAGATCAAGAACCTGTCCGCCGAGATCAGCAACATGACAACAGTCCTTCGCGGAATCGTTCCCTACATCTCCGCTTCCACCCTCCAGCACGCGGAGCGAAAGACGCCGGCTACGGAGAGTAAGGAGCTCGCCTTTCTTTTCACAGACATCCGGGGTTTCACCACTCTCTGCGAAGGGCTCAGCCCTGACAAGGTGGTGGAGATGCTCAATTATTTCCTTGACAAGCAGTCCTCCATCATCCTTGCCAATGGTGGTGACATCGACAAGTTTGTCGGCGACGAGGTTATGGCCATGTTCGATGGGCCGAACAAGGAGCAGAATGCCTGCAAAACCAGCATTGAGATCAACAAGGCGATAGCCGAGGAGAAGGAACTGGCCCGGGCGGCGCACCAAAACATCATCTCCATTGGGACGGGGATCAACAGCGGCAACGTCGTCTCAGGAAGCGTCGGGGCCAAGGACCGGATGGACTTCACGAGCATCGGCGACACGGTGAATATCGCAGCGCGGCTGGAAGGGGTCAACAAGCAGTACGGGACAAAGACCCTCATCACCGGTGCGGTCTACGAGAAGGTGAAGGACGTATATATCTGCCGAGAGGTCGACTGGCTCACCGTAAAAGGAAAGACGAAAATCATGACCGTGTACGAACTGTTACAGACACACGAACTCGCGGGCCAACGGCTCTTGGACATGAAAAGAATTTTCGAAGAGGGGCTCGAGCTCTACCGTGGGCAGAAGTGGTCTTCGGCTACTAAAGCGTTCGGAACCCTTAAGGAGAAGATGAGCGACGAAGCGAGCTCGGTATTCCTCGGCCGTATCGATTTCTTCAAGGCAAACCCGCCGGGGGAGGACTGGGACGGAGTCTTCCGCCTGACGGTGAAATAGGCCGCAAACATAAGCCAGTCTCAGAAAAAGGAGAATACAGGTGCACCTCCACCTCTCCAAATAAGCCAAAGGGAGGCCTGTTTGTCCAAGGTAAGGCCTATTTCGGAGGGTTTGATCCCCAACTCGGAGAATGACGGCGAGCCGTCCAGGGATGCTCATCCCCGCGACTGGTCCAACCGTGCGAGAGCAGGTATTCGCGAAGTTTCTTGAGGTCGTCTTTTCTCTTTGCCACGATTGACCCGTAGTAGGAGCTTGAACTAGTCGTTTGTGGTTCGACTGTGGCTCCGATGGTCAATTCTTTCTCAGAGATCTTGAGTGCCGCCCTTGCGGCATGAATCTCCGGAACCGGGTTCTGTTCGCTGTAACATTCAACCAAATATGGCCACGGGTTGGAAGGATCATCCGACTTGATTTGTGTAATTTCTTTTCCCATGGTTCCTCCCTGCACCCCAAAAACCCGCGCGCGTAGCGCGGTGCAGACGGCGAAAAGGAGCGCACGCCTACGATGTCCACCCCAAACGTATCATGAGTCGTAGCACTGGGCAACAATGTCTTGACATCCCTGAGATCCTGTGTTGCCATCCTCCACGGTGGCAGGTGAACTTCAGATGACCGACGCGATTACCGGAAGACCCACCTTGATTCTGCCCGCGTCAACCTAGGATGTTCCTGCAGCGCGCGGAAAAACACTGGTATTGAGTCTCTTTTCTTTCGCCGTTAGATGTTGAAATCGTACGTGTGCTCGCAGAGAAGGAGGCCATTACAACTATTCTGGCGACTCTCGGTGCAATACCGATTGTCATCGTCGTCGTTGCCGTGGTCGTGATTGTGCATGAGAAGCAGAGCGATCCGACCGGGGACGCTCCGGCAGAAATAGCGTCGTCTCGCTCCCTGCAAGCTAAACACTCCAGTTTGGATTTATCACCCGCAAGAGCGAGCCAAAAAGCAGGCCTTCCTTTCCGCCCGGGCCGTTTCAGCGCCTTCTTGCAGCGAGCAGACTTTGCTAGTGACTAGTAGGTAACGTCGAAATGAACCGATGTGCGTTAGCGTACAGAGCGCGAGAGGTCTTGTTGTTATTCTTACTCATGCAAAGCCGTGAGAGTTTCTCGGCGGAAAATCGACGCCGAGGGCTCGGCTTGCCATCCTTTGCGAGGAGGTTTCTGAAGGTGAGTATTGGCAGAGTTCTTGGATTTGTTCTCCTGATTGGTGGGGTCGTGTTGATCATCATGGGTGTCGTCGAGTCCCGCTCTCTGGCCAACAGCCTGAGCAGGGTGCTCATCGGGCGACTTAGCCAGCACACGATGTTATATATTTTTGGTGGCATCGCATCGGCGGTCGTTGGCTTGATTCTCACGACTGGCGTTTTAGGCCGGAGCAGATCTTAAGGCCAAACCATTCGGCTTTTGCGTGACTTCGACAAGATGCGCTGTCCATTTGAGACTCCCGTCTTGATTGTAAACTTGGGCACAACAAGGCAAATGTAGATATACCGAAAGGAAAACGCCCATAGTAGCATTTTACGGACTCCAGGAAGTCCGCTTTCTGCGGCTTGCGCCTTCTGCTGGTCTTCATCGGGTTCTTCCTTCCTGTTCGCATGCAGTCTTCAGCGGATACCACATGGCGCCTGGGATTCTTTGACACGCGCCATACCGAGGAATGCTTCGTTGTAACTTCCCTTCCATCGGCGTTAGAAAACATTTCTGATAATTTGTCAACGTTGAGTGCGCTACCGCACAGAAACGCGTCTGACTTTATGCCTATGCTGGGTGGCAGCATAGAAGGAAGTTTATTCGCTTTTGCTTGCCATTCTATGTGTAGTCTTGATTGTGATAATTGTTGTCGTGGTATTGTGCCTTGGTATCTGGGGCCTGACGAAGGTTTAGTCGGAGAGGAGAATATGAATTGAAATTCATGCTCAAACGGAGAGAAGCTAATGTACTGCTGATCGTCGGCATCGTCCTCCTCGTACTATGGCTTCTCGGGCTTGGCAGTTCGTACACTCTTGGCGGTCTTATCTATGTTGCGCTGGTAATCGGGCTCATCCTAGTGATTGTCGCCCTCGCTACTCGATTTCGCAGGCGCAGGTAGCAAAAGAGGCTTGGCCGATCTTGCGTTAACAGGAAAGGAGCGAAAGATAGTATGTTTCAACCAGTTGGTCTTCTCTGGGGTATTGTCACCCTTATTTTTGGAATCCTAGTTGTCGTATATCCTAGGTTTCTGCAATATACTGTTGGCATTTATCTGATTGTTGTGGGCTTGTGGGCCATTATTCCGCGACTGCACTTTTAGCCTCAACCTCTTAGGAAGTGCACACGTCCAACCCGGCCAACCCCGGTAGCCCACAGAAAGGCGCCGGGAGCGGCCGAGGAAAAAGGGTACCGCGCGGGTCGGCCGAAGGGGCAAAAACTAGTTTAGAGGAATCAGCATGACTATTCTATTGGTAATCGCAATTGTCCTGTTCGTTCTCTGGCTGCTAGGTTTCAGTACGAGGTTTGTTGCAAGTGGGGCAATCCACGTCGTGCTCGTCATCGCACTCATCCTCTTTATTTTCTGGTTGTTGCGGGTGGGCCTAAGAGCTTTCTAGCTGTCCAAAGCCCGTACTAAAACCTGTGCTCAAGCTGGGCGAACTAGCGGCTGTACATCGACTCTCTGGAAATCAATATAGCCGCGCTCGACATCCACGGCAGTCAGTCGTACGCGGATCCGGCTGCCGACATCCACGCCTCTTGACCCGCTAACTACCCTTCCATCCACAGGGACGGTGAGCAATCTAGCCCATGTGCCTTTGTCAGAAGCCCCCGTGACAATTGCGTCGAACTGCTCCCCGACCCTCGATTCAAGAAGGAGGGCTGCCGCGGACTTGCCGACTTGCCGTTCCACTTTGTTGGCGGCATCCTCTTGTTCCGTGAGGTGCTTGGCCAGCGCCTTCAGCTCAACATAACTGTATGGCGTCAGCCGGCCTGCAATGGCGGATTTCAATAGGCGCTGCGTGACCAGATCCGCATAGCGCCGATTCGGGGCAGTGGAATGCGAATAATCCTTCACCGCGAGACCAAAGTGGCCGGCGACAGTGCCGCCGGGTTGTTCCGCTACGTACTCGCCCGCTCCCAGAAGTTTGATCACCGAGAGGGAGAGATCGGGAAATTGCAGTGGATCGACTGTCTTCTCCCTGACGAGGAATGTATTGAGCGCCGCTGAATCCGGGTTGTCCGGCAGCCTGAAACTGCGTTCTCGGGCCAGCTCGGCAATCCGGTCCCAGCGCCTGGGCGTTCGCACCACGCGGCGAATTGAAGGGAAGCTCCTTGCGTCGAGGTACCGCGCAGTTACCCCGTTTGCCGCAATCATGAAATCCTCGATGATCTCCTTGGCGCGGTTGTCTTGCTCCACTTCGAGGGCACGGATTTGGTCGCCGTCAAAGACCGGCTTCGCTTCTATGGTTTCTAGACTCAGCGCGCCATGGAGATGCCGAAAGTTCTTCAGGCCCTGGGCAACCCGGTCCTGAAGCCGCAAATTCTCTGCCAGTCCACTGACTGCTGCAATCTCTTCAGGGACCTCACCGCGCCCACCCAACCAAGTGGCAACGCTGTTGTAGGCGAGCTTGGCGTGATTGCGGACCCGCGCACAGTAGATATCCGAGCCTTGCATGGAACCATCCATGCCAATCACCATTTCCACCACAACGGCCAAGCGGTCCGAGTCGAAGCTGAAAGAGGTGAGGTCGGTGGAAAGTTTTTCCGGCAACATCGGGAAGATCTTGGCTGCGGTGTACACCGAGGTCGTGTTGTAGCGAGCGTATGCGTCGATTGCAGAGCCAATTGTCACCAGCGCGTCCACATCCGCCACCGCAACAAGAACTTTGACCTTGTCCGCGCTCAGGGCCTCTGCGACCGTGAGCTGGTCGAGGTCGCGGGAGTCATCGTTGTCAATGGAAGCCCACGAAAGGTCCGTAAGGTCAGCGACCCCAGAGGAATCTCCGATTCGCGCAACGCTAGCGCTTACGAGCGCCTGAATCTTCTCAAGTTCAGCCACCACCGCCGGCGAGAAGTCAGGGAGCAGACCACGCGCCGTCATCGCCTTGAGTGCAAGGCTCTGAAGGATCGCGCGGTGCTGTTGATCAACAGGCGGCGATTGGCGCATTTTTGTCAGCGTCCAAGGTGCGTCTTCAAATCTGCTATTTTTGCTTTGCGCCTATGATATATCCTGCAAACCCCGAAAAAATTGCGGCAAGGCATGTTGGGATGAGAGCCCAGGTAAGACTCGTTGCAGGTATTGCAAGGTTCACCAAGGCTGTAAGGATCACACCGATTACGAGCCCGATGACGCAGGAGAGAACAGCCCGAAACAACGAAACACTTTTCATTCTGGCCTCCTGTGCAAGACGTAGTGATGCAAGTGCGTCACCAGAATAACGCGTGGATCTTGCTTGTCAATAGCAGTCGTGTCGTAAGTTGAGGTTGGTCGTGCGCGCCGGGTGAAAAGTGAAGTCAACCTGTACACGATACCGAATATCTCCGCACTCGTTTTGGGGCTACTCCCGAATAGTTCCTTCGAGGGAAGCGAGCAAGACAATCGATTGCAGACGATTCTGTTTGAGTCGTCTCACGCAAACTCCACGGCTCGAAAAACTTGCCCTGTGTGCGCTACCGCACAGAAAGAAACCGGACTATGCACCACGCTCCCTTGTGTGAGTGGCGAATCAAGCATACGGATGAAGTGGCACGCGGGCTTCGGCGTCGAGCATTGTTTGCTACTCAACGCCGAAGCCCCACTGCCGGTTGACAGAAGAAGCCTCCGGAACCGACAAATATTTTTCATAAAGAAGGCAATTCTTCAGTGTATCAATCATCCCAACTGTTGCTATGCTGGGCTTTGTTTTACCTCTATCCCGCCGTGTGGAGCCTTATGAAAATCGAGATTCTCTATTTTGTTGGATGCCTGAGTATCGAATCAGCAAAATCAGTTGTCGAAAGCGCCATCAAAGATCTTGGCGTAGACGTTGAGCTGACCACCCGGCTAATGAAAGATGAAAGGGAAGCTAGGGAAAATGGTTGCCTCGGCTCCCCGACTATCCTCATTGATGGTCAGGATGTCGAGCCCAACAGAAGATACGAGAAATTCGTGTGGGGACCCAGAACATATCGGACCCAAGGGGAAGAAAAACCGACCCCGCCCAAGAGTTGGGTGACTACCGGCATCCTCAAAGCTCAACGGAACCACGATCACCTCTCCGCGACGCTTTATGAAATGTGGGAGGATCTCCTTGGGAGAAAGGGCCTCCGCAACCAGCCTTATTGATCTTTGCAGCACGAAGGCAAGACTAGCTCACAAGTGAGCTCTGTGCAACTTTGTATTCAAATACCCCCCAGCTTTGAGCATCTCAAAGAGACCGCGTAGCTGGCCATGCTCACCTGCGCGCTAGCGCACAGAAATACCTTTAATTCTGTGCCTCCTTCATTAAGAGCAATCGAGCTTTGGCAAGTTGGAAGAAGACTGTGTGACCTGCCCGCGTAACAGAGGGCATAGCGATGGGAGAGGGACAGCTGGTTCTGGTAGCTGACGACGAATTGACGGTTCAAGAGATGATCAAATTGCTCCTTGAATCCAACGGCTATAAGGTGATCGTAGCAAATGACGGACGAGAGGCGGTCGTGCTCTACACAAAGAGGATAGAAAAAATTCGTCTGGTCCTAACAGACATGAGAATGCCGTATATGGACGGTACGGCAACCATCCGCGCTTTACGTTAGATCAACCCCAAGATGAAAAATCATTTGCACAAGTGGATCGATGGCGACCGGAGAAGCAGCTGAAGCTGATGCGTTTCTCATCAAACCATTTGCTTCCACGGTTCTTCTCAAGACGCTTCGGAATGCGCTTGGAGCTGAGCAGCCTTCCGCTCCGTCTGATAGCCGCAGGAGTTTTCACGAGCTGCATCATTTTCTCCCTGGCAACTCTATCCGTCCGTCGTAACTCGGTTTCAGTAGCTTCCCCAAAGACCCTGATTATCGGGAACAATAGTGGGGAAAACTATATCGTACGACGGTCGTTTTCATCCTCAGTGACAAGACCTTGCTGTCGAGGAAGATCCTATGAAGCCGGCGGAACTCCCCTGACAAAGAAGGGTCAGAAATTCCCAGAAGCTTCGAGAGGTTCTGGAGGACTTCTCTTTGTATGATGGCCAGATCTATGCGGAGCCAGACTAAGAGTATGGCCAGTAGCGTGCCATAGAGTCCGGTTTCTGCGTCGGTCCATCCTTCACAAGAAGCGTTGCAGCCAGCATGATTAAGCTGAAGGCGCCCTGTCCGTGACGATCTGGCGCAATAAGTTCCGCCTCTTCGATTCGACGAGCTTCTTGCCAAAGTTGTAGCATCATGCAGGGCGGAAAGAGGCGGTGGCTTTAATTGTCGTCACGCGGTGGTTATAGCTGACGCCAGTCAGAGTGGGCTATCTTGCCGCGAATGATTGGAAATATCACGAGAACCACGTCTCTATTCGTAGCGAAGAGCATCGATCGGACTCAGTGAGGCGGCACGATGTGCCGGATAGAATCCAAACACTACTCCCGTTACCAAGGCGGACATAAACCCCAGGATAATGGAAAGTGCCGTAATCACGGTTTGCCAATGTGCCACTGTCGAGACGATGAAGGAAATGCCTACCCCCACGCCTACGCCAATTATCCCGCCGGCACAAGCCATTGTAAGAGCCTCGATAATAAATTGAAGCAAAATGTCACGCCCGTGGGCGCCCACCGCCATTCTCAAGCCGATTTCACGCGTTCGTTCCGTTACGGAAACCAACATGATGTTCATGATTCCTATGCCGCCAACGACCAGAGAAACGACAGCCACTGCCGCCAGTAGGATGGCCTGAGTGGCAGATGTTGCTTCACGGACGGCCTGTACGCTTGCGACGTTGCGGATAGTGAAGTCGTCCGGGTCAGCCGGATCGAGGTGGTGCGAGATGCGCAACAGGCGTTCTGTCTCATCGATAACTTCCGATACGGCATTGGCCGAGGCAGCTGAGACCATGATCGTTCCAATATAGTCTTGGCCTGTCAGTCGTTGTTCGTGAGTTGTGATGGGTACGATGACAACGTCGTCTTGATCTCGTCCCATGCCTGTCTGTCCCTTTCCAACAAGAACCCCCACAATTCTAAAGGGAACACTTTTTATGTCCACTGTGCTGCCGACTGCACCGCCCGTCGAAAAGAGATTTGCCGCGACAGTGCTCCCGAGAACGGCGACCTTGGCCACTTTCCGTACATCCTCGTCAGTGAAAAACGCTCCCTGCGCGATCGTCCAGTTACCAACATTTGGCCAGGCGGTGGTTGTGCCTCCAATGGTAGTAGACCAGTTCAACCCATTCCCAATTACCTGTACGGAGGTAAGTTGAGAGTAGGGAGCAACTGCAGCCACGTGCGGAACGTTCGCCGTAATCGCAACTATATCAGATAGCTTGAGTGTTGTTCGTGATCCGGTCCCCAGACTCACTCCACCCGCGTTGATGGCACCTGGAATAATAATGATGAGGTTCGCGCCTAGACTTTCGATCTGCTTAAGCACGGCGGCTTGCGATCCTGCACCAATAGCCGTGGAACAAATCACGGCCGCGACACCAATAATAATGCCAAGCATGGTGAGAATAGACCTGCTGACATTTCGGCGCAGTGCGCCCCATGCCGTACTGATCAAAACGCCATTTTTCATTTAGCTGCCAGACCGCTATTACGCTGTCTTTCTCTCCTTGGCTCTTTGTCTGCCATTTCGGGGCAGGCTCACCGAATGATCAGCGATAATTAATCCGTCCTTAAAGCGCACGATTCGCTTCGCCCATGTTGCAACATCCGTAGCATGTGTCACCAGAATAATGGTGATTTTGTTGTCGGCGTTGAGATTGCGGAAAAGTGTCATGATTTCAATGCTGCTCGCGCTGTCAAGATTCCCAGTCGGCTCGTCGGCCATAATGAGGGGTGCACCGTTAACCAACGCCCGGGCAATTGCTACTCTTTGTTGTTGACCACCAGAGAGCTCGTTGGGCTTGTGATTAATACGATCACCGAGGCCGACCTTGTGGAGGATCTCGCGTGCCTTTGATTCTCTTTCCATCCGTCCTATTCCCGCGTAAACCATCGGGAGTTGCACATTTTCCAAAGCGCTGGTGCGTGCGAGCAAATTGAAACTCTGAAAGACGAATCCGATTTGTTTGCCCCGAACGTCCGCTAGCTGATCCTTTGATAAACTGGATACTTCGTAGCCCGAAAGCTTGTAGGATCCGGACGTCGGCTTGTCGAGACATCCCAGCAAATGCATGAGAGTCGATTTACCCGAACCTGATGAACCAGTAATGGTCACAAACTCCCCGCGCTCGATTGTGATGGTAACTCCCGCGAGCGCTTTAACCATGGAAGCTCCTTCGCCGTACACTTTGGCCAGATCCTTCACTTCAATAAGATGCTCGTCACTCAAGGCGCGCTGCCATTTCCCTCTGCGGTTATCAGCCGATCCCCTTCAGCCAGGGCTCCACTGGTGATCTCCATGTTCTTGCTGTCTGAAAGACCAATTACAACTCTTACAGACGCCGGCTTGCCGTTACGGAGCACCCAGACAAGAACTTTGGACCCTGGCGCCCCTGCGACGCCTGTCGCCGGTGTTGTTCCACCTGTTTGCGCGACCCCCGCGCCGGCAGTGGCGCTTGGGGGTGTTTTCTGGGAGGCCTTGCCCGCCAAGGGACGATAAAGAACTGCGGCAATAGGAACAGACAATACGTGCGTACGGGTTGCTGTAATAATGTTCACTTGTGCAGTCATTCCAGGGAAGAGGCGGCCGGTTGTGTCGTGCACCGTGACGACGGCGTCGTAGGTAACGACATTTTGAATGATATTGGGATTGATTCGAACTTGATTCACATTTCCTGGAAATATCACATTCGGAAATGCTGGCACCGTAATCAGTGCTGTTGCACCATCCTTGACGGTGCCAACGTCCGCTTCATCTACCGAGGTATCCACCTGCATATCTGTGAGCCCCCCCGCCCCGGCCGCCTCGATTGGTGGCGGATCAGATGCAGCTGTGGTAGCTGGCGTCAGGCTTACGTTAAGCGCAGTTGGCGGCGCGGAGACGGTCATTTTCGTTGGCGGCTTTGTTAAAGTGTCAGGGACAGTAGGCGCCGCCTTGGCTTCTGGGGTTGCCGTTGTGGGTAAAGCGCTTGTCGCCAGGGTAAAAAGAGTCGGTGTTTGTAACGAGGCAGCAACGGTTTGGCCAATGCTCACGTTGCGCAAAACTATGACCCCATCGTAAGGGCTTAGAATTACTGTTTTGGATAAACTGAACTGAGATTGCTGCAACTGACCAAGGGACACGTTCACTTGTGAAGTAGCGACCTGGACTTGGGCTTCTGCGACAAGAACATCTTGTTTGGCCGCCTCTGCAGCAGTACGGTCAAGATCAACCTGATTCCTGTTGATCAAGCCCTTGGTGAGCAAATCTTCGTCTCTCTTAACGGTGAGATTGGCCATCTCAACCAGTTCAGTCATTTTTTTGGCAGTTCGATGAGCACTGTTGAGACTCGCTTTGGCGAGATCGAGACTTGCTTGGGCCGAGTTCGCCGCAGCTTGGTAGGTGGTTGGATCCAGCGTAGCCAGAACTTGACCGGCTTTTACAATGCTGTTGAAGTCAACACTGATAGACTTGATTGTGCCTGAGACCTCGCTGCCGATCGAAACCTGATTGATTGCATTTACGGTTCCCGTCTCAGTAACCGATGCCGTAATGTCGGCAAATGCGGCCGGTTGTGTCACGTATTGGATTTCGTTGGAGTTCGCAGAAATAAAGTGCCACGCTAAGACGATTCCACCTACGATAGCGGCTACCGTCATAGCAAAGAGAAAAGCTCTCTTGGGTCTGACTCTCTTGGAGCTTTTTTTCAGGTCAATAGATTCCAGCTGCGTTGTGGTTTGGGCAGTTTGGATGACGCCTTTTGGTTCCACGTCCACATTGCCGACTGCTTTGCTGGCAACTTTCTTCGTCTTGCCCGCGGCTTTCTTTGCTTTCGTACTCATAATGGCCTTTTGGTGATAATTATTGACGAAATTTTTGCGCTCCACACCCTCTGAATATTAAGCGTGAAATCTAATGCGTTCTGTACGGTAGCAGACATAGAGATTTGGCCGCTTCTTCCATGTTGAGCAAAGGAAAAGCCTTATGAGGCTTCCCAATCCCACATAGAGTTGCTGCCCTTTACACTGATCTTCACGTTAATCACGGACTCCTGCTGGCGAATACTGCTGTGAGATATGGTCTTTTCATTGCCCTGGAATCGTCAAAAAAAACCCCTTGAGATTGCGCTTCTATTCCTTTCAACTTGGACCTCTGGAGAGCCAATCGAGAGAAAAGACGAATGAAGGAGACTATCACGGACGACTTTGTGAGGAGCGGTAACAGACAGAAGGAGAGTACCCAGAGGCGGAGGCTGTTCAGGTTGTCAAGTCCGCGTCTGTCGTTACAGCCTGGTCCGCTCGTTTAGCTGAACCGCCGATCTTCTGGGGCTGATATGAATCCCCTCGTAAGCACGCTGTGGCGCGCCAGCTGCGGATCGTCCTGTGGGAGAGCTCAGGCGGGCGCAATATCTATCTATGGGGGCGCAAGAGCTCGGACGCGCCTTACGCCTTCGGTGTCGCTGAGGACGCCGTCTTCGCTTTCCAGGGCCACTTCTCTCTGAACTGAATGTAGGACCCAGCCGCCAGACCGATGATGATACCGATGATCAAACCGAATACGAACATACGCTACCTCCTCACTTGTCCATTGGAAAGCTGGCGTTTTTATTTCGGGAAAGCTCGCCGTATGGTTCAATCCTTACGCTCATGAGGTCTGCCCAGCGCCTGGCAATTTCCTCCGTACCTGACTCGGGCTTGAACCATAATCGAAGTGCACAGCCCCAGGGGTAAAAAATTTCAGGGATACCCATGGGGAACGCTTTGCAGTAACGAAGTCCTTCCGAGTTCCTTTTTTC
>Ga0326728_10021591_pt1 | contig 12078 bp, 11 predicted proteins | sample MB3enrmetagenome_FD_207602 | JGI IMG/M metagenome (GOLD analysis project Ga0326728, IMG submission 207602) | Lab enriched peat soil microbial communities from McLean, Ithaca, NY, United States - MB31MN | ecosystem: Environmental > Terrestrial > Soil > Wetlands > Peat | place: USA: New York...
AATACAACGAGCGCGGCCGACGCACCGAGCTGATCCGCGGCATCATCATCGAAAAAATGTCCAAATCTCCACTCCATCGCATGATTGGCTCGCTGCTTTATAGCTGGTTGTCGGCCCAAGTGCCGAAGGGCTTTTCGGTCTGGAAGGAGGAGCCGCTTACGCTGGCGGATTCGGAGCCCGAGCCGGACATTTCAATCACCCGCGGCGAACTTCGGGACTATAGCGCGCGGCATCCGGCGTCGGCCGAGTTGGTCGTCGAGGTCGCGGTCTCCAGCCCGGTGCTCGACCGCGAGAACGCCGCCTTGTACGCCGAGGCTGGGGTCAAGGAATACTGGATTGTGCTGGGGTGCGAGCAGAGGGTGGAAGTGTACCGCCGGCCCGAACAGGGCCGCTATCAGGAAATGCGGGGCCTTAGTGCGGAGGACTGGCTGGAATGCGTCGCCGTCCCGGGCGTGCGCCTCCAAGTGCGCCAGCTCTTCGAGTGAGCGCATTCCGTGCTTCTCAAGGAAATGTCCAAGCGAGGATTGGGTGCATGATGGATTTCTCCGAGCCATCTTCTGCCGCCTGAAGGCGGCGTTCCGGTCCCCAGGGGAGCGCCGCCCTGCGGCGGCAGCGAGGAATTCGTCGCACGCCCGCGAGGAGCTCGGTTCCTTCCCCCCTTGCCGGGGCGGCTGAAAGCTGGTAGAACCGGCCTCTATGATTGACTCATGCCCGACGGTGTCCGAGATCGAGCGGGCGATCCGGAACGTGCCTGATTTTCCCAGGCCCGGCATTCAGTTTAAGGACATCACGCCCGTGCTGGCTGACGCGCGCCTGTTTGCCGGGAGCATCGAGTTGCTGACCGAGGGCTACGCACCCGGCACCGTGGATGCCGTCATCGGGATCGATGCCCGCGGCTTCATCTTTGCCGGGGCGGCAGCCATGAAGCTCAAGGCCGGGTTTGTGCCGGTGCGCAAGAAGGGCAAGCTCCCTTATCACACGCTCGAGCAAGATTACGTTCTGGAATATGGGGTGAGCAGCGTGGCCGTTCACGCCGACGCCCTCAAACCCGGCAGCCGGGTGTTGTTGATTGACGACTTGCTGGCGACCGGCGGGACGGCGGCGGCGGCCTCGGCCTTGTTGGAAAGGCTGGGCGCGACCATCCGCGGCATCTCCTTCCTCATCGAGCTGAGCTTCCTGGGCGGGCGCGGCAAGCTCAAAGACTACCCGGTCCGTTCCCTGGCGGTGTATTGACCCTTGAGGAATCGCGATATGGTCTTGCCTTTCAACCCCGTATTGACGGACCTGCCCGTCTATCAGCCTGGCCGGCCCATCGAGGAAGTCGCGCGCGAACTCGGCTTGCCCGCCGCGGACATCATCAAGTTGGCCTCGAACGAAAACCCGCTTGGCCCTTCCCCCCTGGCGGTGGCGGCGATGCGCCGGGCGTTGCGCCAGGCCAACTTGTACCCGGATGGCCATGGCTTTTATCTCAAGCAGAAGCTGGCCTCCAAGCTCGAGTTGACGCCGGCCAATCTCGTCCTGGGTAATGGCTCCAATGAACTCCTGGAATTCATCGGCCATGCCCTCCTCTCGCCCGGGGCCGAGGTCGTGGTCTCGCAATACTGCTTTGCGGTCTATCCCATCGTCACCGCCCTGTTCGGCGGCAAATTGGTGGTTGTGCCCGCCAAGGATTACGGCCATGACCTCGAGGCGATGCTCGCCGCCATCACCCCGGCCACGCGCGTCGTTTTCGTCGCCAACCCCAACAATCCGACCGGCACCGCCGCCCCGCCCAACCAACTGGCCGCCTTCGTCCGGGCGGTTCCCGAGCATGTCGCCCTCGTCCTGGATGAAGCCTATGTCGAGTTTCTTGCAGAGCCCCTGGACCTGCTCCCGGACGTGCGCGCCGGCCGCCAACCAAACCTGATCCTGTTGCGCACCTTCTCGAAGATTTACGGCTTGGCCGGCCTGCGCCTGGGCTATGGCATCGGCCATCCCGATTTTATCGCCCAACTCGAAAAAATCCGCCAGCCGTTCAACGTCAACGCCATCGCCCAAGCCGGCGCCCTGGCGGCCCTGGACGACACCGCCCATGTCCGGAAGACCCGGGAACTCAACGCGCGCGGCCTGGCGTTTTTTGCGCGCTCCTTCCGGGAACTCCCGCTCCAGTTCGTTCCCTCCTCCGCCAACTTCGTCCTGGTCCGCGTGGGTGAGGGCCAGCGCGTCTTCAACCAAATGCAAAAGCTCGGCGTCATTGTTCGGCCCATGGGCAGCTATCAACTGCCGGAATGGGTCCGCATCACCGTCGGCACATCCAAAGAGAACGAACGTTGCCTGCAGGCCTTGATGAGTGTGCTGTTGTCCGACCAGGCCCTGGCCGACTGCTCTGATCGGCATTAAGATGAAGGTAAGGATTATGAAAGCGACACAACTGCTGCACAACCTGGGCCAGAGCCTCTGGCTGGACAACATCACGCGCGAACTGCTGCGTAGCGGCACCCTGGCGCGTTATATCACTGACCTTTCGGTGACGGGCCTGACCTCGAATCCGACCATTTTTGACCATGCCGTCAAGAACAGCCGCGCCTATGACGCCGCGATCCTCGCCGGCCTGGCGGCGGGTCGGTCCGGCGAGCAACTCTTTTTCGACTTGGCCCTCGAGGATCTCACCCAGGCCGCCGACCTGTTTCGGCCCATTCACGACCGGACAAATGGCATGGACGGGTGGGTATCGCTGGAAGTCTCGCCGCTGCTGGCGCATGACACCGCCAGCACCCTGGCCGAAGCCAAGGAACTCTTCGCGCGCGCGCGCCGTCCCAACCTGTTTATCAAGATTCCCGGCACCCCCGAAGGTCTGCCCGCGATCGAGGAGGCGATTTTCGCCGGCGTGCCGGTCAACGTCACGCTCCTGTTTTCGCGCGAGCACTACCTGGCGGCGGCTGAGGCGCACCTGCGCGGCATTGAACGGCGCATCGCGGCCGGCCTCAATCCCAAGGTCGCTTCCGTGGCGTCGTTATTCATCAGTCGCTGGGATGTTGCGGTGGCCGGCAAAGCGCCGCCCTCCTTGAGCAATCAGCTTGGCATCGCCATCGCCCGCCGGACTTACCGGGCCTACCTGGCGCTGCTCGGTTCGCCACGCTGGCAGCGCGCTGGCAATGAAGGCGCCATCCCCCAGCGCCTGCTCTGGGCCAGCACCGGCACCAAAGACCCGAAGGCGTCTGACACGCTCTACGTCAAGGCCCTCGCCGCGCCGTTCACCGTAAACACCATGCCCGAGGCCACTTTGAAGGCCTTCGCCGAGCACGGAGAGCTCGGCCTCAGCCTGCCGGTCGACGGCGGGGATTGTGAAACCGTCCTGGCCCAGTTCGGCCGGGCTGGGCTCGACGTTGAGGCCCTGGCGGCGCAACTGCAGGACGATGGCGCGAAGTCGTTTGTGAAATCCTGGAATGACCTGCTGGCGGTAATCGCCTCCAAGGGCGCGGCGCTCCGGCAGGCGGCTTAAAGGGCCAAGGCTGCGCTCGCTATCTCCCCGAGAAGGCCGCTTGCCCGGCGGTTCGAGTGAACTGGATCGAGATCTGGTAATCCCTCGTCACTCTGCGAATCCGTCCAACCACGATGCGGTTGAGGGCCAGCAGGAAGGGCGCCGCCAGCGCCGGGGCCTCTTTGAAAAGCTGTTTCAGGCCCGCCGAGGAGAGCGACAACAGCCGGGTCTGCTGGTTGGCCACAACGTCTGCGGACCGCGGACCCTGATCGATCACGGCCAACTCGCCGAAACACTCCCCGACTCCCAGGGTCGCCAGGATGGACTCCCGCCCGCCGGCGAGAATTCGGACCCGGACCTCGCCCTCGAGCACCAGGAACATCGAATCCGCCTTGTCTCCGGCCCGGAACAACGTCGCGTGCTGCGGGCAATCCACCACGCGCATGTATCGGAGAAAAGAGGCCAGGAGTCGCTCATCCATCTCCGCGAACAACCTCATCCGGCGCAGCACCCCTGGATTCATCGAGGAGGCCGTGTCCGTGCCCGAGGGCTGGATGCGCGATTCAAACAGCGCCTTCAGCTCGGTCATCTCTCCCGCACGCGCCCACTCTTTCTTATCCTCCCGATAAATCCAGGATTCGCGGAACAGGCGCCCATCGCGGATCCAATCCACGAGCACCGGCAACTCCACTGGCCCGTAAGCCACGTCATCCAGGCCCCAAGCCCGATACTCAACGGCTCGATTCTCACTCATAAAAGCTGGAACAACGGCGACGCCACCGATCTTAGCCCCCGCCCTCCCCATGTCAACCCCATTATAGCCAGCGCAAGGCCGCATAGTTCAAGGCCAGGTGCATGGTATTGTCCACCGCCACCAGCAGCCACCACGCCCGCCACTCCGGCATGTCCTTGGGCAGGCCTGTGCCCAGGCAGTCGCTCCCAGGGGTGTGCGCCGAGCCCAGCCAGCATTTCATCCGCAACACGTAACGCGCCAGCCCGAACCGGTCGATGATCAGGTGCCCGGCGACGATCGCCAATACCGCCCGGGGAGAGCCGATGACCAGGAACGGCAGGCCATACACGAGGGCGTGGCAGGCCGCCGGCCAGAGCGCGCGATCCTTGTTTCGGGCCATCCAGTCGGTCTGCGTCACGTAATCGCCAGCTAAATGGAGAATTAGCTGTTCCATTGGCGTTGGGATTGCTCATCAGCTTTCATGCTTCGGTTATGGGCGCGTCCGGCCGTCTAGTAGAGGCCAAGTTACGCAGAAAGCCCGGTGTGTCAAGCCTCGGCGGACGGTTTGGAACGGCCCGGGCGCATCTTCGCCGTACCACCACGCGATGCCGTAGCGGAACGCCGCCTTCAGGCGGCAGTGGCCCCGCACCGGGCTGCGCCGCTGGGCGCTCCAGCTCCTCTCGCCTGACCGGGGCGCTGCCGCCTGAAGGCGGCGTTCCCGGCCCGTGGTGGTACTGGCCGGATGCGCCCGAACGGCCCCCCAGCCGGGCCGTGGACAAAGTCCCGCGGTCGCCTGGGGCTTTGGGGACGCCAAAGCGGCAGAGGACTGCCGCAGCCCAAGACGCTGGCGCGATCTCGGGCGCGGCCGTGGCTCGCGGAGCGTAGGTGCTGCCTGTTGCCGCGCGGCGCTTGTCCAGGGTGGCAATCTGGGCTAAGATTCCGGGATGAAAGCGTCCAACCCAGAAGAGAAGGCGCAGGCCTGGCTCGACGCGGTGCCGGGGGGCCGGGTGCCTATTGAGGGCACCTGCTCCATTGGCCGCCTGGCCTCCAACCAAGTGGTGCTGGCCAATGACCACGTCTCCCGCCACCACGCCCTCATCAATGCCCAGGGCAACAACCAGTTCTGGCTCGTGGATTTGGGCAGCGACAACGGCACTTTTCTCAACGGCCGGCGCATGGTGCAGCCAACCGTCCTGCGCGACGGCGACCGGATCGAAATCGCCACGTTCCACCTGCGGTTTCGCCAGCCAGGGGCCAACCCCCCGGCCTGCGGGCCCGCTTCCGAAACGGCCATCTCGGGCAGGACCTTGCAGGAGATCAAAGCCACGGACTGCTGGCTGCTCCTTGCGGACATGGAGAACTCCACGCAGGCCCTCAAGTCCTTGCCCGCCGCGACTCTTCCCCAGGTCACCGGTCAATGGCTCAGCGAGTGCCGGCGCCTGGTCGAGGCCCATGGGGGCAGCGTGAATAAGTTCCTGGGCGATGGTCTTTTCGCGTACTGGCGCCACCGGGCCGGCAGTGCCGGCCAAGTGATGGGCGCGCTCGAATCGTTCGGCCGGATGCAGGCGCTGGCCGACCCGGCCTTCCGCGTGGTCTTGCACCTCGGCCGCGTCGTCATCGGCGGCGCCGCTTCCCTGGGCGAGGAAAGCCTTCAGGGCGGAGAGGTGAATTTTGTCTTCCGCATGGAAAAACTGGCTGCAGCGCTGGGCCAGCATTCTCTGATCAGCGGCCCGGCCAGGGCGCTGTTGGCGTCGCGGTTGCGCCTGACCGATGCCGGGCGTCATGCGGTCCCCGGCTTTGATGGCGAGTATCAGTTCCACACCGTGGCGCCTTTCGCGCTCCCGCCCGACAGCGCCACGGCTACCCCCCTGGGGAACATAAACCCAGCGCCATAGACGGCCAACCCAGGAGTAGCGAGGAGCGCAACCGGCCGGATTCTGTCCTTTACCTCCCGCCCCCGGTCTGTAGGCTGCGGGGCATGACGCCTCTGAGAGTCGAGCGGCTGTCCAAGAGCTTCGGCGCCCTGCGAGCGGTGGACGACGTCACCTTCGAGGTTCGGGAAGGGGAAATCTACGGTTTGCTCGGGCCCAATGGGGCGGGCAAGACCACGACGATCTCGATCATTGCCGGGCTGCTCAAGGCCGACGGCGGAAAGGTGCTGGTCGCCGGGGCCGATTTCGGGAGGGACCCGGCGCGCGCCAAGAGGATCATGGGCGTGGTGCCGCAGGAGCTGGCCCTTTACGAGGAGCTCTCCGGGCGGGAAAACCTCGAATTCTGGGGGCGCGTGGCCGGGCTCTCGGGCGCCGAGGCGCGCCGCCGCGCCGGGGAGCTGCTCAGCGCCCTGTCGCTGTCCGACCGCGCCGGCGAGCCGCTCAGGAAGTACTCCGGGGGCATGAAGCGGCGGATCAACCTGGGCGCGGCGCTGCTCCACCGGCCCCGGCTGTTGTTGCTGGACGAACCGACGGTGGGCATCGATCCGCAGGCCCGGCTGAACATCCTCTAGTTCGTCCAGGGCCTGTGCGCCGACGGCTCGGCCATCCTCTACACGACGCACTACCTCGAGGAGGCCGAGACCCTGTGCCGGCGCATCGGCATCCTGGACCATGGCAAGCTCCTGGCCGAAGGTTCGCTGGCGGACCTCCAGGAGAGGTTGGGCGGAGACAAGGTCTTCATCCTGGAAGGCGAGCTGGCCGCCGCTGCGCCGGAGGCCTGGCCCGGGTTTGGGCAGCGGTTTCGCCTCCTGCAAAAATCCCCCCGCCAAATGCTGGTGGCCGCCATCGGCTCGCGCGACCCCGGCGAGTGCCTCCGCGAATTGTTGAGTCTGCCCGTCACAATCCACAATGTCACCCTCAAGCGGCCGAACCTGAACGACGTCTTCCTCCAGCTCACCGGCCGGGAGTTGCGCGAATGAGAACGCTTGCCGTGTTGCTGTGGAAGGACCTGCGGCGGGCCCTCCGGAACCCCTTGGGTTGGCTCATCCTGCTGGCCGTCCCGATGGTCATCACCGCGCTCATCGGCCTGAGCTTCGGCGGCAGCTCCCAGACCGGCGGCCTGGGCCGCATTCGCTTTGCCCTGGTGGACGAGGACGATTCGCCGCTGACGCGGTTTTTGAGTGGGGCGCTGGGCCAGCGCGAGGGCCTGACCAACTTCGAGGCCGTGGCCATGAGCGCCCCGGAGGCCCTCGGCCAAATCCGCGATAACAAGCTCAGCACCATGGTCGTCATCCCGGCCGGCTTCACGCGCTCCTACCTGGCCACGACGAACCCCGTCACCCTCGAGCTGGTCAAGAACCCGGCCGAGTCAATCCATCCAGCCGTCCTCGAGGAGCTCATGGGCGCGCTGGTGACCACTGGAAATTGAGCCGCCAGCCCTCAAGACGATGGCCCATTGCGTGCCTGCCGGCTGGGCGATGGAAGCCTTGCACCAGTTGATCAGCTTCGGCGGCACGCTCCGGGATGCCGCCAAGCCCATAGTCGTGCTGGCCGCTTTTGGCGCCGCGGCCAGTTGCCTGGCGGCCTGGCGATTCAGGTGGTAACTCCCCCGGTTAGACATTGGTCATTGTGACCAGTGCGCCCTGAATGGCGACGCCGTAGCTGCCCATGGTGTTGTGATACGGTCTGGTGACTTTCTTCGGCACGGAATATGCCGGGGCTCTGCGGCCGAACGAGACTTCATCGAGCGACCGCGCTACTTGCGGAGCCGGAATAACTGGCAGGCAGGGCGGCCCTGGATGGTCACGAACGACCAGCCTTGAGATTCTTGTTGATTCACCACCAAGTCCTGCCAGCCCGTGGCCGGGTCGAGGCTGGCCCGACCCTGGAGCGTGAAGAAATTGGCCGGGGCCAGCCATTGGACCATTATCTTGCCTTGCTGCTGAAAGATGTTGAGCGCCGGCGGTTGGATGGTCGGAGTCACGGCGAGCAGCGAACCATCCGGCTGGTCCGAGATGACCACGTCCGCCGTGGCGCCCGAGGGGCCGTCTCCGAGCAAGGCGACCGTGTTGGTGCTGCCCGGCTTAAAGGACGGGCCGACGTTCACCATCACGGTCTGGCCCTGGCCTACGGCGCCCAGGTTGTAGGTCCAGCCGTTGACCAGGAGGCGGAGGGAGGTGAGGCCGGGATTTCCGTTGAAAATGGCGACATAATGCTCGGCCGAGGCGAGGCCGGCATAAACCTGCTGCACCTGCACGCTCGGCCCTGCCGTCACGATGGCCACCTCCGGGTCGAAGCTCGCTTGAAAGTCGAAACAACTGTCCCACGCCGAGGCGTTGACCACTGAGTCCTGGCCTATGGTTGTCTTGGCGGCCAAGATGGTGACATTGGTGGTGCCGATGGGCGGGAGGGTGTAGTTGACGAGGTCGACCGCCACTGGGCCGATGCTGGTTCCTGCGGCTGGCAGGCCGGGTCCATAGGCCCATGCGCATGGCATCGTGGAGTTGTCCGCTTTGGTGCCCTGGATGCCGCCCAGTCCATGAGCGTTGGTGTAAAAGAGGTACACCCCCACGAAAGTAAAGGGCGGGCCCCCTGCTGGATAGTTGGTCAGTTCGTAGCCCGGGGGAGCCATGTCGCTCCCGGCACAGGGGTAAGGTTGGTAGGTGAGGTCCAACTCCTGGCCGCTGGCCGCCTCGCTCACGCTGAAGGTGCCTCCGCCAAGGAAATTGGCGAACTGGCTAGGGTCGACGGCGACCGCGGTCGGGTCAAAGCCCGAGATGCTGCTGGCGGTGGCAATCTTCCAGGAGTAATAGCCGGCGCCCTTGTTGGTGTAGTAAAACTCGGGAACCGGGCCGGGCGTCGTGGCGCTGCTGAAGGTGGCCAGGACGAGGGTGAAGGGATCGTCCGCCGTCGCCGTCACGTCCAGCGTGCTGACATCGAGGAGAGACCAGCCGGGCTCGCCGCCGGCCGAGCCCGTGGCGTCGTCGACGTCCCAAACGTAACTGCCGCCCGGAGCCCAAGTGGTCGGAGGCGGGCCGGCGTCGACCGTAATGTAGGTCGGGGTCGCCTCAGGACTGTTGGCCGGCCAGCGCGCCGTGGCCCCGCTGCGATTAGCAACGTATTCGGTTGAGCCGACTAATGAAGCAATCAGCGTCCTGAGGGACATGACCCCCCCCGACAGTTGGTTAAGGTAGAAAACCTCCCCGGATATATCCGCGGCGCGCCACAAATACTTCTGGTAAGCGTTTTGAACCTCGTCCATCAACCCTTCCGAGCTGTCCATGAGGTCCAGCGCGACGGCCTGACGCGAAGCGCCATTGTTCAACAGATTAAGATAAAAGCTCAAGCCGCTCGGGTCGGCTGCCCGATTCAACACGTCCTCAAACAACCCGTCCAGGAATCCAGTGTCCGTGCTGCCATGATCGGCAAAATACTCGGACGAACCGAGAATCTCCGAAATGACGGTTTCAAAGGGCGTGCCCTGGGACAATAGGTAGGAAAAATAGATAAACGAGTCCGGGTCCGGCGCGCGACCCAAGAACTGCCAGTACCACTCGGTGACCCGATCCTGCGCACTCTCCTGGCCGCCTAGCATTGCGGCCGCCACCTCTTCGGCCGTCTCGGCGCCGGAGTTTAATGGAGCAAAAAAGTAATTCGAGCTGGCAGCATCAGGCACCCGATCCAGCAGATCGGAGAAACTCGCCTCGAGGAAACCGCCAGGCGCAGGATCGCCATTGTCATGCACGGTCACCACCAAAGGAAAAGTTCTTCGAACTGGTGTTGGCGAACAAGGCAGGGTATTGATGCGTGAGGGAAAAGTTGATGAGGCGGTAAGGAATTAAGGTGGCAACCTGGCTGGCTCTTTTGCCGGCTGGCGTCCGCCTTCGCTGAAGCTACGGCGGACAGGTCGCTGCTCGCTCGTTACAGAGCCCTTGGCTATGCGCCTCGCTCGCGCCTTGCGAGCCGCCGAAACCGCTGCGCCATCTTGCCACCTTAATTCCTTACCGCCTCCTCATTGAGAATTGAGGATTGAGAAATGGTTATTGGTTATTGAAGGGCCGGAATGAGGGCGCCCGAGCGGCTGGAACGTGGGGCGAGTACGGGGAGGGAGTCGCCGCGCTCCCGCCGCCGCATCCTGCCGTCGTAAACCAAATCGCTGCCCGCGCGCGCTGGTCTCATACGACGGGTCCTGACCGCGTGCGGCAAGGGCGATGACCGGAAGCGGTTGGGCAAAGAACGGGGGGCTGTCGCCCTTCCCGGGCGCCTTTGGGCCGGGCACAAGCCTCTCCTCTCCTGACCAGGCGCGCACATGACCCGCTGTTGATGGCGGCGGGGACGGACAGGGGGGGCGGCCGACCCCCTGGCGGGACAACTACAAGGTCTTCGGGCCATGAAACGGGGAGCGTGGCGACGGCGGATGCGGCGTCAAGACAGGGGGATGATGAATACTCTGTTCTGACCCCGGTAATGGACGCTACAACCCTCTGCTGCAGAACCTCCTCTGTTGTTTCTATCCGCATTTATTCTTCAAGACACAAAAAGATTTCTTGCAATATCAAGACGATAGCGTACATTTGAATCATGCTTAAGCAGCTACTCGACCCGAAACCTGAGGTTCTGGCTGGCAGGCTTCAGGGTGTAATTGACATAGAGCGGGTCGCCGACTCTAAGCGCCGCGCTTTGGAATCGCGCCCGCGCGATTTTCTCCTCTCGACCTTTGCCTCTGGCGAGATTCGTCGACTGGTTGAGGCGATCAACAAACGGCTTAATTCGACCGATGCGGAGACCGGCTTATTCCTCGCGGAAGGGCCGAAGGGTGTCGGCAAATCCCACGGCCTGCTGATTCCACTCCATCTCTGCGGTTCGCCTGCCGAATGTCAACTGTGGCTCACCGAGAACGGACTCAGCTTTAGCGCGCCCGGTGGCACGCGGGTCATCTGGCGCAAGTTCACCGATTTTCCGCTCGAATCTCTGTGGGGTGTCATCGCCGCGGAGTTGGGGGTTGCCTTCCGCCCCGAGCAGCCGCCCGACATCAATCAATTCCGCGCTGCGCTGGAGGGCAAGAAGCTGGTCCTCATCTTTGACGAACTCGAAAGCGGTGTCCGCGCCATCAGCGACCCGGCTCTTCGCCAGCGCAATTTGAATTTTCTCCAGATGCTTTCTGAGGAATCGAACCGCGCCGGTTCTAACGTCCTTCTCATCGCCTCCATCTATGACGGCAATCTTGAGCCCGGCCTCACATTGAAGCGCGTTTCCCGGGTCGAACTTCGATTCCAGGATTCCGCTGACCGCCGCAAAGTTTTGTTTCATCGTCTGTTCAAAAAGTCTCCGCTCGCGCCGTCATCCGAAATTGACTCCATCGTTCAGAGCTACCTGAACACCTGGCGTCGTTTCGGCATTGATATTCCACCGGACTACCCCGACCAACTTCGCCAGAGTTATCCGTTCACGCCAGAGTTGGTCGACGTCGCGCTGGTGCGGATTCGTCAATCCAAAGGCGGCTTCCAGGGCACGCGCGGCGCGCTCGGTTTCCTCGCAGCTTTAGTTCGCAATCGATGCGAGGCGACCCACCTCATCACCCTGGCCGACGCCGCCCTGCTCGACCCTGAATTGCGTAGCTGGCTCGCCGACCTTGACCCGTCGCAAACTCTCATGACCTGCGCCGAGTCCAACCTTGGCGAGTTACGCAGCAACCCGTTCGCCAACCAAATCGCCTCCGCCACTTTGCTAGCGAGCCTCGCCCCGTCTCCCAAGCAGCCCGGAACCACCGAGGACGAACTCGCCCGCCAGGTCATCAGCCCCGGCGCGGACTACAACGCCTTCCGCATCTCGCTCACGAACTTCAAAAAGCTCGGCTCTTATTTCCACGAGCGCGCGGGCAGCCTGTTTTTCGATACCAAGGAAAATGCCCACGCCAAGGTCAACCTCCGTGCCCTGTCCATTTCCGACGACGA
>Ga0326728_10021592_pt1 | contig 12077 bp, 9 predicted proteins | sample MB3enrmetagenome_FD_207602 | JGI IMG/M metagenome (GOLD analysis project Ga0326728, IMG submission 207602) | Lab enriched peat soil microbial communities from McLean, Ithaca, NY, United States - MB31MN | ecosystem: Environmental > Terrestrial > Soil > Wetlands > Peat | place: USA: New York...
TGGATGTTCAACTCGTTCGGATTGAAGCCTGCTCTGGGGCGCCTGCTCACTGAGAACGACGACTTGACGCCCCACTCGAATCCCTACGCTGTACTCTCGTACGATTACTGGACACGCCGCTTCGGCCGGGACTCGAAAGTCATCGGCCGCACCTTCCACCTGGGCAACGTTCTTTTCCAGATCGTCGGCGTCGCTCCCGAACCATTCACCGGAACCGAACCTGGCACCATCACCGACATCTTCCTCCCCACCATGATGCACGAGGGCGTCACTCATGACGATTGGAGTTGGATCCGCACATTCGTTCAATTCAAGCGGGACGGAACACAAGAGCCCGTTCGCGACAAACTGCAGTCTGTATTCAACGCCGTCCAGCACGAAAGAGTGAAGAGCTTCACCGGCTGGCCCAAACGCCGTCTCGAAAACTTCCTCAAGCAGACCATCGTGCTCGAACCCGCGGCAGCCGGCCTTTCCTGGATGCAAAAAGAATACTTCCGCTCGCTCGCGGCTCTCGCTGTCTTGGTCGCGCTGGTGCTGCTAATCGCGTGCGCGAATGTCGCCAATCTGCTAACGGCCCAGGCCGCGGCACGAGCGCGCGAGATGGCACTGCGAGTATCCATAGGCGCAGGCCGCTGGCGCCTTGTACAGCTGGTTCTCGTCGAAAGCGCCTGGCTCGCCTTCCTTGCGGCCGCGCTTGGCGCCTTTCTCGCGTGGTGGGCAGCGCCGTTTGTCGTCGCCAGGATCAATCCGCCCGATAATCCCGCGCGTCTAGCTCTCCCCGCAGACTGGCGCGTGTTGGGATTCGGCCTCGCGCTGACATTCTCCGTCACCCTCCTGTTCGGCCTCGCCCCTGCCTTGCGAGCCTCCGCCGTCCGGCCGGCAAGCGCTCTCAAAGGTGGAGACGACCCCCACTCACGCCGTCGCTCCATGCATGTTCTAATCGCTGCTCAAACAGCCTTCTGCTTTCTCGCACTTTTCGGTGCCGGCCTCTTCGTTTCCACCTTCGAACACCTGTCCAGTCAGCCCACCGGCTTTTCCGCCGAACGCCTGCTGACCCTCGACACCGTAGCCAACCCTTCGCAACCGTCTCTTGTTTGGTACCAGTTAGCCGATCACTTGCGCAGGCTGCCGGGCGTCGAGAGCGTCGCGATGGCCGCATGGCCCCTCCTTAGCGGCTATACCCAGAACGGCTTCGTTGCCGTCAACGGAGAGGCGCCCCACGAAGTCCTGGCTCACTTTCTGAGCGTCTCGCCCGGTTGGCTCGACACGATGAAAATTCCGTTGATCGATGGCCGCGACTTCCGCGATACTGACGCACACCCCGGCCCAGCGATCGTAAACGAAGCCTTCGTCAAGGAGTACTTCCCGAATGATAACCCCTTGGGGAAATCCTTCGCAAAAACCAACTGGAACACACGTCGCTTGGAGATTGTCGGGGTAGTTCGCGATGCCCGCTACCAAAACATGCGCGAGCCAATCACGCCAACGGCCTATGTTCCATTTCGCCTCGACGACGCCTCGGAAGCGTCAAGCGATGGAACCTTCCTCGTCCGCACCTCCATCCTCAACCCGCTCGCGTTGGCGCAAATGCTCCGTCAAGAAATACACCGCGCCCGTTCCGAATTCCGCGTCAGCAACATCCGCACCCAGGTCGAGATCAACCAATCACAAACAGTCCGCGAACGCCTCCTCGCCATGCTCGCCTTCTTCTTCGCCACCGTTGCACTCCTGCTCGCTGCCATCGGTTTGTACGGCGTTCTCGACTACTCCGTTCTCCAGCGCCGCCGCGAAATCGGCATCCGCATGGCCATCGGCGCCCCCGCCGCCGACATCGCACGGCGCGTGACAGCAGACATCTTCGCGATGGTTCTCTTAGGCGCGATCGGCGGCCTCGCTCTCGCCACGGCCTCCGTCCGCTACATCGAGTCTCTGCTCTACCAGGTCAAGCCCACCGACCCACGCATGCTTGCACTGCCGTCGCTGACAATCCTCGTGGCCGCATCCCTAGCCGCCCTTCCCGCCGTAATCCGCGCCGTGCGCATCGACCCTGCCACAACGCTTCGCGCTGAGTAGGTCACCGAGAGGAACGTCTCTTCGGTCTAGTCTTCCCGCAGCGCCACCATCGGATCCACGCGCATCGCCCGCCCTGCTGGAAAGAGGCCTGATCCCATCACAATTGCTACCAACGCCAGCGCTGCGGCCCCAATGATCACCGGCTCCATGGGCTTCACGCCGAACAGAAATCTCGCCAAGAGCCGTGATGTCACTATCGTTCCAGCCAGCCCAATTGCTGCTCCAGCGATACCCAGAAACAGGGTTTCCCTTGCCACCATCGCCAGCACTGAGTTCGGTGTCGCACCCAAAGCCATGCGAATTCCGATTTCCTTGGTCCTTCGCGTCACCGCATACGATGCCACTCCGAAAACCCCCACCGCGGCCAGTGCCACCGCTAGTCCTGCGAATAGGCCGAGCAACAACGTGTTGAGCCGCCGCGACGCCAGTTGGTTCTCCACCACCCGCTCCATCGTAGCGACCGCAGCCACCGGCTGGTTCTTGTCGATCTCCGCAACCGTTCGCCGCACCGCTTTCGCCATTGCGGCCGCATCGCTTGCCGTGCGGATGACCAGCACGTTGAACCGCCCCATCACACCGCCTTGGCTACCTGCCGGCAATTGATGGTTTAGCGCGTAGATCTGCCCTCGCACTGCACGATCGGGTGAATCTTGCCGCACGTCTTTAACGATCCCCACAATCCAGAACCACGTTCCATCGAACCGAATGCGCCTGCCCAAAGCTTCGGTTCCGCGCCACCACGCGCGCGCCATAGATTCGCTGACGATCGTTACCGGCTGGGCTCCAGGCCCATCGCTCTCGGTGAAATACCGGCCGCCCAGCAAGGAAACTCCCATCGCTCTTAGGTAGTCAGTGCTGACGTTTGCATATGCCGCGGACGGTGTGTCCCGTTCCGTCTCCGGCTTCCCCTCCACTATGAAATCCGTACTCTGCCTTATTATTCCCATCGGAAGAGACGACACCGTGCCGGCATATTCCACGCCAGGCAAGGCAGATACTCTTCGCAGAAGCTCGTCGCGAAACGCGCGTACCCGCTGGCAGTCTGGATAGCTGTGCTTGGATAACTGCAGCCGCATCGTTAGAGCATGCTCTTTGCGAAAGCCAAGATCCACGTTCAACGTTCGCCGAAAACTCTCGATCAGCAGTCCCGCACCTGCCAACAGCACCAGTGCCAACGCCACTTCGACCGTTACCAATACGCGCGCAGTACGGTTGCGCGCCGCGGCCGGCCGCCCTCCAGAACCCAAACCGATGCTGCCGCCTGGCCGCACGGCCGGGATCAACCCGAACAGCAGTCCGGTCAACAGAGATATCTCCGCCGCGAACCCCAACACCACGCCGTTGATTCCGATTTCGTCTGCCCGCGGCATGCCGGCAGGCAGTACAGACTTCAGCAGCGGCAGACTTATGTACGCCAACAGCACTCCCGCCGCGCCGCCGAACAGAGCCAGCACCCCGCTCTCGGTCAGAAGCTGCCGTGCTCGCCGGTGCCACGTCACGCCCAATGCCCGCCGTATTGCCATCTCGCGCTCACGCCCGGCGGCGCGCGCCACCAGCAGGTTCGCAATGTTCGCGCACGCGATCAGCAGCACCAGCGAAGCCGCCGCCATCACCAGCAACAGCGCTGGCCGTACATCATCCAGCGCCCTGCCATCAGTAAGCTTGGTTACCCTGATTCCCCATTCGCCGTTCTCTTGCGGATAGGCCTTCGCCAGCCGTGCCGCAATAGTATTCATTTCTACCTGCGCTCGCTCGATCGAAACGCCGCGCTTTAATCTCGCGACCACGTCCAGTGAATGCATATCTCGCGCCTGCTCCTGTGCGACCGGCAGATTAAGAGACAGCCAGGTGACGGGATGGTACGCCGCCGACCCCATCGGCGGGAATTCGAATCCCTGCGGCATTACTCCCACTATCGTGAAGGCTTGATCATCAACCTGAATTCGCCTTCCCACTACTCCGGTGTCGCTGCCGAACCGCTCCTTCCACCACTTGTACCCGATCAACGCTTGCCGCTGCCCCGTACCCCGGTCGGCGTCAGCTTCCATCAGGTGCCCTACTGCCGGACTGGCCCCCAGCATCCCAAACAGGTTCGCCGAAACTCGATGCCCAACCACCTCCTCCGCCCCTTCGCTTCCTGCGATATTCACCCAATGCATGTACTGGTGGGCTCCGAAAGCCTCGACGGTGTGCGTTTGCGTCTTCCAGTCGGCGAGGTTCGCATAGGATGTGCCTGCCAGAAACCTGTTTCCGCTCAACTGCTGCATGCTGAAATCCACTAGACGGTCAGGTTGGGCATACTTCACAGGCGAAAGCCAGACCCCGTACATTACGCTGAAAATCGCGGTATTGGCGCCGATCCCCAGGGCCAGCGTTAGCACCGCTACCGCCGTGAATCCTGGCGCGCGCCGCATGCCACGCATCGCATACCGTGAATCCTGAAGGAAGTCTCCCAGTAGCCTCATATGTGTGTAACGAACGTATCGCGCCGATCATTGATCTGGTCTGGGAATTCGCAATAGCCGTCCGCATCGACCCGGCCACCACGCTGCGCGCCGAATGGGCCATACTTGCTCAAAGTGGACAAATTGGAGTATAGTCGGTATGTCTTTAACGACGAGGAGGTTATTGCCGTGAAGAAGATTTTTCTAGCGATTGTGGCGCTGTCGGTGTTCTCCCTGACAGCGATGGCCGGCGAGTTTACAGGCTACATTTCTGACTCGAAGTGCGGGGCGAAAGGGGCTAAGGATGCCCACGCCGATTGCGCTAAGGGCTGCGTGAAGGGCGGAGCGACGCCCGTGTTCGTAACCGACGGCAAAGTCTACAAGATTGACGATGTCTCGAAGGTTACCGACCACGTTGGCCACAAAGTCACCATCACCGGTGAACTGAAGGGCGATACGGTCCAGGTCCAAAGCGTCAAGATGTAGCTGGTCTTCCAAACCTTCCGGGGTGGAGGGGCCGGCTATTGCAGCTTGCCTCTCCCCTCAACTTTCCACACTGCTTCCACCTGCTCTCCCCGCTTTCCATACACATATTCATGGAGGTTCACCGCGACACAAACGTGCGCGGGGATGATGTGTAATCTGTCTCCGACCGCAAAGCTGCGTTTCGCGCGCGTAATGTCGATGTACCCATGCTCTTCGTTCTCCTTATGAAATGCGCACTCCGGAGCCTCGACTACCCTTCCGTGCACTGATGGCGGTGCCGCTAAATCTGACGAAAACGTCTTCGATCCCCCGTCCACAATGATCTGGGCGGGCCGCGCCGTCGAGACCACCGTCACTAGGATCGAAGCCGCACAATCGTCAAACGTGCATGCGCCACTCGCCACCGTGTTCACATCGTTATAAACATAGGTGCCGGGACGAATCTCGTTGAGACCTTTGACTTGGTGGGATTGAAACAGGGAGGGAGTCGAACCGCCGCTCACCACGCGAACTTCAATGCCGTCGCGGCGAAAATCATCGAGGATGCATTGCACCAGTTCGCTGAGCTTGCGAATCTGCTCCGTGCCGCGCTCCGCCGTATCGCGAATGTGGCCCGGGTAGAAATCGATCCCTTCGAACCGGAGTTTGGGCAGCGATCGCAGACCGCGCGCCAGTTCCATCAGCTCCGGCCCCGGCGAGACCCCCACGCGATTGAGCCCGGCGTCCACTTCCGCCAGCACGCCGATCTCGACATTCGCCGCCCGCGCCGCCTCCGAGAGCTGCCGCGCCGCCACCAGGTTGTCCAGCGCCACCGTGACCTGCGTCTTTCTCGCGACCTCCATGAGCCGCTCGAGCTTCGAACGCCCAAACACCGGATACGCCAGCAGCAGGTCCGGCGGATTCGCCCCCAGCATTACCTCAGCTTCCCCGACCTTGGCCACCGTCAGGCCCACCGCGCCGGAATCAAGCTGCCGCCGCCCCACCGCCGGCACTTTGTGTGTTTTAGTGTGCGGACGCAAACGTAGACCGTGCGCTTTGGTGTACTCGGCAATGCGGCGGAGGTTGCGGTCCATGATGTCGAGATCGATGACTAGTGCTGGCGTGTCAAGTTCGGAAATGTGCATGCCCAACTATTCTATGCGAACTGACCCGTGTCCACCCAGGACTGCTTTATCACCGTCCACCAATCGACCGCCAGGCTTTGTGTCACGTATTTATAGGAAAGCCAGGCGTAGCCCTGCATCCCCCAACTTGTTCCCCACGAGTTGCGCACCAGCAACGCGCCCGTATCCGGCCCGATCGTCAGATGGTCGTCGTACCCCACCGCCGCGTTCGCGTGCCCGCCATTGAGCTGGCTGGAGGGACCTGGAAAGGCGACTTTTCCGTCTGGTGTGGCATTCATGTACTCGTCATACGCCGGAAAACCGAACATGCTCGGAAAACCCGCCGCCAGGTGCTTCCGGATATTGAGAAGCACCTCGTCCGGCGTGGCGCCGGCCGGGTCGAGCCGAAAATATGTGGCCGACGCGAAATTGCGCGCGAATGCATAACAGAACGCGCTCGGTTCCATATCCAGCCGTTGATTCGAAGCGGCGGGTTGGCCATCGTACGGCCAATAAGTTTCTGGTGGCGCGCCGAAAACCGCCAGCGCTTCCATAGTCGTGCGCAGATAGGCGCCGGAGTCGCCCTTCGCACCCGTTAGATCCCGTGTCGCCTTGTAAATAAAAAGACGCGAGACATCCACGGTGCGGCCCGAGGCTTTCTTCTCGAAGTACCCGACAAGGGCAGCCGCCGCGTGTGCCGTACAAGCGCCCAATTCCTGCTGATCCCAGATCGGCGGAAGATGTGGACGCAGGTCCACGCTACTCGGAACAGCCGTAGCGGTGGCCAGCGCGGTTTTCGCCAGCAGCGGCCGGACAGCGGTGTGGCTCGCGGTGTAATCCTGAACGCTGGGCACGTCCGGAATCCATCCCATGCCCTGGGGCACACGTGTACTTCTCATGTTGTTACTTCCTTACTTTTTGGGACTTAGTTGAAAACTACTTGAACCGAAGGATCATCTTGCCGTCGGGCGTGGTGTACCACAGTTCGAGGTCCTTCAACTTCTGCTTTTCCATCGGAAAGTACAGCAACCCGGAAACCGGAGCTTCGGTCTCCTTCTCGGGCAGAATTTTCTTTTTCAGCACATCCAGGATCGGATTGGGTTTCTCGGTCGCGCCCGAGTTCATTGCGGTATGGTTTTCGGTGATGTCTGCCGTACCCGCGGACATGGGGCCAATGCCAAAGCTTCCTCTGCCGCCGGTGTGTTCCGCCGTAACAACTAGTGCGCCACGTCCCGCGATCTGAGTAGGAGCAAAAGGCCCTGTCCTTTCCCCGTCCTTATTCGTCTTCAGCACAAAGTCATCCAGACGGATCGCAACTTTTCGTCCCTCTTTCGGAACGATCTGGACGTCCATGAGAATGTAGTGGCCGCCCAAGTCCGAACCAAGCGCCTGTTTCACCAATTCCGGATCGGCTAGCGGCGTAGCGGTAAGCTCGAGCACATCATTTTCGCCCGAACGGACCGGCGATTTCTGCGGTTTCTTGTCACCCCCGAAAAGTAATCCAGCGCCGATCAGCCCGATTGCAATCGCTCCCCCGCGCATCCGCAGTCCTCGCCCGCATTATAGCGATTTTCACTCGTAGATCGAACACCGGATCCAACTAAGCCAACTAAGGCCTGAACCGAGTTCGTCTAAGTGCTTCCAGCGATTCATGTTTTGGGGATAACTGTCGAATTTTGGCATAGGTGTGATTTTGACCATGAACCGCTCCTATTTGGGCCGATCCGGAATCCTCGTCATTCTGTTAACTATCGGTGCAGCGGGGCTTTATGCCCAAAGCACGACGGTGAGCAGCACCACCGTCTACACGCAACCAGCAGGCGCCATGTTCTATGTAGACGGGCAGCAATTCACCAGTGCCGCGACATTTCTCTGGCCCCAGGGCAGCAAACACACGCTGAGCATCTCTCCCGTGCAGCAGACGTATACGGGAAACACGCAGTACGCCTTCACGGGATGGAAGGATTCGACGGGTATTCTGGCGACGACCGACCCGGTGGTGATTGTCACGGCGGACCCGGGAATCGCCTGGTTTGAAGCAACGCTGACGCTCCAATACGCCATTACCCTCGACATTATCAACTGCCCGCCGAGCCCCAACGCTTGTCTCAGTCCAGGAACGGTGTTCGTGAACGACACGCCCTACTCGGTCAGCACGAATGTCTATGTTAATGCCGGGTCCGTGGTCACACTACAAGCGGTGCCGAACACAGGCTACGTGTTCAACGGGTGGCTGGGGGGATTGGTAACTCGAGCCAGGCGTTTCTGAATTCGTTTACCTTGAACGGGCCGGTGGTGGTGGCTCCGCAATTTCTGACGGCGGTGGTTGTCACGATGGTTACCAACCCGCCGGGCTTGCGAGTCTTCACGGACCGGACGGCGGTCATTACGCCGGTCACACTCGATTGGGGCATTGGGACCACGCACATGCTTGGCGCTCCGCCGTGGCAGGTCGACATCCATGGGAGCCTGTGGGTGTTCAGTTCGTGGAGCGATGGCGGCAGCATCAACCATGCTTATACGACGGCGCCCGGGAACACTCTGACACTCACGGCCACGTTTGTACCTGGTGGCAACGTCGCGTTAATGACCAACCCGCAAGGGCTCAATCTGATCGTGGATGGCATTGCATTGGGGCCACCGTACAACTTCGTATGGTCAGCGGGCGCGCCGCACACCATCAGCGCACCGCTTCAGCAGGTGGATACGAATGGCAATGGCTGGGCCTTCCAGTCGTGGTCAAACGGTGGCGCAGCGGCGCAAACACTGACGTTGACTCCAGCGCAGATCGCAACAGGCTTCCGTCTGACCGCCACTTACGTCCCTTCGAGCCAAACCACCGGCCAGATCTCGGTTCAGTCTTCACCTCCGGGCGTAGACATATTGGAAAATGGCGCGGACTGTATCACGCCTTGCACCGTTCAAGGAACGATCGGCTCTCAGGTCTACCTGAGCGCTCCAGCATCGGCCCAGACCGCTCCCAATACGGAACTGGCCTTGTTGGGCTGGGCGGACGGCGGACCCCCAACCCGCACCGTCATCGTGGCATCGGGCACACAGACGTTGACTGCGAACTACCGGAGTGACTACCTGTTGACAGCCACGGCCAGCGCGGCCGGTGCCGCTACCTTGCAGTTCTCGCCCTCCTCACCGAATGGGTTCTACGCTGCGCCGGCTGCTGTCGCGGTTTCGGCTACCGTCGCCCAGGGCTACCGCTTCGATCACTGGGAAGGCGACGCCAGCGGCACATCGCCGAACGTCACTGTTGTGATGAGCCAACCCCGGACCATTCAAGCGGTGCTCGACCGCACGGGAAATGACGGGATTGACACCATCTCCAACGCCGCCGGCACAACCCCGGAAGACGGCGTGGCGGCGGGATCCATCATCTCGATCACCGGCCCGAAGCTGGCTTCCGGAACCGTCAGCGGGCCAGCCAGCCCGCTCGCCCAAACACTAGCCGGGGTCACGGTCACTGTCGGCGAGCAGTTGCTGCCGCTCATTTTCGTTTCGCCAGGACAGATCAACGCCCAGCTACCTTCGAGCTTGACGGCAGGCCAGTACATGCTGACCGTCCAATCGACAGGCCAGCCCGACGCCACGGGGATTTTCACTTTGGAACGCAATGCTCCGGGATTGTTTTCGCACGAGATCTCCGGCCAGGCCTATTGGGTCGCCATGCACGCAGACGGCTCGTACGTGACGCCGACGAGTCCGGCGCGCCGGGGCGAGACCGTGACCGGTTTGGGAACGGGTTTCGGGCCGTTCCACCCAGAGCCCCCCGACGGGTTTGCGGTGCCCTCTTCGGGCGTGTATCCACTGGTGGACGCGGTCGAACTGGAGTTCTCCGGCAAGACGCTACAGCCTGATTTTACGGGCGCCGCGGTTGGCCACGTAGGCATCACTGCTGTGCGATTTCTCATCGCGGATCCGCTGCCCACCGCTTCGACCATTGAGATCAAGGCTCAGGTGAACGGGCAAGCGAGCAATACCGTGCTGCTGCCACTGGAGTAGGTGTCAGGACGTGGCTGTTTGCTGAAACCTGACACCTTGTTCCCCCCGGCGCTACCATCAGGAAGGTATGGTCCAACTGAATGGCGGGCGACTCACAGTCGAAGAGGTCATTTCCGTCGCGGAGGGGCGCAACACGGTCAGTATTGCTGCGGACGCCATCGAAAGAATGCAGCAGTCGCGCGGCGTGGTGGAGCGGCTGGCCGCGGGTGAGACACCGGTCTATGGAGTGAACACCGGTGTGGGCCTTCTGGCGGACGTGCGTGTACCGCCCGCGGATCTCGAACAACTGCAACGCAATGTGGTGCGATCGCATGCCGCCGGCGCAGGGGAGCCGCTGAGCCGCGAGGAAGTGCGGGCCATGATGCTGATTCGCGCGAACGTGCTGGCCAAGGGATTTTCGGGCATCCGTCCCGTGGTGGCCGAACGTCTGTGCCAGATGCTCGAGCGCGGCGTGACACCGGTGGTGCCGTCGCAAGGCAGCGTGGGCGCCTCGGGGGACCTGGCCCCGCTGGCGCACATGGCGCTGGTATTGATGGGCGAAGGCGAGGCTGAATTCTCCGGCAAACGCGTGCCTGGCGGAGAAGCGTTGCGGCTGGCCGGTATTGCGGCGCTCCAACTGGCATCGAAGGAAGGGATTTCCCTGGTCAATGGCACGCAAGCCATGCTGGCCGTGGGCTGCCTGGCGTTGGGTGCGGCGGAGAGGCTGGTGGATACCGCGGAAGTGGTTTGCGCGCTCACGCTGGATGCGCAACGAGGGACGCCGCGGGCGTTTGAGCGGAGGCTGCACGAGGTTCGGCCTCATCCCGGCCAATTAGCCAGCGCGGCGTATCTGCTGCGGTTGCTCGAGGGGAGCGAGATTCGTGCTTCGCATGTCTCGTGCCGGCGCGTGCAGGACGCCTACTCGCTGCGCTGCGCGCCACAGGTTCACGGCGCCGTACGCGACACGCTGGCCGAAGCCCGGCGCGTGTTTTCGATCGAGCTCAATGCCGCAACCGATAATCCGTTGGTATTCGACGACGAAGTGCTGTCGGGAGGAAATTTTCACGGCGAGCCGCTGGCGTTCCAATTGGACTACCTGGCCATTGCGCTTACGGCGCTTTCCGGCATCGCGGAGCGCCGCATCGACCGGTTGGTGAACCCCGCGCTCAACGAAGACTTGCCGCCGTTTCTTGCGCGGCACGCGGGACTGGAGTCCGGCCTGATGATGGCACAGGTGACGGCAGCGGCGCTGGTGGCGGAGAACCGCGTGCTCGCGACCCCCGCATCGCCCGGCTCGATCACTACGAGTGGCAACAAGGAAGACTTCGTAAGCATGGGAATGACAGCAGCGCTGAAGGCAAAACGAGTGGTTCGGAACACGGGTGCAGTGCTGGCGATTGAAGCTCTGGCCGCGGCCCGAGCTCTGGAGTTCCTCCGGCCTCTAAGGACCAGCGCTCCTCTGGAGCGGGCACGGGAACGCATCCGCGCGGTGTGTACGGAGTTCGAGGGCGACCATCCGCTTTCCGGTGACATTGCGGCGCTGGAGAAACTGATCGCCGCGGGGCAGTTGACGGTGGCACGAGTGGCGTAGGCTTGGCCGGCGGGCCGGCGGGGGCCACACCGCGCAGATCAGCCCAAGGCTTGGATGCGGCTGTAGACGCTTGCCTTTAGTGATTCTGTGTCCTTAGGAAACCGTTGCTTGGCGGCGTCCGGCAGATAGCTGATGACTTTCTCCGGTGGCCACGTATTGCGGGTAGTCTGGATGGCTCCAAAATCCAGGGAGTCGGCCAGGCGGCAGGCTAACTCGACGATGGTCAGAAGATCAGGTTTCTGTTTCGCGGGCAGAGCGGGCAGATCGTCATGGTGGTGCGCGGCTATGTTGGCGAGCATGGAGGGCAGCTTCCACTGTTCCGCCATCCACGCCCCTGCCTCACAGTGATCGATGTCGAACAGTTCCTTCTCACAATGAAGGACGTCG